>JAABUQ010000124.1_pt1 | contig 156248 bp, 136 predicted proteins | sample 5560001 | NCBI WGS metagenome assembly JAABUQ01 (sample SAMN10711888, study PRJNA513371) | rock metagenome | isolation source: Antarctica rocks | place: Antarctica: Victoria Land, Finger Mt nord | collected 2015-12-18
AAAATATTATAAAATAAAAGAGTTAATAAAAAATAAAAAATAATTATAAATTAAATTTTTATTAAAAAATTAATAATAAATCTTTTAATAAAGTTAATAATAATAATAAGTTTAAAATATATATTTTAATTATTTTAAAAAGGTAAAAAAGGAAATATAAAACTTAATAAAATATTTATTAATAAAATTTTAAAAATTATTATGAAGTTTAAAAAAAGTATTAAAGAATAATTAAAATAATTTTTTTAATAATATTAAATCAAATTAAATTTAATATATTATAATTTTAAATTATTATTAATTAGGCTATATACCAAATAATAAAGGTTATACTTAGGGTATACCAACTCTATTAAATATTTTATTATTTATAAGGCTTAGATTGATCAGCTGTATATATAAATGAGCCTGTATTCCTAAGTAGATAGGTTAATTGAAATCTCCTATAACCAACAACTACTAAACTCTAAGAACAATCTGAGTGTGCAACTGTGAAACATATCGATGAAGGGAAGAAGGTTTCAAGTCTTATTAAATACTGGCGAAAACGCTGTATTAAAGATGCATTTGCTAGATTAAGTCTCAAACGGCTGAAGACATCAGAATGTTATTCATCCCTCCAGCTATGAGAAAATCTACAATCCTTTCCCATTTTGTCCATGCTTTCATCACTACGAAATTGGGCCTAGACCCAGCAAGATATATATAAATGAAGGCAGATTGAAGAGCTTCCTAATCATCGAGGATACGAGGATCGATATTGTCAAGTAGATCAGAACATACAGATGATAGCGGCGTTTCCGTAGCACTTATGCTTTCTCCGGTGGTCCAATCAATCATTGGAGGAGAGTTCTCCGAGTTGATTGAAGAAGGTGTGGATGTTCCACCTCGCTTTCTTTCAGCTGTCTTTGTCGTCTCATCGACAAACTCATATTCCATTTTCGGACGTGTTTCGAAGTTGATGTTGATTTCCGTGTCGCGCAGAGTGATACGTCTAGACCTCTTGATCTGATAAGGCTCAACTTCCAATCTATGATATGGCTAACGCCTCTTCGACCGTTTAGTCGGTTCGATGCAATAAACATCTTAAAGATGAAAATTCAAGTCCTGAACGGATTCAAAAGAGCCGATATATCGTAAGCTCGGATAAGAGCATTGTATCCCTCTGCTACTATCAAGTATCGTAATATATTCGTCTATATACATATTCTACTTAACTCGGTCAAGGAATTGATATAGTCGAGTAGTAGCTGGAAGTACTATATCGCCTAGATAGAAAGGATAATATCCGGGAGAGGCAAAAGCTCTACCGTAGACGAAAAGATTATATAAAACGGGAAATATCTCCGGCCTCTATAGGTAATCCTGGTAGTGATTGTCTTATTTCTCCTTGCCGATAATCTATTTACTGTATTAGAAGCATAGCTCCGCAAAGCCAAAGCTAGTCGCGAGCTTCTTTTTATAACAGCTATATATATGCCGCTATCTCTTAGCGGCCGGTTGACTAGACAGAAAGTCGCTGGTTAGCTATATTCTTTGTACAAAGTGGATACAAACAGGTTCCAGGGATATTATAAATCTATCAAGCTTCCGCTTATAGTCTGCTATCAGGCAGCTGTACTTTTCCGGCTCTAAGCTTGGGCGGAATATAATTTCTATCTCTTGTTGACATAATACGATCATATTACGGAGGACGGCTCGACCTTTATCGTTATGAATCGGAGCGACCAGGAATAGGCTCAATACTGATCGGTTACGTTCAGGTATAAGGCAGCAGGTATAATAGAATTAGGTCCGTTAATACCCTATTGGATTAATGCTATTCGTATTAAATAGAATATTATTTATTTAAAGTCTCTGGCACTTGTAAAGCTCTTCAGAAATAAGTTTTCTTTTTTGTTTATTTAATATCTTCCAATAATCTTTGGCGGTTGAATCGGTATCTCCTTTAAGAACCATATCCTCCAATTACTTTTGAATAACGATAAAGTCCGAGGTATTCTCGAGTATATATTGTTTCTCCGCCGGCAGAGACTGCTATAATTCGGGATTGCAAGATAAAGTTATCCTACGAAAGAGGTCATTTACAATATTACATAATTCTCCGCCGAAATAACTGTTTTGGCTGTCGGTTCCGCTATTGTTTGGCATATAATAATTACAATCAGTAGCCTTATCTATTTGTCCGCTATACTTCATTCTTTGGGCAGTTGAATAGAGTTTATCTTTACTACGCGTTAGTCGAAGAGAAGAAGTTAGGTAAAAGAAGAATACCGCGGTAATATACTAACGAGATACAAGCCTTCCGCCCTAAAGTTATGGATGGTCGGTGGCCGAAGGCATCCTATATAGAAACCCAATCCTCGGAGACGCCTGCTAAAGGTATCGACCTTTTCGATCTCCCTAATAGAAGTTACTTGAAAAAAAGGTCTATTTAGTATATTTTCGTTTAGGCGAAGATAGTATATCTCCTCCTCTGGCGGATCAATCTGGAAGAGTTCTTTCGCAGTCCTATAGTATTTAAATACGTTATCTGCGATAGCTCTAGCAAATATTGTAAGTATCGGATTGCAAAAAAGTAGCCAAGGCTCTAAACCTTCGTATACTAAGTGTTCTAACCTATTGTTGAATGTTGGCTATAGTAAATTTCAATTGCCTTATTTACTTAGGAATACAGGCTTATTTATATATACAGTTGATCAATTTGAGCCTTATAAATAATAAAATATTTAATAGAGTTAATATACTTTAAATATAGCTCTTATTATTCGGTATACAGCCTGGCTAATAGTTGTTGGAGAATGGCTGGGGCAGTCTCTCCAGCAGTATTAAGCCAAATCAGGTCTAGCGTATCGCAATCCTGGATCGCTGTCAGCCAGGCTATATGCCAAACAATAATAGCTATGCTTAGGGCATATTAGCTCCACTAAATGCCTTATTATCTATAGGGCCTAGATTGATCAGCCGTGTATATAAATGAGCCTGTATTCCTAGGTAGGGTGGCCTACGAAAATATGGTTGCCCTCCGAGTCGGGTTAGTCAGCTCCCGCTGCTTTCCTTACCTACTACGTACTTTCGCGTTACCCTCGATTTACTCTTATTTACCTTTGCGTATTTACTATATAAGTATTGCTCCCTTCTGCTTTTTAAATATTTTATTTTCGTAACTCTTAATATATCCTGTTAGCTCGAATTCGTTAACTTTAAATAGCGGAATTTTAATAGGATAAAAAGGAACCAAAGTTAACTCTGTAGGCTATAAAATTGGATACAAAGCCTATATTATACTTTCCCCCCTATTTTTTTATATAAAATATAGCCTGCTGCTTTTATTTTTTCTGTTTCTTCCTCCTTACCTATCTACCGTATTCTGGTTGTTATATTAATCGCTTAATAATATACCTTTTTTGCTCTTTGTAAATTATCGCTTTATAATACTTAAATATATTTTCTTTATATCTCTCTTCTTTTTGCGATCTTGTATTTACGCTTTCCCTTTATCGAGATTATTCTATCTGCTATCGGCGATACCGAAAAAGAAATCCTTAAAGGATTTCTTCCAACGAGCTCGCAAGAAGGGTTCGGATATTAATAAAGCAATTGTTAATAATAATATAGTTAAGAAATATATCAAACTTAAGACCGAGAAAAATTATATATAGGTATTAGGGCTATAGAACGGGTAGGTTTATCGCCTTAAGCCCTAAAGCGTTCTAAAAGAAGTTAATAGTTATTAAATAAATATATATAAGATTACTTTAGCGCTAACCTATACAATTTGGAGAACTTAAAAGACTTTATAAAGATAATAATATATAATATTAATAATATTTATAATAATTTTAAAGCAGGTAAGAAGTCCGTTCTGCAATATTAAAAAGACTTTACGGCCGGTTAATAAAGGTACGCTTCCTTTATACCTCCTAAAATAATATAGTTTATTATAAACGTTAGTACCCCGTAGCTTCCGCAACTTATACTTTGAATATTAAGGCTAACTAGTCAATAATTTATTAAAATCTACTTATATAATAAATTTAACCTTATTTATAAAAAGCAGCTCCGGAGCTATAATATTACCAATTATTTTATCTATTTAAATATATAGTTTTAAGAGAAAGATTAGCAGATCTATAATAAGCTACGGATCCGTATAAATATATAAACGAAGATCCAACTTTATATATTTATATCGACTAGGGTAAATAAATATATCGAATTTACCTGTTATATTAGTTCCAGTTATAGCCTTTATTATTATATAAGTATTCTTTGTAAATTGGAATAAATTCTCTTATAAAAATAAAATTAATTAAGAATACCTCGTATAAGATATAACCTTTAATATCTTTCGGAATAAACGAAAAGAAGCCGAATTCGTTATATAAATAATATAAAATACGAAGAATATAATATTAATACTAGAGAAAAGGTTCGCTTTTATAATATTTAAAACTTTTATATTATTATATCTTTTTTAATAGCTAATTTGATAAATAGGTTAGAATATTCCGTATATAAGGGTTTAGAGTTATAATTACTTTTTTATAATTTAATATTTACAATATTAGCTAGAGTTATTGCAGATAATATATTTAAAAACTATAATATTATAAAGGAATTATTAAAGATCGAATTATTAAAGAATAAAATATATTATCTCCGGTAAAACAAAAATATATTTAATAAGTTTTTTTTCTATATTATTTTTACCGGTAAAATAGAAAAAGTTAATACCTTTAATAGGCGTTTAAGGGAGTTAGGAGTATATACCGAATATTTATAGCCCTTTATTATCTACGACTTTAAAGTAGAAGGCCTATACCTTGTTAATAAGGTTTTATTATCTCCTTTTTTAACTTAATTTCTCGAGTTAATATAAATAATAGATAAGTTTTATTCGGCGGTTTAAAGGATAAAATATAATAAATACCAGGATAAATATATTTATTACGATTTTTATATACTTAATAATACCGGGACCGATTTTCAAAAGGGCTATTTTAATAATAAATTATATAATATTATAAACGATTATTTTTATAGGCTAATTTTGTATCGCAATTTAGAATTATAATAAGTATTGCTAACTAGGAAATAGTACGAACTAAAGGATACCCCCGAATTCGCCGCTATCGAAATTGAAATCGATACTCTAGCTCCAAAGGCAAAAACAGACCCGGCTACGAAAGAATATCGATAGACGCTAATAGCAGACAAACAAAAGCTCGTAGCAGAAGAGCTTAGCAGGTGCCAGAAGCTTTAGCTGAGCAAACTTCTGGCAAACCCCGATAATACCGAATTAATAAGATATTACCGCAGTTAATTCTACTGTATTCGTTGTTTTATACCCGAATATAATTAATTAATATCGAATCTTTTCTTTATCGCTTTTATTCGGAATAATAAAAGTCGTTTTATCCTCTACGATATAATTATATTTTATTAATAAGAAGCCGAAATTCCCTTCCGCCTAAGCTTAAAGCCCGAAAAATATATTTGTTTAATAATAAATTATAAGCTAAAGTTTAATAAATATATAATCTGTTTGCCCTCGGTATCCTTTATATATATATTTAATAACTAACAAGATTCTTTCCTTATAAGAAACCAGCTATTAAAAGATAGAGATATATTTATAACTATTATAAAAAGAAACTCGTAATTAACTACGGCTTCGCCGAGCTATATTTTGATTATAATAAGTAAATTATAAGCAAGAATACCTAGAACGATTATTATAAAATATACTTAAAAAGGCCGGAAATACTTCTTATTTAATATAATTCTTTTGTCTACGATAAAACCTTCGCCTGCTTTAAATATTGCCCTTTTTGCCTAAAAAATACGGTATTTCTAACTCTTATACGGATATAACAATTCCTCGACCGAGAAAAATAGAAAATATATATTAACAGATATATTGAAATATTTGATAATTATAAAGTAATCAAATATATATATCCGAGATAAAAATATATCGATATTTTTTTATTTATTTTAAAAATAAAATTTTATTTTTAAAATATCTATTATATTAAGTTTAATAAAAAGATTAAAAAATATAAATCCGGTAGCAAAATAAATATTATACCGGTTTAAAGAAAGAGGTCCAAATAAAGTAAAAATTATAATATAAACGTAAAGCTCGACTTTTGGCCCCAATTTCTATATAAGTTCGTAAATAAGACGACGAAGCTATATAAGTAATATATTATTAGAATATCAATACTTTTTTTGATTAGCTTGGACTGCTCGTCTCTATCAAATACTTTTATAATAAATAAGATTACGAATATTATAAAAACGCCGGCGTTATCTATTTGTATTAATATATTTAATAAGTTTAACCCTTGCTTCTTAAATAAGTAAGAAATTATTTAATCCTCCTTCTTATATTTATAGCGTTGATAGCGGAGATATTTTCCCGTATAATATATTTTATTTATTATTTTTGCTTATATTTTCTGGAGTAGCAGTCTCTATTTCGTTTATTAATAAAGCTTTATCGCTTTGTTTTTAGCTTCGTTATTAACTATTTTTAATATTTTTATATAAGAAAGCAGAAAATTGTAAATAGATTTAAATTTAATAGATATAATTTGATTTAAAAAAGTTCAGGGTTTATAATTAGTTAATAAAATATTATACTTTCTTTTTCTTTAACTTAGCGTATTATTATATTAACTACTTTAAAAGGCTATTTATTTATTGGTTAATAAGTTTCTCCACTTGGTCCAGTCCTGTTATATTCGGGCTCTCCTAGGGTATTCGTCCTAGGAGGATTCTTCTAAGGTCAAGGAAATTAAGATTAGCTAGTATAGGATTAGCTGTATTAAAAGCTCCCAGGAGGACGGACTTAGGGGATCTCCCCTAAGGTATAAAGCGGCAGTCAGCGAATCCTTAAAATATATAATACGAGGAACCCTTAATAAGCTTTATAGTTTATTCCTTTTTTACTTTTGATTATATTAATTTATTTATTATATATAGTCCGCCTATTCCGCTTTATATATTATCGAATCTTATAAAAGACCGGCAAAAATATTAATAAAACCCTTTAAATTTGGCTTTATCCTTCGCCCTGACCCTTAAAAGCCTAAAATTATTAAATTTTATAAAATTCGTTTTTTTATTCTTAATCAGATTAATAAATTCGAATACCTTCTATTTCAACCTAAAGTTAGCGTAGTTAATATTCTAAAATAACTTTATTAATTTAAATTCTATTATAAAAACGGATTTTAACCCCGCTTTTTAAGTCTTTTTCTAGATCGAACGGCCTTTAAAATTTATAATACTTACCTTGGTTTCTAGTACCGTATTCCAGTTCGGCTTTAAATTTTATAAGGCTATTTCTTATATTAAATATTTTCCCTTTTCTGGTTTCCTACTTCTTATAATCTGTTTTGATATTATTTATATCCTTATCCTCTACCTCTATAACTTAGATTATTTTTATATTTATCTCCTTGATAAACCGAAGGAATCTTATAGAATTCGTTTATCTAAAAGCCTTAATCGCGAATTTAATATTTTCTTTTAATTATTTATAATCCGCTTAATATTTTAATTAATAATTAATAATATTTTAAATACTATCAAAATTCCAATCGTCGGGAGCAGATATTTCGAATCTATATATATTATTATTTTTATCGAAGTATATTAAAAATATTTTATATTTTATACCGATCTGCGTACTATTAGCGGAGCCAAAGGATCTTTAATCTAGTTTTAATTTATTAATATTTCTTACCTTTAACTTATAGCGGAAAGTACATAATAATATATTAAACTTAGATATAAAAGATACCTATTATATTAGGGTCTTTGCCTTAATAATCGGCTACCGGTAATTCTTCTAAGGATAGGTTGGCTATTAGAAGATTATACTCGTTATTGCAACTCTGAGCAAAGCTAGCCAAATCGTATTTATTTTTAATATCTTTTAATAATTTGAAATAAAAGGGGGATTTTGATAATTTATAAGGTATTGTTATAAAGAAAAGTTTCGCGGATTTAATATAATATAATTGAAAAGGTCAGATATATAAATTTAATCCGTATTTAATTTATCCTGAATATTAAAGACTATTTTTAATAAATATAAATTAAAAAATTACTATTATTTTATAATTAGTTATAAAAATTAAATAGGGTCCCTTATATAAAATAGTATAAAACGTAAGGCAGTATTATCCTTTCTATTTAATAAATTATAACGACTAATTATTAGGCTTTAAACTAGAGGCGTATAACTTAGAGCTTTTTTATCTATCCTTATTATCCGTTTATAAAAGAGTTTGATTCGCGTTCAACGCTACGAAAAATATTATATTTAATAGCTATTATTATACTTAATAATCAAATATATATTCAAAAGTTATAAAAGGTATAAATAGCAGAAGTTTAATTACGCTCCTTTACGAGTACGGCGAGTATAATAAGTTTTATACCTTTTATAAATATATACCCTCCTGTTCCCCTATAATCAGTTATATATAATTTAGCTTATTCTATTTTCTTATTTTATAAGATAAAATATCGGTTTTTTTCTTCTTAATATTATTGTCCGCTAAGTATAATTACCTTTACGTTTACCCCGACTCTTATCTCTTTTGTACCCGATCTCGAAACTTTTCTTTCTTTTATCCCTCTTTCTAGTACAATCTACCTAGATCTTAAAGGAAATCGTTTAAGCCAATATAGGACTATCTCCCTTATTATTGTTCTAGTCTACTTATAGACGGTAATATAACTTATCGATATTTTATTGCTTGGAAAATATGCCTTTATTATAATATCAAATAACGGCAAGAGTCTTAAATCTATTCTTGAAAATACCGTTATATTTAAATATACCTAAGATATATAGAACAACGCCGATATATTATAGGCTCTTTATTATATTAGTCTTGCTAATATTACTAATATCCAACTCTTCGAAAATATATCCTATACCGGCGATAAAATATATATATACGGGCTAGATAAGTCTATCTAGTTCGACCTAAAGCTCGGTTTTATAGAAATCTATTATTGGATTTGGATTAAAAAGGAGATATAAAGCTATATACTTGCTAATATATTCTTTACCTGGTCGATAAATATTAAGACGGCTTAATACTATATTAACGACGTTATTTATTTACCGGACTTATATATTCTTTATTTAAAATATATTTAGGGTAATTAACTTATTATAGTAATAGAGGAAAGTATATACCGTATAATTAAAGCTTATTCTTTAAGATACAAGCCTTAATCGCCTATAAAGAAACTAGGATTGTAGGGTTTGGGAGCTAAGAAATATATTATAATATTAAATAAGATATTTAATAAACTAGAGGAAAAGAAAATAAAAGACCTTAAATAGGATATACTCGGATATAACAAGGATATAGGCTATTATAATTATAATAATTGGAGTATAAATACTACTAATAGGGCCTTCTGCCTTAAAATATTAGATAATTATTAGGATAAGTCTGGGTAAGATAAATAGTAATCCTAGGATTATTATAGGGCTTTCTCGGCCTTGTAATTCGTATTTAATATAATAAATAATTTTATTAATATATATTAATCTCCGACCAAAGTCTTAAAAGGCCGTATTTTAAATATTATAAGTCCGGAGGGGTTCTATCCTTAAAATAATATAACTTAAAAATAAAATATTATTTTTAGGAGACCGGGCTTAAGAGCGGTAATTTAAATAGCTTAGGGTACTTTTGCGAATATATATAAATTAAAGGATATATAAGCTATAAAATAAAGCTTATTATTTTTGGATATATTATAAGGTATAAGTTCGGAACCTATATTTCCTATATTTTTTAATACTACGAAATATCTTAAGGACAAACGCGGACGAGGGGCAACGCGTTAACAGTGCGCTAAATACCGAGACTAAATAGCGCTTATTCCTGTCTAACCCAACTTTTATTAATATCAGCTTATATAACAAATAATTATTCGATTGCTTTAAATTGCCTAGTCCCCTATTATATAAGACAATTCAAGACTAAACGAATTAAGGACTGCTTATATATTTATTTACGGTATTCAAAGGATAAAAACTATAAGGATATATATATCGCAAGGTACTCTGACTATTAAAGGATAAAAATTATCTTTTATATTTATTCCAACTATTATCAAACTTTTAAAAAGAAGTTAAGGTTAATAAGGTATAAGAGTATCTATAAATATTCCCTCGAATCGAAATAACAAGTTATTAATATTGAAATGTTAAAATCGTTATTCAAAGTCCTATTGCCTTAAATATTATAAGATTTTTAAATACCCTTTTTTAAAATATTTTAACAAAGGACGTTACAAAGCGTAATTAAGATCGACGAAATCTCTTTCTATAAATAAGCTACTATCCTAAAAGTAATTATAATTTCGATTATTAATATTGTTTTTACGAAGCCTGCAAGACAAAGCGAATTAATTTATAATATTTTTTTATAAACCTGTTAATATTAACCTCGGATATTATTATATAATATATTTGATATTTAAGGCTAGCCGAAACCGCCGGAAATAATATTATATTACCGATTTGTTCAGAATTGGGAGCTATATATATAAATAATAATATCGATATAATTATAACTTTTCGATAAGATAATTTAAACCTAAGTTAAGGTACGCTTTTTAATAAAAAAATAGTAAATTAATCGGGAAATTTTGAATCGAAATATAATTTGGATTTAAATTAAGGTTTGCTTTTTTATTATTAAATAACCGATCGATAAAAGTTAAGTATATTTAAGAATAGATAATATTTACGTTTTAACGTCTCTATAAATAAGCGGTTAATATTTTTATTATTTAATAACCGATTCTAGGTTTTCAGCTATAAGGTAAGCCTAGATATTAGTAGTTATAATTCTTTAATTAAGGTATTTATATATTCCGGGTATATAAATATACTTTAAATTAATAATTTAAAGTTAAATAAAGGACTTTATACCTTTTCTAATCAAATATGTATATATAATATTATAGGTCTGGTAAGGGAAGACAGTTTTAATCGATTCTTAATTTTATTATATTAAAGATTATATAGTAAAAATATATCAGGATTATAGAAAAGAAAATTAGTAATAAAGGTATTACCGAGGAAGCGGCAAAGACCAGAAATAAGGCTTATATAAAAACTATATTTTTTTACGCCCCGATTATACGCCGGAGAGGAATAAGCTATTAATAATTATTTTCTAATATATAATATAAGATTATCTTTGTTTTAGAGTAATAGCTTCGCTTCGATATTATCGATAATAGAGAGCTAACAGTTTTTAATGTTGAATTATATCAATTATAAGATAATCAAGTAATTTATAATAAATATATAAGATTTAAATTAATTATATAATTTATAATTTAGAATAAATTAATTAGAATAGGGAATATTTTCGAGGTTATTAATATAAAAAAGATAGTAGAATAAAGAATTCGTATTATATTTTATTAAAAATATTCGATTTATCTTTATAATATCGATATTTGCAGCTTTATTCGCTAATAACGAATTTATTTTTATTTTTAATTATAATAATATTTAAGGATTCTTCTTTAACCGCTTTAGAGTAATATATTTACCGTCTTTACCCTAAATTCTATTGGTTGCTAAGGAATTATATTATAATATTAAAATATATTTCGAAGATTTTTATTAAAATATAATTTTCGACGATTATAAGACCCTTTTTAATCTAAATAGTATTAAGTTATATAATAACTTATATAACGAATTCGATTTATATTACTTTATTATTACGATATTTAAAGGAAGGAAATTATATATCGAGTTTTGTTATATATTTTCCAAAACCTTTATTCTTATTGAATAAATCCTTTAAACCGAGTATCCTTAAATCTTAATTTGCTTTTTCGAAGTATTTATTTATTTTATATAAACCGGGCTCCTTAAAATTGCTTTTATTCTCCTTGATTTTATTAAAAAAATATCCGAAAAAATTATTAAAAGAGGGTATCTTTAAAGTCAAATATATTAACTTTTTAAAAATTTTGATTCGGAGCTTTTTAATTTAGCTATAATATAAATTTGGAAATATATTATTAATATTTTTGAAAGCGAACTTGGAGTATCTAATTAATTTATTATATTTATTTATCTCGATTATATAAAACGTATATATAAGTTTAAAGAATATTTTAAAGAAGAATAGCTTCTTCGAGATCTTTTTATTTAATTTAATAATATTTTTAAAGTCCTAACCTTATAAATAATATTTAATTTAGCATATAATTTGAACAGATAACAACGTTATAATAAAGCAAAAAAGATAGCGCTAGAAATCTTTTTACTGCTTTAATTAAATAAGATATATATTAAAAGAATTGCCGAAAGGATAGAATATATAAAAATTATTTTTTATAATCAATTTAATCAAGGGAAAACTCTAATAATAAAGCGGATTATATAAAAAGCAATATAAATAATTATAGATTAATAAGGAATATAATATTCTTAAGTCCTTGAATTTATAAATATTCTAGAAAATTGGCTTCGAGATTAAAACCGGGAGGAAGATATCAATATATTATAAAAAGAAATAGGAGGGTTAATAGGGAAGGATAAAATTGATAAGTAGCTTAATAAAATATAAGGCTTATTTTATTAAAATAATATTAGAGAAGCTTAAAATATATATATTTATTAAAAGGAACTGATTTAATAAATTAATAATTAAGTTAATTCTTATAAATAGTTATATATTTATATTTACTTTCTACTAATTTACTTAAATAACTAAGAAAGTTATACTAAAAATAAGATATATTTTAAAATATATTCCCTTATATATATTATTCTTTTTTTTCGTTTCCTCGAAAATCAAATAAAAGGTTGTTAATCTCGTAATTAAAATTAATTAATTATAATTATTTAAATTAATTACTTTCTTATATATAAAACTACTAAATTACCCGGGTATAATAAAGAATTTTATAATTATTTAATAATTTTTTTATACTTTTTATAACAATATTAACTTTAATTAATTATATAATATCTGCTTTTATCTTCTTCTCTAAGGGTATTAATTACCGTTTTACTTTTTATAAATATTAACTTATCAATTCTATTTATAATATATTCGACTTATTTTTAAGTCTTTAAGGTCTTAGTATTTATATTGAATTCTTAAACCTATATTTGTTAATAAAAATGTTTTCCGCTAAATAAATAATATCCCCCGAATTTATTATTATTTCTATAATATAGCTAAAGGCTAGGCTAAAAGGTTTTATTATTATCCTATTATATTTATTATAGAAACAGAATATAAAAGTTATTTATATAATTATATTTATAATTTAATATTAATATACCTCCTTTAATTAAAGTATCGTAAAAATAGGAATTAAAGCTAAGGCTCTTAATCAGTTCCCTCCGGTAGTTATTATATATATTAAAATAATAATATCCGAACTTAAAAAAAGGGATATATAGGAAAACTAAAAACAGATAAAAACAGTTATTGTTATTATTCTTCTTATATATACTTCGTTACGTTTAGGAAGCGTTTACGAATTAATTAATTTAACTTTGCTTGATAAGGTTATAATCAGGATTATATATTAAATTCGATATTTAACTATACGAATCTAGGAAATATAAAATCGATAATAAAAGCTATAACAAGGCAGGAGCTAGGATTTAAAGGTAAAAGTTGCCTATACCGTCGATTTGCTTTAGGCCTAATTTATAAAGGCTAAAAGGTAAATTTTCAAGTATTAATATCTATACTACGCCTATAATCTAATTAGCAAAAAATATATAGCTATTATTGCTAAGATATAGCTTATAGGATTATATAACTATCTTTTAGAATAAAATAATCTATATTATTTACAAGAATATAATAATTTTAAATATATTATTAACTGCTAGCTTTATATATTGGTTATTTTATAAAATAAGTTATTTATATAGCAATACGTAAATATCTTTATTATTATAATTGCTAAAGACGGCTATAAATAGAATTGAACGCTTAATAATAAAAGCAATTACCTTAAAAAGGGCGGATTAGTTATCGGGGATATTATAATATAACTAATTTTTAACGAGAATTATAAGGTTTGCTTTCTTGATATTTAAAATTTTTTTAATAAATTATACCGTAAGTAGGTTAGCCTCGCTCTTTAATAAATAATTCTTATAGGTATTAATAATATTTTTGCAAACCCCGATATTAATAATTATATATATATTAGAGATTTAAATAATTTTAAATTTATTATCCTCCTTAATTTTTAAAATTGTTTAAGTATTTGGTTTCAGCTTAACCTTACTACGGAATATACTTAGTTTTATAACCGGTACCTTTAGCTAGGTATTAAATTAAAATAATAATTATATAAAAGTTTATTATAATTATAAATTAATAATATTTATATTAAAAAGAATATTTATCTTTATTATAGCTTAGTTAATTTTATTAAAGAACTTACTTCTTAATACCCAGATTCCGCTAAATCGATTCTCCTATAAATAATCTAAGCTTGGGTTAGGCTCGCCAACTCTAATATTTATAATTAATAAATCCTTAATTATAAGCTTTTCCTTATTTACTAGCGTTATATATAATTATATATATTGCTAAAATATATATAAATATAGATCTTTTTCTATATAATATTATATACGCAAGTCTAATTTATAGGTAGAAGGAGGAATTATCGGAGAGAAAATATATATAATCAGATTTATAATAATTAAGTAAGTAATAACGGCTATAATATAGGAAGTAGACGATATCGCCGCTTTAAAGGGTAAAACCCTAAAAAACTCAAAAATATAAAATATTATAGCTAATATTGCTAATATAATTATAAAATAATATTTTAAATTATAAAAGGATATATAAAGTTAGCGTTAGACTTTAGTTTAGGGTAAGGTCGATAAGATAATAATAAGTTAAAAATCTATATAATCTTTTTGTTATTTTATTTAAGGTTCTTGGTTCTTAATTAAGGATATCTTAAAAATAGAAAGAAGATTTAAATATAATATTATTTATAAAGATTAGATTAATAGGAAAGGAAGGAAGTTCTGCTAATTTTATTAACTTTATCTAAAGAAACCAATTAAGGTTTATTCTAACTAAATTTAATTAATAAATAATAGGATTTTAAAAATATATAATATTTAAAATCGATTTCTTTCTTAAACTCTATCTTATTATATAATAATATTAAGGGAAACGTAGGATATAAATAGTAAATATGCTATTATAAGCATTATTATTAAAAAGGAAGTTAATTAAAACCTAGAAAAGCTTTTTAAGCGAGCTTTAATATATTATATAATTTTTAAAGGTAATAATTAAAATTTTTCCCGTCTGTTTAATAAAGCTCCAATTATTATTATATATAAGATTTTAGTATAATCTTAAGAGTAATCTATTATAAAGGGAAACTGCCGAGGTTTTATTTAATTATATAAAATACTTTTTAATATCGATTCAAAATACGGCTCGATAGCCGATTATTTTAGCTTTTTTATATAAGAAAAGCTTAAGATTATAGTCAATATACCGGATATATTAAACAAGACTCTATTTATATAAGTTATAAAATATAGGCTTTTAACTGCTATTAAGCTTCTCCTACGATTTAAAGCTAATCTAAATTAGCTTTGCTTAATCAAAGATAATAGTTACTCGCCGCTTATTTATCTAACAATCGTAGGGTCTTATTTAGCTTAAATAAATATAGATATTATTAATACTATCTAACTGCTCTTTTAAGCCGGTATTAACTTAAATAAAATAGATTATAAAAACTAAATTATATTATATATTATAATATTCTGAAACTTATTTATAATTATAAATATATTTAAGCGATATAATCCAAATCCTTTAAATTAATAGATTCGAACGTTTATAAGCGAAAGTATATTTGATATCTATAATAATATAAAATATTAAAATAAATATTAAAGAATACCGCCGGATCCAATATATTTAATATAAATTAATAATATTATATACAAGCGTAAGAAGGCTAAAATATATATTTTTTTTACTTTTAATAATATAATATTTTATATATTTAAATATTAATAATTTCAGCAAATCCTAATCCTCTTTTAATATAATATTCGTTATAATTGGCCTATTTATATTACTATTTATCTCGTAGAACAAGCTACTCGAAGACTTAACGAAGTATATATAATATAAATCAATTTCTTTTTTAACTAGTAAAGAAATAATATTATTATAAAATATAGCTTTTCGATAAAGTATTTCAAGATTTATCGAGCTTTTAAGCAAAGCCTCTTGTTTATTATTAAAGAATATTACGAGATTACTTAAAAGGGAATTAAAGACTAATTAATTATATATAATTAATATAAAATCTTCCTTATAATAATATTTTATATATTTATAAATTCTCTTATTTCTGAGTTACAGGTTATATATAAAATAGTATAAAGATTATAAATATTATTAATTGTTTATCGAATTTAAATTATTTCTTCTCTTATTATATTACCCGAACCTCTCGAAAATTATTAATATTATTTAAATTCTATATATATAAATAGAATAAAAATAAAAGCGTATACCGGACGTAACAGAAAGCTAAATTAAATAGGATCGTCGATTAATTATATATTAATTAAAGCAAGATAGTTTAAAACTCCTAGCCTGTATATAAAATCGTTTAATATTAAAAGGTTTAATTTAAATAATATAAAATATTTTATATACGGCTATATAATATTAATAATATTTATAATTTACCTTTAAGGCTATAGCGGAATTATCGCGAAATCTATCCCGAATAGACGAAAACGGTTATATCCGAGAATACTTAGTTATCGTTAAGCAGGGAAAGTAAACGTTATTATCAATTTTATATATATATATAATATTAAGCTTGAATTATTTTAGCGAATAAGAATTATATAAGGCGGGGCTTAATAAGTAAGAAACAAATTGCTCTCAAAAGACCGAATCCAAATTAAACAGAATAAAATTAGTAAAGCTATTATATAATACCGCCGGATAGTTTAATATAACTTATAAGCCTTATTTAAATTATTTAAAGGTAATTTGGGAATATAAATATATCTTTGTTAAGGCTTTGCTCCTATTTAAATATATATAAGAAATAATCTATTATAAAATAAATATCCAACGTTCTTACAAGATCGATATTAATTAGTTATATAGAATATTTCTCTGCCTAACTAGAGGTACTTATTATTATTATAATTATATTTTATTATATTAGTACTTATATACCCCTATACTTTAAAATAGCCTAAATTATTATATTATTAATATTGTAAAGCCGAATATTACTGAAATACATTATATATTAATCTTTTACAATTAGAGAAGCTTCGATACGGATTATATAATTTACAACTTTAATAATAAATTTAGAGGGATAAATCCTGGAAAACTTCTTTTAAATAATAATTATTAATTAGCCCGGGCTTAATATAATATAAGGATAATTGGTTTTATAATATACTAATATTGATATAGTTTATTTTGGTTTATAAATATAATTATTATTTTATATAAATCAGTATTTGATATTTTTCGTCAAAGAAGTCTTAAGTCTCGAATCGAAGAAATTTGTATTTAAAGATTTTTAAAATACTTTTTTTGCTTAACCTTATTTTTATAATACCTTCGTCCTAGCCTTTATTCTAAGTTAGAATTGAGCGCTCTTAAAGTTATATTTTATATTTTTAATAATTTATTAAACCTTTAATTATTTTACCGACCTTAATAAGTATTTTAAAATAATATCTTCGACTTCTAGATAAATTAAAGCTATTTAATATACGGTATTAATAACTCCTATCTTTAAGAATAACTGATTAAAACTTATTATTAGCTACGATAATATATTACCTTATTATAAAGGAAGCCGGTATACTCGATAGTAATTTTATCCCCTTTCTTTGACTGATCGCCGTTACCGTACTCTAAGACCGTTCGCGTAACACCTATTATAAGCTAGTTACGAGAATCGATACAAAAGATAATTTTCAGATAATTTGAGAATTCTTAATAATTATACAAATATTCTCAGAAGAGAAGTACCTAACTTGGTCAACAGTTTGTTTAAATCGATAAACAATACAAGAGATAACGCAAGCCTATTAGAACGTTGTAAAGTACAGATCGATTAAACGGGTATACGTAGATACAAAAGTATACAGGATCTCCAGGCCTGCGGAGCGGGTGTATATCGGGGATCAGAGGATAAGATATCGATTTGGAAAGTAGCTGCATTTTGAGCCAGTAAAGGCTATTTATTTCTCTACCGCGACCGCTTTATATATACCCGCTCCGCGTATATACCCGCCCCGGATAACTATTCCGGCGTCTTCCCCTTTGTTATCAAGCGAGGCAAGCATCCAGCTGCTATAGATTAGCGAATACAGCTTTGCAATACAAGCTTAACGAGCTTCGCAGTTATATACAAGGCTATATTGTATAGCTGCCCTTTTAATTCGCTCTTACTTACGTTATTACCTTATTTCGGACGCTTATTTATATAAGATATTTTTTTATTTATTTATAAATATTCCTGCAGCTTATAATTATATAAAATTAAATTATATTATTTATAACCTTAATATTATAAGCCCGAATAACTAGCTAAATATTTTTAGCCTTTTTACGATTAGCGATAATCAGATATCTTAGAAGCAATTATTTGTATTTACGAGGTAGATATTATTATCGAAGACGTTACTTCGGACCCCCTAGCTTCTAAAACGATTTATAAAATTTTTATTATCTCTAACGTTACAGATTATTCGCCAAATACTTCTTATATATTCTTATTACCTATTTATACCTCTTTTATAAACAATAGAGCCAAAGTAAAGGGTTTAGATATAGCTGCTTCCAAGATTTCTATAAATATTATTAATACGGTATACGGTAAAAGCAATTAAGTATAGAATACTTCTTATATATCGGCCTCCCTATCTCTAACTATCTTTGCGGAGTCTATATTTATATATATTAAGGGGAAGATAATACTTTTACCGATTCTCCTTTAGCTCCGATCTCGATTGGCTATAGAAAGGAAATACTCCGTTCCTACCGTCCTTATTATAGCTTAATAGTAGCCGATTCCTATACGGATTTTGCCTCTGAACTCTAAGTTTATTATTATAAATTATCAATTATACCCCAAATTATTAATAAGTTATTTAAAAAGTACTTCTTAATAATAGGGAATATTAATTAAGAATCTATCTGCTAACTAGCTTAATCGGGTTTGTAATAATTATTAACTTATTTATTTATAAATTATTAATATATCGAATATTAGCGAATTGAAGTCAAGCCTTTAATAATATTAATTATATCGAAATTATTTTATCCTTGTTATATTTCTATTCGCAATAAACCTTTAGGAAATTTTAATTATATATAATTATGTCGATTAGTTTATTAGATACGCTAAAGCTTATAGCTATATTATCGAAAAAATTATTCGTTTAGGGAATTTTATCGGATATTTTTCGGACTTCCGGAATCCCTTTGAAACTTACTTAAGAGCTCGAAAGCAACTTATTATATAAGCTTTGATTATTTAGCTCGCCTTAAGCGATAACGAGCTTACGTCCTATATAACTATTATTTATTGCAATTTAATAAAACTTTATTAATATTATAATACCTATAATATTATTATTTTAATTTTATTTGTTACGGATTAACTTATATATTTGCCGGGATAATCTTATATTATAAGATTCTCTTAATACCTTATTAATAACGCAATATTAGAAGGCTTTGCGAATATATTTATTTTCTAGAATCTAATTTAAGATAATAAATCGGTCTAATATTTAATCCCGATAATATATATATAATATATCTGTTTTATAAAGTTTATTTATTTTAATTTTCTTATAGAGAATCTTTAATACAAGTATCGGATTAATAATAATCGATTATATAACTTTTTAATTTATTTTTATTCAATAAACGTAACCTTAAGAAGATAGGATTGCGTATTATAAAGTACCTAATACGATTTATAGTCCTAATTATAATAAGTTATTCTATTCCTTTTAAAGAAGCTTTTTTAGGAGACTTATTTTAAAATCGAAGGTTACTAATAGATTAGCAGATAAAAAAAAGCAATAATAAAAGTTAAATTAAGCCTCTTAGAAGAAGGGGCCTAAGAGATCTCCTTTAAAAAAGCTAATTATAAATTAAAATTTTCCTTTAATATTATTATTATCTTTTTTTAATATCAAGTTTTAATCTCTAGGTAAAGCTTAATTTATAATTGATTATTAATAAGGCTAGTATTTAACTAATATAGTTTTATATTGAATTTAATAAATAGTTAATATAATATAGCGGAATCTTTTAATTAATAAATTATTTATTTATAATATAATTCAGATCAAGCTTGAATCTATTTAGGAACTTATTTATAAATTTTATTATTATTATTCTTAAAAATTCTATTATATCTGTTAGGTTTTATACGGTTTATTATAATATTTATTTATCTATTTCGGTTATTTATATTATTAATTATAATCGATTTGTTTTTTCTTTAGTCAGCTCCTTTATTTCTATTACCTTTTTTATTTTATCCTTTAGTAAATTTAGATTAAAAGTTATTTTAAGCTTTTCTGCTTTTAATTATTTAATTATAATAATAAAGCTAATTTCCGGATTAAAAAAGCTCTATTTATTTTGTTAATTATAATTAATTAACGGAAATTATATTTATTTTAACTTTTTATCTTTCTATAAATATTTTCCTTACCTTAATAATATTTAATTTAGGTATTAAAATAGCTTTAAATAATATATTAATTCTTTAATATAATTTCTTATAAGCCTTAATCGAATACTTATTTAAATATTTCTTAAAGAAGTATTTTTTCTCCGGCAGTATTTATTAAGTATAAGGATTATTAGTATTTATAATTAGCCGGACTTCTACGGGCGTAATTAAGATTCCGAGCTTAATTATTTCCGAGATTTCGTTAATAAGTAATATTTTTTATTAAATAATTAAATCTTATAAATATACTCGGATAATTTCTAGCGGTATTTCTTCTTATAAACTATATAATTTAAATTATTTAATTAAAATAAGGCTATTTGATTAGTATTTTTATAAATATAGAAAAAAGATATAAATTAGGATCTTTGACTTATAAAGGTATATTTAAAATAAATTAAATTTTAAAATTATTTATATAAAGAAAATTAAATCTTAGATTTTTATTTTGCTCTAAAATTAATACCGTTTGTTAATCCTAATAGCCTCTTTATTCTAATAGCCTCTAATTCTGGCAGCCTCTAATTCTGGCAGCCTCTAATTCTAGCAGCTTCCAATTCTGGTACTATTTCTAGAACTGGCGTTTTTAACAGGCGCTTATATAAACTAAGCTTAAACAAGGCAGATACCGTCTTAAAATATTCTTGCCTTATATAATTTAAATTTCTATTAGCCAGTCTGTATACTCGAGCTCCTTTTAATATATATTTAATTATTAAAATCTTCGAAAATTTCCTGCTAGGCTTATAAAGGATCTATTTTAGACTTATATTAAACCCGTAAATAATATTATAAATATAATAATCAAATATATAAAACAAAGAAACTTTATTATTATTAATATTAACTTTAATAGAACGGTTTTTATTTTTTTAAATATTCGAATTATTTTATATTCTAAATAAAATAATAATATAACTACCTATTCCTTTTATACTAAAATAAGTTTATAAAATTTTTAATTTTCTTATTATTAATATAGATTATTTAATATTTTTATTAGATTAACCGCGAATCCTCTAATTTCCTAAATAGCCTTTTGAAGAGCTTTTATTAGATCTGGAGTTTATATATAAGATTTTGCTATTTCTATAATAACTAACTATCTTATATAATTATTTCGAAACTCGTATATATTTTAAATATATTTAATAAGCTCGTTAATCGGCTAGCGTAATTAAGACCTAAACTATTTAAGAGCGAACGCTTCTAAGTCGTTTATTTGAAAATTACGTATAATAAGAGCTACGGTTGTATATTTAAATAACTTTAGCTTATTTTTTAGGAAATATTTTTAATACCTTTCGATATATTTCAATTTGAAGATTTATTTATATTATAAAAGGTTTTTATAAACTATAAAAAATATCTTATTTTATATATATATTAGAAGACCCTTTAAAATAAATATATACTTTAAGCAGGTTAGTTAACCTAGAAGAATCTATTCTCTAGATTTTCCAAAAGTTTATTATAAATATAAAAACTTTAATATATAAAAATTATTTAATAAATAAGAATTTCGATTCCGGTCGTCCTAAAGAGGACTTTGATATCAGAATAATTAAAATTATTAAAAAAGCTAAAAGCAATTAGCTTAGAATTTATAATTATAACGAAATAATATACCTTATATACGTTTTACGAATATACTTAGAGTTTTTATACAAAGATCTGCTTTCAGGTATTTAAAGTTTGGCGATCGAAGTCGTTATAATCTGTATATTATGATTTAGTAAATAAGCGTTTCAATTGATTTGCAGCTGCCTTTTATTAAAGGTCTGAGCGAGAAGGCGGTGGAAAAATGTCAAATGCATTTCTGAACTTCCTGCTCCACAATTGGCTCCCAAGCATCTAATCAACTAAAACTGAAGCCCCACAGTACCTGCATTGACGGTGCCTGCTCTTACGGTACCGTCTTTTCCGGTGCCAGCTTTCACGGTGCCTGCTCTCACGGTACCGTCTTTTCCGGTGCCTGTTTTCACGGTATATGCATACACGGTGCCTACCCTCGCGGTACCGTGAAAGATCGCACGGTGTATGCATGTACCGTGAAAACAGGCACCGGAAAAGACTGTACCGTAAAAGATGGCACCGGAAAAGACGGTAGGGATTTCACAAATGATATTGGTGAATGATAGACCAATTCGCAAACAATGGAATATTGCTTGAACACTTGGCTTGGAGTTTATTTAGCCTTTGTTATTAAATTACGGTACAGACAAGATATCCCAATCACCTAACCTAGCCGCTCTTAGAGCGCAAAATACGTAAGACGCGAGATATATTCCGAGAGGTTCTTAAGGCAGAAAGTTATATTTATTTATATTAGAAAATATCCTTAAATTTAAATTAATCAAGGAACTTATTTATTTCAGCTTTTATAAGGATTTGTATTATATTACTACTAGAAAGTCTTCTACCTTAAGATTATTTTTCTACTTATCTGAGTCCTTTAGCTTCGTAAATTAGGCGTTTAAAATATATATTATAGGCTTTATTAACTCTATTATAATAGCTCTAAGGCTATAAACGTTATCGTACTTGTTATTTAGATTTAGCTGTCTCTTTTCAATAAAAGAATCGCTAATATTCGCTTAATATATTAATAGCCGCCTACGTTTTATCTCCCTTTAAAACTTATTAATTTTTACTTTTCTATTAAGGTTAAGTAAAATTATATTATAATTAAGTATATTATAAGCTAGACCAAGCTCTTTATATATATAAAGGAGGCCGCTTACTACTTATCGTTTATAAATATAATAAGCTCTAACCCGATCGATATTAACGCTTACTTCTCGGCAGATTGCTATAATTTAGAAGGCTTTTAATAAACGATCTTGCAAAATACCCGTTATATACCGTAACGATATTTTTATTTGCTTATAAACGAAAATAATATTATTATTTTTGATATATATATCTTTGATATTGACAATCTAATTACAGGTAAACGGCGGTATCTAATAAATAGAACCCTCGGGTTTTCTTACCCGTTTAATAACTATTTGTTTCCAATTATTTATATTATCGACTCTAATAATTGTAGGTCCAGCCTGCTTAATTATTATAAAATAGTAATAAAATCGATTAAGAAACATCCTAACAAGCTTCTCGTCTTTCGGTAACCTTAAAACTATAATTTCGTTCCTTTCGTAGTTAAATTTGGGAAACCGTAATTTCAAAGGGTTATTTGTCTTTTTGTAGTTCTCGGGGATCAGAGGAGGAAATAATATTATCGAGGTATCCAGGTTAATATATCTTATTACTCTTTTATTATCAGCCTTATTATTTTTGAGTTTTGCCTAATAACCCCAGGTTTAGGTAATAGGCCTTCCGTTGCTAGATATTATAAAGAATTTGAGAATAAAGCGGAAAATAAGAAAATCTATAAAATATTTAATAATATATTTTGCTTTAAACTTTATAAGTTAATAATAGATACTTAAGCAATCAGAAATAAATATCCGTTATATATAGATTATTCCTGTAAAGTAAGTATAGCAGCCCAGCTCTAATTATGGATACGGAAGATACTGGCGATTCTAGATACTATTTTATCGGTACGGAGCTTTAATATTCAATTATTTATATATAATACAAATATTCCAATCTAACAAAAGACTCTAATAAGATTAAATACTATAGGATGCTTTTAGGCCTTCAAATAGAAGGCTATAAACGTCGTCGCCTCTCTACAGGCTAGTATTTGAGTTCTAACAATTCTATACCCTTTTAGAGATGTAGTTTAACCAAGTTCTATACCTTATTACGAATATTCTTGTTCGTTAAAACTACAAGCGATATTAATTTGGAGTTCTTTTTAAAAAATTATTTATAAACCTATAATTAAAGTTTTCCCTATCCTATAACCAGTTTCCAAATCGACTTGATTATATAATAAGCTAAAAAGGTCTATCTCTCCGCTATAATAAGCGATATATTAATACTTTCCCAAATATTAAAAATCTAAATCTAAGCGTATATTAGCAAAAAAAATCAAAATATTTAATATTTAATACGGCTTAGTCAGCCTAAGCCTCGTAGACTTCGAGGATATTCGTATATTTATATAATTATAATCTAAGGTATCTTCTTTTAGCGCTTTATTAAGTAAATTATTTACTAGGTACTCGTTACTTATTAAAATTAAAGGATATCGGCGTTAAAGGAACAAAAGGTAAGTAAACCGAGATTTTATAATTATTATATTAAATAGATATTATACGTCTGTACCTTAGTATAATTAGACTCTTATATTAATTCTTTTAATAATAATAATTATACCATAATACCAAAGCCGTTAATAATTATAATTATTTTATTATATTCGCTAGTAGGAGCGGTTAAGCTATAAGGTTTATTAATAAATACAATCCGGAAATCGGATAGTTCAGGCTGATTTAGATAGTTTTTAACGAAGCTAAAGGCCCTCCTTTTAAATTCGTTATATAATTCCTTTTATAATTTATCGTCTTCCTAATAATTATCGGTATAATTCAGAAATCTTTATATAAAACTGCTCTGTAGCTCTATCAAGAACTCGAAGAAAACTAGGTATCTATTTCTCTATAAGGCAATAGTAAACGGGTAGCTTTATAAGGAAGCAAAAGGATCAATTAATAGAATTTATATATTAATATATTATCCGGCTTTGACCTTCTAAAGTTTGCTAGGGAAGATAGTTATCCGGACTATATAATTTTGTCTTATAATCAAGGTTTGCAAGCAGCCCCGATTAATAATAATATTTCGATATAAAATAATAATATATTTTAAAATAAATATAATTATAAATATATAATTAAAGGTAAACAGGTAAATACGGGGAAGCTTTAATTGAGAAGGGATATATCTTTAAAGGGTATAAACGACGACGACCACTAACGCCTGGTAATAACGAAGGAAGACTTCGTATAATAATAGCCGAAATATACGCGGCGACAGGATAAGCAACGAGGCTATATATACGATTGCTTATAAAAAGTATTAGCAAAATACTCTTATTAAATATAACGGTATTTACAATTAGTCCAAATATCTATTATAATTAACTTATATTAAAGCTCGGCTTATTAATTATATAAATTAAAATATAAAGCAACCTTAAAAAAACAAATATAATCCTTATAAATATATAGAAAATATAATATATAACTAATAAGACGCCTAATAAATCGCAAATAAAGCTAAGGTAAAATCCAAAATAAGTTGGTATTATATTAATTAATAATAAATAGCTTATTCGAATATTCGCTTTCTTTATAATCGATATTTTAAAATTAATATAAAAAATATTAACAACAAGATAGACTAGCTAAAGAGATACCTATATAATAATCTATAACCTAAAGAAGCAATATCGTCTTATAAATATAAAAAGCAGGAAATACTTCCGTATTAATATTCGATAAGGCCTAAGAAACCGGGTTAGACGGGTTATAGAATATATAAAAAGTAAAAAAATAATATTACCGCTTATAATAATAATATAACTTAAAGGTATATTTATCTTTACTTCGGAAAATTAAAAATATTAATAATATAAAAATAAAATAAATAAATTTATCCCAAAATTAATAATACCTAGTTTAGTTTATAATACTTTTCTTTTTGATCTTGGAATATCTATTAGAGATAGGTAGCCAATACTAGGCCAGTAATAAAGGAGCCAATATTGGATAAGGGCATCCAAAACTGGAGGGCATCCAAAACTAGAGGGCATCCAAAACTGGAGGGCATCCAAAACTGGAGGGCATCCAAAACTAGAGGGTATCCAAAACTGGATAAGGGGCAGCCGTTTCTAGAGCCTAAAATACAAAACTCGAAATAAATACGAGAACAAAGTATACCTTAAATATAAAAAAGAGGAATAAGAGGAATCAAAACTGTAATAACTTTGGAAAAAGAGAAAATTACTAGGATAAATAATCAAAAATAAACAGTCTATAAAAATAAGGACTGTATTGCGGCGAAGGGAAGGGATTAGAGAAAAAAGAATATTTTGCCTATACCTTTTATATATCCCTTGTAGATACTATCGGCTCTATATATAACTCGGGTTGTTGTCCGACTAATAGCTATTCGTAAATGCCCCCTAACTGAAAAATATCCTATAGCTAGTATATATTCTATTATAGACAACCTATTATCTAACGACCTATAAATCTTTTAAAAGAAAAACCGAATATTTTGCGGTTCGGTTAAGATTCCTTTTGATAAAATCTGCTATAAAAAGTTTCTTTATAACCTGCGCTAATTTAACAAGAAGAACGTTACGATATTACTCGATTTTTTCTACTTGGAAAGTTGCTTGTACTTAAATCCTAAAAATTATATTTTTATATTAATATTTCGGTCTATTATACCCCGAGGCTTCTATTTAAGAAGGGAACCGCTACGCTTTAATCCCGAGTATCTTATAATCTGCCTATATAGAAAATACCGCCTAGAAGCGGCGCGGAAATTTTTTATAAAGGACGAGAATAGATAATAGATCGTAAATCTTTATTCTAGAGGTAGGAAAGTTAACTATCCTTAAAGAAGATATTTGTTAATAGAAGTTAGACCTTAAGTCCCAAGTTAAGGACGTCTTGCAGCAATATATACCAAACTCTATAAAATATTATAATAAAAATATCGTCTGTTAAATTCGGATCTCTATCTTATATAACGATACTACGAGAAAATAGAAATAGCTTACTAAATTTTCGAAAAATATATAAAAATACCTTTTATAATTAGAAGTACTCTTAGAAAGGTTTGTAGAGAGCCTAGACGCCTTAATCTTATTTATAAGTCTATAGCTAATATTATAACTAGGAACTTTTATATAATTTCTAAATTTATATTGCCTTAAGGTATAAGCGTCTTTTTTATATTATATTCTTTTTTAACAAATAATATAAGGAAATAACCCGTTATTTATATCGGATCAAGAATATATAAATATAAATTATAGGGAATAAAAAGGCGGATTAACTGCAACTCGATATTAATATAGTTATAACCTTATAAGGCTATTATCCCTTATAATTATCGGAAAACTATATATATATTTAGATTAAGATATTTGCTAACGATATCCTCCTAGCAATTATAATTAATAATTAATAATTATAAATCTTCGATTATATTTGCTCGATAGAATATATAATCTTATTTATTTATATTTTTCTCGAAAATACGAAATACCTCGAATCTTTTATAAGAATTCTAAAATAACTACTACCGGGTAAATATAAAAGTTCTATATTTTGATATTTTAACGCCTTTTATAATAGATAAATAAAAGTAAAGGTATAAACGAGCGAATATACCTTCGAAGATTAAATATTGCTTTCTGATTATTCGATATAATTATTATATTATTAGTTTTAGCTCTTTGCCCTTTAATACTTCCCTATTATAAATAGCCAATTACCGCGGAGAGATAAGACGAAGCAAAGCGCTTTATACGAAGGGTAATAACTGCGATAATAATACGAGCTTTAATTATTAATATCAGAGAATAGCTATTGATAAATCCGTTATTTATACTATAATTATATAATAGCGGACGCTAAAATAATTGAAAATTATATACGGAATATTTTATTTTCTAAATATTATATAATCAATCCGGACCGAATATATTAAATAATACTCTTTAATTATTAACTCTTTAGCGATATATTATATATTAAAAAGGAGCTAATTGCTTTAATATTAACCTCGGATTATAAAAATTATAAATCGGATATCTCTAATCGATATAATAGGCTATAAGAGCGTTCTTTTCAAACAAACAAAGGAAGTCTCTTTCTTAAGTATATCTATTCGACTTCTTATAATATTATTCTTAAATATTATCTAATTTCCTTTATTATTAAACGAGATTTCTTCCGTACTTTCTTTAGTTTAAAGGAAAATAATCTAAATTAAAAACTATTATTTAAAGCTTTTCAAAACAGTTATTATAAATATTAGGAGGAAAATATTTATATACCCGATTCCGAAACACAGTTAATAGGCTATTACCTTTTATTTACGTAAAATATATTTAATATAGGCGAAGACGTAGTTCCAAAGCAAGGTTATAATAACGGGCTAAATTCTGATAATACTGTTAAATTAATTCCTTTTTTACGGGAATCGATATTATTGCCTATAAGATCGGTTTCGCCGGTTTCGCCGGTAATAAGCGTATAAACGTCTCTTATCCCTTACGTACCGCCTTCGAATCCCGCCTAACCCCGGTCGCTTATATATATATTTAGGTAGCAAAATAAGGAAAAAGCTATTTTTTTAATATAAATTTTATATTCTATTTTTAGTAACCGAATAAGCGTTAAGGAGTATACGTTCGTAATACTTTTTCCTACCGGAAATAATAGGTTTCGTAAGCGTTATATTAATTCTTATAATAAATTCTTTATAATTATTGCCCTGCGGCTACCGTCCGTCTCCCGCTTTATTATACGGGATAATAACAAGCGACTAAAATTAATAATATTAATTATTATCCTCGAAAAGGCCTGTTCAGAGCAATTATAAATAGTAATTATAATCTCGTAATATAATATTTAGGAATTGATATATCGATTCGAAAATTATAAAGATCCTGAAGAGGAACTATAAAATCTTAGAAAATATAAGTATTATATATACAATTTAGCAGACAGTAATAACGCGGCTTGGTTGCTTTATTTCTAACTCTGTTTAAATTAAAATAACGGAATAAATATTTATTTTCCCTTTATACCTTGTTTTCCTCCTTTTTTTATAAAAATGCTTTGGTTTTAATATTATAGCGCCTATATTGTTTTTTCTATATTTTTTATTATTTTGTCAAAGTTTATCTTAGATAAGTCCGATATCTCCGTTATCCCCTTTATATAATTTTCTTTAATAGTAAGCTTTCTTATTAATATTGCCTATACTTCTAGCAGGTATTCTTTAATATTTAATATTTTTGAGATTTCCGGGTTCAAAATAAATAATTTATCGAAATATTTGTACCGTTTCGCCTAATTCTAGAGGCGGAGCTCCTTTCCTTTTTCAATTTCCTCTTATTAAATTGCCTTCTATTTTCTTCGGGAACAGTTTGTCTTTCTATATTCTATCGCGGGTCTTGGCCCTCTATTTATATTAAGCCCAAAATTCGGGCGTAATAAATAACCTAGGTATAATAAATATAATTGTAATATATTAATAGATTCTGCTATATAGAACTTATAAAAGGAAATCGTAAATTAAATCTATATAGTTTTAACTCCAAATATATCTTTTCCAGAGTATATAGCCGTCCGGACAAATCAGTTCCTTATTAATTTTTACCGTTAATCCGATTATTCGACCCTTGTTCTTATAGGTATCCGATTCTGGCTCCGGTATCTACTTCTGGTCCCTATACCAGTATCCGTTTCTGGCTCCCCTCCGGTATCCTATTGTAGCCTCCCTCAGCGTCTATTTTTAGCTTCCCTCCTATAACCTACTACTATATTCTATCCTCCTTTTAAATCCTAAAACTAATACTGCTTCGTATATATACTTAGCTTGAATATAAGTTAGGTAATAATCAAATAAGCTAGAGCAATAGGTAAAAGCGTCGTCTTATTGCTATCAATATATAATATAAAGTCAATAACGACCTGCTTCGCGAATAGGACCGAGCGTTCTATATATCGGTTAAGGTCCCTATTGAAAAACTTACTATCAATAGATTACGCTCGATCGACTAGAAGACGGTAGAGAATTTGGTAAAGCACTTTAAATCGGGAAATTTTGATCGGCTAGATCTATAAAGCTATCTATCGGTATTGATAATACTAAATACTCTGCCCTAATACCTATACAATTATACCGACGACAACCTGGAAGATCCTCTAATACTCGACTTAGTCGATGTTATTATATGCTTGCGCGGGGGATACCAATTAGAAGCAGCCAAGATATGTTATGCCTCGACTGGTGGATGGTAGGTTATTGACCTCTACCGAGACAGTTGAATGCTCCTTCGATATCTCTATCTCTTTTAGTAACGTTACAATAGATCTCAGCCTGGAACTCAGGGCTGTACTACGAGACAATCTACTGAGTGCTCGATTACTGAGTGATGGTGATATCTTTCTTCGCATCCGGACAGCTCATCTTCGACGCGATTCATTGAACAAAAGGGAATGCCGCCCAAAATACCTGTCCTGACACTAAACATAGATGGGAGGTGTGGGGAATTATACTTCAGGCGTAGATCCGTCTAGTCAATGCCGCAGTGACATAGGATAATAAATGCAGGTAAAGCGTGTTATCGACTGCCTATCTATCTATGACTCATTTTCTCATGGGCTAGCCGCGGGGTCAGAGCGGACGCTATTTTAGCATAAATCTTGCCAAGACTTTGACGCCATAACCATCTTCTTTCCAATCCCTTCACACCCTGTTTCAAGCCAGCGGCTATATGAAGACATCTCCTGCCCCGTCATTCCAGTCGACATGGCCGGTGATCAAGCAAGGTCAAACATTGAAAAAAATGGGCGGCAACCTCCAGTACTAAAGAATCAAGGTGGGAATACTCGAAGTCCCCTGCATATTTAAGCTGACCGTCTGTAGGGAAGCAGCCTCAAGGCATCAAGAAACAGCAAGCCGTTCGCAAAAGCGCACGCCTAGAAGCCATACAATCTCGCAAGCAATCCATACCTAAGAGCGATTTCGTTCAAGAAATCCAGACGCTGCCCTCTTTCCCCCACCCAAGCAACATCCCCGTTGGCAGAAAAGTACGTTCCTCCATCCCCCGTCATGCCCTGTCATACCACTGACCGGATCGAGACCTCACAACTTCTACAGGTCCTCCGCAAATCCTCAAAGCCCCATCAGAAACGGAAATGAGGGTATAAGGCTGGACATTCCTCTTCCCAAGACCGAGACAGGCCTCCTTCGAAGCGATCGCGAACCTCGCCTTTAAGCTGCGTTGCTGAGGAAAGAGCGGCTAGCGACACCAGCGAGAAGAACGTTGATCCGCTCGAGTATTGGAGTCGGACCAGAAGGTAGCCTAAGGAATACTTCGAACAAAACAGCCTGGTCAGGGAAGACGTCGAACAGGACAGCTGGCTAGAGGAACAAATAGAATATTCGACCCAGGTTGTCCAGTACGTGGAGATAAATGGATTTAGATACCCGCGGCCTATCAAAAAAGCCCCGACCTCGCTCCGTCGGAAACAGTCGGACTTAAGCTTGACTGGCTCTAGCGACCAAACCAAAAGGGAGAGCAAAAGTGTTGCATACCGTGACACACGTTACACCACTTTACTTGAGGGCAAAGGGAGTTACATGCGGGATTTTGATGATGATAATATTACCAAGGGTATGGAGGATGTCTGCCAGATGTTGCTGAAAAAGGATCAAACTGTTCCTCAGGACTCGTTATTTCGCAAAGATATATTCAAGAAGACTTGCCGAAAGATAGAAGACAGAAACGAAGCGAGGGTGATTCAAGACATCTCTCGACTAATCGTCCCTTCTGCGGAGACCCTCGCCACCTATGGGGCTATATACCTCGATCATCTGATTGAAGGTGTCAACGAAGGCTGGATGGGCAGTATACCAGTGGAGGGTCCTAAGCCGCAACCGGATTACTCTGTTGGATTCAGGCGATCCGTATTTACCGACGAGCAGCTGAAAAAGGTCGATCCGCTCATCGGTAGCGTTTATGAGACTTCCTTTTTCGTCGCAACCTACCGGATGTATTTCCCCTTCCTTACGTGCGAAGTGAAGTGCGGTGCCGCGGCACTTGATGTCGCTGATCGACAGAACGCTCACAGTATAACTGTTGCCGTAAGAGGTATCGTCGAGCTCTACAGAGCTGTGAAACGGGAGAAAGAGCTTCACCGGGAGATCCTTGCCTTTTCGATCTCGCACGATCATAGGTCGGTGAGGATTTATGGCCATTACGCTATCATCGAGGGAGACAAAATCACCTTCTATTGTTATCCTATCCGTGAATTCAGCTTCACCGAACAGGATGGTAAGGAGAAGTGGGCGGCTCTTACGTTCACAAAGAATATTTACGACAGATGGATGCCTACTCAGCACAATAGGATCTGCTCGGCTATCAACAATTTGCCGTCTGGTATAGATTTCGGCCTCTCACAGTCAGCTTCTTTTTCATAATCGGAACCTCAGAGTTCTCAACGATCGAACGCCGAGTCCATACTAATGCTGGATAAAGATGACTGCCAATCAAGCCTTGTGAGCTCCCAAGAAGTTACACCAACTACCTCCTTTACTCAAACAACCGAGCGAGCATCTAAGAAGTCAAGGAATCAGCGCGGTGCGGGCTAGCAGCGCTGAAATGTTGGAAGCAGGAGAGTCTCAACTGATTAAGCAATCCTGGGAGCATTTGCAAAGTAATAGTTGCGTCTTGTTTGACTGTCATCACATGAGGCAAATGCATTACTACTGCTCAAGAGATTGTTAAGCAAAGTATTAGTCGGCCCTTAAACATTTTATTAGCAGTGAGATAGAGTGGCTTCCTCGACTTTTCATATAGTCGTTGGAATCGCTCTCAAAATATGAGAGCTTCGACATGTACTGCACTATTACTGCTGTTCTTTTTAAATGGTAGGTTGAATCCATAATGAATAAAAAGGTTACTATCTATCTCCTCAAGCTAACGCTTAATCCGACAATAAAATGAATTAGCGCTACCTGATCGGACACAGTGGAGGCAAAGGCCAATGCTGTTGTTCAAGTGGTCAAGCTCCTACGACCGTTTCTCTAATATTGTGGCGCAGTATGCTTGTATTTCTAGATACATGCAATACTTAGTTCCTCAAGAATCGGATCAGGCTTGTTTTCTACTATCTCTTTGTACCGACCGACTTCTTCTGCTGTTTTGCCGGTCTCAGAGCCAGTAAAAAAGTTATCACTATTGTTTCACATTGGTCTGGATTTCATTGGCCATGCCCCTCTTCCAGTTAAAACAACCCCTGCTGGAGCAGAACCAAACGGAGAACCTCATGCTAGAGATGGGGCAGATGCATGAAAGAGAGAGAAGGTCCGTTTTAGGAGGACGATGCTCAGAATATGGAATGCATAATTGTGAAAGGAAAAGATTGATAAGCGATTATCTCGGGGAAAGTCTTCAGTGCAATAGAACGCTAACGCAAGCCACGTCGTGAACAGATCTCGATATTTCGTTCCTTATAGTTACGGCATTTACTGTTTGTGGGTCTCGCTTTCTCTGAGAATATGGTGGATAGCACTATCCACAAGCTAAGTTTAGCGCGCCACAGCTGCCACCCATACTAGCACCCTCCTTACTTTAAGTATATCGCTTTGCTGATCCACCAGTAGGGCTACAAAGATGTCTTGGTTCTAATCTTCGGGGATCATTGTTGTTAGGCAAATTGCCGTTGGTTCTCCAAGCCTTCTTTCCATTTTCCAATGATGGCTGGTCTGAACTACATTGGAAACTAGATTGCCCAATAATACTATCTTAGTCGTTAACGCTTTCGAGTACATATATTGCATTTCTACATTAAGTATCGCAGAATCCCATCTCATGTTGAATTACCACGAACTAGACGTTGGTGTGAGAGGCCAGATCTGGAAACACATTCTCCACAGGGCCCATACATCTCGAGGGGGAGCGGTCATTGCTCGTAAGGAAATGGAAAGCTTGGCCACCACGGCATTCAACGGGCGACAAGTAAGTTTGCTATACGGTACCTCTGGAGACTTCTTCCACTAACCTACCCCTCTTAGATAAAAAAACGTAGGAGATGGGAATAGACCTCCCGACTATTTTTCTTGGTAGCAAGAGCGTGAGCGAAGGTAACTACAACGGCACGAGCATCGTTCAGAGCTGGTAGCGTTGGCCCCATCGCTGACAAAGTCAAGATTTTCATTCTTTCCTAATTGTTGGCGTTCGGATTCTGGAGGGGCAGGACGGAATCGGAGATTTGACATAGTAATGAGTGAGCTTATGATATATGAAGTCTGGTAGCTCGGACGTGGCCACAACAACATTAGATTTTGGCATGATGGCGATAGGCCGGCGTTGAAGTCAGAGGACGCCAGACGTATTGCGCAAGGTAGGTATTACCTAACGTGAGATGTTAGGGAACGCGAGGTTTGGCTGGTTTGGTGGCTAAGGCCGTGGTACGACCCCGTCCACATCAGCCAGACGTAAACCAAATTCTGTGCTAAACAACATTTTTTATGACTTGAACCATTCATCCTGCAGAAGATCCTTGGCCGTTGGCCTGTCTCTGGGATCTAACTTCATCATTCTCATAATGAAATCCCTATCCTCTTTGAGAAGTTCTTCATCTTCAGACATCGAGAATGGCAACTGGAGCTGATTTTCATTGACGTAGTCGATTGCCCTAGTGAGAATCCCAAGCCGCTCTTCGTTCGCAATTTCCTCGTAGCTCATCGGGACAGGTCCAAAGCGCCTCACTTGTTCGACGAGTACCCAGAAGCCATAATTGACGTCATCTGGTTCAACATCTTTCGGTTTGAAGATGTGCCAATGGTGTCCGAAGATGATGCTAATGAGCTGCGTGATCTAGTTAGAGTCCTACAAGTAGCATCGTTGAGGGTCATGAACATACTGTTGTTCCAAGAGACCAGATATCAGTTGATGGTCCCCATCTTAGATTCAGCATTGCCTCAGGGCTTCTAAATATAGCTGCACCGATAATGTGACCCTCCTCCAAAGGGCTCGCCTTGGCATCAAAGCGATAGGCATCACCGCAGTCGCCCAGCTGGACTTCCCTGAACCGGGCTGAGTTATCACCGTAATTGACAAGTACATTGTCTGGTTTGATATCTGTATCGTCGTCACCATTAGAGACAGAAACATCAGAGCTTTAGGACACAAAGATACCCGTGTGCACAAAGCCGTTCTCGTGAAGCGCCGCGAGTGCTTGAAGAAGGTTTCGAGCCACAAGTTTGAGATCTGAGCCTTCGAGTCGATTTTGGCCCGATACCTTCAGAAGGTTATCGTCCAAGAATTTCAACACCAAAGATGGAGGATCTTCGGTGATGTCGATCATTGGGCGAACGCAGGGATGATCATGGAGCGTCTCAAGCACTTCGCGCTCGTTGTTCAAGCGGTGTTTTGGGGCCCTCTTGATGATCACTTTTCGAGTATGTTTATCGCTGCTAGAACGTCAGGTGAGATCGTGTAATCGACCAGTAAAGTATGTCGTGGCTAACATAGCTGTCCATATCTCTCTCTCCTTTTGAAGCTTGTCCAAAACCTTGTAGCTGCCGGCTTTGCCACTCAATTGTTGACCAATCGATAACGTGCTAGAAGCTTTGTGAAGGAGCTGTGCCGTTGGACGCATTCTTCACACTGGACGGATGAAAATGCGAAAATCAATCATGTATCAAACGCGTTTGAGAAAGAAGATGAAGTTTGACGAAAATGATAAGCCGACATGGAAGGAAATGTTAGCGGCTTTGTTAGCGCGTTCTAGACACGTGTCATAGGAGGCGTCACGCCAGTAAGAATAGCTCTAACCGTAGCGTGATATTCAAGCACCTGGAACCCATCAACCATGATGTCTGCTTTGGCGCGCGCTTTGAACTTCGTGGCGGAGGCAATGGACACTTCTTTAGAAATTGGAAATATATATAAGTGGTACGACTTTTCCGCTGGCTTTTTTCCGTGACACACTCCCATCATTCTTTCTCTTACATTTCAGCAACCAATCTCTAAGCCTTATCTCGCTCTTAGGCCACCCCGAAACCCCTTTTCAACCTCGCGAGACAGCAAGCGCATTATGTCCTCCAACCAAATCATCAAAAGCGTGAATGTAGCTAGCGTTACCAAGGGCGGCAAGCAAGTTATTTTAGCGGTAGCGACGCAGACTCAGAAATGGAAGCGGACGGAATCAATTGCACGCTCCCAGGAGTCTGGGTTCAGAAAATCAGTCTTGGAAAGTCCTACTACTCTCCCCGCAGGTACTGCCAAAGTCGTCTCACGGTAGGTGCCCTTTTCCACCTAGGGAGAGCTAAGACTGATCACTCTCCAGGGACAACAAGCATCCAAGTGCTGCTGACCCAAGAGACCACTATTCAGGATGTTGCTACGATGAAAAGGGCAACTTTATTCAGACGGAACATTTCCCCGCCCAGTAGTGAGAGTAATCAATGTCATAGAGGCGGGAAGGGTCAATTTTACTATTACGAGATTACTATGGTATCAGGCGAAAGTTATGGTAGTACGCGCTAACGAAGCAGGGGTTTTGATTGGCTGGCCTTTGCGTATATATAAGAATGACGGCGGATATGCGAGTACGTACTAGCAAAACTTTCGCCTGATACCATAGTATATGTAAGGAAACTTTGTGATCGCATTGTGCTTTGCCTTTAAGTGATTCTTTTTCTCCTTCGGTTGGGGTCGAGGTGCGCATGTCATATTTCGTTTTTGGACGATAACCAATAGGAGTCCCACAGCAAGTCCTGTGCTTTTCCTAATTCGCAGCTGGAGAGCCATTACCTTCCAGCGCACCTTGTTTCTCGTATGCCTTCCCCACCCATCTCGTCCCCACAGTTCTTCTGGCCTCGCACTCCATGTCTTCAAGTGCTGGAATTCGGCCTCAGATTGCCAGGAGGTAGTGGCAAAGCGCTAGGAGGGCGTTCCGACAGCTGCTATACAGATCGAGTTTGCCGAAGACCCACGGACCTGGATGCTGTTGTAGAGGAATAGCGGGACAGGTCGGCCGATCAAAAGGTTCGGTGGGGAAACCAAGGGTAGTAGGAGCGTCCGAGCCACCGAGTTGTCTTTGAGTCTTCCGTTGGGTGGGAACTGAGGAGGTAGGTATCAGGGGGAGTAGGAGGAGATGGATGATCAGAGATGGAGTTTTTCGTCTCCTAACCGAAGATAATACATCTAAATAGGCTCCATCTGTCAGCTTTGAAATCAGCGAGTTGGGTTTTCAAAGGTCGCACCTAGCTTCTACGCCTGCCACACAAGTTTGTTAGAGTGCTAAGAGAGTAGTGCTTCCCGCTCTGCCCATCGCTTACTCGAACGGATACTACTGCTACTATCGGCATCCAACCCTTTTCTCCGCCTCGTATCGATCCGGAAGTCGGAGCATCGCTGCAATCGTTTTGTTTGGGATGTTCAACACTAGGTCCCGTTCGTTGCGCCTCTTACACTCTTTCAATATCGAACAGCAGTTCTTCGAAGGTTGGGAGGGTACCGTCTTCTATCGTTAATGCTTCTTCTCCAAAAGTCTCAATCGTCGATCTCTAGGCATCGTCGCCAAATCGCCACACCTAGCACACTCGATCCTTATTCGTCTTTCACACTCTGGGCCACGGGCTGGCGTAGCTTTGGGCCATCCGAGCCTTTGTTTTCGTTCCACATCCCTTGTCGGCTGAGTCCTCGCTGCGCCCCAGGCAAATGTCCATTCTCCCCGTCTTGTTAGTTGCTGTAGCCTGGATCTTCGAGCTAACTCTTCTGCAACGGATCGGCTGCCTCCTCGATCCACGGCGAGAGACGAGATCGCTGTCTCGATGCCACGTCACGAGAACGATACTATTGCAGCATCCTTGTCCGCGCAGCCAGGTACCGAAGTAGATAAGACTGTCCATCGAGGCGAGGCCATGCTCATTCGACCCCTCTCGCTGGCTTTGGCTCACCGCTACCGCTTGGATTTACACTTAGCCCTCAATGTCAGGTCCCCCAATCACGAGCGAGGTGCGATCCTTGTCGACGCGCCCAGGGAGGCAAGTAAGACGCCCGAGCAATCACGTGAGTACATGCAAATGGTGAAATGAGAAGTACCAAGGATCGTGATGGCTGGGGGACCTTCTTCGACTAGGTCAGTGGGGCTGTGCGCTGGTGAAGTGATCATCGTTTTGAGCGAGAGCAGTGAGAAGGGTAGCAAGAGTCGACAGCAGAGACAACGAAGCAACAAGAGGATGCCCAGTTGAAGAAAATGGAAGAGTAGAGATGAAACATAGCAGGCGAGGTGGGACGGACAGAGTATTTCATGCTCTGCGCAAGTGTACGCCTGGCCAGCCGTCTAGCCAGGTGAGATGTGATGCCCTATTGCTCTCAAGCTTTTTAAACCCAGTGACCAGGTCGAGCGCGCGAACCTGAAGGCGCAGGTGGTTCCGCTAGGCATCAGCGTTCAAGGAGTACAGGCAGCAGCTTGCCGCCAACAAGGGCAATTGAAGCCGGGCTCCAGCGTGCTGCGCCCCTGCACTGCCCCACGGGGGCTCAGCTCGGCTCAGGTACGGCTCAGGCACGGCTCAGGGCCGCTCACCCCGGCTCACCTTAAAGCAGCCGCTGCTCACCTGCGAGGCTAGAAGTGGAAGGGGGAAAAATGTTTCGTGATCATGTCTAGAGCGGTAGATAGAGCAATTGAAATCTCCTATAGCCAACAATAGTAGTTCAGGATTGCGATACGCTAGACCTGATTTGGCTTAGTACTGCTGGAGAGACTGCCCCAGCCATTCTCCAACATTAAACCAATCGTTAGGAAAGCTATCCGACTCAGATGTTTTAAGTGGTTCGAAACGGCCCTTTTTTCTGGCGTTTATATTATGTTTTTTGTATCTCGTATTACCTATATAGCGAACTCTGCTTTTCCGTATTTATTTCCAAAGACCCCAAAGGTGATATTCTATATAGAACGGTCTTAGTTCATAATATACTCTACGCTAATAATCAATTTGTTTAGAGGAAAATACTTACTCGCTAATAAAGCCCTTTACCAGAGCCTACGCGGCAGGTAGACTCTATATATTCGCCCACCCTTGCAGAAGTAAAGACGTAGAGCTGGAGGCTTGCCTACGTGTCCACTCTGATCCTTGGCTTTTCGTATATCTGTTAGTCTTTTCCCCAGAGCTGGGTTCCCTGATGGACGAAGTGTTATTCGTACCGTAGCTCCTCTTTCGCTTCTTGTGAGGAAGCTCGAGCTCTTCTCGCAGGGGACCCTTAATGAACTATACGCCAGTCAGCCATCTCGGTGCTGAAAGCAAAAGGAACTGTAAAAGCCGCAAGTTACTTATATTTGAAATAGAAACTGTCGTCGTAGGAGGTATAACCGGGTTCTACCTCCGCCAGCCAACCGTAAAGTCTTTCCAGTATTAAAGGGCGGTTTTTTCGTATCCTTTGGGATCGTTATATATACTATCAATTCCGTAAGCAACGTCGCGAACAAGATCCTTTAATACCTTTATATTATATAGATAAGCGCCGGGATGTTCCTGAGCGTATCTGTTTGATATAGAGATAAGTATCAGATAAGGAAGCTTCGTTCATGATATACCATACCCGCATAGATTAATAGACCTACACGTTCTATAGATTCAATGAACGAGCGTAGCTGTCTTCCGTTTTTGGCTGAAGTGTCTTCTTAATTTCAGTACTATTAACGATATCTTTATTATTCTCGGATCCCTTCTCACGGGCTCGCTGGAGATGCTCCTGAGGGGGCTTTTTCTTCGGCATTGCGAACGGCGAAAGGGTCCACGAAAGCAGCGACGAACGGGTAGAGCGAAGTAAAGGAGAGGGAAACAGAGAGAGAAGAGAGAGAATATGCAGGCACCGTAGAATAAAAAGCTTTGAATGAGCAAGCAAGTCGTGTTGTAAGACGATTGGCAGAACAATAAGACCGCGGTAGACAGGTAGGAATGCAGGAAAGAGAAAAAGGAAGGCAGGAGGTAAGGTATTATATAGTCAGAACATGGATGGGGGCATGGTGTGGCCTCAGCTGGTGAGGCTCCAGTTTTGGAGCCAGGGGGGCCAGGGGAGCCACCGTCTAAACTTGACAAAATCCACATCGCATGAGCGACTAACAGGGACGAGAATAGAAACACAGCAGCGAATATTGGCTGAGCGAAGGGAGCAAGGCCTGAGCAGCGGGTGAGCTGGATGAGCACAGGGTGAGTAGCGGATGAGTAGCGCCTGAGCAGGGCAGCGGGAGCTGACTAACCCAACTTGGAGGGCAAGCAGTTTTTCGTAGGCCACCCCACCAATGTAATAATACAGTGCAGCCATCGGTCCACACTTGGTGGTCACATGGTACGTGCAAATACTGTCCTGGGAATTTCAGATGAGCGGCTAGAGCATTCTAGATCCAGACTCCGCAAGCCATGGCTGCGGTACCTTATTTTTGACCTTTTTTCGCATGTAGTAAATTGGTGTCGTCTACAAGACCCTCCACGATGTGTATCTCGTTTCCTGAGGCAGCGCGCCAAAGTTTTTGTGTGCCCCTCGGCCAGACTTCGCCAGGAGAGAAAAGTCGTAGAGAGGGTAGATAACCATCACCAAGTACACCAATCACAGCGGGTTCGGTTACCATGACGAGGGTGTGGCTCCAGATGAGTGTCCATCAGCAAGTTAGGTCCGCAGAAGCACTTAGGGTCGAGGCGGAGGGTATCATTCATCACCGCACTCGTCTTGATTCTCGCTACCCTTGACCTGCCTTTCCACGCACCCCAGCACAAGATACAAAGGCACATGGTCACTTGGTCCCCTCGCCACCTCATCATCCAATATATCCGCCTCCTTCAAGCTCCCTCTAAGCCCCTTACTGACCAGCACCATATCCACCCTATCTCCCCCAGCCCCCCAAGGCTTCCCCCTTGGCCTATAGCTATACTTCCTCTCCGCACCCCTTAATTCACGGAAAGTATCCAGCATCCCCAGCTCTTCAATGAACTTCTTCTCGAAATCAGCTCGATTCCGCACATGACCTTCGCCCATTCTGAGTTGCGGAAAGGAATCGATTGTAGAACGGGAGATGTTGATGTCGCCTGCTATGACTACGCTCCAGCCTTTTTCCTCGTAGTTCTTGGCTTCGTCTGCGAGCAGGGTGTGGAATGCCCTTTTGCGATCATGTCTATTGCCGGTTACTTGTCCTGTCACTGGATTGCGATAGTCGTATGTTGTGCCGTTAACGGCGTAGACATTGAATACAGCCCGGGCTTGATCTGGAACTTCGCATATTAGGACACGGCCTTCGAGATCCCAGTCCACGTTTCTTATGTTGATGGCTTTGAGACTTCGGCGGACGAGTGTGCAGACACCGTACAGCTTTCCTCCAAAGCCTGTGGCATTATATTTGTCCTTTGGCAAGCAGAAATACGCATCGTACAGAGGCCGAACGTTGTCATCCTCGTCCTCGGAGTCCAGAGGCGCATTGATGACACGCTTGACAGCTATTTGCGTTTTGGAGTCTGTAGCGGCGATCTTGACTTCTTGCAGGACCACAATATGGGGCCAGTCCCTTGATCGAAGGCAGATGCGGAGTGAAGGGTGTGGACATGTTTGGTTGTTCGAGGACGACTTGAGGAAGGTCTTGATCTTCAGCGTCGATGGTGGGAGGAATGGCGATACGCCGTTTACGTTCCATGAGTAGATGCTCAATGAATGTGAGACGGCCGAAGGCGAATGGGTTGTAGGATGGGATGGCGCTTGATCTGGTGGCGTCGTTGATGAAGCTTTTGGAGAGACGCGCCGACGTTTAAGAGGTGTTGGGCTGATGTCTGTTGATGGAGGCGTCATCTTGAGGAGCAGAAGTCGACTTCCTAAAGATAGAAAGCTTTAGGGGGGCTTCTAGCGGCACTCCGGGGTAGGTGAGGCTCTGCGGGGAGACTGTCTGGGGCTCCATTAGGCGGTGCGGGGAACTTAAAGCTTGCGAGGGGTTCCTGGGCATTAGAATTTTCAAGGCGTCACTTTTCAGGGCAAACTCATTCCGAAGTTGCCTGCTCGTTGCACAATGCTGCATGTGAGAGAAAGATCATTCGACCCCTCGAGTGAGCAATGATCACGCGTAACACCGGTCTTCCCCGGGCAAGGCAGCCTTCTTTCTTCAAATCTCGACCCAATTCTGCACCCAGTGAGCTCACATTACAATTGTGAAAATGACAACTCGATACCGTGTCGAATATGCTCTCAAGACCCATAGGAGGGACCAATTGATCGAATGGATCAAAGGCCTGCTTGCTGTGCCATTCGTCCTACATTCACAGCCCACAGCAGCGTATGAAGATCGCAGCGACGTCCTCGTTACAATGGCATCCACCTCTCACAGACGATACGCTGAGATACTTCGAGACGTGGAGGAATTGATCAACGACCACAGTAGGCAATGATTTGTTAGCATATTTGAACTGGAGTCAGGCTGATCGTCCGGCTAGTTGCACATCAAAGGAAAGGAACCCAAGAGCGCTCAAAGCTCAAACTCCTCGTACCTGGAGTGAGCATCTTCTTTACCCCGCTGCTCCTCGAGGAAGCCTTCGCGTACCAGGATCGGAAGCGGAGGATCAGCTCTCGGCGCTTCGTGGCTCCTTCGTTTAACGATATACGCCTCATACTGAATTCGGCGCAGGTCATGACCCTGGTCAGGAATGGCCCATTGCAGCTGGTAACATTTGATGGAGATGTGACTTTGTACGATGATGGGCACAATCTGACACGAGACAATCCGGTCGTAGCACGAATCTTACAATTACTCTCCCAAGGCGTAAAGGTTGGCATTGTCACTGCGGCAGGCTACACTGAAGCCTCAAAGTACTATGAACGGCTCTTTGGCCTTTTAGAAACAATTGCAGAGAGCGTCTCCAAAAAGGAGCTGGAGGACCCTACACTGGTGATTGTTGGAGGCGAAAGCAACTACCTCTTTGTTTTTGACGCAAGATCGGAGTTCCTATTGCGTTCCGTCCCGCGAGAGGATTGGGTGCTCGAAGGTATGAAAAACTGGACCGATGAGAACGTCAACGCTCTCCTCGATGTCGCACAACGAGCTCTCCATGAGTGTATCATGAACATGAACCTCTCCGCCGAAATCGTGAGAAAGCATCGCGCCGTAGGCATTATCCCAACAAGCGGTCCCAACGCTCAAAAATTCACCCGAGAGCAACTCGAAGAAACCGTGCTGGTCACCCAGCAAATAGTAGAAATGTCGCCCGTAGGGAAAGCAATCCCCTTCTGCGCCTTCAACGGCGGCAACGACGTCTTCGTCGACATCGGAGACAAATCCTGGGGCGTGCTGGCGTGTCAACGGTTCCTGGGGGCGATAGAGGGAAGCAAGACGTTGCATGTTGGGGACCAATTCCTCTCGGCTGGTGCAAATGATTTCAAAGCCAGATTGGCCTGTACGACTGCTTGGATCGCTAATCCTGGAGAGACGGTTTCGTTGCTTGATGAGATAGCTGATCACTCTCGAACGGAATGGTAGAGTGTACATTTTGGTTAGAGCAGCTGGACTAGATACTGCGCTTTGCGTACTCCATGTCCTAAAGAGGCATCTTGTGTCCAAGCGCTCAATTACAAGCTCTGTACGTAAGTGGATTGCATCTCGCTCAACAAGGTTATCACCTTACTTGCTGGTGTGCTAAGGAACTTGCAGCAACTAATTGCGAAGAAGAGGTTCTTCTTGAGTACAAGATTGAAGAACGCAAGAATATTTGGACATCTTTGCGTGGCCTTTGGAGTATTTTATTGGAATTTACTCTTTGTTCACGAAGCGGTTTGAAGAGCTAGCAAACGCAGATTATTAGGTGTGTTGGCACACACGTCGGCTAGTTGGAGGTGCTTCTACTTAACGTATGTTTTCGGTCAATGGTTTGAATTATCACTCTCGGATTTCTCGTATGAAAAACTAACGCAACAAGACTGCTTCGGCTTCGCTGAGACAGCGAGGCCACCCACTTCTCCAAAAGATTCGCTGCTTTCACATCCCCCTTCCTTGCACAAGTCGAACCCTTCTATTCGCTTCCTCTTCTTTTCCCTCTGATTACATCGATCCTTTCCCCATCTTACTGTCATAGATCGTTTCCGCCTCCACACTTGCACAGCAGGCGTGTTGCAAACCTCTTGACTCCTGGGGTCCGCTCGAGAACTGGGAACGAAGGAAATCCAACCCCACATCGTTTGCACTCAGTCATGGATTGAGCATTCTCGATTTGCTTCTCGAACTCCTCTTGCTGCTTCAAGAGGGCATCCGCAGCCATACGGCCCTGCTCACAGGCTTTGCGCCATTGAGCCATCGTGCTGGAAACGGAGGCTTTGAGGCTCACTTTAGTGGCCTGTGCAACCTGATTGCTGACGATCTGTGCATCGAGGTTGTTCAATGTAGTTCCCCATTTGTTGGAGACGCCTTTCAAGAGATCAAGCGTGAAGTCGCCGTTCTCCTCCATGAAAAGTTGCATGTTAGGGTCCTCCAAGATCTCTTTGACATGCTTCTTACATACGTTGTTCAAAATTGATCGGAGGCCTTTGTCGCTAGCAGGCGTTGTCTCGTATACTGATGTCAAGATCGAAACAAGGTCATGGTGGGGCCACTTGGCCGACATCAACTTTCCGAATTTCTCTTTTGCCAGCTCCTTAAGTGGCTCGATGTCGTACTTGTCGGCCATGGCGTAGACAAGAACATTGTTGAGTATTCGCTTCTGGAGTCTACCAGGCGCGACAAAGGGATTCGGCTCTGAGCCCCCTGGCATGACACTTGAGTCTTGAACAACACGGAATTCGGTCAGCCTAACCGCTATTTTTGGGGAAGGACAATCTTACCATCTGAGTAGTTGAGGACGTAAATATACTCCAGCATCCGCGCTGCTGTAGACGGATCATCATCGGCGAGTACGATCTGCGCCTCATGTGCCTCCTATGGAACAGGTAAGCGCATCCCTTGAATTAGTGATGAGCACTCACCCGGAAGTCTCCATCACATGCTGCTGCGAAGAATTTTGATGCTGGGCAGATGAAGGCTCGATGAAGGTGATAGGCGTTGGGCCCACAGCGAACTGTGACATCGGAATATTTCCCTGTGAGCCAGAGTTCCCGATATCTAGCCACCGACTTGCTGTTGTGGAAGGTTGAGGAGTGAATTAGATCAGCACTGCCGAGTTTGGCGTTGGTGGTATCCATGTTGTGGGTTGAACGTAAGAAGCTCTCTATGGACGGAGACGTTGAGTGAATGGCGTTGATTGGAACGAAAGGGGTCAGGTTGATATCCAAGGCTAGAACTCCAAATGTTGAGTGAGTGTTGCGAGCTGGTGATCAAAGAGATCAAAAAAATCAGAGAATTTGGCATATGTCTATATTGAGTGGAGTGTTGTGGAGCAATCTTCTCAATTGAAGTGTTAAAGTGCTGCAGGATTCTTCATCGGACCTCGGCATACCAGCGAAGCACTTGACACACAAATATCTCCTTATGTTCAAGCATACGTAAACTAAGAAGAGGAGTGTTGAAGCTTGGTAAGGCGGGATCCTATAGCTGCTCTGTCTTGGAGGCCAAACAGGAACGTCAATGCAATGGTTTTGGCAGGCCATTAACCCTGGTGAAGACTCACCAGACTTTGCTCTGCACGTTCGAAAGGGTAGCCGTGCTATGCGTGAGAACATCGTCGAGACTTTGTTGAGTGTTAGAACCCTTCCCAACCTAGGCTTCAATGATATTTCCATGGTCTGCACCCCTACCTCACACAGCTCCTGTAGTCAATAGGTCCGTCTGTCGTCGTTCTTGATTCTGGCTTATGAGTCCTTCAGAAGCTTCTGGGCCGGTCGTTCAGTCGAGAATGCCTAGGTCATAACCATGCAGAGCGTCCCAAGAGTAGTCGAGTACCTCAACGCCCTCTAGATGAAGATTTGTGGCTTCAAGCAGCATTTGCTTGAGAAGAATATATGTATATAAAACGTATGGATACAATGAGTATAATACAGAGAGCTAATATACCCCGTCAGTCTGAAATGTGAGATGGTAGCAAGTGTCGTAGAAATGACTGTTACCCTCACAAATTTGTTCTCAACAATTGCTACTAGATCATGTTGGAATGGTTGCAATAGGGATAGACAAACAAGATTCACTTTGCAAAGATCACGTGTGATTCTGAAGGAAGGTATGCTGTTGTATTACAAATGAGTAAGGTTTCAATCTCGATGGTTGAGGTGTGATAATAGAGCAGCGCTCTCAGGAGACGAAGTAGGTCGGACGTCACTCGACGGCGTGGATATGAGCAGAAAGTTTTGGAAGGTACTCCTAGTGTTACATAGGGTCTTTAAGAAGGGTTAAGAGGAGGCTTGCAGGGAGCCGTTTCTTTATACTTAACCAGCATATTGGAGGGCCCGTTAGCCTACTGAAATCCGTCATCCTTTCCAGCAGAGTTTGTTGCCACTTCGCGAATAGAAGAATGAGCAATCTAGTTTTACAGTGATGCGACCAAGAGCTGTTCAAATAGGAGTGATTTTGGTAAAGAGATATGGGTAGCAATTGGAAGTTGACTGTTGTAGAAGCTAATCTCGCTTTCCAGGATGGCAGAACAACAGTCTTATTGAGTTTGATTAGGAAACATGTCTTTTTCACTAGAGATGGATGTTTGGTAGCTTTTATGAATGAAGAGAACAGCATGCTTGGGTTTGATAAAGAATATTGGAGGGTAGCATTTGAAGAGATCTTTGTTGATGGTTGATAGTGGAGAAAGTGAGGGAACAACGGGAAGCAGTGGGAAAGCAGGATCTTTGCAGGCAGGGCAATACCTGCCGTACATTAACAGTGGAAGTATTGCAGTGTTGGCAGTGATGATGATAACGCCGGTAAGATTGATGAGGGGTTTGATGGAGAGTGATGGAAAGAGTTAAGATAAATCGGAAGGGGAAAGGTGGAGCCCAGATTAGATAAGGTAGAATTCCGGAATTTAGCGAGGGTAGATTCACTCTATCTTCAGCCCTACTGCCTTCCAACGTCACTGGTGCGGATTGTCTGGAAAACGCTACAGATCAGATCCGAGCCGTTCGCAGTCACAGCCATATCCAATTTAATTCTTCCATATACCAGCTATCGCCCATCATGAGCGGGCTCGAGAAGAGCTTATTCAACCTGAAGTTCACAACTAAGCAACTACAGCGTAAGTCATCCACCCTCACCCCCCACAAGACCATTCCTCTAACTTCAACCAGGCCAAGCAGCCAAAGCAGGCAAAGATGAAACAGCAGAGAAGAACAAACTGAAAAAGGTGCACCTCCCAATCCCCCTTCCACCCTAACCCCCAATATCTCCTCCACCAACCCCCCACCAATCCACTCCCGCTAACAAAAACCCCCCCTACGTCAGGCAATCCAACAAAACCACCCGGACATCGCAAGAATCTACGCCCAAAACGCCATCCGCAAACAAAACGAAAAACTCAACCTCCTCCGCCTAGGCTCCCGCATCGACGCCGTCGCCTCCCGCGTCCAAACCGCAGTCACAATGCGCCAAGTCACCGGCAGCATGGCCGGCGTGGTCCGCGGCATGGAGGGCGCGATGAAAGCCATGGACCTGGAGAAAATTTCCGCCGTCATGGATAAATTCGAGACGCAGTTTGAGGATCTGGATGTCGCGACGGGGTATTATGAGAACGCGACGAGCTCGGCGACGGCGGTCGGGACGCCCCAGGATGATGTGGATAAGTTGATGCATATGGTTGCGGATGAGGCGGGGGTGGAGTTGGGGGCGGAGATGAAGGCGCCGGAGACGGGGGTGCCGGCTGCGAAGGTTGGGGAGGAGGAGAGGGAGGAGGGGTTGGGGGAGAGGTTGAGGGCGTTGAGGAATTAGATGGTGTGGATGTGAGGGGAGGGGATGTTTTGTTGGTGGTGGGATGGCGGGTTTGGCTTTGGAGTTGAGGGGAGGGATGGTTATGGGAAGTGTGATGTCAGGTGTTTTGATGATTACGAATGAATAAGGAACGTGCCATACAGAATCCTTTCCCTGACTCTGTTCTCGTCTATCCAGTCTTGTCATCAATCGCCCTTCCAGGAGGGCTATCTATCCATCTAAATATGCATGTATCGTCAAGGTCTCGGCATGAAGATCCTATTCCCCCAGAAGTATTAAACTCGCCATTTATGCGCCCAAAATCTTCATCTCACCCGCCTTCACTTTCCCTGCCCCCTCCAGCCTCTTGACTTCTTCGCCCCAAACTTTCCCGACTTCCTCCGCAACCTTCAATATGCCAAGCTTTGATGCCAGCATAGCCATATCCTCGGCTTCCATCTTCCCCATCACAGCATCAACCTCATTCAACGTCTGATCAACCCTCTTCGCACTCGCCTCCTCCCCAGCCGGCAAGAGGTAATTTGCATCCTTGACACTCCCCTTCAACACCCTCTTATTCTTCTTCACTGCGTTCTTGGCAGCCTCCTTCGCTTTCCTCCCTTCGGCTTTTTCCACTTTACTGGCCTCGTCCACTTCCTTCTTCAACCGTTCCTGCTCTTCAGCCGCCTTCTTCTTATCCTCCGCCACCTTCTTCTCAGTCGCCTCCCTCTCGAGTCGCTTCTTATCCTTCCCCGCCCGCTCTTCCTTCCGAAACCGCTTGATCCGCTCATCGCCCGCTAGCACCTCGTCGACCAACTCTCTCAATCGCTTGGTATCCTCCACCTTTTTCTTTTTCCTCGCATTGTTGTTTTTGCGCTCAACGTGCCGCTTCTGATCGCGGTTCTCATTATCATCCGGCACGTCCTCGTCCTGGTACTCAAAGCTGCGCCAGCTGTCGAAGTTGTACCAGAAATTGTAAAATTCCTCAACCTGCTCCTTCCTACTGTTATCATCCCCCAGCCTTGGCACTGGCTGTACTTTACTAAACCTTCCTTCCGCATCAAACACCGGATTCCACAATTTGAAGAACCCGCTCTTCAGCGCTTGTTTCTTGGAAGGCGGGTCGACGTCAGCGGCTTCGTCAACGGAGTCGAATTGGCGGCGTTTGACAGGGTCGAGGAGGATTTCCGTGGCCTTCTGGATGCATTTGAAGAAAGAGTCGTCTTCGGAGGAGCCGGCCGCGGCTTTTTTGTCGGGGTGATGGCGGAGGACTTTTTTGCGGTGAGCGCGTTTGATTTGCGATTCGGTAGCTTTGAAGCGATATTTGCTGAGGCCGAGGACGGCGTAGTGGTCTTGTCCCTGGAATTGAAGGTCGGTGAGTCTGTGTTACGCAAGAATTGGGGAACGTAGGAACGGGGTATATATAGATGTTGGAGGTACCTTCCAGTCTTTGGCGTCACGCTGTAGCATCAGTGGGTCTTCAGGCTCGCTGATCTCGCCGGCATCGTCATCCTCAACTTTCTTCACGTTCTCTTGGGCTTGTATCCGCTCATCTTCCGAGAATGTACGTTGGTGACGCTTCTATGATGGTGTCAGTCATGTCAATAGTGTCACAGGTAGCTGGAGATGGGGTCTCCTTACTCTTCGAGCATGGGCTAGGAAGTGTGGCCCGACGGGCTCAATGCTTCGTTGAGATGGGGTCGAGAGTACGCCGATTGGTTTGAAATCTTTGTCACCTGACCAATCCTGGGGTAAGACTGGTAGTGGAAGAGACACCTGGATGGCTGCCATCTCTTCACGTAATAAGACAGCCTCAATTCCTTCGAAGTGGACTGGGAGGATCAGTGTTTTCTCACTCTCTGTGGACCAATCTTTTTTTCGCAATCGAGTGCGGATATCGATCACGCTAGTCTTTCTATCATCCGAAGTTTTTCCATTAGGGTCGAATTCGACCATGCATTCTGGGGGAAACACCTACATTGATCGTGTCCTACTCGCATAAATGTATCGCTCTGCAACACCGTCTGAAGGCAACCAGAGCGAAGATCTCACAAACTTAACGCTACAAGTTGTAGGCCACGCGATCCGCCCGTAAGGTCGCAGAATTGCTATCGACCATCAAAGGTGGATGTTGTCCGTCAAGGATAATGACTGCACAGCCCTTTGTATAACGAGCAGAGGTCTTTTAATTGTGTCTCTACCAACTTTGAAATCATTTGGCAGACCCTTCACCTGCTATCAACCCTAGCTTTACACCCGATCTTTCCCCATGATTCCTGTTGATCATTCCTCGTTTGCTAACCAATATATCCTATAAGTTTCCAGAATCAACATGCTCGGGTATCCAAACATCCCCATTGCCTCTCATCAACCAAGTAATCTGCATATCAAATCTTAGATCTAGACCCTCTCCTCAAGCATCACCAGTCAAGTCCCTCAATTCAACTGCATAGGCGGCCTCATAGGCGCCCTCTTCGCCCAAGCCCTAGCCCTCTTCCTCAAGGCAGCCGTGCCCGTCGACGCCCGCGCCGTACTCGTAGCCGTCGAGTTCTGCTTGGTTCCACCCTGAAAGACAGGCCACCCGCCAGGCGCAGTGTTACTAATCGGCGCGATCCAGATCGAACCCACGTCGGCGGTATTTTCCTCCCAAGCCGCACTCGTCAAGCAGGGGTTTGCATTTTGGCCCACAGGCACGTAATCGGATTGGCGGAGCAATTGCGATGTTTTCCAGCCGGGCCACACGTCTTGTTTGTCCGATGGACAGTCGGCGGCGTGGTAGTATACGGCTTGGTAGTCTGTTGGGCCGGTGGGCCAGTCAATGAGACCATTATGCCCACCACCGGGAAGATTGAAACAATGCTCCTTCGTCTTCGTTGATAATTGGGCTTGGGTGAAAGTTCCAGTGCTATAGGGTGAGTGGTTAGATTGGTGTGAGGGAGGGAGGGTAGAGAGGCTCACCAGAGGCTGTTGTAGATGTTGTATCCAGCAGTCAATGATGCTGCGGAGGTAGCTGTGGTGAGTGGGGCTGATGAGCGGGGGGAAGACTCCGTGCAGGTAGATGTTGGTTTGTATGAACTGGCTGAAGTGGCCTTGGTTGAAGAGCCTATGGATGTGGAAGCGGAGCTCTGTTCCTCTAGCCACCAATGATTAGGCCGGCCACCAGGCGGAGGCGAGTCTGCAGCAGCCACAAAAACAGAGCCACTGGTGCCGGAGCCGCTCCACCAGTCCATGTTTGCCAGGCATCGAGGACCATAAGGAGCTTCGTCTACTTGTTTGATTCCCCAAACATCTGGAGGAACGCGGTCAGTCTTTGTTCTGATTGAAACAGGGAGAGTCGTGCTTACAGCTTGGTGAACCATCCGTCTCTTTATAAATATATTGTTTGTCTCCAGGGCAATCCGTCTCAGAATAGAAGACTGCTTGATAGTTCTGCACTCCGGTCCAGGTGAGCACCGCATCACCGTAGGCCTTGTCTAGGTTGTAGCACCCGGATACCTTTGTAGATGCGGGGGCAACTACAGATTTCGCGGTTACGGAACAAGTTTCGTACAAAGTGACCATTTTGGGTGCTGTTCCCCGAGCTTCATGATCAGAAGAGAGTGACTTCTTCTGGTATACTGCCGGTACAGGAGGGCCATTGCTATGGGCTTTGGAGGCCGAGAGTGCCACGAGCGAAGAAATGAAAAGGGCGGTGGGGGTAAAGGAACGCATTTTGGGCAAAGTAGGTAGAGACTGTGTTATCAAATTGAACTAGTGACTTAAAGAGAGAATATGATGATCGAAACACAAATGAGACAGAAAGGGCACCTCCACACATATAGAACAAAGAGCATCATGTTTCTACAGTATTGGTCTTTGCGAAAGGTCCTAATGAAGGCTTTGCAACAGCAATTACAGTACCTTCACTGCAAGGAAGAGATTTGAACAACAGTATAGGCAATGTTGGAAAGACTTAGTACAATAGAATTTTCCTGAAATAGACCTCGACCCTTGCCTAGTCGCCATTGATATTTGCTGCGGCTGTGAAACAAGCTTCAATTTCGGGCTCCCATTCACGATAAAAGAGGTTGGTAAACCTTTGACCACCTTCACGCTAAGAACAGGAGTTTCAGACTGAAACCCATATTGCTCCTGTAAAGTGGTTGGCTGTTGGCCGCATGGATGCAACCACTAGATGGGTGGCAATCAGCTAGAACATTGAATCTTGAGTCTCGAGGGTGGTCAATCATGTATACAGAGGGTAAGGAAGCCGAAAGAGAGAGCAAAGTTCCAAAGACGGTCGGAGATATCCCTTAATGGTATACTACTCGGTTCACGATGGATCCCGAGGCTTTCTTGACGATCATGTCTTTCTTTCTGAGCAACGAGAGAGCCCAAGTGGTGCGGGTGACCCGGGCGGGAGATAAGAGTTGAGTTACTGCGTACGGAGCTTGACGGCAAAGGTCTTGATTTGCGCTGAGAAGACTTAGGACTAGGGCTAGGGCTAAGCTGCATGCCTAGAAGGTGCCCTAGAGCCAGTCCCTAAGCTTTGCACCTAATATTCTGTCGGACCAGATATTAGGGTCCGCTTCCAGGTAATCCAACCCGGAAAGTAAGCCTGAAACGTATTCCAAGCCCAGGGTTTTTAAGTCGTACAAGGGCTTTGTCCAGGCAGCCGTCTAAGAAGCTACCTACATAGACCGTAAGCGTGATCGGTAATAGCGCAAATCGAAACCTATGCCGTCAAGCTCTATACTGTGTTATATATCCGTCTTGGTGCTACGTAATATTACTCTTAGCCGCCTTTCAGGTATTTAGGCAGATTAGGGGTCATAATACGACAAGAGGTAGAAAGTACAATTCCCGTCAATCGACTGCCCACTCTCGGGTACGTAATAGTTTTCGAAGTCTTTGCCTGCCGCAGCGGCGCCGACTTGTGATGGGCGAGTAAAGATAGTGATACACTCTTGGGACTACGTATTGTGTTTCGATAATCTGGTGGTATGTAACACGACTGCATTCCAATTAGCCACATTTGTATTGCAATTCGTAGTGCCACATTGTTACAGGGATTATCGTTTTTCTCTCTGTACCTCCTCAGTCGCCCATCAATGGCATTAGCCTTGGCAGCTTACCGCCAGATTCTGCGCTCCGCACGCATAGCTTTTCAAGGTAGTCGCCACCATGCTTGCTTGCTCTAGTTGGGGTAGTTGTTCTAACCAAAATGCTACAGGAGACCCACGCGTCCTCACCGCCGCCCGGATCGAAGTCAAATCGAAGTTCAAAGCCCACCAATTCTTGCCTGCCGATGACCCTGGAACAGAGCAGAAGATTGCCGAGGCTCGAGAGGTCGCCCGAATATTGAGACAGAATATCGTACAAGGGAAGCAGGTGTCTGCTGAAGCTGGCAAAGAGCAGAGATATCGTGAGCGACGCCTTTTCGCAGAGAGGAATTGTTACCCCAAGCATCGAGCTGAGACAACTGCTCACAGAATTACGCATACATTCCGAGACCGAAAGAGGGGACAATGAATCAACCAAGATGGGAAATACCCTAGCCAGCGACGCATGCTGTGGCGGCTCCTAGTGAAGAGATAGATATGAGGAGCATCGTGCCTACAGGAGTGAGACATTACTTGCGAGCAGCGTTGACCGCCGCAGACATGGCGTGATACATACAGTCAGTATACAGGAATCGCCCCCGCGGATTTTTTGCACAATACTGTGAGAGAAAAGTTACGCCAAGGTCAATACAACATCTTTCTGGTGAGACTCTGCCGGTTGGGCGTTTCTAGATTGAACTCAAATCATCTCTAGGTAAGAGGTCTCAGGAGCTACCTTCATCTCGATACTAGGTAACTTTATCCTACGAAGTCAGGTCAGATTCCAGACCATAAACTAGTCAATGAAGGAAATATACTTCCTGGGTCTTGGAATGTACGTCCGTCCGGCTTCTGAAACCCCCGTGGGCTTAGTGGCTTACTGTGGGTTTTCAACCGTGACGTTTCTCCAACTCCTGGCAAGTAAGTCGTGCTACCACCAAATTTGTCTAGGCTGTTTCTTTCGAACAAGAGATCAACTCTTTGAGCTATTGCACATACCCATCGTCTGTGGCACCACATTTGAGCACCCTCTCCGCCAATGAAGAAGCTAGGTGGAACATAATGTCATTTGCATTGGCCTAAACACAAACGAAATTCTTCAAATTCAACGTTGTAATGCGGAATGCAGAGATGGCTCTTCATCGAGGCATCTTCGACCCAGCGCCTATTTTGGACTCTTTCTCAACCCGTTGTGGTTCCCTTCTCAAGCAGCTTTCGCCCTCGATCTCTTTGGTCAGAGGGGAGACGTCTTCCCATGACTCTGATAGTGGATCATTTACAAGTTGACCCAGCTCGTCGTCTACATCTGGCCCAGGTTCCTTCCCACTGGCTTTCCCGCCCTCGGGCGTATCGAAGTCTCGAGCTCGGATCTCACGAGCAATGTCGTTTTGCATCTTCATCATATGATAGTAATATCTCAACTGGAAAATATCTATGATTAGCGAGTCTTCTACCCAGGCCGCCATGGAAAGAGTACCCATTCATCAACTTCCTCTTTTTGTAATCGCAGCTGGGTATTGGAGATGCACTTGTCCACGAAGTCGTTATATGCCGGAGTCTCTCCTTCACCCAACATTTTGAGTGGCATCTTAGGAACCTTCTCCCCCGCTAAGATCTTCTCAAATTCGCAGTAGTACCGGGCTGGCATGATCTCGAAGTCCAACACGCCTGAAAGACTGTTCGAAGTGATACGCTTACTCTGTCCAAGCATGAAACAGGCAGTCCTTTTCGCGAGCAAGACCTTGTGCAATCCATCTGATGATCCATCAGAATTTAGGCTTGTCGGATCCCGAGGCGCTTGCACGTACTGTCGTCCGTCTGATGTATGTCTCGGCACAGGTTGTCTCGATAACCCGAATATGTCCTGAATCTTATTTTCGAACGCCTTTTGTTTGGACGAAGAGCCTGGTTGCTTCCAAGACACGCCCTCGTGGTGGGCTGCGTGCTCTGTGAGAGATTACTGGTTCATTCGGGTCCTGCTTCAATTGTGATTGATCCTCTATTCCTCGTCTCGGGTCTCCACGGATTGGAAATTCGGTTTCTTGCGGCATCATCAGTCGATTCTGGTTCAGGGCAAAAATATTGTCGAGACGAGAGGATCTCAGGCGTAAGAACAGAACGACAGTGAAACAATGCAGAATTTCTACAGAATGAATGCAGAAACATGATTGCTTATAGTGCTGTCGTTTGTCTTTTGAGGCAGAAATCCCTTAGGGCAACCTGCTAGCAGGCATCGACTTGAGTCTCCTGTTTCTCTGCCTGTTGACGTGCAATCTGCCTCGGACGCCTTCAGGGCACGCCAGAATACCTGATGCCAGCCTTGAGCAGATCAAACGACACGGATATCACGGTCACAATATCCGGCGATGGTTTAGGTGCCTCGTCTATGCAATGGGTACCCTATAGTCCTCTATATTTTTGGGCAAATTTCGGGCTGAAGTGGACTTGTCACTCTAACATTAAGGACTTGGGTAGCTGGTATACTAATCATCTTCCTGCGGCTGCTCACTCGATCCAGGACCATAAACCATCCGTTCGAGCTCAACCTGCCTTCGATCTCAAGCTTCCTCTTCCGATGTCGTCTCTCCCCCATAAGTTTCCCCTGACCACGGTTCTGCTCCTGCCCCGGCCCTCTTCTCCACACGCCGAGATAGAAACATTTCATCCTTAAAATGCACTTGCAGATTCTTCGTGAACGAGTAAAGATGGATCTGTCAACATCAGCATCGCTGCAAAAATTCTTAGCGAATAAAGGCCATACCATGAATGAGTCGTCCTCGCTCGCTGTCCAATTCAACGCCTTATTCTGACGACATGCATACAAAAGGGGGCCCATAGATGGACGGAGTTCATGGCCGGGGACGGGTCCCCACGGGCCAGAAAGCTCTCTACCGGCAATGATCTCTTCAACCTGCTCGAAGTATTTCGAGTCCTTTTCCGTCCACGGTTTAGTACTTTCCCCACGGGGCGCCATTCCCTTCATCCTCAACATGACAAAGCACGCGACTTTTCTGGCAATCGTCTCCGTATAGGCCTCATAGGCCTTGTTCTGCAACACGTGCAGCTTATCTGCTGCTTGGCGAAGAGTATCTTCTGCCAACGGCGCATTTGTAGCACCAGTGGACGGGGCCGGAGATTTCTGTCCTTGGAAAATATCGATATCGCCTACACGTTTTGCTAGTGGAATTGTTGGATATTGGGAGCGTTCACGCGGTTCTGCTTCCACTGCTGCACCTTGTCCATCATCCATCCTTTTCATCTCTTCATCCAGCCACTCCACTTGTTCATCCATTTCCTTCTGCTCTGTCGTTATCTCTTCATCCCTCTTCTTTATCCTTTCATGCGTCATCTTCATTTCTTCACCAGTCGATTTTCTTGCTGAGCTGACTCGCCCTTTTTCGGTCCCCGTCTTACCAGCAGAATGGGTCTCCTTCCCCTTACCATTTGACGAACTGCTCTCCGCCGCAACGAATGATCTGTTGCGCGGTTCTTTCCCTGTTGCATCTCCCTCAGTTGGCTTCTTTGACGGCTCTTTTCCTTTCTTGATGGGTCCCATTGTGCATGGGACTCAGCTGGTGAAGGTTCAGTTTGATGATAATATGACAGCAGGAAGGTGTGAAGAGCAGGATGATTGAAAAGGAATTGAGAGGAGCGCGGATAGATGCAGAGGGTTCGGGGCTCTCTCGTTCTTTATAACAATGATCACTTTGGCCCAGACGCAAGTTCTCCTGAATGCAGCCTTAGCATTGACACAGAATGGTCCCACTCTCCGCCTGCTGCTGAGTGACCCTAGTCCGAAAAGCATTCAAGGCTATTCGCCTCAGTTGCCTTTCAAGGCATCGTGAGAAGCCTTGTGTCTTCATTCCACGCCCTGGGCTACAATATTCGAGCCACATCCAGCGTTTTAGCTGTATATTGTCAAATCCCAACTTTCAATTCATGGTGAATAGTCCCAGTATTTAAGAAGTCTTTCATGATTTGTCCATCGTTTCCAGAAAAAGAAGTTTGGGTTTCCCCTTTTTTTTTCAGCCACAGTCTGGGCTTTACCCTTCAACTCTCAAATGATTTGTTGGGATAATCCCATCCAGTATCGCTCAGTATCAGTATGCCTAATTTCCTTTCACATTATCTTTTTGAATCTGGACCTATCAACAAACACCACTTTTCAGACTACCCCGTACATCTCAAGTTTCATTCCAGCATCTGACCACCCCAGCCACCAAGTCCCACCTCACCGACAGTCTCTACTCTACATCAGCGAACGCAGGATCCTCTATCCTTCACCACCACTTACTCACCGTTGTGAATGGCACACCGTTAAAACCCCTCCACCCCCACCCCCACCTACCCCTCCCATCACCAACCCCCCAACCATCCCAACATACCTCCATCACCATCACCATCCCCCACCTCCACAGCCTTAGCCCACACCTCCATCAGGCCTTCTCCTCACCCCGCCCAAATCCCCGCAGCTCCAACATCACTACCTCCAATCCACTCGCCCCTTGTTCTCACACCATTCTTGAGCTTGTGGATAGTCATGGGGGGGGATATTGCTCGCAGTGTGATACACATCTCTGATGATAGGAGTACTGTAGAGCACTACAGATGACCAACGGGAAGGTCTATGAGACATCGCCACCACGGTCTCGGGGCTGATATCTTTACGCGTGAGGTATGGTCTGAAGGGGAATGAATCTCGCAGGTGCGGACGGGGTTTATGCTGGGAAGAGACGTTTTAGAAATAATTGTCCTGTCGGTGCTGGAGCCAGCGACTGCGGATGCGCTTGGGGGCAGAATTGGTTGAGTGGGAGGGGGCAAGTGGGTCTACAGTAGCGTGTCGGGAAAGGCGCAGTCACAGGAAGGAGGTGGAGGGGTGAAGCGGGAGAAGGTAGGAGAGGGAGAGGAGAAAGGGAGAAGAATTCAGAGGCATGCAAAGGCTCTCACCTTACACTCCCCAATGCGGCAATGATAGAAATACAAGTCCACCACCAGCAGCTCATTCACAAGCCCAACCTTCCCACATATTCACTCATATCCTTCCCATCCACCATCCCAGCAACACACCACCCAGTCCCCAGACTCAAACTGATACCCCAAGCGCCATGCCCCGCCGCAACAAACACATCCCTGCCCTCTTGCCCCATCGTCTCCTCCATCTCGGTAACAATCGGTAGGCCTTTCCTCCCCACGGGGCGCCAGCACACCGCTTCCCGTAGAATCTCTATATCGTCACCGAGAAGCCTTGTCGCCGTGTCTTTCAAGATGGTGATGGCTTTGGGGTCGATGACGCGCTCGTTGGCGATCTGGGGGAGGGGGTAGGTGGAGGAGTTGAGACCGGCGAGGTAGAGCTCGCCGGCTGGCATACGGCTGAAGAGCTCGGGGGAGTAGCCTGCTGCTGCGTCTGTGGTGAAGACGGCGTGGCAATCTGGTGCTGCAGCCTTGTTGTTGGCGGGATCTGTAGGGTCTAATTCGGGTGGCGGCCAGTGTTTGGACCGAATCACGAGAGTGGCCGGAGAGGGAGTCGATGGGTATCTTTATTTTGGACATTGGGAAAAGGGTCTTGAAGACTTGAGGTGTCCAGGCGCCACAAGTGAGTACGAGTTTGGTGCATGGAATGGTGGTTTCTTTTCGGTGGAATGAGTTGAGGATAGTGATGCTGGAGAGGGTGCCATTAGCAGCGCGAGTGAGCTTGAGAGGGCGAGCTGGTTGGTGGATGTGGACGCCTCGAGATAGGCATGTAGATAATAGGTAATTGCAAAGGCGGCGAGGGTCACTGTTGAAGGCTCAGCTTTTCTGAAAGAATCGGACTATCCTTTTTCCCGATGCGGAGAGGCGAATGCTATGGTTAAACTATGCAACAGGTTTGGGGTCTCACCACATACACCTGTGCTGTTGTAATACCACTCGAGAGGACATCCAATGACCCCTTGCTCTGCAGCCATGTTGGGGCATTGCCACTGCTTGGAGACGTATTCTCCGCCGCCGTAGCACGGCTCACCCCTTCCATCAACCAATCTGCGCCATTGTGATTCTTGCTCATCTCGATATTCTCCGCCAGAGAGGTGCCTGTAGATTTGCTGTAACCCCACTCTTCATACCCGTTGTTTTCTTCTGCGAGTTCCTTGTGGAGATCGAAGCTCCACTTTCCGAGCTTAGACAGCGAGGGTGCGAACCAGTCGGCAGCAAGGAAGCCAGCAGCGTAGCCTGATGCAGAGGCAAAGGAATCAGGGGAAGCTTCAACGAGTTGAATGCTTGTGGGCGTTTGCGATTGTGAGAGGAAATAGGCTGTTGACACTCCAATGATGCCTGAGCCGATGATGACAGTCGACATGATTTCGGGTGTACCAAGTCGCCACGACAGATCAGTTCTAGAAATCATACAATGGCTGAGGTAGTCTGAGGAAGAGTTGTGAGCCCTCACGGTCTTGTGTCCGATGACGTCGTGTTAGGCGAAAGACGAACCCCACCAATGGAAATGGAATTGCAGCACAGGCAAGCATTCACGCAACTCAATTGATGCTTTGGCCGCAAGAACAGTGATTGTCACGGGAGCATCACGCGGTAGGCGAGCTTGAGTGAAGACTGGATGGTTTTGATCTGACTATCGTGCAAGGCATTGGGCTTGCAATAGCCCAATATCTCATCAACAAGTCGAACAATGCTGTTCTCGTAGCTCGAACCAGAGAGGCCTTAGAGAAGCTTCGCAACGAACACCCGAAACAAGTCCGAGTGCTCGTAGGAGACCTGAATGATTTTTCACTAGCACAACAAACGGTCGACCTTGCCATCAAGGAATTCGGGAACCTAGATGCAGTGGTCGTCAACCATGGAGCCTTGATAGGCCTCGACAGGATTGTACATTGCGACCTCGTGCAGTGGAGCGAGATGCTGAACATTAATTTCCTTAGTGCTGTTGCTTTTGTAGGTTTCAGCTCCTAGCTCTCAAAGTATTATGGTTGACGGCGTTTAGGCCAAAGCAGCAATTCCTTCGCTTCGAAAAAATCGGGGCTGTATTGTCTTCACCTCTTCCGGAGCAGCAACGGGAGTGTACAGTGCTTGGGGAGCATATAGTGCTTCAAAAGCAGCCATAAACGCTCTAGCTAGGCAAATAGCTACCGAAGAGCCTGGTATCACGACAATAGCTGTAAGACCAGGCGTAGTGGATACTGATATGCAGCGTGAGCTTCGCGATGTTCATGCAGCCAACATGGAGGAGAAGGATAACGCCAAGTTTCGAAATGCACACCAGAATCAGACGCTTCTGAAACCGGAGCAGCCTGGTTACGTTATGGCAAAGATGGCTTTGGATCCCCCCAAGGAGCTGAGTGGGCAATTCGTCAGGTAATAACACACCGACCTTGTATGAGGCACCTTGATAACACATTTGTAGCTGGGACAGCAAAGACCTTGAGAGGTATCAGGGACCATGACAGCTTCAACTCAGTTTCCTAAAGTTATACCCGTCAGCTTCTCCACATGCCCAAATAGCGTAGAGGAACGATGACTCGGTATCCGGGTGGCTACTCAGGCGAAAGATGAAAAGAGTCTCTCCAGCGACATTAGATGTCTGCAGACTTAGCATAGAATGTATTGTAGTCATCATAGCAGCCATATGAATGGAAATTGTGGAACGATCTCATGACGAACGGTGAGATAAAGCAGCTCACCTCTAATGGCAATAGAGAAGCCTCAGAAAGATAGACTTAGGCATGATTCACCCCTATAATGATATCTTGTCAGCTTAATATGTGGGGCAGATCCGAGTTTTCTGATTCATTTGGAGACGACGCTGTTCAGGTAATCGAACCATTTGTTTAATCATTGAAAGTCATGATTTGATAGTACTAAGTGTTGCTCATCATGAAGGCTGTGCTGTTTGTGGACTACAAAGGATTTGAGGGTGTTTTTCACTTACAAGCACTTAAAGTCTATCAATCAGTCTCTACACCAGACTCAGATTCCCCATTCCGAGGCATCCCTAGTAGTAGATCCATAACCCCTCTCAGTCCAGAGCCCATTCCTCTTGTGCCGATCCGGCCAGATGATACCATATCAGGCATCTGCAAGGACATCAAACAGGTCAGCTTAGGACGAACTGATCTCGCAAGAACAATGATAGTGGGAGGCACATTCTGGGTCAGAAAGTTCCGTTTGGCTAGGATGGTCGATCACCAGGAGAGCAAAAGCTCAATTTGGTATGATAGGGGCGACACGAATGTTCATCGTTCCAGTTGTAGAGGGTACAAAGTCTAGGGGAGGCACGAACGTACATGGTTGTCCGGGGCTCGATAGGTAGGGCGCACTGGGTCGAGAGCCGCTGGCTTTACTATGGTCTCTAGCCATGGCCGGGGGGCAAATTCCGACCGAAGACGAAGAGCTAGAAGGGTTTGCGTCAAATGGGCGTCGTGAGCTTTAATATACAAGTGTAGTGCAGGTTTGGGAGAAAATTGCCCGGAGAGAGATCGGCCCACAGAAGTTGGAAACTTAGCCGAGCCTCTGCGGTTTGAGATGCTTCAATATCGAACAGCGACACTTCCTGTCAACAATCGACACAAGTTTCGAAGGCATCATGTCTGACCGCGAGTTCGGTGGCAACGACGACCTCTCCCTCCCCAAAGGTATTAACCCCCCCTCCCTCCTTAGTCTCCTCTTCTCGTATACAGTGCCAAACTCACCAACGGCGACGCTCACAGCAACCGTACAAAAAATCATCTCCGAAATCCTCCTCTCCTCCCCTGCGGGCTCCTCCGTCTCCTTCGCCCGTGATGCCCGGGACCTGCTGATCGAATGCTGCGTCGAATTCATTACGCTGATAAGTTCCGAGGCCAACGAGATTGCCGAGAAAGAGCAGAAGAAAACGATTGCAATTGAGCATATCGATAAGGCGCTCAGGGATTTGGGCTTTCCGGAGTATGTTAGGGAGGTGGTCCACAGTGCGGGGGATGCGAAGGAGATGCTGAAGGTGAGTCGGGCCTATTTTGGGTACGAGTTACGGGAAGGGTCGTTATTTTGGGAACGGGGGGTCGGGCGAATGGCAGTGGAGGGGGGCTAAGAGGGTTCTGGAAAAGAGCGCTGACTGCTTGTGTGGGCACAGACACGAGAAAAGAAGACGAGTAAAATGGATCAGAGCGGGTTGACCCAGGAGCAATTGTTGGAGCAGCAGCAGGAGTTGTTCCGCTCGGCTACGAATCAATTCAACCAGAGTTCATGACCAAGGGACGATCGGGTTTCGGACCGACTGGGAAACAAGAGTGATTCATGCATGGCGCTGGCTGAAGCGTCAGGATGGTGTTATGGTGCGACCATATGGAAGGTTTGCTTTCATGGGGTCTGGGAGTATTAGAGGCATCGAAATTGTGTGATACCCCGAGAGTTACAAGATGGAATGAAGAAGGCCATAGTCCATCTTAGACGTATGAAGAGCATCAGTCAAGGACTGTGTGCAATACAGAGTACTATGTCTAGTAGCATGCAGGCATGCTTTCTGGGTGCAAGAAACCCTCATTACATTTATGACATTCCTGCTCATAGTACGATATGGGTATGTACCGAGTGAATTAAAGAGCATCATCCCCTCTATACACCCTTCGACTCCGCCGATATGCCGTTCATTACAGGACCTGTGACTTCTGCGACCCCAGCGTCCACAACTTCGGGCCCAATCACTATGGGCCCAGTTTCACTAAGACCTTTCATTGCCCCTTCTGACTCTCCGCCATCAAGCGCCCAGAAGTCAACCTCATCAATGACATCGTAGACGACGTCCTCTGCAATCTGCTCGTTGAAGCGCTGGCTCACAGGTCTCAACCTGCTATGAGCGCCTGCGATATGCTGTTTTGTGGTCGGGTTGGTGATAGTGTCCGCTGTATTGCCCATCTCGAGGTCGTGGTCCTTAGTCAACCCAGGAGGCGGGAACCAGAAGTCTGGCCCAAAGTTTGTCTCCGCCGTACCACCTCGAAAGACGCTGACTGCGGGGTAGTAGCCTAGCATGCCGTCGTCGAGGCCTTCGCGTGCGCCAACTTGACTGAGAGGCTTAGAAGCCGGGGGAAGGAATGCGAGGAGATCGGTAAAAGGTGTGCCAAGCAGCTCGCCGTTTTTGTAGATGTTGATGCAGGAAAGAGGAAGGGTCCGTAGAGGTGCTTGTGGGTGGTTAGGATTTGGGGGATCTGCTTCAGGGGTCATTGTGTTGGTCACCGCGGCGGTAGAGGGGTTCATGAGTTCTTCGAGATCTTTCGTAGGGTGATATTCGTATTGTTCGAAGTAGAGATGAGCCCGATATCTGATTGCGACTCGATCGCGTACGATATCCGGGGCCTGGCTGGAAGCGGAAGGGTCAAGATCATCCGTTACATCGACCGCCTTGTTGTATACACCTTCCACAACCTTTCGATGAAGAGACATGGATGGTAGAACGATTTCCAGACCAATGATGTCGCCCTCGCAGAAATCGGAGTTGTTCGCAAAGTCCTTCGGCCGAGACATATGCACCTTCTGGCCCGATACATCTCTCAGGCTGTACGAGTACGCATCGAAACCCACGGGGCCGTCCAGGCTTGCTTCTCTCCGTGCCCAGCCAATCCGAACATGCCCACCGCTCTCTGCATCGCCTCCGTCTACATCAGCTTGATCTGGGGCTTTTATTCCGCCCAGGATTTTGCATTCCCAATACCATCGCCCTTCCCTCGCTCCAACATTTGCCCGTGCCATTCGAAAGCCTTTCTCTGTGGTAATTGCTGAGCCGCCGTAGAGCACTTGCGACGAAGCATCTTCATGCGATATTCGTGCTTGGTATGGTTCCGTGTCCGATTGACGGTGATACTTTGATATTGTCAGAAAGCGTCTCACGAGTTAGGTAAATTGACACATGCCAGCGATGAGGGAAACATTGGATCTGCAATAGCGTTGCTGTATCTGAAGCCTCTTTTACAATTCAGGTGCTCAATGGCCTCATGGTATTGACGACCTTTTCGAGAGAGCGTCGGTGTGAATAGAGGAGGCGTGGGGGCTTCAAAATCTGCAGGTTTCGGTGGAGGTAATTTGTATCTTGTGGGGCGAATGATCTCTTCGACTTCTGTAGCCTTTTTGTTGTTCTTTTTCCCTTGGGTTTGTGGTTCCGGGGATTCTTTTCTTGCCTTTGCTGTAGGCTTCTTCGTGCGCTCTTCACGTACACGAGCCCGAGAATTCAGGTCAGGGTTGAGTGGTGATGCTATTGAAGGGGCATGTTTATCGTCCGCTGGTAGAGGGCGCTTTTGAGGAATGGATGAAGGAGTAAAGTCGGGGGCTTGGGTGACTTCGGCCATTGTTACACGAATGGCGTGTGAAATTGGGCGTGGACAGACAACTTGATACTAGAGGAGAACAATAAGCCTCTTCTTAGTGAAGACCTCACGTCGGAACAGCAAAGGTTCAATGTCTTTGCATCGGCTAACCTTCCGAATTAGACACAGGGAGATGTCTGAGTGTCCGAGGTCGTGTCTTTTTAAATGTGATACTTTATACTGCTACGCCAAAGTACACACCTTACGGAAGGGAAGACAGCGTTCGCTACATACTCAGAGACATCAATTTAGGAGTATGGTCAGGACGACTCCTTTCTATTAATTTGTCTTCGTTGTCTACACAGTTTCTCTACTTTCTTCAGTGATGAGATCCACTGAGATGAAAGCTCTGTCCTAATAATGCCCGATATCTTCCCCTCCTATGTCTCTACCAGCGTTCATCTGCGCATGGCGTTTTCTCAGCCCAAGAGGGGCTTGTCTCGAAGCCTTGAGTGAGTGCTTTCTCCCTCTTGACCAGCGGTAGGTTCCCGGATCTTCAGACTCTCGACTCCGTAGGCTATTGGCGGGGTTTGTCCAACTTCCATTTCCAGTAATTCAGTCACCAGCCAAGCTTGCATACTGAACGTCTTCTTGCCCTGGCGGAGGAGCCACAGCAGCTAAATCATCCAGATCCTGTTGGGCCGGTGTTCCTCCACGTATGCTCCCCTGCAAGGCGTGGGGCGCATTGGCAGCTGCGACAGCTTTTGCGGTCTCTCGTCCGCTCCTAGCATATGCCATTCTTTCCTCTGTATCTAAATGATCCAATGGTTTCGGCCTTCCCCACTGCACTCGCAATGGGCACCCATTTATGATTGCTTTCCCTTGGCAGTGCACGGCAGCCTCTTCTGCACCCTCCCTACTTGCATAGTTGACGAATGCACAATGTGAGCGGTGTGAGCAGATTAGGGAGCGGATTGTATCGAAGGGTGTGAAAAATGTCCGCAGAGCATGTTCAGGTAAGTCGTCTTCCACACCTGTAACGAACAAGGAAGTAACGTTCTTGTCCTTAGGAGGCAGTATATCTTGCGGCTGAGGCGGCAGTTGCTTTACGCCTGGAAATGCTCGCCCACCCCTTGCTCCACCTCGACCTCGACCGCCTCTGTTATCGTGCGAGCGTATTGGTCCGAACGAACTTTTTTGAACCCCATCTTCAGTCCTTGAGCTCCCACCGTTATCTGAGCCCTCACTAGCTTCGATCCGGCGTTGTCTTTTGTAGTATGGTTCGCTGTTCGCCAACTTTCGGAGCAGCTCTCTGCCCTTTTGTCCCTCTTTGTCGTATTCCTCCAATCCTACTCCCTCTTCAATCGCCCGCTCGTTGTTCTGAGCAAAATATTCCCGGTTGATGCTGGAATTGGGTCCTGGATTGGCGAGCTTAAGTGCTGCGTCTCGGACGACTATGGGGAGCCCAAATGACAGATCAAGCATGCAGCATTGGCAACAATTTCGAAGGCGACTACAAGTAAGGCAAATGTTTGTTCTTTTCGATCGGCTTGTTCGATCGGCTTTCCAGTTGAAGACTGTGAACGGTCGGGTACAGATCTTGCACTCTAGACCGTGGTCTTGCTTCAGCATCTGAACATAGGGATTCTCAGGCAGACAACTTTCGCACACTGAGGGGAAGTCTGTGGTTTCCCAGCCAGACCGATTCAGGTCCTGCTTGATTTGAGGCGGCATAACAGCGGTGGTAGGAGTCACTAACTCCTAAGCTCGATTGCTGCCTATGGAGAACGAGACGGGGGGGTTCCGGTATAAGAAGCTGGTCAAGAGGCTACAGAGGATTCTCAGCGCCCAGTATGGTGCTCTATAGCTAAGCAAGCGACACAAACGCCAGACAGGCAGCGAGATGATGCCGAAAAGGATGGTGGTCTGCCCTGTGTTGATATTCGGGGGTCTGATATCTCTAGTTGTAAAGTACCTGTGGAGGGGTGCTGAATAATTCTCGAATCATGGAAGGCGGTGGCATGATGTCGGCCAGGAACGGCAGCCGGCTGCCAAGACGCTAAAGTAGCGCTCAAAAAGCATAAAATTTCCCGGAGAATGAGCCTCCACCGACATTCTCTGAAGTCGTTATTCTATACCCAGACGATCAATATGGCTCCAATTGCTCTTGAGACCGAGGACCATGCCCGTGACTTGGCATTCAACCGTGCTATGCACGGAAAATCTGCCGCAGCGACCGGTGGTTTTGCTTCAATGCTGTCAAAGGACCGAGCAGCAGCCCAAGCAGCGTCTGATGAGTACTTCAAGCATTGGGACAACAAATCAGCTGGTACAGAGACTACGGAAGTCAGGGAGGTCAGCTTCAACAGACCAACTCACGTCTAAGCTCCTCGCTGATGTAGTTTACAGGCACGCAGAGCTCAGTACGCGACCCTCACAAGACATTACTATAATCTGGTAACCGATCTCTACGAGTATGGCTGGGGAGGTTCATTCCACTTCTGCCGATTCGCCTACGGGGAAGGCTTTCATCAAGCCATTGCTCGACACGAGCATTACTTGGCTCACATGATGTCTCTGCGCGAAGGAATGAAGGTCTTGGATGTTGGGTGCGGTGTTGGAGGCCCTGCAAGAGAAATTGCCAAATTTTCTGGTGCCAACATTGTCGGCCTGAACAACAACGACTACCAGATAGAACGTGCCACGAGGTATGCCGCGAAGGAAGGCCTTTCGCAGCAACTTGAGTTTACCAAGGGCGACTTCATGGTATATTCATACCTGAGGCTCCTCAATGGAAGGCGACCTACTGACTCTTGGCATATCTTAGCAAATGGCATTCCCCGAAAACTCGTTTGATGCAGTGTATGCTATCGAGGCTACAGTGCATGCACCGTCTCTAGAGGGCGTCTATTCTCAGATATACCGAGTATTGAAACCCGGCGGTGTCTTCGGAGTGTACGAATGGTTGATGACGGACAAGTACGACAATGAGAATCCGCATCACAGGGAGATTCGGTTAGGTATAGAGCAAGGAGATGGAATCTCGAACATGGTCAAGACATCGGAAGGTCTACAAGCCATCAAAGCTGCCGGTTTCGAGCTTGAACTGGCAGAGGATCTGGCGGATCGACAAGATGCTCGGCCATGGTATTATCCATTGGACGGCGACCTCACAATGGCAGGTAGCCTTGGAGATCTGGTCACCATATTTCGTATGACACGACTAGGGAGGTTCTTGGCGCACGGGGCTGTCGGAGGTCTCGAAAGGATCGGCCTGGCCCCAGCAGGAACCAAGAAGACAGCAGATAGTCTTGGTCGCGCTGCCGATGCCCTTGTCGCTGGTGGAAAGGAGAAGTTATTCACTCCTATGTTTCTCATGGTTGCTAGAAAGCCAGCAGTATAATTTGAGTGTCTCACATTGCCAAGGGGAATGAAGTGTTTTAATCGATTGAAGTACAATAAGAGAAAGGGTGGACGGAAGGGGTTTGAACGGGGGCTTAGCCTTCCGGTCTGCAGATTCCGCGTTGTGCACGGCGTACTCAGAGGGTATACTTAGAACAATAGCTGTGTGAGGATACATCGAAAGCAACTTAATTTATCTTAACAGCGAGTTGCCTGATGTAATTCGAAATGTATAAGCTTCCACACCAAATTCAGATATACCTATCATCCCCAACAAGTTGCTAGCGCCTTTTTTCGGGGAGACCCAACCTCGTTCGCCGAAGGCAAACCAAGTAGCTGTGATTCCGAGCTTCACACTGTGAATCGTTACTGCTTCCTATTTTCATGTTGCCGTAATGGCTGTCTCACGCCTCCTCCGCCCGACCTCTCGTCTCCTCGCCCTCCCTAAATCTTGCCCAGCTTCATACAGAACAGGTTTCCGAGCTCCAGCTCCATTACCTTCCTCTGCCAATCGAAGATCGTACGCGACGCCGAGTGGAGTCAAGGAGGTCGCTGTCAGAGATGCTTTGAATGAGGCCTTGGCTGAAGAGCTAGAGACCAATGACAAAGTTTTCGTCTTGGGGGAGGAAGTTGCACAATACAATGGAGCGTATGTGGAAGTTCTCGATATGACAATCTTCTCTCCACCGGTCGACACCAGCATAGATATGTTCATCTTGACGACGATACGAGCACAAATCTGCCCTTATGCAGTTTCTACAAAGGCGATTGCTGATGAAAGGTCAAAATAGGTACAAGGTCACAAAGGGATTGCTTGATCGATTTGGCGAGAAAAGAGTCATCGACAGCCCAATCACCGAGTCCGGCTTCTGTGGTCTTACAGTCGGTGCCGCGCTGGCAGGTCTACAACCTGTGGTATGCTCCCCCAACTCTCGCTCAAGCTCACTACAAGCTAAGTATTTCGATAGTGCGAGTTCATGACGTTCAATTTCGCTATGCAAGCAATAGACCAGATCATCAACTCGGCAGCCAAAACGCACTACATGTCTGGAGGTATACAGCCCTGCAACATCACATTTCGAGGACCGAATGGATTCGCCGCTGGCGTTGCTGCTCAGCATTCACAAGACTACGCAAGTTGGTATGGTAGTATACCCGGCTTGAAGGTTGTCGTACCGTGGAGCTCGGAAGATGCAAAAGGCTTGTTGAAGGCTGCAATAAGAGACCCCAACCCGGTGGTAGTCCTCGAGAACGAGTACGCAACCCGCTCTCTCGACTCACGCAGCATTCAAGGAGAGATCAGGACTGACCAATCTCCAGGCTTCTCTATGGGACACAGTTCCCAATGTCCGAAGCGGCCCAAAAGGATGATTTCGTCCTTCCGTTCGGCAAGGCTAAGATCGAACGCCCTGGCAAAGACCTCACGATCGTCACACTGTCCCGTTGTGTCGGACAAGCTCTGACCGCAGCGGAGCAAATGAAGAAAGATTACGGGGTTGAGGCCGAAGTCATTAACCTCCGATGTGTGAAACCGTTGGATGTCGAAGCTATCGTCAAGTCTGTGAAGAAGACGGGCCATCTGATGGCTGTTGAGAGCGGATTTCCCAGTTTCGGAGTTGGCGCCGAGATATTGGCGCTGACCATGGAGTAAGTCTCACCAACGTTAAATGCGGAGGATCGGAGCCGCTACTGACTGAGTATCAGATATGCATTCGACTACTTAGACGCACCAGCCGTTCGAGTAACTGGAGCCGAAGTCCCCACCCCCTATGCGCAAGGTCTAGAAAACATGAGTTTTCCGTCGGAAGATTTAATAGCTAAGTATGCGGCGAAGCTATTGAGGGTCTAAAGCTCTACGTGCTTGGACCTGGTGTCATCAACTGCCGACGAGTTATAGCAAGTTCGTTGCTGGTTGGCTGTGTACGATGGCGTATTCATAGACTAAGGGCGGGTACTACTTTGGAGTCCCAATCCTCGGGATTCAAGAATCGTTATCATATATCGCGGTGGTCTTTCAGTATCACAGCGCCATGGCCTCAGCATGCAGCCAGAACGTGGCCATTGACTAGGAGGTCACCTAAGTAGGCTAGGCTAGGTACGTATTGCGGAGATGGTCGGATGACTGCGGTAGCACAAAGCATCTACTGTAGGTACAGTAAGCGGAGTACCTACTGTAACCACCCGCCTGCCCCAGACTTTTCAAATCTTCAAATACCAACCTAATGGCTACCTACCTTATCCGTACCTAAGGTACCTTATCTACCTAATCTGCTGATGCATCTACCTAGGTACCTCAATTTGTTCTCTTCCTCTGTATGACTAACTGTACCTATTTAGACCTAAGATTGGGTCCTGCAAGATCGGAACGAGTCACAATTTCACCCTACTCGGCTATGTTCGGTCGAACCCCTCATCGCGTCTGCATCTATTACCACTCTCCCACTTCTCCATCCACTCCAAATCCTGCACCTTCCTTCCTGGTTTGACTCTCGCCTCCTCAAAAACTTCCCTCGGTCAAGGCATGCAGTAACTCTTCGTTCTGTGTATCTTTTTCCAACGGTCCAGCCCCCCACAGTCATCAAATCACTTCTCTCTATGGATCCGGCTCCATAAGGCGAGCAAACCAAGTCCCCTCTTTGGGGCTTTGTCCTCCATCCCCTCCCATCGATGACCCGCCTCACTTCTACTCGAAACCTCCTCTAGCTGCAAAGATCACCCTATAGCACTGCGTCCGGTGCTTTCGGACGTACGAGGTCGATGTCCTGCTCAATTGAATTTCACGACCCTGCGTTTCACTGTAACGCAACTAGGACTATGCAAGAACCCTAGCACTCCATTATTTGCTTTCCACGTGTGATATCTCCGGCGAAAAATATATTATGTTTCACCCGGGACCCTCTCTCATTCGTCCGAGAAAAATCAGCTTACTTCTTCGCCGTCTCGTGAACCTTCCTGCGGATATGCTCTGCCGGCGTTCGAAATTACCGATCTGGGATAACGACAGGTTGATTCAATTGGGAAATGCATTATGTTTAGTATCTGCTTAGCACTTCTCAACATTCACCAGCTTGCTTAGTAGCATCAATCTTTCTCCCCTTTGACACTTAAGCTTCATATACCTGACCGAAGACGTCCTCCCTGTTTGCCTACATCTATCATTCACCCCTTCGGTCTCCATCCTGTCGCGCTGGTTTCACCCTTGTCTCCGCTCCGACTCTTGGCTAGTGCGTTGGGCGTGCCTTATCCTCTCAAAATTTTGGACTTAAAACCCCCCCGTTCCTTATGTGAAAATTTCAGGCGATGTTCTGGTTTGTGCCTGTTTTTCTGACCTCGTTCCTGCGAATCCCCCGTCTTCGTCACTTCTGCAGAACATGCCTCGTCCACCAGCGAAAGGAATCAAAGGCAAAGGTCAGGGCAGAGGAAGGGCTGGAGCCTCCTCGTCAAGACTTACTCAGTCTCTTCTCACCATACCTCTCGAAGTGCGGGAAATGATCTTCGGAATTCTCTTGCAAGAGGATCGAGAAGATGCTTTCGCTTCATTTACCGATCTTGCTGTGGTCAATACTCAGTTATCTGAAGAAGTCGCACCCTTTTTCTTCAAGCTACCAATGACCTTCGAGGGCCAAGCAGACTTTTTCGAGTGGCTAGCAGGGATCGACCACGACTTCCTTCGCCATGTTTCCAACATAACTTTCAAGCTCTTCGATATCGATCCCGAAAAAATCGTCGGGGCACTTGGGAAACGTCTTCGGGACGCCAACATCACAAGGGATAGCAATTGTCGTGGAGAGAACTCGCAGGGAAACCCATATTACGAAGCCTGCTTTCTCGAGCTAAAACACGTACAAGAAGCGTTCAGACTTTTCCCGAACCTCAAGCATCTTACCATTGTCGCCGCCGAGCAAGGTGATCCACAGCCTCCCAGGGCCATGGTCCACAATTTCTCGAGGATGGTCGGGACATGTTTTGCGAATCTCATCTCACTCGAGAATGATGACAACATGATCCCGAGCGATTTCATTTCCAACAAGTCTAAACTCAGGCGGCTTCGAATTTCGGCAACTACAACAAGCGATGTGGATGACTTGAAGGAGATCTTTGAGGAATTGCCGAACTTGAATCTAGAGCTGTGTCGTTTTCACCGACAATGGAGACCAGAGGACGAAGAGGGTCTCGCTGCAGAAATCCTCCATCTTGCGATGCCACTGCGCGGGCTAACACTGTTCGAAAGCGATAATCTGGAGGACCCAGACCTGATGGAAGAGATTTGTTCAAGACCTGTGAACGTGTTTCTCAAGCATCAGAACTCCTTGAGAAGCTTGAAGCTTCTCGCTCCCATTGTTGAGGACAAACAAGAGCGCAGCGTTGTGCTCCGCAGAGTAGCAGAGTTCCTTCTCAAATCCAGACTCACGTCAATAGAAATGATTAGCGACTACCAGATATGCTACTCCCATCTGCCGAAGACTATTGAAAAGGTCACCATTCGGCTGGACCTAGCGCACAGCAATTCACTCGAGGGCATGTTGCGCGGCTGGGTGCAGGCAATCGTGTACGTCGCGAAGGGAGAGGCGAAGAGTTGTCCGCACGCTCTTCCTAGACTGCAAGAAATCATAATATGCGTCAGCCGAGATACTCCCGGTGCGACTAACGATGCGATGTGGGAGTCGGCGCAATCCGTCTGCGAACGACATGACGTCGACATGGTATGGGAGCTCGTTGATCCAGACGAGCCTGCTATCTAAGGAAAGCACAATTCTGACCGCTACAAACCGACAAATTGAAATTCGACCTACTTCGACCCTGTCATCCAAGCAACAAAACAACCAGCAGCACCAAGCCCGAAAATTCATCATCTACTTTCACAGTCCCATTTCCCCATCAGGCCACTAGTTACCTTTCAACAACAGCAAATCCACACCGTCCACCAACGCTTCCAAACCAAAGCACCCTTCTTTTGACAACACACCCCACCCCACAGGACCCCTGACCCGCCAACCCCCCCCCCTTTTTAACGGCCGGACTCTTGCATGCAGCATTTTACGATTTCAGAAGCCTGCCCCACGGCACACCAGGAGGTGTAAGGTACTTTTTAGAGAATACATGATAGGTTGGACGAACGAACAAACACATTTTAGCAATGAAATACCCTTCTTTGATTCAATATGAATGCTGCGAGTGACGGTAATCTTTTTTGCGTGATTGATTCTTCGTTGGTGATGAAAGCACTCGTCGGTGACATCCGCACTTCGATTTCAACGCCGTCTGCGCAAGCTCCCTCCCTGTTGCACTCGTTCAGCTGTACGTACACCGTTTCTACGAGAGAGAAAGGTACAGCAGACTCCCTCCCTTATAAATCTAGCCAGATCAAATCGCTCAGCCAGTGAGCTCCTACACCTATTCATCTTCCCTTCCCATACCATCCACCCGAGCCGAACGCTACAACACCGTTCCCGTCACCTCAATCCCCCATCGGCCAAACCCAACACAACACTCTCGCCCTCCGTAACACCACATCCCCTCCACATCACAGCTCTCGAAGCCCTCCCTCGCAACCCCAATGTTCAGCAACCCAATCCCCCACCACCGCCGTCAGCGTCTTCCCCTGCATGTAAATCTCCGTATCCTCCTGCTCATAGTCCGTCCCCAAGAACTTGAGCGCGAGGAGGATGTATTTCTCAATGAAGTCAACATAGATCAGATCGACGATGTCCGGGTCGTCTGCGGGGGAAGAGGGGAAGCCGACGCGGGATTCGATACAATTGGGGACTTTGTAGAAGTTTATGGGGGAGTGCAGTGTATCGTCGCCGTCGTTGCCGGCGTCGTCGTGGGTGGTGTAGCCGGGGGTTAGATCCTCGTTTGTTATCCCGAGGGGGATTTGCCCTCTGGCCCGGGAGACGGAGACTGGCGCTCTGTCCTCGTTCTGAGCATCGCTGGGGCTGACATTGTCGGTAATACGCCCCGGTGACTTGTAAGCCAATGGCTCGTCCCCCTGCCACAGTTGCGGCACCTCCTGGTTTAGAATCATAAGCAGCCGGCTCGCCACTGCGTAGGGCACTGCTTTGATATGTCGGAAACCGGAGGTGAAGGGCGAGACGCTGTACATTGTATCCGTCGTGAACCTGCCCTCGAAGATGTCAAATCTCAATGCTCCCGTGTTCGTGAGGACCATGCTCGGCTCATCGTCTGCCGAGAGAGTGTGGATCGTATCGGGCAACACCTCGTCTTGCAGCCAGGTGAAGATGCTGGTGTTGCTCGGGAAGGGCGCGCGGTTCGTCCAGAGGGTTTGCGGGGCACAGCCGTATGTGTGATCCAGCTTTAAGGTGCTGCGTGCGTGGGAGATCATAGTAGAGACGTTGCGGCCGTGGGGAGTGGGGAATGTGGAGACGTTCAGCGCGGTGTGCGAGTGGAGGGAGTAGAGGTTGTTGTCGATATACCTGCGGGAGAAGGTGGGAGAGGTGGTGAGGGCACGGGGCTTGAGGATGGAGGAGAGGAAGGAGGATTTGCCGCCGGTGGAGAGCCCGGAGATGGATTGGAAGCCGATGGTTTCCATGTACCGCCCGCTCTCTAGGGCGTACGCTTTGCTGTCGTATTTCACGTAGTCTCGGATGTGGGTGTGCCCGCCGAATAATTGGATGGGGACATCCCATTGCTGTTGGCGGATGGCGCGGTAGATTAGGGTGAATTCCGAGGAGCGCAGAGGGATGTGGCCGGCGACGAGGAAGAGGTCGACTTCTCGGTCGTGGACGGCGTCTTGGAACCATGGTTCCTTGATGGTGTCGGAGACTTTTTTGACAACGGTGTTGTTGCCATTGCCTGTGAAGTCGAAGAGGAAACCGAAGGCCAGGATGCGGATGCCTTGATTTTTGGTGGTGAATTTTTTGCTGCGCGGGGCGAGAGGGCGCTGTTCGCCTGTTTTGGGGTCGATGAAGTCGAGATTGGAGGCGATGTAGTTTCCTTGAAAGTCGGGGACTGTTTCGTAGTACTCTCGCGCGGAGGTGTTGGTCTTGTAGAGCTCGTGGTTCCCGGAGCAGATGACATTGATGTTCTGTTCGGCGAGTATACCTAGGGTGAATTTACCCTTGGGAGTGGATGCATCATAGAGTCCGTTGCCTTCTACTCGGTCTCCAGTGTCCACGAGAAGAAGGTCAACACCGTCCTCGTCCGCTCTTTCGTGCAGTCGCTCGGCGAAGGAGATGTAGTCGCCCCAGTCGGCGCTGAAGGAGGGTCTGGTTGCATATTAGCAAAAGCTGCATCAAGCGGAAGAAGGGCTCACTCTTGTAAATGTCCCGCGTGCCAGCCGTGGGTATCTGTGGTGTGCAAGAAGTTCAGTTGACCCCAAGGAAGATGCCTCAAAGGTGCAGAGACGGGTGGAGAAGCGGAGGGCTGGGCGGCGAGAACGATGCTTGCGAAGCCCGCAGGCAGAGTGAAGAGGTAGGACCGGACAATCATGATTGTGATTCCTTATACTGAATACCTATAAAGAAAACATGAAAGGCATAGACAGTGAAGATGACTTTTAGGCAATTATTGTTGGAGGCTGGGGGAGGTTTTGCAGAGCCGCATGTGACCGTTACTTACTTAACTCCATTGACTCCGTAGCGACAGATCCCTATAACAATACAATAGACCTTCACGATCCCTCGGATGCGTCCCAGAGCTCCCTCTCTTAAGAGTAACACGAAGCACCTTACTGACGACAGGGGCACATGACGAAATTGACCAATGCCAATAAACTCGTTGGCAAGCAGCAGGTTCACCAAGCTCTCAATGCCTTCATCTCCCACAGAGATGATGCGGGCCTACCAGGCGATTCAGAAAAGCACAGTGAGTCCGAGGCAATGGCACAATAGATTATTTACTTCTCTAACCCGCTGCCGTCTCCAGGTGCAGAGATCAGCCGCCCTCTAGCAGGAACACGCATTGCTCTCAAGGACAATATATGCACAGTAGACCTTCCTACAACATGTGGCTCACTACTACTTAATGGATTCTCAAGCCCCTACGAAGCCACTGTGGCCAGGGAACTTCGGCTTGCTGGAGCACTTATTGTGGGGAAGACCAATATGGATGAGTTTGGCATGGGGTATTGCTCTCGGCGAAATTTTCTAGGCCTTTACCTTTATTGACGAGCAAGCAGCTCCCATTCTACACATTCTTTCCATGGTCCGGTGATGAACAAATACTCTAGAGACAGCGAGACTCTCTCTGCAGGAGGCAGTTCAGGTGGTAGTGCTGTTGCTGTTGCAAGTCGGCAAGGTGACCTGTAAGTCCTGAAGCCCTTTGCTTTTGCTCTTTTCCTGATTCTGGAAAGGGCTCTCGGTACAGACACTGGGGGCTCAATCCGTCTGCCCGCCGCTCACACTGGCCTCGTGGGCTTCAAGCCATCCTATGGCATGGTGTCTCGATGGGGTGTCGTGGCATATGCAAACTCTTTGGACACGGTTGGAATATTGGGCAACAGCGTTCGGAGTGTGGAGCGTGTCTTTGGTAGGGTCAATCGCTTATTGCTACCATGCATGTCTGACCGAACACAAAAGGCGTGATCAAAGGCTTCGATCCCAATGATCCAACTTCTCTCACTGCTTCGACACTTTCGAGAATTCAACAACGGCTGAAGTCTCATCTTTCAAACCCTGCCATCAGGCGGACAGTCAGCCGCGATCTGGTGCACCATTCAATGAAGATTGGGGTCCCCAAAGAATACAACACATTGGAGTTGCAACCGATCGTCCGGGAAGCCTGGGTGCGAACGTTACAGCGTCTTCGAGAAAGAGGCCATTCAATACATTCGCTTTCTTTGCCTACTACCAGGATGGCTCTGTCCGCATACTATATTCTAGCTCCAGCAGAAGCCTCTTCAAATCTTGCCAAATATGACGGAGCTCGTTATGGTAATAAGGTGACGAGAGAAGAAGGTACAAGCGAGGTTCTCTATGCAGCTACACGCGGCAGACAGTTCGGAAAGGAGGTGAAACGGAGAATCTTGCTTGGTTCATACAGTCTTAGTGCTGCCGCCATAAACAATTATTTCATCAGAGCTCAAAGAGTACGCCGACTAGTCCAACAGGATTTCAATAATGTCTTCGCTTTTCTCCACCCTCTGTTGGATCACGTCCCGAACCATGGTCTCCAGGATGAGAAAGTCGACTTCATTCTGACTCCTACCACGCAGTTCCTGCCTCCTAAGCTGAAAGACATTCAAAGCCAAGCGCCGACTGACATCTACAGCGATGATGTGCTGACCGTACCTGCGAGCCTGGCGGGCCTTCCAGCAGCCAGTGTACCTGTGCCTCTCTTGCCCAACAAGCCAATTGGCGAGAATGACATCAGCTCGATAGGCATGCAGGTGATTGGCCAGTATGGTGACGATGAGAATTTACTCTCTATGGCAAGGATTGTGGAGACTTTGGACTGAATGGATCAAAGCTTTGCTACTAGACGTCGCGCCGCTTCGGCCTTCCCCCTGGTGGGCTGTTGCCATGCGGAGAATGCAATTTGCAAGCGAATGTCAGATGGGAGATCAAGCTCTCGTGTCGTCCTCTTGGCAGATAAATTGCTTTACTGATTGCCTTAAGGCCTTGACGTCGGCTTGTAGAAAAGATTTACCTTGGGGTGATCCCGCACGCAACCTATGGGTGGTCAAAAATTCATCGCCCCAGAGATCAGCCGAATGAGTCCGAACAGCATTCATTTGCTAACATCGCATGATTTAATACAAAGGTTTAAGCTTGCAGTAATATCCTATCACTACCTCTCCGTTCTCTGGCCTTCAACAACACTTACGCTTCGAAGCGATATCTTGCGAAACGCAGTCAGCATGGCGAAGAATATTGTTGGATGATTTAAGGTGCCTGACCCTGTCCCAAAGCCCTGGCGGGCGGAGAAGGAAGACAGCTCATTTCGACGTGGCTTTGGAATCGAATTTTCCAAGGCAATTCATAGAGCGCCTTCTCCCCGGCGGAGTCGAGTCCTAAGACCCCCTCTTCCATGCAGGTTCGTCCAAAAAGGCCTTGCCTATCTTCCAGCATCAAATGCTAACTTACATGTAGTATATCATCGCCACTGCAAGTCGAGGTAATCTACCGACGGGTGGCCTGTCGCATTTTGTTCGTCCAGCATGTGACCCGTTGGAGTGATCCCAGTGCACACTCACCCAACGCATTAAGTACTCATGGACTTGCGTCCGGTCCAAATAAGTTTCAGATGGGCATGGAACAAGACATACATGTTGCTATTGGTAACGCGGATATGCCTAGCAAGAGCCTCGGAAATATTCTGGAGCTGCATGGCAAATTGAAGCAAGGCTGGTTGAAAAACGATGTCGAAATTGGGTGATCTGATAGCTAAAACTATATGTCGCAGGATAGGTGCTGATTGAGTGTAATTAGAACATTGTTGGTAGACGAGGGATTATGTTCCGGTCGATGGTATGGCCCACTCATCAGATTAAGGGTCAGGGCAGCAGAGAACAAAAGAGAGATAATCTCGAATCTTGGCGATGCTTGCAGCTTCCTCTACCATAGCATCTCCTCTCGATGCCTCCTCCCGCCGCTCAAATACGGATTACGGTCTCATGGGTTTGAGTGATTAGTCAAGTTCCTCGATGCCGTCTTTGGTGCCTTGCTGGCGTCTCTGGAACTGGTCTTAGCATACGGCCATACACGTGAATCCTTCGATTTTATATTCCGATATCCGTTCCGGTAGAAAAGGTAGTCTGCTGCCCTTTTCACTATGAAGGCAGAAGCATGCAATGTCGTAACTCTTCATGACTTCCTGCATCATCAATTTTCCTGACCGTTTTGTCCAAGCTCGCTTCTCAGCTTCCATTCTGCTTTGACTTCAAATACGACTCCTTTCATGGACACTCACAGTTCCACCCGCAAAACCCAATCATTCATGCCTTCTCCAGGAGAGTCCAAAAAGCAAAAACGTGAAAAATCAAATTCAGCGCTCAAAAACACATCCAAATCGGAGCAGGCCTTGAAGAACAAAGCTGTCGCCCCCAATTACCCGGATAACTACGGAGTACACGCCAATGTGGAGCAACTCTGAAGGACTCCCGAACACCGCCCATGTATTTGCGCCTAATAGCCCGTCCTCACCCACGTTCGATACACTCAATTTCACTCAGAGAGCGGAACTTACAAGGACAAAGCTCGTTCACCATGCTAGGGATCCTTGGAAGATGCATGGAGACGAGGCGGAGTCATCATCAGAAAATCTCAAGTCCTCCAGCCATACGCACGGAACGGAGCAGGAACGAGACCCTCGCCTAGACGAAGTGTATTGCCATGAGATGTACTTCGACAAGCTTGCGAGGAAAACCGCTTGGAGATTTTTTCAGCACAAAATTTAATGCTCGAACCAGGCGTACAATCTGCCGAAACGTCCTCAGGCTTCTTGGGGCTTCTTGAGATAGGCTTGGCATATGGTGGAGTACCTAGGTGGCCTTACGAAGGTGATATCTACGCGTCTTTCGTGGAGCATTGTCAGTGGCCTGAACGACTGAACTGGGATCGAAGTCGTACTAATGATTGAGTATATGACCCCGCTACTGCGAAACAACGTGTACATTGACACCCTAAATGCAGCTGAATTGTTATCATATGATCAGATTTGACCAGATGGAGACCGCCCAAGAGATATGTTTGAATTGGAGAGAGCAGGATGAGGTTCAGAGAGCAAGCATAGAAAGCCAGACCAGGTCAGTCCAGGAGAGTGTAGAGCCAATTGCAGACCTGGTCAGCTAGGTTCTTGTAGGCCTCCTGGCCTACTGGAATCCTGAATCCTTGATGCTAATTTATAAGTGGAACCTCGCGCAGAAAAGGATTGAGTCCAAATTCGGAGAGGGTGGCAGCTTTTGATGATGGGAAGCCGAATTCTCAATGAACTGACGGAATGATTCTAGGCCAGACTCTCGTTGATATTATCTAAATCGTTCGCGCGACGGTCGAGACGGTACCGAAAGAAAGGTAGTCAATACTGAATACCGTTCTCTAAATCTTTGGTAGATGTTTATCCGCGTTAAACCTCCATCATCCTCAATCTGTTCCAAGAAGGTACATTTCATGTCTCCCCGATGGCCAGGGATGTGTCTTGATAGCCTTAACGAAAGCTGCTACGATACAGGCTGGTAGTCTTTCTAGTCGGCCAAGCTTCGCAATGCAACCCTAGAGGAATCTAGGGCTAATGGCATCGCCTGAATCGCCTAGGATGACAGCAGGCAGAAACTGACATCCTCCGTTGTCTATTTGAGGCTAAGGTGGCAGTTGAACGTAAGTATCATGGAGCATCATTTTGAAATATTTCTTACACATTTCTTCCTACTCGCCGCAACGCATCTCTTCTACCTGGAACTACTGGATTGACCACACCATCTTCGATCTTCATTAACAGAGTGTGTTGACGCGAGTCGAGGAAGTGGAAAAGTGCGTAAGAGAACCCAAGTTGACAGGACAATTCCAGAAAGGAACGACCTCGCAAGCGTATCCAAATATCAAAAGGTCCCTAGTGCCCCTCGAGATTCACCGACCGCAATGCAAGAGGGGTCATTGCAAGGGCTCTGGGATGTCGACAGCGATGTCTACATACACAATCTTGCTACAAGATTTACTTGCCATATAGTGATCACTCGGAAACAATTCCAGGATGAGCGGGACGACGTGAATGATACATTTGCAGGCGATTATGGAGAACGCTGGCTCAAAACCAGAAATAATTATCTACTTCAGGTTGAGAGAATACTGGGGGTAGGTAAGGCCCCGCCCAAAGACACAGACGACGAATATAGTACTTTTGTGAAAGACTGCCGATACAACAAAGAGCTGCGCTGGGATAGTGATGATGCTCTTTGTTGGGTAAGGCATTTTCTTCAATCTCCTAACAGCGGCCTTACTGATTGTGATCATCATAGTCCAATGGGTACTGGTGGACAGTGTATCAGCACTGGGAAGTCGTCGAAGAACTCCGGAATACAACCATGAATGGGTTTGTGGCACGAGGAGAGAGGATCCGGAAGACGTCTGAAGTATCAGTAACGAACTTGCCGAAAAACGCAGTACCCGTTCCACCAATCTCTCAAGAGCCACGTCAGACCACGCTTAAGAAGAAAAAGAGCACTGTTTTTCAGTCCGCACGGAATGTCTTTTCGCGCTCCAAGATGAAAGGGTATGCAGAGTTGGATGCACGCCCGCCATGATTACATTGATCGCTTCTTGCCTTACTACAGGCAAATGCTTCTACTTTCCGGTCAGCTCCAGCTGATATGGTATTTTCTGCTCAGCCTTGGACGTCTTCAAGAATAGGAAAAGGGAAAAACCCAAGGATTCTCAATCAAGTGCGCGTGAGGTCTTGATTTGTAGTATATTTTGTTATAGAAGCTTTTAAGATAGTTACACGACAGTGTCTGTCACCAATGCTTGAACAACATAACAAAGACCATTAGCGCGATATTCTCTACAACGTGCATACCAGCATCTAGGCCACCTCGCATATTTTGAACCATGACTCGACGCCTCATGGCATGATGATTTATGTACGCCTGTTTCAGGCTCTTTGGTTGCGTAGGAGGCACTCGAGGCAACCAACATGCACGCTTGGGAATATTACGTAGCCTGATAGCAGGCCGGAACTTAACCTCGATTCCGGCTGGTAGAGAAGCCTACACGACAATTGTATAAGGCGGAGACGTCAGGTTTATAGGTATTCGAGGACTAGCATGCTACTTTTGTCCCACGCAACGCCGATGTTTCTGACTCTTTCATCTTCGGGACTAGAAGCAACTCATACCTTTGATCTGCACAACAAGGACCGCTATGTCATCTTCTAAGAAGTCCAAGAGCCCTTCAAAAGAGGATTCACTTCCGTCCTCGAGCGAGAAAGTACAATATGAAAAATCCTCAAGCCGGCCAGACATCGTCAGAGAATTATCAGCGTCACCATCGCATGGTCTCAAAAAATCGCTCCTGCGTCCCCTAGAAACCCATTCAAACACTCCTCCAGATGCTCGAAACACCTGGTCAGGCTCTGCGTCCATCAGACCAGAGAGAGCGCCAGGCGGTCAGCCAGATACAAATGCAAAGGAGACAGGAGAACAGGGCGCGGCATTTGATAAAAGATTATCAGCAATCAGCGAGAGATCAGATGGACATTCGGTACTCAAGAAGCCAGTACATCCAAATAGCGCATCGCAAGACGGACAAGTCACTTTACGCACAACCTATGCCGAAATCGTCTACCAGGATAAGCTCGCAAAGCTAGCCGCTTGCAGTTGCACGTTGACGGTACAAAAGGCATCTGGTGGGTCACCAGGGGACTGGGACCTGATAATGTCACGTTTCTACATGCAGATTGAAGCCAATTTAGCAGGTAAGAGAATTGGCGTCCTTTACAGTGATCATGCCGAAGAACATGAGTTCAAGGAGAAGTGCAAGTCCCCGCAGAACCTGGGTTGGACGGATAGTGAGGTTGACATTTGGGTATGTGCGCAACCCAAGACATCTGATCGCGGAAAGCTGACTCTGGCAGTTGAATCAATATCGATACATGAGGCACATACAAATTGACCTCGCATTCGAGAGGGTCAGGGAAGAACGAGGTCAGGTCGAGCGAGAAGAAGAAAACAAAGTAGTCATTACCAAAGGACAACAGGGCCTGAATCAGGGGAATGGAAAGGCAATTGAGGAAGAGGCTGAAACTACATCTCTGGAAGACTCACATCCAGGGGATGAATTAAATTGCGACTTGCTTGATACAAAGTTGGAAAAGCTAGTAGTGAGAGAAGAGAACCTCAATTGGGGCGAGGAAAGAACAGGGACCCCATTTTAAACGAGGATGCAGTAGGACTTGAGTAAGGGATGAGCCGGAACAACATGTAACGAGCTTGATAGAAAGACGAGATTACTAGTATGGAAGTCTGATCCACCGAACATTGAAGATTGTTTGATTTCTGGTCTGGAGGGTAAGGTCCTGCTCCGTGCTCGCATCCGCGAAGAATGGACTTGTTGTTCGACAATACCAAGAATTCTGTTGAAGCATCAGTATGGGTTTTGGGATGAGATTTGAATGACGAGATGAAAAGATCCTCAATGAACATTGTATGAAACTGCCCAAACAGTCGTATGCTTCAATGCCACTTGGGCCCCAGGAGCTTCCCCGACAACTTTGATCCACTACTACGTATCGGACGGGTCAATCTTGTGCAGTCGAGCCCCGACTTTTTTAAATCCAGCAAGTTTCTCTTGCTTAGCATTTTCTTCGATTGATTGCTTGGTCGTTTCTCGAAGTATTTGCACGGCTCTTCACGAGGCTCTCCCGCTCCTTTCTGGTATGTTGCATGAGGCTGCCCTTATTTTCACGTCTGTTTGTGCTGACCCTGTGTCAAGACTGTTGACCTCGGATATCTTTACTTGTCATTTGACGTACACGCTAGTGCGGGTGTGTGTGTCTGTCTGTATTTCCTACGCCCCCAGCCCCCCCCCAGCAGCCGGTTTCGCCTACTACTAAGCTATGTGGGGTTAAAGGCTAGTGCAGGTGAGCCGAGGCCAAAGGTTTGGCGTGTTCCGCGGCTTCAAGATAGCGCAGGCATGACGACCAGCTTTTTCTTTCTTACTGTTAAGAATTGATTTACTGTCACCCCCCATTTTCCTGTCGAGTGGAATTCCAGAAATTCCAAATATTACTTTTTTATTATTATATTATTTCTATTATTATAATTTTTAAATCTTTATATATAATTTGATAATTCAAACAATTTGAAAATTATGTTTTAATGAAATTCTAAAATTCATTGTTATCTAATAAAGTTTTTTCTGTTTTTCATTTTATGTACTTTTTGAAATTCTTTAAACTTTACATTTTGACTTTACTGAGATATTTTGGTTAAATTCGTTCAAAAAACGTAAAAAAAATTGACAGAAATTATAATTAAATAGAAAAGATTCTTAAAATTTTATTAAAAGTTATTTTGTTAAACTATTTAAATTCTCATTATATATAAAAAGAATAGATAGGAATAACGATAGGAATAATGAAGTAATAGAAAGGTAATTTTTGGAATTTTTGAAATTCCATTCCGAGCACTCGACGGAAAAACGGGGGGTGACAGTAAATTAATTCTTAACAATAGACCTCCCTTTTGTTTGAGTAGTGATTGGCTCAATTTAAGGTATCACTTGGTCTTTGGAATCGATGGCGTGTTATCGTGGATGAGAAGTGCTCCTGTGTGAAGGTCTTTTGCCACCCAATCGCTTCCGGTGTCTCCGAGTCCGTGTTGGTTCTCCGGCACCAGGATGTCTATGAATAGCTTACGAATAGTAAGCAACATGAGCTTTCTATAAAAGCCAAACTTGTTCCTTTAATCGGCTTTTAAAGCCAGACACGAAAGTTTTGCGTCTACTTGGGCAAGGAATCCCAGATGAATGCCCGTATTCCCGAGTGGCGTCTCAATTACGGTGTGGCTGCCTTCGGCGCGTGGGCGACAGTCCTGGTCGAGTCAACCTGTCTGATATTTGGTGGTTTCGAAAATGCAGCTCCACTGACCATCAGTATCCTGACTAACGGGTCCGCTGCTGTTCTTGCTGGTCTTGATGGTGGCTGCGCCGACCGTCTTGCAATATTACGCATCTGCGTAACGACAAGCTTCTTACTCTACGACGTCGTCGCCACGTTCGGCACAAATCAGCATTTCAGTGGGCTTTACGCTACAATCTGCAGTGTGGCCCATCTTGCCTACCAAATACTGACGCATTATACTCCGGACCGAGGCGAATATGCACATTTGCCAGAGGACGAGGCCGAGAGTAAGACCGAAAATGGCACTCAGAGCGAGAGCTACAAAGAGGGGGACAGAGACGAATCCCTTACTAATTTCCACAGAAACATGGTGTTCCAATTCGGCTGCTGCTTCCAAATTCAGGGTATTCTGGTTCTCTTCAGCATTCTCGGTACTGCTATGACATACCGCACGTTCGACTTCAATCTTGGGTTCGGTCTTTTCTTTGCTTCCATCTCGGCTATGTGTTGCACATTGCTCATCTGCCTAGACCATATCACAAGGCTTTGGGGCCGGCAGATTGACATGAACAAAGCCTTACAAACACTAGTCGGCATGCTTTTACCAGTTGGCATCTCCTCTGGAATAATTTTCCCAATGGTGGAGTGGGAAATCGATATCAGCTGGTGGAGAGCCTCTTTTGGACTTGTCTGGTAGGTGGTCGTCTACATATGGAGCTGTTCTGGGGCTAATGTATGTCTTCCTTAGGTTTCCGTTCTTGTTCATCACAATTTTCACTCCGTGCCGCTTCTTATTCCATGCCAAATTTGCTACATGCAGCGCATGTAGCCAAGCATCCTCCAGCTCAATTGGATGTTCGGTGTCGGAAAATGATTCCTGTCCTTGGCAAACTAATACGATGCTTCCTAAGACTAGTAACAGGAATAGCGAGACATACGCAACTAAATTCCAAGTGAAGCGACATAAGGGGCCTGACATTGTTGACCGCTACTGGCTAAATGGCAAGCCATGGCTCCAATTGAGCCCGAGAGTTTTCGTGTTCACATTCATCACCTTGATAGGCATACTACTGGCATCTGGCTTGATTCAGGATATTTATGGCCACTTTAATACTCAGTCTTTGGAGGTTAACGTCATGATTGCCTTCTATGTGTTTTTGGCATTCATACTCGCATCTACCGGACACAGCACCCCTGAGGATCATCCTGAAATGATGTTAGCTCCTCTCAGAATCGGGTTTGGAAATTTCGAAGCGGCAATTGCTTCAATGTTAACGGCAGTGGCGTTTCATATCAGCCTCAACTTTCAATTCATAAGATCTCTAGGAATACTGGCTGTACCTCCTACAGCCACTTTCATGGCATTGGTACTCATTGCTGGGCTTTCGAAGGAGGAGAAAAGTGCAGGCGAGGTCTCTGAAGCAGAATCGAAGGTTGGTGAGGATCTCGAGAAAGGCGATGTTGATGGAGAAAGCTTGCCAAAACCTACCACAGCAGTTGATAGTACTCTGGTCTATTCGTCGGAACGCATTCGAAGTCTGGATCTGCGAGTGCTCGTCACGGGTTTATCTGTGACGTGCGCTGATATCTTCCTCAATAGTGAATCCGGCGTTTGGCCGGTCTCTGCTACTGTCTCAGGTTCAACAACAGTGATTATGCTAATAATCGATAATTCTGTGCCTCTCGGAAGGGACCTGGAGCCACTAATACTCTACTTTGCCACCGTCTCGCTGGTCGCAATCTTCAGCCATTTCAACTTTTTGAATTTGTTCGGCTTCTTCCATGATAATGAGCTTCCTGACGAAAGCGGAGATTTGCGACCAGTACTGCTGGCTCTGTGGTTCGCGCTACCAGGCATGATGATCGTCAATAACCGACGACTTATACACGCTCGTGCGGAGACGGAAATACCGACCCAAGCCGAGAAACCCGCTGTGAAGAATCAACTGCTTGTCGATATTGATCTCCGCAAGCTCAGAATAGATTGCAGATGGCAACTCAGGAATGCACAAGTCAGCGTCGTGATTTTTCTCTCCGCCATGTCCACAGCATGTGGAGAATTATGGATGCTTCCATCGAGTACAACCATCGTCGGCCTCGGAATATTTCTCTGTGCTGTAGGCTTACAAATTCGACCGATACGGGATCCAGATGATTTGATCAGTACGATGCACCTTGTATCCCTTGGCTTGTGCGTATTGGCGACTATGGGTGCGGGTGTGATGGAATACTTCGATCTCATCGACCGCGATACCGTATGGCACAAATCTTCCATAATCGCACTTCTCTCGTATATTAATTTCTCGATATGGTTGCCGCGGATAGGAAGACTTGCTCGGTATAGCGTTGACATGGTCAGGGAAGGTAGAGGTCTCCACACTTCTCATGGGACATCCCCTCAGACGATCGAGCTCGAGGGAAAGGAACGAGAAGAAAGGGAGTCCGCCAGCGCTGACAGTTTCAACACCGGAGGATGAGCTTTCTAAACCAATGCCGGCAGTGCGAAAACGCGTCATTGGAACTCGGGTACTTCTCGGGGTAGAATTTAATTTTATTCATTGAGATCTTTGTTCTCCGAGGAGCGGCCTTTGCATATTGGCGGTCATGGAGCTGAAATAAGAACGAGAAAGTGCTATTGAAATGTTGAGGCAGAAGTACCTCCGAATCAAATCCCGAAAGAAAAATTCTATCGAGCTGCACAGGTCTAGCATCGACATGGCATTCAAAAAAAATGGTTTGCGTAATCTACACTTAGCACATCATAAAGAAGTGTCCTAGGCATAATGTCATTCGAAGGCTGCTGCATCAACGCTATGTCTATCATGATGCGGTGACCCTCGAAATTATGTGCAGGAACGAATCTTTCAAGCTCACGACTCTGCTCGCAGAGTCGTTCGTCACTGGAAGACAATGTATATACGTTTTCAGATACCCCAACAACAAGCAGGAAACTTTTTCAGTTGGACAGAAAAGGCGATCTAGAGACCGGAGTGATGGGGGAAGATGATATGCATGACATTATAGATCAGCCCCATTCGACGGAGAGAGTATATGTTTCGTTAATCCGTAGACTGCTCCTTGCGAATGGATAATAAGTGTGGCAGTTGACGTACCAATGCTGCTGAACTATTAATCAACTGATTAAATTGATCATTCAACGGCTAGGCATATAAATATCTCAAATAGGTAAAAGACTAATTGACGAAGCAATTACTACCTTAATCATATAAACGATAGTATATCGCTAGCTTAACGTATTTCCCTAAACAGCTCCCTTAAACGGCTCTCTTTAAACGGCTCCCCTTAAATAGCTCCCCCTAAACGGCTCTTCCTAAACGGCTCTTCGAATTTTGCGATAGCGATTTTTTTTATTTTTGCGATTACCCTACGATCGTTTAGGGGGGGGTTATTTAAAGGGAGCGGGGGAGCCATTTGGGGGGAGCCGTTTAAAGGGAACTATTTAAAAGGTTAAGGGAAGCCGTTTAGGGGGAGCAAAAACGGCTCTAGGTAAATACCTTAGCTATTTGACGTATTACTATAGGCAATTGGGCTTTCAACTAAGTGATTGGCCAATTATTTATATTAATACGTTAAATAACCACTCGTCAGTTGGATTGCCAATCCAACGTACGTTGATTGGCCAATCAACTAGATTGGTACGTCAACTGCCACAGTTCGGCTCAGTGAGTCCTGTCGCCAAGACCCGTCGGGCCGTCCTAGCTCCCGTGCTTTAGCATGCGTCTTTACATTTCAATACTGCAAATTCGATGATCTTCCATGCTCTTCTATCTACTTGCCCTGAAGAGAAGCAGTGCTGAAGATCCGCTGCGGGATCTTTCGTCTGCCCTATAGCAGATCCGGCGTTCCGTTACCTGACTTTGTACGTTCTAGGAGGATTATCATCGTCAGCTCCCGAACATCAAGCAACGTTCAAATTGCCTTGAGAATGAGTTCTTTCATTACGTGCTCTATCTCGAATGAGCCTACGACAATCGGAGGATCTGCCTACGCGCGTCAACGCCTTCTCGGGTGGCTCGGAATCACGGCCGAGTCACAGCAGCAGTAGCAGCAGCAGCAGGATGAGCAAGAAAAAGTCTTTCTGGACACAGATGAGGAGGCATACTTGAACACACTTCGCGACAGAGAGGAGGGGAGAGAACTGGAGAACGCGCGACAAGAAAACCTCCAGCATGAACTCGATCTGGACATACTTCTCGACAGAGAGCGAGCAAGGGAGCTGGAAATATTGCGACAGGAAAGTCTGTTTGAGGGGGCCTATCTGGTCACACCTCGCGACATGGAAGAAAGGAGAGTGCTGGGGGATGTTCGGCAAGAACTTTTATATGAGGACGCATATTCTTGACACTATTGACAATTGATGTCCGTGCGAGGAGCAAGGCCATTTGGCGTATGAATTTCGTTTGAATCTCTGAAATCAGACTTGCAAGACAAGCCCAACCTCGTTGTGGTTTGGAAAGCGAAAGTGTTAGACAGCGATAGTTCGGTCTGAAGACCTTAATGCCAATAGTACTTCTCTTTGCATCGACACCTGCTGCGTAATCCCCCAGGGAAGGGCATAGATCACAGTTTCTCGCGCATATGGAAAAGATTCTTGAGTCCGATAGCGACTTGAGCGATTTTGTCGAAGATGACCCGGACAGTGGACTAATCTACCATGATGCAGAAATGAATACGGGCGATCATTTTTACGTCTCAACCGAAGATGATGACGCGAGTGTGTCCGTGAACAGCATGAAGATTGATTGGCCAGCACCAGTGTGAGTCGTATCCGGGGAACTCGTAAATTTCTAGGCTATTTATGATCTCGATTGATAATGTTGACAGGCTTTCATAACGTGGTAGAGCCTATTGACATACATCATCTGGCCAACAGCTCATCAGTATTCGACACTCCAGACCTGTAGACAAGTACTTACAAGTACCAGCGCATCTACTCGGACTCCTCAGACAGATCTTACAGCTTAAGATCTCGAAATCCTTCCTTGTCCTTGACATCTTGAAATATCTCATCATCAAAGCTTAGCGATTCTGGTTGGACTTGCTAAATGGTCAATAATGCCAAAATCAGATATAGCAACTTATTATGCCTTCCCTTCTCGGGGAGGATGCTGAAGGTTTAGTCTTTTAAAGGGAGAAACCAAGAATTACCGAGACTATTGCATTCATATTTATATTCATGGCGTTCGACACTATATTGCGCTCGCTTTTTGGAGTGGCGGAGTAGAGTTTTGAAATGATGTGAACCCGAGCGGGCTTATGCTTTCTATCTCTGGAGAGCAGAAGTGCAAAACCCCGTTCATAAAGCGAATCACACGCGAACTGTATCATTTGGTGGTCTTGCAATATCTGACATAGTCAGGATGATCCAACCCAAAAGAGGGCTTTTCCAACACGAGTATGACCTCGAACCGGATTGATGAAGCTGCAAGACGGATTAGCAGGAAATGTCGCGCTACCGCGAGCAAAAGGATTACTCGCCTCTCGATCCCGATGCATACTAAAAGTTGCCCACACCGTTGCGTATTCGCCATCTATATGCTCAACTTCGTCCCAACTGACTTCCACAAATTCCTGTTCTGCCTTCTCAAGCACATCTATGGCCTCAGTAAGGGCAAGGAAACGTGGCTCGTTCTCTCGGATGAGACACGCAGTTGCCTTCGGATGGATGATCTTACGCATGTATTCCAGGTCTTTTGTTCTGATACAGGCAATAAAAGCCTTGACTGCATCCACTGGACTTGAATTTTGAATGATAGATGTCATGGCGAGAAAATAGATGCAACAAGTCCGGATGAGTTGTGGAGAAGTCCGTTGTTAGAGAAAAAGTAAGACTGTGCGTCCTGACGTGTTAAATAGAAATCTGGTTCTAGAAAGTAAAGATCGGTAACAGAAGTTGTGAAGGATTTCGTGGCGCAGGTCTGACTTCGATCTTTTAACGGAGCCGAGTAGCTTGGCACTTTCGGTATACGTTATATTACTATCTCGTTTTGATTTCCTTCCACGCCGTTCCAATGACTTGCTGAAAGCAGATAAGCGGCAAATGTCACGTGTGAAATCTACGAGTTGTTCCTACTTTCACGTCCAGCGTAGGCGCATCATGTTCTGCATAGGCGCCGCATGTACAAGATATCTTCTTCCTACATGCATTGAGAAATTGCAAATCCGCGCCCTAGACATGCAATTTGACATCACCACGATTGATCGCCCGGCTGCACATTGCCGATAATGGTCGTCCACCTTCCCCTTCCACGAGACCGTCGACCTGAGTCAGCGCAACATGGTTCCGACCGTTGAATGTTGCAGCTTGGCGCATTACAGTAGCCAATAGCAAGGAGTAGGAATACGAGATGCGGGGATATTATCAGTCATTAAGGTCATGAGGACGGGTTTTGAAGGAAGGAAGCAAGTGGAGGACCAGAGGAAGATGTTATGTCAATATGCTCGAATTTGTCCATTCCACCACCCGTGAAGTCTCAGTGCAGCAAGATATCCTATTTCAGTAGATCCATCTGCCATTACCTCTTTTGGTCAAGGTGCTTTAGGATTTGATCAATCTGACGGCCAGCGGCACTTAAGTGGAGTATATGAGCAATGGCGCTGTGAACCGCAAGCAAGCGCCGAGATGGGGGATCAATCGTCCGCGTGTCAGTGAGAAACAGGGTACGATCGACAGGAAAGATCCTGTGGCGTAGAATGCCTGTGCGTATTGATTCAATCTGATATGTATGCTGCTGCTTGCCCCGAGGCTCAAAGTAGACTTCGAAATGTCCGAAGAGTTGATGGAAGTCATGTGTCAGAGTGATTGCATTCCGTGGACGGTCAATGTCAATGCCATCGATAAGATGTACGGCGCCGTCGTCGAACATCTTGAGAATTGCAAGCGCGATCTTCTTTGATTCGTCCTGTGATATTGAATTAGTCGAGGGTCAGATGAATAACTTAACATCGATGATGAATGCCAGAAACATAAATCAGCATAGAATAGGTGGTCAACACACGAGCTCCAGCTTCCCACTCCGGACAGTTGTCAACGAATGAAGGATGATGTGTGCCACCTCCAGGGGTGCAAATGTGCCACCTTCGTTTTTCAACAAGTTGCCATCATCGTCTCGTGCCTCCTCATCACCATTACGAGCAACACGCCTCATTGCCTCACCGTCATCGAAGGTGCGTGATATAACACAGCGGTAACGATCGCGTGTAAGAAAATCTCTTCTCAAATTGGCCAGCCGTTGGCTGGTTCCCACCGACGAATGTGGGCTTTGTATTCCCGACAGGGTCGCAGGTGACGGTTGGGGCGTTCTCTTCGTTGAAGCTTTCACTGAAGGGCCCACCGTCAGTACATACTGATTGACAAGAGTGTCTGAGCGGTCTTACAGGGTAGAAAGAAGTTCTCAATAAGGGTGTCTGCAAATGCAGACACTTGGGGTCCATAGTCGCAGCTGCGAATGAGGTCGAAATCTGTTATTTCACCGGGAATTTGCGTTTATTGGAAGAAGAAACGCAAGAAATTATTTCTGGACGCCTCAGAGCTGTCGCAGTTGACGTATAAATCTAGTTGATTCATTAATCAACTGACTAAATTCACTATTTAACAATATTATCTTAAATAAGTAATATTATTAGTTGAAGCTTTAATTGTTAATTATATATATAATAATATAATATTACTTTAATTTTATAATATTACTTTAATTTTATAAAATTAAATTAAATTTTATAAGTTAAATTGTTATTATTTTATGTTTCTTTTCAAATTCTTAATTATTTAAATATATTAATTTTATTATTTATATTAACAATGTATATATAAAGCGTTAAATAATAATTATAACATATTATAATATATATTTAATAATTAAAAAAGTTATTAATTAAATTTAATAACTCTTTATAATTTTTTAAAATAATTTTTAATATTATTAACAATTATTTATATAATTAATAATTTAATAAAATTTAAATTTTTATTATATAAATTTTAATAAATACCGATTAAATATAAAAATAATTACATTAATAATTTATTATTATTATTTTACGTATTTAATATATTATTTTAATTATTTTAAAGAAATCGAAATTTGATATTTTAAAATATTTTAAAATAATATAAAAATAATAAAAATAATAATTATTATAAAGTAATAATTAAAATGAAGGAAATTCTTTATTATAATTTTATTAATTAATTGCCTGTAATAATATATAATAATACGTTGAATTGACAATCCAATATTAATTGATTGACTATTTAACGAGATTTATGCGTCAACTGCGACACCTCCCAATTGAATCTTCGAATTTCCTTTTAGAAAATCTACGTTCTACTAGTGATGGGAAAGTAAGTGCTCGACCCGAGGTCCTGACAACAGCGACAGCAGAGATTTCTTCCAGTGGCTTCAGCCTCGAATCGCTTTCCTAATGATGAGAACTATCAACGTTTCGGACGTCGTTCCAAAACATCCACAGATATGACACTAGGCAGGAAGAGGTCGCCGCGCACGTGTCCTGGTATTGCTGACAATCGTTAGGACGCACAAAGCAAGGTTTGACTACGGGCCGGCTATGGATCTAGAAGCCAATCAGGACAACTGTCCATCTTCTCTATCAGCTCGTTGGTGGCAGGAAGGATGCACCGCCGCCAGCAATGCAACTGAGGGGAGATTTCATTAAGATTTACCGACTTGACCTCAATTAGGAAGCCGTTGGGAACAATATGAGATGCTGGGAAGCAAAATTGGGTGCCGTGCTACGCGCACATTCATGCATGTCAACAAGAATTGGCCCAATCATGTTCCAAGCTGAGACCACTACACTGTGTTTCACGCCGCTGGCCAATCTCATCTGCAAGAAAGAAGGCGGTCCCTAGCGATCTTTTATGAAAGTCAATGCTTGCCAAGCTTCAACGTTCCCTTTCCGCGCCCATCCCTTTCAGCACTCCCGCCTTTCCCGTCCAATTATAATGAGACCTGAAAATGGCCCCGCCACTATTACGCTGACGGAAACTATCTTGGGGGCCATCATGTCCACCGCAGCTCTGCTTACAGGGAGCTGTCGTGTACTTAAGACACCGTCACCGGAACAAGATGGCCCCCCACATACGTACTTACCTTCCCAACCCTCGAATGCCTCCTTTCTCTCCGCAGCGGCCCCCTGCCAGCTGACTTTTCACTTAAGCTGCTGTGTGGGTCATCGTTTATGCTTATAGAGTATAAATATCCTCCTTCGCGCCTGCATAAGTTGCTTCAGAGTACTCTTCCATATCACCTTGCATACCTTTTGACTTCCAAAGATATATTCGTCGACTCTCCTTACTTGATCGACATCCTTTGCTCTTATACTTGTGAAGACCTCTATCGTTCTAATCGTTCACTCCAACAACTTCTATCGTCATTCCATCTTGTCCTCCGAGAAGATGTACTGGCCACTATCAGTTGCTCTGGTGGCGCCAGCCTTTGCCTCGACAATCAGTTGCCATGCCACGGCACAATCATCCCCAGAGGCCCCATTGACACTCCATCCGATCAGGATGGACAAATATGAGGCCGCTTTTGGTCTTCGACAACGCAGCTCTGAACGGTTCTCTCAACTAGACCTACAGACTCAGAAAGAGCTCGTCTATGGAAGGGTTCTTAGTCAGTAAAACGTCTTTACGACAACAACACACCAATGGTTAACTCGTCTCAGAAAATGAGCAGCTCCTTTTGGCCAACATGACTCCGTACGCTCAAGATGGGCTACCGATAGTTCTCATGGAGGAATTCGACCAATTAACATCCACTGTCGACTGCAATGGAGACGATGGCATGATGTCACTTACCTTCAAGTCACATCGAGCCTTTGAATATGCTCTTCGGACGTGGAACTACATCAACGAGATTGATGAGCCGAAGTTCCTACTCATAGCGGACCATGATGGATGTGGGCCGGACGATGAAAGGCAACCATACCCGTTGGTATCTCACGAGAACCGAGCATCCCAGCCAGAGAACTAACCATCGTCCTAGAATCAACCATATCACAGAAGATCGTGAAAATTTTACTACTTTTCTCATAGCGCAAGTCGCTAAATGGTCTAATGTTGCTGGCACCTATGACCTCGATTTTGGAAAAGCGATTCCTCATCAGCAGTCCCAGAAGCTCAAAAGGAGCCATTCCTGGGGCATTGGAGATCATCTCAAGTCCATTGGCGACGATATTACCGGCGGCGTCAAAGACATTGCCCATTACGTTGAGGAGGTCGCTGATGATGTCGCTGACAAAGTTTCGGGAACCGCCAACTTGACTGGAAATGCCACCTCTGATCTCAATGCTGGGACGCCTGACAAGAAGACTACGATCTTCAATGATTCGTCCGTAAAGTCTTTCCATTTGCACTGCCCTGTAACTAGTAACGTGTCGCAGTACCCATCTGAAGCTTGAATGCATAAATTGTTTTATTGCAGGTAAGGTGGAGATTCTTGGCCATCTTGTCGTAAGTGTTTCATGGCAAAGTCGTCGGCTAGTGGGGCTAACGCTGCTGACATAGGTGAACAATTGGAAAGTAAAAGATCTGACCATTGACGGGACGCCCACAGGACTATACGGCGCACTAAAGCTCGAGGCTACGGTCACCAAATACGAGAAGCCCAAACAGCTGAAACGGTCCGAGCCTCTCTTCGAGGCAGCTGTCCCTGACCTCGGTATCATCGTGCCTGGCATTTTCAAATTGGGCGCCATCTTCAAATCCGAAGTTGGCGTTCAGGCTCAGCTGCAGGGTTCTGCGACTGTTGATTTCGGTCTTGAAGCTCGGGTCTCCGATACAGCAAAATTCACAGTCGATGTGATGAATCAAAACTTGAGCACGGCAGATGGATTTCGCTGCGACGTGAACCCTATCTTTGATGTCAAGGCCTTTTCGGCAACGATCCAACATGCGAATTTTGCGCAGGCCGTCCTCACATTTGGAGTGGAAATGGACCATGTTGGAAAGTGGGACGTTGAGGTTTCGTTCAAGATGCCACAACTCGCTACCAAGATGAACGCCGGTTACAGTAAGCCGACTCCTCCCTTTCTGTTTTTCAAAGTTTCGGTGCTAACGAGGTTCGCAGAAGATTCTGGCCAGTGCCCTAACGACGCTATCAAATCCAAGACCGGTGTAGAGATTAAAACACAAGTGGGCTTCGACCTGAGTTCAAAAGTCGTTTTCAAGACTTTCGGAGGGAAACTAAAATGGTGGATGAGGCTTTGAAGCACATCCTGGCCTTTGCTTTCACTCTGCTTCCCATTCGATATTCCAGCCCTTCGTGAAAACCCGAATTCAAGCGTGACCGATCTTCCCGCATCGCTTCCTGAGCACGAGGCCTCTCAAGCCGTCAATGACACCTTCCTGCCGTTCCCGCCATGAGCTGCACGACTTCCGGCTGCGTTCATTGCCATCCAAAATCTGACGCAGGCTAATGCCAACAAATTCAAGAGCACCTCCGGTACGCCAGCCATCTGAGGAATTGCAACAATTGGCTGTCACAGGGGACAATTGCTTTGAACGAAACGATACTGACGCACCTTTTCCGAAAGTCTCTCTGACGATAGAGGGCCATATTGGATCCAAATCGTCCAAGCGGCCGACAACGCCAACAGGGACATCACCTTCGAGGAAATCACTGAGGCAGTAGTTGCTCATGATCAACGACGAGGTGATGAGAACTCCTCCAAAGCCTGAGAGTAGGGAATTTTGGTAAACAATGGGAGCGATGCAAAAGGTATCTGGAAGGCGCATGGGGTTTCTTGGTCGAAGAACTTGTGGGGTAAGTGTGGGTCGCTTCTTGGCTTGTCTTATTGCCTGGTACGATTGCCATGAGGTAAGTTGCAATCTCCTTGGTAACGTCTTTATACTCGTTATGATACCCCAGCGATGCGCGAGCGTTATGGGAGACGAAATGCACGAGGAGGGCTATAAGGTAACCCCCTGGCATGTCAGCTAGAATTTAATGATACTGTATCAATACAATATAAATGCTCGATGGTAGACAATATAACTATATTTACATTACGCGAAATTCGAAAGTGGGTTCTTCAAATCGTGATTCCCGTGCAGGATCGAAAATTGATCAAGGCGACCAACATCCATTTCAGGGCTGTTTGTGAATTGTAAGTTATTTGTAAAAGCCAGAATAACCTTGAATTCGTTTATAGTGACAAGATGATCTCGTGCGGCAGCTATGGCCACAGGGTTGTATTTCGTCCAGAAGAGATAGGTGTATACAGGACAAGGGACTGAGAGTGAGAATTAACAGGGAGGTGAAGTCATAGGAATTAAAGGCGCGGGAGATAGATGACGAGATACGCTGAAAATGTAGAGATCACGAGATCATAGTTAAAGCACATGTCAAAGGAAAGCGAGTGCTCTTCCCCTATACGCCACTATCGAAGATAAGCCCGGCGGTGTGATGGCCGACATGCAACGCTCAAAGGATTCATCGCGACCCGAGGGTCCATGCTTTCCCGTTTCCCTGCTGCGCCTTCGCTCATGAAAGCATATATTCCAACAACAGTGATGAGTCTCGCGTTCCCAATGCACCAACTACCGTCTGAGTCGACCTGACATTTCCTCCCATCTTCTCCTCTCTATGCCATGGGTGGGTCCATGATCACCAAGCTCTCCCACTCCTACCCCTCCCCACAGCCGGAAAACTCTTCTCCGCCTGCCCCAGCCTCGCCATCCCCATAGCATCCGTATCATTCGCGTACCCGGCCAGATAGAATCCAACCACAATCACCAAATACGTCAACACCAGTATACTGCCCTTGAAATAATTACTCTTCCCCTCGCCATACATGTAGCTCAGCAAGAAAACGCAGAGTATGACCGTGACCATGTCGAATTGTGGGAATATGAGGGAAAAGGTATGGCCAATTAGGTCGGTCGGGTCGATGTACCGGCCGTGGATCGCGGAGAAGAGGACAAGGGCTGGGATCTGCAGGAGGCAGACTTGTAGGGCGTATGCGGAGCCGATTTCCATGGAGAGGGCTATATTGCCATTCATTGCGAAGGAGATAGCGTTCTACAGTCCATTCAATTAGCTAGGCCAATGGTCCCTTAGTTAGAGCGAAACGAGGGGAAGACATACCAAGAATTCGGTGGTATTGGGCACCAAAGCAAAGAGCGTGATGCCCAAGAACTTTTCGTCGATGTCCACACTTTCGAGTACTACGTCCACAGTATTCACGAGGATCTCGGCAATCACGGCGTAGAGTACCGTCGCACCTAACAGGATGATGGCGCTCTTCATCCTGCCCCAATTTGGTGCGTCGTGTCCACCTGGCGCTTCGGCTCCTACAGGTAACTCACGATTTTCTGGAGGAACTCCTGTTTGAGGCGCAGAAAGCCGGGGTGTGTGGTGGGTTGTAGCATTAGCGGACGTAGAGGATCTGCGAGGTGCCTTGGTAGCATCTCTTGCCGCTACTGCCGCCGCTGTAGCGGCCATTTCGGCCACTTGGAGCACTAGATTGTTGTTTTCTTCCTCGGACAAGCCGGCAACTTTGAGGCTTCTCTGGCTTGCACTGTCTGGTAGCGGGGAGGACATTTGGGGAGCTTCGCCGTCAGCGCTTTTTGGGGGTACTAGATAAGGAGGCTGGCCCGGTGCGGCGTTGCTAGATGTGGACGCTTGGCGACTCTCGTCAGGGCTCTTGATTCCCAGACCGCCATGCTTAAGAGACTGGCTCAAAATACGTTTGTAGAGTGCTGTGTCCCGTATCGCACTGGTTGAACCACGGTGTATGGAGTCTTTGCTGCTGCCGCTAGTCTGATGCTTGGGTGCCAGGGATGTTGAGCCGTGCATCGGCTGTGCTAAAGTGCCATTGGGCCCAGCCGCTTGCTGTGCTTTCTTTTCGTCCAACTCAATGTTCCATATCGTGGCAGCATGAGTTCGAAGCGTGAACCAAAGGCCTATGATATACGAAAGAAACAGAAGGACTGCAGCAAACCAGCAGTAAGGCCGGACTGCTGTGAGAAAGAAAACGTCGGTGACAGCTGGCACCTGAGAAAAGTAACATCGTGTGCAGTCCTCGTCAGGTCCGTCGTTGTGGCCAACTGATACGTTACAAGAATGACAATTCAATTCATGCTAGAACATTTCAGCGTGTGACAACATCAAGATAGGGTCACCACTTACGCTACCGTAGATCTGATAAAACAGGGTTGGCGCAAACGCAGCAATTGTCGCAAATAGTAGCATGGTTGAGGTAACACCAGCAGATTTGACATTGAATCTCTGGGTCTTCCGCTTGATGGCACCGAAGCACATGGACAGACCTGGCAGGAATAATATACCTGCAAATATACTTCCAATAATACTTCCCTCTACCAATTGGCCCTTGCCCTGATTGAGAGCAACACAATACAGGAAGACCTCGACGATTGTTGAGAAAAAGGCGTTGATCGCAGCGCCGACCCCCATGGACGACTGAGCAGATATCGAAGCTACTGCTTGCCCAATGAAGTACGCAAGAGGGATAATGGAGAAAAGCGCCAAGGCGAATACGAATCCAGGGTGGGTAATCCAGGAATCGATACCCAGGGCAACATCGAGCACCCAGTAATCAAAGATCGCGAACAGCACGACACCGATCAGGTTGATCAGGAATATGTTAGTCCCGTCGATAGTATATTTCCAGTACTTCAAACCGACCGCGCGATAGGTGCACAACAATACTAAAGACGGTGGTGAAGCACCTCGCGAGTAGGTCGTATCGGAATTGAACGACAAAGCCAAGGGATGTCGGCGCAAATGGTAGAAGAGAAATCCTGTAGCTCTGGCCATGGGAATCCAGTAGACCAGAAACCAGCATATTCCTGATACTAGAAGCATAAGTGGTGCGACAAGGAAGTAGAAGAAGATGAAGAAGATGATTCGGCCGATAGTCCATTGTCCACGGCCAAAGAGTCGAGATCGCCTGTTCCTGTTCTCTCCACCAGAAGCACCGCTTCTACCTGTGCGTCCCAAAAGGCTGTCGGCTTCATCAGCAGAGTCAAGGCTTCTTCTTTGACCTATCAACGATCGAGATGTCAAGGGACCGAAGAACAGTCGATTCTCTTCCAAGTCACCTGACTGCCATCGTTCATATTCGCTTATCGATCTCCCTTCGCCCTCATCTTCCTCCGCATAGGCTTCGTCTTGTTCGAGTTTGACGAATTGTCCGAAAGGATAGAAGAGGTAGAAGGATAGACCCCAGAATACGCGCCCATATGCTGCAGCCTCGGGAGCCCAGCCAAAGATGAAGCATACCAGGGCTCCTAATCCTGCGGCCAGAGCAAGCCACCAACCGAAGAAAAGAGTCCATAAGAAGTTGAAAAGGAAAAGCCAGTTGCTCACTCTACCTCCTGGGCTGCTGTGAATATCACCTTCGGCCGTTTTCTCCACGGAACGGTTCTTCTTATACAGTGCTGGCTTCCAGATACGAATACCGAAAGGATGGGTTTCATTGATGGCATTCTGTCGGTCTTTGAGTGTGAAGCTCTCGGCGTCACTCACGTCATCATCGTCGCTACCTTCGTCATCTCCATCTGCCTGGACAGTACCCTCTTCCGCCGACTCGACTTGCTCTTCTTCAGCATCCTTCTGCGGTGCTGTCGGCGCCGGGGCTTGTTCGGCTTCCACTTCATCTTCCCCTCTGGAATCTACTCGGGGTAGACTGGTTGGCTGAGCTGTAGGCCTCCTCCGTAGCGTGGATGACTGTCGCCGTAGCTGATGCCCTGATGCAGACTTTGCGCCGGAAGAAACCTTCCTTATTCCAACGTCCGACTCGTACTCCTCTGGGTCGTCGTCGACAGAAAATTCTTGCCCTTTATGGGGAGCGATGTACTTCGAAGATGCCCGCCTACCCATTTTCGGTTTATTTCCAGGCGCCATTGGTTCGGGTGAAAGGGTAGCTTGCTGGCGTAATGATGTGGCTGAGCTGCCTACATCTTTCTGTCTAGCTGCGTCTTTGGTCGGAGTATGCTGGCCTTCGGGTTGTGATTCTTCAGCGGTATTGTAAGATCCGATAGAGCCTACGTACGGTACTCCATCAGCAATTATGCGAGGGGACTCGACCGTTTAAGAACGACTTACCATAGTTTTGTGTATTGCTACTCGTCGAAATAGCCGGTGGACGATTCCGCCTGATGGTGCCAGCAGGTCTTGTTCCATCCTCATCGTCGTCATCGTCTTGCGTAATGGGCTCATAGCGCCGCTGGGAAGCTCGGGTGCCTGTGGGAGAGGTTTCGTCTGAATCCTGTGTCGTGGAAGCCGACGAACCCTTGTCGGAAGACATTGCACTCGCCGACTTCTTAAGGACGAATCGAGCGCTGTAGAGGGAAAGGGCAATTCCTCTTGTGGATTTTTTACGAAGTCCTAACAAGCATGGCTCGAAGGATTGTTTTGTGCCTTATCAGGTAGTCTCGGCTGTGGAACGACGTGGGGTAGCGCCTAATCCACAAGGACGACCGGCGGCCAGCTGTGTGAGCATGCAGAGGAATAACGCTGAGCAAGCAACGATGTGGCAAGAGAAGAAGCATAAAGCAGGGAGACGATTGCTTCCTGGCTGGTTCTTGGTTGATCAGGTGCAAACGCGTTTACAGTTCAACCAAATCCAATAGTGCAAGCTGTTTAAGCTCATTTATCTCATAGATTTATACTTTCGGCGACAGCCGGACAACTGTGCCTCATGTGGCTGAAGCTTGTGGCAAGTATCAAATCAAACACCACCCAAGTCTGCCTGCTTCCCTCTTCGCCCATTACACAGCAACAGCTACACCACCATGGCACTCGACAGCTTCTTCCAAAACAAGATCGAGAGCATGAAGCTCGAGATCATCCAAGGCCAAGCCGTCCTCCGTCGCCTCGAAGCCCAAAGGAATGACTACAACTCTCGTGTCCGCCTGCTACGAGAAGAGCTCGGCTTACTCCAACAGCCAGGCTCCTACGTTGGGGAAGTGGTAAAAGTAATGGGCACAAAGAAGGTCCTTGTCAAAGTGCATCCCGAAGGGAAATACGGTACCTCCTCCCCCGTCTTGCTGGCCCCTCTGGGCCACTCACGTAGACAGTCACCGTTGACTCTCCCCTCTTTGCTTGAACAGTGGTCGATATATCCGAAACCGTCGATCCAGCCAAACTCACCGTCGGAAAACGCGTCACCCTCCTCTCCGACAGCTACAAGCTCGAAAAAATGCTCCCCTCCTCCGTTGATCCCCTCGTCTCCCTCATGATGGTTGAGAAAGTCCCAGATTCCACCTATGATATGATCGGCGGGCTGGGCCAGCAGATCAAAGAAATAAAAGAGGTCATCGAACTCGGCCTGCGCCATCCGGAACTCTTCGAATCTTTGGGTATCGCCCAGCCGAAGGGTGTGCTACTCTACGGTCCCCCCGGTACAGGCAAGACGCTGCTGGCGAGAGCAGTGGCCCATCACACCGATTGCAAATTCATCCGCGTCAGCGGCTCCGAGCTCGTGCAGAAATATATCGGGGAAGGTAGTAGGATGGTGCGGGAGCTCTTCGTGATGGCCCGCGAGCACGCCCCTTCGATCATATTCATGGACGAAATCGACAGCATTGGCTCCTCCCGCGTCGAGGGCTCGAGCGGAGGCGACTCTGAAGTTCAACGCACGATGCTCGAGCTCCTAAACCAACTCGACGGCTTCGAGCCCACCAAGAACATAAAGGTGATCATGGCGACCAATCGTCTCGATATTTTGGATCCCGCTCTTCTCCGTCCCGGGCGCATTGATCGCAAGATCGAATTCCCGCCACCCACCGTCGAGGCCCGCGCAGACATCCTCAGGATCCACAGCAGAAGTATGAACCTAACAAGAGGCATCAATCTGAACAAGATCGCAGAAAAGATGAACGGCTGCTCTGGGGCTGAACTGAAGGGCGTGTGCACCGAGGCGGGGATGTACGCGTTGCGGGAGCGGAGAGTGCACGTTACGCAGGAGGACTTTGACCTGGCGACGGCCAAGGTGCTGAATAAACATGACGACAAGGAGGTTAGTTTGGGGAAACTGTGGAAGTGATCCTGCCGGCTGCTGCGTGGGGAACGGCGAGTAAGCTATAGAAGTGGACAGCATCGTGAAGGGGAGGGAGTGTTCTTTCCAATCGAGGATGGAATAGCCAGGGCACGCTATCGGCCGTGTACTACCACCATGCATATTCCAGCTTTAGACTTGATCCTTTTTTTTACCTCTTTTCTTTTAGTTCAAACATCTTCATTATAGAGCTCCTAATCCTAGCAGCCGTGAGGTATTTGCATTCAAACCCTGGCTGAATCCCTCCCATCAATCCCCCATTACATTTGACTCAGAAAGCCGCTTTCCGAAGATGAATTGAAACAAGGCCTGACTGTCAAAGCTGGCGCAGTATCCCTCGTGTTGTTCTTCGACTGTGCTCGCATTGTTCCAGGGACTTGCCAATAAGAAATTGGGATTTGACAATTATAGAGGCAGATGTCTGGGATAGGGATAGCTGGAATTTGAAGGCTCGAGAAAACTTTATTTCATGTGATGTTGTGAATTATACATCTCGTGTCTATTGTTGCTAGTACTACATGTATTCTCCTCGCTGCTGCTGGTGCAACGAGGCTCATTAGCTATGCAGTATGGAGAGCGGTGCTCGTCTATGTGATGCTCATCTCCCGTCATCGTCAGGACAACGCTGTCGGTGTATAGAGTCTTCCCTCCAAGTCCCTCCTCCTTACTCCATGCCCACCATGATGATCCTCTCACCACCCATCAACCAGCCCAACTCTTCCTCTCTCCCCCCATCCCACCCCCAGGCATCTCCCCAACAACCCACTCCAACACACTCTCATAGCACAGCACAAATTGTCTTAAAGTCTGCACCATACTCAGCCTCTGCCGCCTGAAGTCCTCTACCGCCTTCTGCACCAAATCCACCTCATCGCTGTCCAACCAGTCATCAACATCCATAGCGTCATGATCATGGACCCCATCCGCCTGCGCCGTGGCCCTCCGGTGCCTCTGTTGCCGCTTCATCATATCTACCACGCTGTCCACGGTGCAGAAGGTGCCGGTGCGACCGCATCCAGCGCTGCAGTGCACAACGATAGGACGTTCGCCCTCACGAGCGGATTCGTGGGCGCTGCGAGGGTTTGGGCCGGATTGGTAGGCGCGGACAACGGAGTCGCAGTGTTCGACAAGGGCAAGGACGTGGGCCGGGTGGGCTGGGGCACCGAAGTCGGGCCACGAGGAGTACTGGAGCTGGGTCAGTTCGCGGAGGGGCTCGAAGGGGTAGGCCGTGTGGGTCAAGGTTAGTTTCCGGATGATGATATGGGGAGATTCTTCTGGGTTTTGAGGCGGACAGGGAGTGGGGAGGTCTTTGGAGGTGGTGTTGTAATTGGTGGAGCGTCGTTGGCCAACACCTGGCCGTTGATCTGGGGTGGGGAACTTAATTGGGGACGTAAAGGAGCGGCTTGGTTTGGAGGTGGAGTGTTCGAGGGGCAGGCGTCGTTCGGATAAGGCTTTGATTTTGAAAGGGCCGTATTCGCCAGGGACCCAGTAAGGATGGCATTTTCGTTGCCCGCCTTCGGTTTCCGCGGTGAGCATCACGATCACGCGTGTGTCTTGTTCCCATGCCACACGCCAGAAATCCTACCGACGTTAATAGCTATATGGAAAGGAGTTGAACGGAAATTCATACCTCGAAAGTGGTGGGGACAGGAGCCTGCGATGCAATATAATGCCTATTGCTTCGCTCGGCTCTGATGTGACTCGCATTGACGTAGTCACAGCCCCCAGAAGGAACATCTTGCAGGCGAACCCTTGAATGGTCAAAGGGCAAGATATCTTTATACCGATTTTTACTCCCTTTCTCAATCCCGGCGACCTGCACCCCGTTCGGGGATAAAGGGTTTGGGGTGCCGTATGAGACCTTGGTCGACAAAGCCTTTTGCATGCGCTGCTGCTCGATCTTTTCAATCCCCAAGAACCGATCTGCAACCGCCTTGCCCTGGTTCCTCACATCTGATACCTGTCTCAGCCATGCTGGCAGCTCTGCAACGGCCTCTTCTTTCAATGTGGATGGCATTTTGACCGGCATCTGGCCAACGCCATCTATCAAGTCAAGGTTCTGCCGAATCGTTCCAAAGAATGGATTGGCAGCTGTCTGTGTTGCTGGCATCATGCACCCTCCGGCAACAGGCGCCGCCGTTGGTGGATCTATTGAAAGCTTCTTCGCGCTTGATCCGTCCATCCCGCTCGCAGGTCTTTCCTCGATTTGCTCAGGGCACTTTTTCGAGAAATTGTTAAATCCCCCACGTAGAATGAACGTGGCCCCTGTCCAATTCTCATTGGTAAACTTCTTAACGACATTCACACATGATGTGGCGTCCTTCAAGTGCATCGAGGCTGCATCATAGACTGCGATGTAACGCACATTCTGCCAGGAGTCAAACTTAGCTTTCTCGTCAACCTTATTCGAGAATGTGTCGGCCAATTTTTGCACGTTGTACGAAGGTCTCTTTAACAGAGTCGTAGGAATGCAGAGATTGAGTGCTCCACTAATTCTCGACCTGGTGTACTGAGCGAAAACTCTCAAGTCTAGCAGGAGAAAGTCTTGTGGGAGGTGGGTTTTGATCAGGTCAAGGAGATCTTCGGGAGAGATCATTACCGGGCCATCTGTGCTGATTGACTCCGGCAGGGTCTCAGCGCGCTGAATCGCATGGTGGGCTTTGTCGGGTCGATTATGGGGTAGAGAGTTTCGGGGATGGCGTTCATCAATATGCGAGATCTGATCTCTTGGCAGCTTCGAAATGTCCCCTGGTGACGTTGACGGCGACTCCATCTGTGGTCGCCCAAAGAAGGAGTGGCCAGAAGAATCGAGAGGCCGCCGTGGTACATCTCGAAGATCTGACGGAGGATCAACGTCCATCTCGTCTTGTCCCTGGGCAGTGGTGACCCCATCTTCTGTTGGTGAAGGCGATTCGACCGGCTTTGTACTTTGGCCTCCTCCACCCGCTACCTTAGGTTTCTTCACTGACTCCGAGTCGCTGAATTGGCGAAGGTTACCATGGTGAAGGGTGAAGCTATTGTTCCCAGACTGCCTCCGGAAATTCTCAAACCGCTTCTGTGATTCTAATGGTTGGTTCTCTGGCGATGTCACCGAGGTTGGTCGATCAGCAAAGCTGCCATTGGCCCAGTTCTTCTTAGCATGATATCCTGCACTGGAGTTCAGTGGATTATTTTCCGGTTCTGAAACGTGCTCGAAGTAGCTGGGTGTCGAAGCTGCCGCTTCACGCTGCGTACGTGGCGACAGATTCTTTTTGGAGACACTAAGTGTCGGTTGACCAATTTGTGTTCGTACAGGGAAGCCAGCTGGAGTGGTTGGAGGAATCGACGGCACCTGAGTGGGAGAATGTGCTGACCATGGCATCCGAGGCGAAGGCGTGGTGGTCTTGATAGCACTCATAATGCTGTGTGTATTGACAAGGGTCTTCCTTCAAGGTTGAGTCGTGTAGAATAACTGGCCAATCGGGGGTGGGGAAAAGGGACTATGTAGATGTTGATCGAGCTTGCTCCATACTTGGTCGTGCCAGTCAGGTCTTACGGTATGGATGGCATGAATGATGCAATGTGCATGCACGATGCCACAAGTCGAGAGGGCGGTATTTGCTTGCTCGATGACTCAGTAGATGAACGCTCTGCTATTTATCATAGCCACAGTCAACAAGCATCCATACCGAGAACGCAGAGATGGCTTTTTGTACCTCGAATGATTTTGGCGAAGTGACGGGCAGTCAGGCAATGATGATTCAGGCGGTCCAGAGCATCCGAGTACCACGCACAAGGAGAACCTTCCGGAACGGAGTCTGCTAAAATTGGAAAACGTAGGGCCTGAGGTTGGGATGTACGGATAGGGCGACAGCTGGTGGCGGTGAAAGAGCGACTTTCTGGGTGAAGAGGAAGTCAGATTTAGTAAGAGGTAGTAGCAGCCGTATGTAGCAGCACTAACAAACAGTGTGAGTGGCCTTTAATCTTTTTCGTTTAGCCTTGCGCGGGGGCTGGCATGGACCCTGGATGATGTCGTGTTGCAGGCATTCTTCGTCTAGCTCCGGGTTATAGTTGACCCGGAGGTAGAAATGGATGGAAAAGGGAATGACCCCACCATCCTACGTCATTCTCTTCCTTTCTCTATCAACCCTATCTCTTGGATTCAGATAGCCTGGTATCGTATGTATCGCCCTGCCTCTTGTCGCGCGCTCTGCTGCATCTATCATTTCCCGATCCTCTTCCTTCTTCTCATGTAGCCTGCATTGTCATTTCAATTTAATTCCCCTTTCCTGCCATATCACCTCTGCCGCCCCAGGCAGACTCCGCAGCTCCAACAAACTGCGCAGCCCGTCTGACATGTCAACATTCCGCTTCTAGCGAACGATCTACGCCCCTTTTAGACGAGCATTGGCACCAATCTTCATCCTGCACGCTTCTCTACCGCTTCAACAACCTTCTGGAAATTGCTTCTGACACTGCTCCTGCTCCTACTCAGCTTTCAAGGCCTCTCAGATTATATTGCTGTATCAAGCTGCACTTACAAAGCTGCTGCGACGCCGTTTGTTAGTCTCGGTCAACACCAAGGATCTCAGGAATGTTATCTACCCTCACGTCTTCACTCTTCCTTGCTATTCCCCTCCATGCAACCTGTTTCCTTCTTTAATCCCGCTCTCGGTCCGTCTTGTCATGAGCCAACCTTAGCTCTATTCTCTTCCCCTGACTCACGTGGCCAAGGTCCCATTTGACGAGCCCGTGGTCGGTCACCGCGAATAGATGTCTCTCGCTCGTCCACAGCATTCGGTGTACTACACCCTCGGAAGACAGCGGTGTTGGCCTCAATCTGCCCAGATCTTTCCGTGGGTTGAAGTCCTCACGTGGGAAGTATTGGTCTGACTTCCCTCGTTGAAGGGACGAGGGATCGAATGACCATATCAGTACTTGGCTCCAATTGGCCGCTGCAACACGCGTCCCACGCGGTGAGATTGCTAGCACCGTCCCAAGAGTGCTGGTGCCTTGGCGATATCCGGCAAGCAAGGCTCGAGCTCTCCAGCGGGTATGCTTTCGACCTTCATCAAGGTCCACGACATGGTTGCAAGGCCCACTCCTTGGCATTGTTTGTAATATATAGAGACAGGGCTGGCTGCTCTCGTTGAGTGACGTGCTCATGCCGAGGGACAAATAATTCTTGTGACACGGCTTGGTGCCATGCCTCGGGCTGACGTCGTTGTGGCTTCCGTGGAACGACGAGCTTATCAGAAGGTGCTTGCGTTTGCCATCCTTGTTGATGTCGATTCTGGAAGTGTTGGGCCGGATCGCTGTCATCCCCAAAGAGTCAAAGTTGGGAGACTCGGCATACCAGCTGTGGATTGGCAATCCAGACTCGAACAAGTTAATTTTTTCGTCACGTTCAGCGTATTCCAAGTTAAAGACAGTAGTGTTGCCAGCCCTGAACGAAATCCAGTGGTTCGGTGGGTCCATCGTCTCCTGCGGTGGGTGTTCATCTGGTCATTACGTGTCAGTTTGCTCCTCTATTCAATGGATTTAGTTACTGCTACGCAATGGTGGACGTCAAAGTTCAAAGCTCCGTGAATGGATCACATTTCTTGAATTGAACAAGATAGAATAACTACAGCAGGGATGTGCTTTGGTAGTGAGATTTGATACAATGCTGTTCAAGGCTCCCCAAGCTGAAAGATGACTTCTCCCTTGTATTTTTGACTTTTCTTGGAAGTACACTGAAACTAGGAGTTGGCGACTGACCGCAGGTCCTCATTTTCGTCACCTCAGCATTCCGGCCAATGGTAGTCACCGTAGTCCTTTCTGAACCGCAAGGATATCTCCACGCTATACATGCATTTCCATTAGATGCCAGAGCGAAGCCCACGGGCCTTGCATGCGTAGGATGGTCGACGACTCGAGCCTCCTGCCGATCCGAGTCAAAGGTGAACCCTCGCTGGGCCTCGTACAGGCGGTGGAACATGACCAATCTAAATGGATCGACATCCAGATTGCGCTTGTGGTCGAGAATTTCGTAAATGACAGCCATATCTTTGCTGCCTTTGGAGAAGGCAATGCATAGGATTTCGATTTTGCCATCATTTTCATCCTCTGGGTGAATGAAAAGATTTGTCTTGTGATAGGCTCCTGGGCGTCCAATATCGTAGACAGAAATCATACCACCCTGATATGCGACCGCTAGCTGTACTGTATTGTCGGACGCCGGATAGGACAGAGGGGTGAGTGAAGGTGATGAACATTTGTCTGGGAAGGTCGAAAACGCGGAAGTAGTGAGGGAGGTTCCCGGAGCAGGAACGTATCTCTCAACATCGGCGAGTACGCGCGCTGCACATCCGCTCTGCGCTGCACGTTGTCGGAACAGCAAGAAAAGCCTGTCCATTGAGAGGTGATGAGCCTCAGGCACGATGCCCGGGAGTTTGCGAATCTGATGACTGATCAAGTCTTTTGAGGACCCAGCAGCAACCATGAAGCTTTTGCAGGTCAAAATCGAAGCGAAAAACGTCGCTGGATCCATTTGTCGTAGAATGTGTTGGAATACCTCGAGAGACAGGCCGAGCAGTTGCAAGTTGCCGCTGGCAATTTTCGAATGAGTGGACATGGTAGACTGCTGCAAGTCCATTAACGAGTTCATTGTAAATGCTTTCAAATCAAGGGTACTCCATTAATGTGTTGAGATGATATCAACAACGGAGTAGTTATGAAGAAAGGAATGAGTATTGAACGAGAAGTTGCTTGCAGAGCATTTACCATATGAAATGGATGCTCATGTCTTTGAATCAACAGGCTTCACGCAACTTGACACCCACTTTACCCGATCGTTGTAACATGGTGTTGATATATACGTTTACGCCAATTGAATGTTGTGGCAGTGAAGACCGGTAATACTTAAACCCGAAACCCAGATCCGGCCCGAGGCGCCACTATGGAGGATGACAGCAATGGTGCTAATTTGCGCTAGTACTAATCAATCTTCGGTTTTTCCTTGCCCCCGGAGCGATTGCCCGAACAGAAGCCCCCGCAAAGCCTAGAGGTTTTAAGCCTAAGAAACTCTATAGGTATGAGCCTCTAAGGACTGCTCCCTGGAATAGGCCCTGTAAGTTCAGTGTAGCAAACAATTACAATGCCCGGGCCGTTGTTCCAGGCGACCCGAGTAGCCCTAACCCTAAATCTTACTATCACAAATCAAGACAAGGTACCTTCCTCGCTTATCTAGATTAGGTGTTAAGTACCGTAGTTCCTGGTGTTTCCAAAAACAATTAGAAGCCTGCGGGGCACTTTGGCAGCCACACTCACGACCACGAGGGCCAGGCTGAGTTCATGATTTCCAATCGTCCTTAACGGCTACTGGCGCCTATTTACGCTCCTCCATGTTCATCTTGTCCTGCGATGTGACAAGAGAACGCTCATTGCTCCGACATATCTCGCTCGCTTCCTTCAATGGTGAACATCGAATGCAACATCCAGAAGCCGATATTCACGACAGTCTCAATGACCACGAATCCCACTCAACATCCAAATGCAGACGAGGGTTCTGGGATACATTGCACTCAAGGCCAATCAAAACCCCCCAATTGACTAGGACCTTCCATCTCCTCGCGTGGGACTGCAACATCCCGATCGATCCGGACCAAACCTGTAAGACCCTAGAGCATTTTAGCTTCACGCTCATCTGCAGCTGGAGTGCCCGGATACCATTTGAATTACAACGATGCCTACCAGAGATGGTACAAGCGCCTCGGTGGACTTTCGAAGCACCATTGTCAAAGCCTGTGTTCAGAGTATGGCAGATCAAGCTTGCCGAGATAGTGCGAAAGCCACAAGGCTAAGTTCTTTCCAGAGGTACTCCGACTTCCGGCCGTTGCACGTACGTCTCAATGGTCATTGTTTCAAGCCGAGCTATTCCACGGCTACATTTTGCGACATAGCTCGAGGAAGGGGCCTATCCAAAGATGTGAGATCATAATGCAAGAGCCGTCAATCGAGTTCGCAAAGTTCGAAAGGTCCCCAAAACGGATACGAGACCGAGCGAACATGGCCGTGAATCTGGTATGAGAAGGGCATTCGGCTCCGACAATGGCTTTGTGCTCGATCATGCACCAACCGCAAACGTGAGAGTCGAGTCCAGCATAATGGAAACTCCTGGACCATGATAACATGATACTGGAATATTCCGCATTGTCCTGCATATCAGTAGACAAGATCAATGCGCCTCCCGCACTAGCGCGCTCCAAGGGCGCGGTCGGTGGTACTCAGATCTCGGTCGAGCTCGTTAACGGTCCAACGGCTTTCGTACCAACCCGGGCCCACCAGGTCGCCCTTACTCACGTAGCACACGGGCCATCTCTTGAAGGATGCAGACATATTATCTTCGGATACCGAATTCAGCCATGACCAGTATCCAAAACATCTTTAGTGACCAGGTATTGGCTATGTCGTTCTATATCTGTCGCGTAGGCTGATGCTTCTTGAGTGATGACAATAAGCCAGGGCGGGTGTGTACTGTCACATGCTGCCATTACAGGTACGAAGAAAAGGCAGGACTCACAGAGGCTGTCCAGAATGGGCAGACATCTCTCCAAGTTGTGGGATCTGTCCCTTGTTCTGTTCATACTATGGTCAAACATCAGGTACAGAGATAGATATTGTGATCACCACCTGAAAGCACGCTGATTTAGGCACTGAAACGCCCTGGATCTGGACCATTGCTTGTGTTCTGCAGATCGTGAGTCAGTGTGGTGGCAAAATCCAATATGCTGAGTTTTACAGTGTTTTTCAGGTTGCACTTCCTCTATTCACCTGACCACCATTCTCGGGAATGTTCGCCACTTTTTGCCGAGCATGCGCTATACGCTATTGTTTCCTCCCCTTCATACGAGATGGGAAACGTAAATCACATCCGAGCATTTCTATTTACTCTCGGAGTCTTGAAATTTCCATAGCTCTTCCCCGCTCTACATTTATCTACCGTCTTAATAGTGCTCTTAAAAAGCACTATTGAAGGGCAGCGCTGTCATTCTGGAATCCATTCCATTCCTTGCCAAATATATCAACACACGCAGGTTGGTATCCAATGCCGACCCGCGGTGACAATCGCATTGATCTCCGGTCGCATGGGAAGGTGTGCTTCTCCTCAGAGTGCAGTTCACGCCTACACCACATTGGTTGACACATTCTCATTCATATCTTCGGTAGCTTTAACACATCTTCACCATGAACTCGAACCTTGCATACCACGAAGGTAACAATTCTGAAGTCGTCGATACTGAGATTGGGCTATCCGACAGCCTTCATAATGCCTCCATCGAATCCAGGCAGACCACGATCGAGGAACCGAGAGCGGTCACCTTTGAGCCCAACATATTCAACAGCGGACGGGTCGTTTCCCGGGCATATCCACAAGAAGTGTCACTTAGCTCACCAGCCTCAACGTCGTTCAGATCCACGAGCTCCTCTGAGGACTTAGCGAAGACGGAAATTGCAACTGCGCTAGTCAATCAACAGATCGGAGCGTGCAACCATGAAAGATCAGATGCAACTCTCGACGCTCCCCCGCTTTCAAGTTGGAGGTTCTCCCAACCTCCGGTGGAAGAACCAAGCCTTCCCCTCAAACGTCAGAGGATGATATGGAGAAAGCTCCGGCACAGATTTCTCGATGTGTACCAACGCCTATTCGCCATCGTCTTCGTGGGCAACATGATCGCGCTTATTATAATGGTTGTTACAAACAGGAAAATTCATCCTTTCGGGCCATCACTAGAGAGTCTCGCAACAGCCACTTCCACGAATGTAATGGGCGCCATTCTGATTCGACAAGAAATTGTCATCAACGCTCTATACACCGTATTCGCTTCAACACCTCTATGGATGCCACTACGTATGCGCCGAATGGTCGCGAAACTGTACCACTTGGGCGGAATCCATAGTGGATGCGCTGTCTCAGCGACAACATGGTTCATACTGTACACCGCCATAATGACCAAGCAGTACGTGGACGGGGACTTCTATGGTACACCAGTCATTGCCATCACATATATTCTACTGGCGCTTTTATTCTCTATCTGCGTGCTCGCTATCCCAAAATTCCGGAGCTCTTCGCACAACACATTTGAGGCGGTACATAGATTTGGTGGATGGCTCGCAATCGCACTTTTCTGGGTGGAAACGCTCTTGGTTTGCAGTGGCCAGTCGAAAGCTCCTGGTGCCGATTCCCTCGGTATAATTGTCATCAAAACTCCAACGTTTTGGCTCCTTCTCATCATAACCTTCTTCATCATCCTACCCTGGATCCGATTGCAAAAAGTACGCGCATGGCCAGAAGTCCTCTCCGATCACGTCGTCCGCATTCACTTCAACCACCGAGAGGTCGGCGCCGTCTTGGGTGTCCGCATCACCCACAGCCCACTGACAGAATGGCACACCTTCGCCGCCATTCCTGAAGGCAACGGGTCTTCTTTCTCCGTCATAGTCTCAGACGCAGGAGACTGGACCAAGAAACAAATTGCCGAACCCTCGAACGCGTACTGGATCCGTGGCATTCCAGTTGCAGGTCTTCTCCGCATGGCCCCTGTCTTCAAACGCGTTATCATCGTTGCCACAGGCTCGGGGATTGGCCCTTGCCTGTCCTTGCTGATATCCCATCCCATGTCCTGTCGCATCCTCTGGTCAACTCCGAATCCTCTGCAGACATACGGTGAAGGAATCATGCAAGCTGTTATGCATGCGGATCCAGAGGCTATGGTCATCAACACGAAAGCTTCGGGAAGGCCAGACATGGTGGCGCTCACCTATCATCTTTTCTTCAAGTCGAAGGCGGAGGCGGTGTTCATCATATCCAACCGGTTCTTGACAAAGAAAGTGGTCTATGGGATGCAGAGCCGAGGTATACCGGCTTACGGACCGATATGGGATTCCTAAAGGAGGGAGGGGATGATCCGTCGTTCGTGATGGCAATGGCGGAAACAATATCGATTCGATATTCGTATTAGATGGGCGGAGCATATTGGGACACTCGTTTGGCTTGAAATTTTGGTGTCACATCCTTGGGCATTCAGAAGCAGAGAGGCCAAGGCTGACATCACAGACGGTCAGCTCCCAAGTACGAGAACGGAAAAGGAAGAAAAGTCGCAAAACGTGAAGGAGATCGAAAGGAAGAGAGAAGTCGGATCGTCAACAATCTGCGACACATGGACCCAGCAAGCGTGCACTATGATTTTTATTCCGTACCGAAATCCAATCCCATATGAAGACGCTTTGTCGAACTAAGATTCACCACTTAGTCTTCTACTACTCATAGCTTCTCTCAGCCCCAACCCGGACACCCAGCCCCACAGCCTGTAGGCCTCCCAGGATCGTAATCACCCCAATCCCCATCTTCCTCTCCCTCTTCCATGCTCAGCCCCCCGGCCTTCACCGCACCCTGCATTCCTCCCCCAGCTGCCCCACCCATCTCCTTATCTCCCTTGTCACTCGGTGGCTCCTCCTTAGACCCGCCATCATCCACAGCAGCAAAAGCATTCCTAAAGCCGCCCTTCTTGAACCCTCCGCCGGCGCCTCCAGCTTTCGAGCTACCCGAGAGTGAAATCGGTTTTATGGTGATACCAGCGCTGGACGCTTCGCGTTGCTCCGCCCGGCGGGCTTTGGACGCGGCTTGCGGGTCTTTGGTCATCGCTTTCATTTCTTTGAGACGCTGCGACAAGTAAGTGGGTTGAGTTGGGACTTTGGTCGTTTGGTGCCGGGGGCGAGAGAGAGAGAGAGACCTTTTTGTGCTGGTGATCATAGCTCCCCTCGTGCGCCTCGAATTCGTTGATTCGGCTGTAGCCTTTTTGGCATAAGTCGCAGTAGAATGATTTGCGGGCTTCGCGGGCGGATTCGGTCTATGTCACTTTATGTTAGAGGCTTTTGAGTGGTAGCACAGGGGGCAAGAGGAAGGTGGTTTTATTGTTTCTTTCCATCCGAGAAGGAATATATATGGAGAGGGGAATTTGGTGAATCTTCCTGCGGAAACGAGAATGATGTTGTATGGAGAGGAAAACCCTTTCCTTTTTCGGAGATGGTTTTGTTTTTATAGCATTGTTCAAAACGAAGCATCTAGTTTAAAAAGAGAGGGGCATACCTTTGGAGCAGGATTGGTTGCCCATGGCTGCGTGTTCAATCTGGCGTCAGTGTATGGCCGGACCCTGTAATATCCTCTACTCCAAAACCTACCGGTGGCATCCCTGATTCTAATGGCGCCAAAATTGATTCGAGGAAGGGTGCTTCGTAGAGCCTTGCGTCCAAGGAAACTTGTATTGATGCTTTGCGGTTGGGAGTTTCTGCTGGTGGTGTGGCGCTTTTGTTTTTGAGTACTTCGGTGGACAGTGCAAAAAGTTTATGAGACTAATCTCTACATGTCTGGCTTGAGCATACGCTGAGACAAACATGCTCATCATTCGTCATTCGGCTATACTAAAGCATCGCCCTATGCACATGTCCCCCAGTCCCCGTTCCCTATCATCCCTCCCAGCGTGACCACCATATCCTGTCGTCCACAACTCAAACACCAGCGAAAGTATGCAAGGATCGTGATGCATAGACAGCTGCATATGTCTACGTCTCTCTAAAAAAGAAGCAGTAGAGAAATAACAAGTCCACAGTAGATGTACCACCGACGCTTCTGATCGTGTAATTAGAACCGTTCCATGTACCATCTCCGCCGCGCGAAGATCGAGCATGGTCAAGTTGCGGGCAAGACTTCTGAACCTCTATCTCTTCTTGACCTCCGTAGCCCATCCCTCAATACCGTCACCTTTCCTGCCGACAGGGATGGAGAGTTTAATCCCGTCCATGCCCTTAGTCCCTTCCAGGAAAGGGCTCGAACTCATTCCACCTGCGTTCGCCCTGTCCTGAGGTAGCAAAGCCAGCATTGGTACCAGGAAGTCCGCGATCTTCTCGGCTTCTTCGCGGCTGAAATGGTATTTCTCTCGGAGTACATCTGGCAGAGCCCAGTGGCGGAGACGGTGTATGTTCCGTAATTCGCCCTTGCGGGAGAAGATTTCCTGAGACCATTTGCCGGCCATGCAGAGTTGTTTTGGAAACGGACCAAGTAGTTCGATGATTTGAGCAATGTGGTCATCGTCTTTACCATACTTGGTGCCAGATTGGGGATCGAAGAGATAGTCACCAGTAATCAGTTCGAAGACCTGAAGCCAATCAGTATTCTACCGTTTCGATTCCACGTCGACTATTTGTATAGACGTACCATAGCGGCCATACTCCAAACATCTGTGCTAGCGCCCCATTTTGCGCCGAGTATGACTTCCGGGGAGCGGTACTGTCGTGTCTGGATATCGTTTGTGAAGTGATGTCCGACCCAGCACGCGTTACCCAAGTCGGCGATCTTGACTGAAATTGTATCCATAGCCGATGCTATATCCTCTTGGCTTTGTTCCCTGGGGGAAGCCGACTTGTTCAATGAAATGCCCGAGATGGTTTGTGACAAATTTTCACTATGCTCGTCAGTCTGAGATGCCCAGCGAGTGTATGACCCAGCTTACGCGGTCTTTTCTTGGTGTTTTGGGTCCTCGGTACTATCTCCCGAAGCAGGATCCTTGATGCCGAGCAAGTCTCTCATCGACTTTGGGGGTGTGGTTGAAACTATAGCACCACTCATTATAACGCCGTTTTTAGGAGTAGCCGAACCACCAATAGGAGAATTACCTGGGCTCTCGGTCATCATCTGGTTCAAGTTACTGTGCGAGCCTGCAGTTCCACCACCAAATCGTAGGTGCTCCAGGTTGGTGAAGCTCGCGTTGAGCGGACTCGGAAGTGGCTGGCTACCAGTGATCAAAGTCCTTCTCCTTCGTCGACCGTTACGGTTGTCCTCCTTCTCGTCTATTGTGGGCTCGTCTTTGACGAAGGTCTTGACTGTTTGCTCAACATCACCGATCTCGATCAGGACGTTTTCCGGCTTCAAATCCGTGTGGATAATGCCACATTCCCGATGCATGTAGTCCAAGCCTAGCAAAACCTGCTTTGTAATTTGTTTGACCAATGGCATGGGAATGCCGCGGTGGTTCCAGCGTTTGATCAATCCGAGCAGGTTTTCTCCCAGAACTTCAAAGACCATACACACATGTGTCCCGTTAGAGCCTTTGTGCTCAAACGAATCGAGGAGGCTGACAACATATTTCTTTCCCGGATGATTCGGGTTGGCTTCGACCACCTTGTTGAGCAACTTGATTTCATCGACAGCAGTCTCGGTATAGTGAGCTGCTGATCTGACGACCTTTAATGCGACGTGCTTCCCGGTTTCCGTGTCTCGCGAAAGCCAGACTGTAGAGAAATGGCCCCACCCGAGCTTCCGTGTGACGACGTATCTACCGTCCTTAAAGGTCTCCCCAACGCAGACTGGATGATAACCGCCTTTGCAGTAATCCTCGGAATCTTCCTCCTCTGCTGTGACTTCTGCCCCATCGTCTGGAGAGGATGAAGACGACGACGATCGGCTAAGCTGAGATTTGTTGTGGGAGAGGGGGGAGTTTGTGCTGTATCACGTCAGACGAGAACTATCGGCACCACTGGGTGGATGTAGTTGAGGCCGGAGGGGAAAAGCACTGACTCGGAGTTGTTCATTTTCAGAGAATTCTTTGGACTTGCTTCGGCGGCCTGTTGATCTTCCGTGGTAATGATGGGCTTCAGACCTCGGCCTTTCCTCCTCTTCTGAGCTCCGTTCCCATTAGCAGCATTATTTGCAGCAGTCGCTACTTGTTTGATCTTGTTGCTTGCCGCTTTCTTGAGATCACTTCCATTCATCATCTAATGAGAGAACCAACAAAGCGATGGAGTGAGCTGGGTAGCTGCCGATGTTTTGTGTAAGAAGTTGGCGCGCAACTAGTGTCTATGAATCGTGCGTAGCTACGAGGCGGTCAGCAGTGGCTCTTTGCGACAATGAAACATGTGTGCACTTGCATCAATGGGGCAACAAATGGATTGTCTCGAATGAATGTGCTGCTGGAAGCCGGGTGGGTCGATCAAGGTTTGTGGTACCTCGTACTCAGTACGTCGCTCAACGTCAGTGGATTCTCGGAACCAGATCCGCGCAAGTGGGAGGAGACTGGAGAGGGAGAGGGCTTCAATGGGAGTGCATTGCGCGAAGATGCAAGCTCAGGGTTTTATGCTCCTGAATACAAAGACGAGACATGCAGTATATTTGATGACAAGGCGTGAGCTTGTTGTCAGTGGCTGAGCGTCTTTACCGTCTTTGCGACCTGCGATACAGCGCTAGGGGATTCTCTGTCTTTAGTGTGCTTCTAGTCGCATTGCTTCACTCTCCTTCATATCCAGTAATATTGTAAATAACCCTCGAGCCTACGTACCATACGGTACCTTATCCTCAAATCCATGTGGCCAAGACGGCAGTTTCATCGATTGCCCTTGTCTATCTATATCCTAACAGAATGTCTTCAACCTTTGAAGATTAGGGCACTCAACAGTTCGCACTTTGGGCTTTGCAAGCGACAGGAGACATTCTACCAACCTGGGGAGGCCAAGTCTGCTTGCAACATCAATATCTGGTAGGTCACTGCAAATTTAATCTACTCGATCTGATTGAGGCATGCTTGTGCCGGGCGAGGTCGATGTAACTCTTTTTGAAGCCGAGTGAAGGCATGAACGGTTTATATCAAACTTTCACTCTGGGACTTAATCGTACTCCGCACTCAACCTCTTCATCTTCACTTTCCTCTTCCTCTCCTTCCTGAGCTTCCCGTAACCGTGATTCCTCGTCATCTCTCTCAGCTTGGGCTAGCGCTGCGACTCCGGCCTCCGCCAGCGCTGAGGCCTCGCCATCTTCTTCAAACCTGCTTGACCCCTTGGGCCGGCCTTCCTTAACTTCCTTCCCCTTTCCTTCAGTTGCGGCCCAACTGTTCACACGGCGATCGTTATCCGCGCGCTGTAGCAAGCTGTTCGTCCACCAATACTCACTCAGCTACGAATGATTTAGTCGATCGAAATCCGGCAACAGCATGTCCCGCTCAAACTCACCCAGATATCAAACTCTCGCTCGGACCAGCCAAATTTCAGATTCAACCTTGTAAATAACGGCTTTGTCTCCGACCTTTCATCGCCTACTGGCAATCGAGGAACTGGCCGGTGAGCTAAGGCCTTGTTCGCGTCGTTCAAGAGCCTGCCTCCGCCCACAAGGATTTGTTCGTTTGTCAAAGTACTCCGATCTCTTCCTTTTGTACAAATGAATGTCACATGGCTGGCGAAATTTCGAGAAAGGAAATCATGGAGTTCTATACCTCCATACGTCGTGGGATTTTGTGGCAGTGGATTAGCTTCGAGTTCATGCGGTCCATCTTCATGAATTGTATGCAGGTCTTCACTAAAAGCTTGCACCCTGCTGGGCCGTCTGGATAAAGCCATCAGGGAAATCTCTTCGATAGTGCTAACATCGAGTCAATGTAGCAACTCCGAGGAACACGCAAGTTGAAGGTATTTTATCAACATATGCGCGTTGCCGTGGCTGACTTCTACATAGGCGAACTATCTGCCTGAACATGTCTGTAAGGAGACCTCGGATCCTTCAAAGCTCTACTCACGAAGACGGGCTGCCGTCGCAAACCGGAAGGATTTGTAGAAGACGCGAATGAGATGCTGCCATGGCTGATGCCGCCATGGTTAATGCTAATGGGAGATCTGCAAGACGTGTATCTACCCATGTTGACTAAAAGAGCCACCAAGGAGCTCGAGTCTCACGCCCATTCGTCCCTCTATAGGTGTAAATGGGATCGATTTTCGAGCCGTTTTTTCTTCGGACCAAAAACCTCTTTTCCGATTCCTTCCGACGGCCACCTGTGTTTACCCCAGCATCTCCTGGCAAGGCCGTATCGTCTAGCTCTCTGTACATTGCCAGGTAATCGTTAAGAGTATTCGAGAAGTCTCCAAGAAATCTCCCTTTTACATGCCAGTACTCGCTCCACTAAATGCTGGTAAGTTTTGGATCGGTACGCAGGCGTAAAAAGGCGCCACCGACTCACCCATCTTCTGATGTAAGAGGGCTCCCAGTACCCAAGTATTCTCAAATTTCTTCTGAATCGATTCAGGCGTGTGGCATTGTCCTTCGGGACGGGTCGACCATTCAGGGCATCACTGATGTCTCTCATCAATCCGCGTCCACGTTCACAAATTTCGTCGGGATCCCAACGATTATAATCTCCCTGCGCCCAGAAGAATAGCAAGTTATGGCAAGCCAATTTGCGAGCAAGTCGATCTTCGTGGTCGGCACGTCCGTGAGCCATTCAATTGGGGTGAGACAGAGTGCTCGTTTTAGATCGTCGCAATGCAACCAGGTAGGTTATACCAACTTTTCCTGTTGAATATCTCCAGCCTGTCCAGGAGAAGCGGTCAGTGATATCCTTTAGAGACGTTAACATGTCAAGGGAGGGAAGACCGAGCGCTATGGGAGAGCGAGGGTTCTCTATGCCTTATATGCCCTTTTCTGCCTTTTGCCTCCGACAACTCCCACCGAAGGCAACTTTCCTCCCTCTTCCGTGCGAGCCTGGCTTTTCTTCGTTTGGTGCGCATTGAAAACAATTCGGATTGCTAGATATGATTCTCGCCGAGATTTCAAGTCAAACGAAGACGGGTTAGGTCGGCCACACAGACCATATTCCTTCATCCCTCTTCAATCATCAATGGCTCCGTAAACGTATTCCAAATCGATTGCGCAAGCTTCTGATTTACATCAGGCAAAATACGCAAAAGCATCGTCTTGAGTCATGAAGTTTGGAGGAAGGGCATATTTCTCCCGTCCGTTAAGTAGATCTTCACCATCTTTCATATGCTAGATATTTGATATGCACAGATCGGCTTGTTTCATCAAGTCTTTTAACTGTCTGACTCTGATACGTCCAATTTCTCGGCCCTCGAATGGTGGAGCCATAGTGTCTAAACCCATCTGCTTGCTCTCATCCATGAACTACCTATTGGCCTGGCCTTGTAACCAGAAATGCATCGCTTCTGTTCACAAGAAGACCTCGCTGTATAATCGTACTCTTTAAGCTCCTATGTTGCATCCATCCCACTTCTGAAACCCTGACAGTTGGGCCTTTGACCCACTAGAATCCACGAATTCGCCATCTGCGACAGCGACTATAGGTGCGGTATGCGACGACTACCACTCTTGGGGATCAACGCATTCCATGTTCACAGTGTCCACTTTCCTTCCAGAGTTCTGAATCCGGATTAAGAGTTCTCTCCCTGGCAAATACATTGACTTAGCGACTTCATGTCAAAAATGCACCCTACATGCGCCCTGAGCAATTCAGGATCTACGCAGAGTCTACACATAGGACGATAAACGCTTTTCAAAGTCGTAATCTTATACTCAGAGTTCTCTGCCACACAAGTGGACTTCCGTTGCAAGACGTCTCGGAACACTCATCGAGTGTACAATCGAGCGGGCTTTGTGCAGAATCAGGACATTTGAGTCGCTTTCTGAATCGTGGACCTCTTTCGTGAGCTTATCATGCTCGTTTTGGGTCGGACCGGCTTGCATGACAGCCACCCCAACGATGGGTGTGCTGAAGCTCCATTCAGCGTATCGTTCGCATGACGACAGAGTAGCCCAATGAAGGAGCTTCTTAGAAACAAGGACATTGTTGCCGCTCAAGTTGTACTTGTCGATCAAGTGAAGGGCCCGGTGGTCAGATTTCATCTGTTAGACTTAGTACTGCCCGTCCGCATTTCACATATACATTTTTTGGAGATGGTAACGCAGATTGATTGTTAGGTCAAATGACCGGAGGATGAAGAGCAAAATTTAGTCCGGAATGCGAATAGAGACGCCTTGAACACGAGCATGTGAGAGGTGTATAGTCGGAACACAGAGTAGGATGGAGCGCAAGTCCTTTTATAGAAACCCAGAAATACAGCAGGATCTTTGCGGAATGGTGGAGTCGTTGCTGAGTGCCGAACGTTGGAGTTGGAATGCTGAACATGAGTCATAGAACCGATTGAGGTAAGGTGGAAGACTCGTTCGTAGTAGCGACTGGCAGTACTTTGCAAGATGGATTGAGAGAATGGGCAGGAGAAAGTAGAGAGGAGGAGGGTGATTATGAAGGAATCGAGTTGGGCAAGTTTGATGTGGCGCAGGATTGTTGATGGATCCTGGGTGGTGAAGGCTGGATGGACAGGAGGTGAGGAGAAATCTTGGAAAATGATTGACTGAAACCGAACTTCTCGATGCTCCTCGCTCAAGTCTCCAAGTCCCCTGTGAAGCTCTTCTTCATCGTGCTCATTGTTGTTCTCCGTTTACAAATCCATCTTTTCTTCCCCATTATCTCTTTGACCCCGTGGAATCCATCAACGTGCTCGCAGCGTTTACACGTAGACCCTTTGTTCGTTGCTCGACAAAATCTCATCGTCCTCGAAGGCCTTAATTGTTTGGCTCGAGTTAACGACATCCTACTGGTACCAAGTGGTCACCCTGGATCAATTGCGAATCAATGGTAAGGAAGGACACCAGGGAGGGCGTTGACGGACAAACTTTTCAGCTAAGGGAGATGCTGATGGAGGTACTATGATGGATCAGAGACATTCAAGTAGAGAGCTGCAGACGTTAGGCAAGACGAAGATCAGATTCACTTGAGGGAAGGAAACAGTGGAAGGTTGGAGCCAGGAATACTGATATGGTAGTACGAGAGGGTGGGACTGAAGTTGAGCTTTTTTCTCTCGAACTCTGTGCGATTTGCCACCGGTGACAGCCATTGGATGGATCTGCTCTGATTTAACTTTCGATCATGGGTGTTAATAATCCTTACTCACGGACCTTATTAGTCCTCAGTCGCGTTGAAATCCAAGCAGTCAATATCTAGGTAGATTCGGAAATCTTAGTGGCTCACTTCCCTGAGTTGTACGGAAATTTGGAATCATGATCATTTACCACAGTCAACCAGAAAACGCCTTCTTCATCCACTTCCATAAAATAAGGCACTGCCCGCAGTTGACGGATTTGAAGTTGTGAAGGACTAAGACCATAGGAGTGTCATATCGCGTGCATATATTGCCGAAGTTTGTGCTCAATGAAAATATTCCCCTCGAGCTCTATTTCCTTAAGAACATTAGCTTAACCTTTGCAGGGGCTGACGGAGCAGTAAGAAAGGCACGGGCGGTCAGTCCAAATGATAGTCGACTGAGAGCCATTCGTGAAACAATCACAATTGTCGCAGCCAGTGCGAAATCTGGTACCTGTGGCTGGACGACAAGTCAAAGGACATACATAGGCACCTCACCCCAATGGATGACTCTGCAAGTAAAACCTGGGATGTTGGCAGAATCGTCAGTCCAGTATGCAATTTTCGCAATTTAGACTCGGAGCATTTTCTGATGTACAGTCACATGGAGAGACCGATAAAGGGTCCCGAGTCCTGTGTAGGGGATCTCAATAAGGAGTCGGGGAGTAATGCTGAATCATTGCGACTACGTGCGGAGAAATCTTCTCCTATACCGCCAATGTCGAACAAGCGCCACCTTCCTTGTTGAACACAGAATCAGAACTGAGAAACTTGATTGGAATACAGCGTTTCGAGATATTAATCAGCATGGACTGGCATTCGGACGATCGAGACACCTTGAAGGACAGCGAGAGCAATACATTGTGAGCATCGTCTACAGTCAGGACCCTGCGTGGAAGCAGATTGACGACACCGCTCAGATCTGGATTATGGAGGAAGAGTGCGCATAGAGAGCAAAGCATGGATTGAATCTTGCATTAGGACTCTTTGCTTGATATGTCTAGTGCATTATGTGCGCTGCAAGTAAGCCAATGAGACCGGACATGTCCGCACAAGCGAGTCGCATTGGGACTCTTGCCGCCGTTCAACCCCACAATTCAACCTTCTGTCTTGTCCATTTTGAGATGCATTAAGTGTCGAACACGTCAAGGATCGAAATGAATGAGTAAATGAGTGAACGAGTGAATGAGTGACTGAGTGGATGAGTGGAGTCGTCTTGGCGGCCTGCATGTCATGGTCCTGCCTTCCGATGGAAAGAATGGACTGGTCCAATTCTTGGCTATTAAATATCTAGCAGCAGTATTCTCACATCCTCTATTGAACCCATTGACTATTTTTTGACCTTTTGTGAATGCGTGTCAAGGCTACTGCCACATTTCACTGCCATCTCAACTCCTTCTCGCGTGGTCTCTTGCTTCCTTTGCTGCTTCGGTGCATCGAGTTGAATAATTGAATTTCATGGAACTCGTCTTCTCACCATGTCCCATGACATGGTCGATGACCATCTACCAACGGAGACCACTCCCTTGATACCTTCGTACAATGAATTCAAAGAAGATGAGACCATTGACAAGAGACTGTATTGGATCCTCCCCGCACTGGCGATCGGATCTTTCTTGGGGGCAGCAGACCAAACACTCATCATCTCTTCCTACACAAAGATAGGCAGCGAGCTGAATGCATTGAACAAGACGAATTGGTTGGCAACAGCGTAAGAAATGGTGGCACCAAAGTCCCCCTGATGGCCGTCTTTGCTGACCATGGGACTTGGCGCAGGTATCTCCTCCCCTTAAGCTCCTTTCAGCTTCTCTACGGCAGACTCTGTGATATCTTTGGCCGAAAGCCACTCTTCATTTTCGCTTACCTCACATTCGGCTTAGGCTGTCTCTTCTGTGGATTAGCGAGGACCATGGACGAGCTCATCGTCGCAAGAGCACTTACGGGCATGGCCGGAGGATTCAATACCCTTGCTTCCATCGTCGTATCAGACATGATACCGCTGCGGAAGCGTGGCACGTGGCAAGGGTATCGCAACCTGGTGTTTGCCTTGGGCCTCGGAGCCGGGTCTCTGGGCGGAGGTGTGCTGGCTGACAAACTGGGCTGGCGGTGGTAGGTGATTTGGACGGTCTGAACTTCGAGAGGCTAAAAGAATCCGTATAGGTCATTCCTCCTGCAGGTGCCCTTCGCTCTCGTCGGGTTGCTCAATGTATCCCTTGCCCTCGAACCGACGACGGCCAGGAAAGACAGTCTGCAACAACGACTCAGGCGCATTGACTTCGCGGGAGCTTTGACCATTGTCGGTGCGGTCTCCGCTCTTCTGGTCGGCCTTGACCAAGGCTCGGACGGATCATGGGACTCCCCCACCACAGCTGGATGCCTGTTCGGGGCGCTGCTGCTGTTTGTAGCCTTCTTATTCGTTGAGACGAGGGTCGCCTCCGAACCATTTGCACCAGCTCGTGTTTTGTTCCAAAGGTCGATTTTCGCATGCCTGTCAAGTAACTTCTGCGCATACGCCTTCTGGCTGGCTGCCCTTTACTACATGCCTCTTTACTGGCAAGCAGTAGAAATGGCTTCGGCTACTCAAGCGTCAGTCAGGTTACTGCCGGGATTTGTCGCAGGAGTCGCGGGATCTTTGCTTGCGGGTGCCGTGAGTATCGGTCATCGACCAAGGACAAATCACTCACTGACCTCAATGCCAGGTCATGCAGAGGACGGGAAGATTTTATTGGCTTACTGTCATCTCAACAGCAGCAATGACACTAGGCGCTGCGCTATTGGTGCTCTTCACAGGCCTGCTCACCTCCTCTCTGGTCGGCGTCCTGGTCGGCTTCACGATCTGCGGGTTCACATTGAACATTGGGAGCACGAGCACGCTCGTAGCTCTGAGTAAGGCCCATCAAATTCTTCACTAGTCCGAAGCTAATGATGGAAACCAAACAGTGTCACACTCTTCGAATGAAGACCAAGCAGTAGCAATATCATGTCTCCACCTTTTCAGATCCTTGGGCTCCGAAGTCGCTCTAGCTTTGTGCGGAGCAATTGTTCAGGTGGTCTTGCGGAGTTCCATATTCAATGCATTCAGCGATAAAAGCGAAGAGGAAATCACTACCCTGGTCGAGCATGTGAGGCGAAGCTTGGACTACATCCACACGTTAGATCCGGGAACTCAAGATATCGTTCGGGGGTGTTACGGCATGGCCGTACGATGGTGCTTGGTCCTCTCTGCGGGCTTTGCTGTCGGTACATTTTTGGCATGTTTGGCAATTCGAGAACAAAGTCTTGGTACGCATAGATAGCGGTCGGGTGTTTAGCGTTCATGAGTGGCTTGAGTCCTGAAGGGAGCGGAATATGGTAGCAATGCTGGTATCGATTATATCCGATGCTCTTGGAATTCCCCTCGATACTACTTCAGCGCAGAATATAATGCTTTCAGCGCCTTGAACTTCCCCCTGGCTCCCTCATCAAGCATCTCTCCGAGGCTGTTCCTTCACCCCCGTATTTCTCGATATCAATCAAAATATCACCCACCTGTTTCCAGCCATGCCGCAGGTACAATGCCAGTGCCACTGGCGAAGATTCAATGTATGTCCTGGCGCAATCTCGATCCGACAGCGTCAGACCATCACGTAGGAGCAGGGACCCGAGCCCACGCCTCTGGTGTCTAGGGGAGACGGCTAGGATATGAACGACTGCCGTAATGGCGGGATCGTCAGCGATAAAACAGACGAAGTGACAGACAAAGTGCTCACCAAAATCTCCAGTCGGCTCAACAAACCTCCGATAGTTCCTCAAAATAGCAGCGAAGAACTCGTCGAAGAGCTTCGCGTTGTATCCCTCCGGCATCGGATCTTCATGCTCTTTCTCCCACCTCTCGTTCTCCATCTGCTCGTCCTCGGACAGCGCGTAGGGGTATTGCCATTTCACAAAAGCTACGATGTCCCTACGAGCCCAAACGGCGTAAGCCCATATACAATCAACCCACCAATACGGCAACAACGGTCATAGGACGATTGGGGAGAACGACCTACCCGCTCTCCTCCTCCACAGCCTTGAAGAAATGCGTGCCCTCAATGGCAGCTCTTTCAAAATCTCGCTCAAAGCGACGGGTCTGATATGCATGTGATGCCTCGGCGTCCACGTTCCGCCACATCAGCCCGAGGATTGGGTCGCCGTTGAAGGCTGCGAGGAAGATGGTTGCGAAGGAGGATGAATCTGCTATGTCGGCGGACTGGATTGAGAAGGGCATGTTTTCAGGGAGGTGAGTCTGGGGCAGTGTCGCATGCCCTGGGGTGCGAAATGTGCCGTCGCAAGGTACAATACATGTTGAATAAGCTTCAAACTCCGAAGCCTCCGGATGACAGCGAGGTATGATATTGTGGTGAAGTCAATTAACGATACCTCAGTGATGTTTCAGCCTTTGTGTTCAACGATCACCTTAGGCTTCTGGGCGGTCCCGACGCTCCCTAATTTACCGCACACTTAGAGCCTTAGGCTGGGCAAGTTGGGGGTTAATAATTAGCGGGTGCTGCTACTGTAATGCGAGGGCCCAAAGACCTGCCTCGGCAATCAATCTACAGTACATACAGTACTGTGCATGGACCTCCACAGCGGAACAAAATGTCAAGACTGGGACAGTGATTTGGTTTGAGCGAGTGAGCGTGGAGGAAATCTTCATTTCTAAGTTCCACCACACAAATTGTTGCCGTTTGCATGTCCCTTGCATACGGAAAGACTCTTCGGGTGCGTCGAGGTCCTCCGGGTCTGGTCTCTATACCGCGTCCCCTCCACGCTTTCCTTCACCCTTTCAGGTTAAGCACATGCCGTGCACTGGGCCAGAAATTTTTGGTTGGTGGGCAAGCAAATTTGGAATGGGACTTGAGCTTCGGCGCAGTGATAAGCGCAGCAAGGATCGAAGGGGGTAGGACATGCTGTGAATCTCGAGTTCGTGCAAGTCGTACTAGGAGGAGCGTTGGTAGTGTGCGACGCATTCGCACTGCCGGTCGGGCTAGGGGCTGGTGATGCGAAGCAGCTGCAGGCGCTGGAGACGCCCTTGGATTTGGTCAGTGTGGTCTCCAGGACCGAGAAGGCAGTGAACAGACTGTGGGTGCACATGAGGCCGCGATAGTGCTGGGGATGGTTGTTCTGTTGGGGATCAGCCGATAGAAGGGCCGGTGGAGGAAGATACGGAGGTGTACTTTGAGGCCGTATAACTGTCGCAGAAGTTGTCATTTACTATTGTGTCTAGGTTCTCATATTGGAGTACGGCCGTATAGCAATTGTCATTGCATTGGCAAAAGGCTGTACTGATGCAAGCAGCAAGCAGGGCTAGAATTTGGATATGCATTTGTGAGAATTGATCTATGGAGTCAAGGGAGGTATTCGAAGGAGAGAAAAGAGGGAGAAGGGATGAAATGAATTTGGCTGCCAACGGTGGAGCTGTGTGGCTACGTACGTGCGTTAAAGACGGTGCTGACTGTGTTCGAGAGCTCGTGTTGTTGGTAAATTGTGTGAAAATGATGCAACCATGCAGGTGTGCATCATACTCCCTTTCATGCCATCCTTGGCGTCGATAAAAATATTCGAGTCTGGGAACAAATTGAGTAGACATGGCTGAGACGCGCTGGGAAATCGCCGCCCTGGTGAGTATCAAGAAAGCTTTTGCTGCTGGTGCTGGAGGTGCTTGGGTGTGCCAGAGGGGAAAAAGTAGGGTGAGAATGGGCGTTACGCAGCGCTGTTTGGGGACGTGGTGGTGGGATGGCAACGGGAGAGAATAGAGTATGGGTAAAGGTGTAGAAGTTGAGGCCCCCTGGGAACCTTTGCACGAGGACCCTTGCCTTTCGCAAACGAAGTCCGTCTTTTTGCTGCACCCGCCTTCAAGCATTACACCAGCTTCGTGCCCTTTGATGTTTTGATAAACATTGCTTGCCCATCTTCCAGTTTGAGACTGTTAGAGTCCACTAGCGCCGCCGAACTTGTCATCTTTCCTACGAGTCCTCGGTACAGAATCAAGATTTCTGAAAAGGCGCGAACATTAGTCACAATAGCCAAAAGCCAATTTCGCTCCATCATTGTTTCTTCTTGCTTTCCGCAGGCGCCATCTTCTCAATCAAACTCGCTCCAACTCGCGCGGATTCCTCCCAGCTCCTCTGCTTGTTCCAGAAGATATCGCTTGGACCGCTAGTCCTCAGAGTACTTTGTCTCGCATCTTCCTCCAGCGACGCTCTTGTGATTTTTTCACTATGAAGAGGTGGTGGAGCCTCCAATGCATCATCTCCCATGATTTCCTCCAGGTATCGCTTTCGGATCTGAAACCTTTCGACTCGCTCCTTCTGCAGGCCTGGCGAGTCCATCTTTGAGATCGCGACACGCACAGCCCATCGAACCAGGAGATAGATGTGCTCCGAGAAGAAAATTGTGAGTAGGAGGGCCCAGCCTTTGATATCGGTTGGCGTGCCATCCGGACCCAAGCCATCGTTGCTGAAGAGGTAGACAAGAGCGGCGGTTGAGATGCTACCAAGCCATGTGAGGAAGCCTAAGCTATCGAGCCAAGGCCCGATGCTGTCGGCACGATACGGTGTTGGGCGCTGCATCTCGACGCAGATCTTGACCGCATCAGAACGAAGCTCAATCCAGTTGTTGACCAGGAATGAACATGCTGTTAGTGGCCAAACGACGGAGAAAAGCGCCAGGTACCCGAATTGAACGATCATCTCCCTGAGGTCAGCGGTGACGTCGTAAACATCAAGTTCAGCCTCATTGCGAACACGGGCAAGGAACTCGGCTTCTTCAGGCGGGTCGCTAGCAGCAGCAGGCAAAGCTGACCCATCTTTCTTGCTAGCTGAGGCCGTCTTCATCTCCTGATACTTGTGGAAACCTTGGCGTTTGACGTATGGCACAATCGTTTCCATAGCGAAATTAACAATCTGTGCAGTCACGGTGAAATAAATCACCTGCTTTCGAAGCCTAGAAGGGTTGATGGTAAATCCAGCTTTTGGAGTGGCTAATTGTTTTTCGTTTTCCGCAAATGGTCTGGCAGTCAGTTGGAAGATGTCCAGGTACGGCACGAGTAGGCTACCGAAGGGCACGTAGACGAAGGCGGTTAGAAAGATGGGGAGATATGATATGATGAAGTTCAGAATGAAAACCTTTTGGGTCATCGCGGTTTCGTATCCATCAGTCGTCTCCCAATTCTCGTAATCATTCAAACGGGTCGCAACTTCCGTCAGGATCGTCGAGAAAGTCGGGATCAATGTAGTGAGTAGAATCGTAGGTATGTATACCTGGTACAAAGTCAGCCTGCAGAGTGCTGCAAAAGGCGTTGGTAGCTTACTAAATAGCCCTTGAAGGGTCCGTTATAGACCTCAGATAAAAATATTTCGATACCAAAACATGTGGCGATGATTGTCCCCAAGGCCAAGGAAGCTAGCAAAGCAAATGGCACCTGAAGGAGCTGCCTGCCGAGCCGTTTGGTGGCGGGGAATATCTGCACAGTCTCTCCAGTCACTGGGTCTTTGACCTCTTTCTCATACTGAAAGTCTCTGCGCTTCTCTTGAATGGCCGAAACGCCCTTGACTCCCCAGCGTACACCAAGGTCGACCTCTTGTCGTTTCCAATACTCGATAAATATAACACACCATAGACTGTTGACTATTCCATAGACCGACGAGAAGTGGCCAAGCAGAACCCAGGAGGAGAATCCAAAGGCGGCTGGGAACAATAGGAATTGGAAGTATGACTGGGTGAAGGCAAAGTAGAAGGCGATCTTCTCCCCAAATCGATTCCTGATATCGTCCAAGTCTTCGACCTTGAGGAAGGTCATTGTAGCCCATTTTTTAATCCACTCCTTGTTAAACGTGTGGTCATGCAGAGGAAAAAGTGACTCGACATTCTTCCAGTCTCCGTGCTTTGGTGTGATCCCAGCACCGCCCTCTTGCCTCGGGCTTGTTATCATATGATGAACGGTACGATACCGCTCAGCTTCGGTCAAGGGTTGGCTGGTCAAGGAACTTTGGGTCTCCTTGTCGGGTTGAGCTGCTCGAACACCATAGAGCCAATCCTTCACTCTTTGTGGTTCGTCAGCACTTGATGTATACAGTGATACTCTCGATTATACCTGGATCTATAGATGGCATCATTCAAGCGCTTATCGGAAGCGACCTTGACAAAGACGAGAAGGGAGCAATTCTCTCCGTTTCGGACTTCAGTTGCCAGTCCGGCTCTTGCCAATGCCTGGATGAGACGCTGAAAGTCATCGCGAGCTTTGATCTTGTCTGCTCATAGGATCAGCAAGCTGCCGACAACGGAATCGGAGCACCTCACTCGTCTCGGTGAATCTGTACGTTATGACATAGTCGACATCGAAATTGGTATGTAGGGTAGCATTATGAGGTACCATATCTGCCGATGTTGCTCGCACTCATGAGCTGAATATCATCATATGGGTTTTTAGTATGAGATGGTCTTGACTGAGCTCAGGGGAGCCTTTGGGCGAGTTTCGAGATGCCCGTCTGGCAAAATCTTGGATCCTCCAAAGTTGGCATTGTACGTCACCACGGGAGGTCGCGTTATGAATAGCGCTAGTAATGTGTAATCACATGGGATACGACCGAGGGTCTATGCCAAAAAACATGGCCAGGCTAAATCTTGAGCAGCAAAATCTAGTTCTACCATGTTGTTTGTTTCCTTTCAAACCTTTTCGAGACTTGAATTACTAAGTTGTACTTATACTTAAAAAAGAGAATATCTAATTTAGATGTATGCGTAGACGTATATAATTATTCGATATACACGCACTTTGGTGGTTCTGGCAAGGCTGCGCCAATTTTGCTTGGCCTTGTTTTTTGGCATGGACCCTCGGACAAGATATTCTCCTAATTTGTTATGTCTCTCCTTCCTCAGGTACGGAGTACAGAGCGTGCACAGGTACACCTCTCGACCCAATTGATCAAGGCTTCCAAGCTTTCAACTGCCCGTTGAAAACCAGGCGAGATTGTTGTATCCAGACTCGGAGGTTCCTCTCACTTGATGCTTCTCCCCGCATCTAACCGGTTATCAACAAGTCTAGACAATGTGTTAGGGAGATGGCTGTGTAAAGAATTCATCAGTGACAACCAGCCTCCGTCATGTTCGACTTCCTCAGTCCTCCAACCTCTCCATTCGAGCCACCTCCAATCATGTACCGCTTTTTTAGCTCTCCTCTGAAATTTCTCGTCCAGCATCTCTACTCCCTCGTCCTGCTCCTCAGAGGCCCGGCTTTCTCGGCTTCTTCATCGAAAGACCGCATCCGCATTGTGTGTCTAAGCGACACTCACACCTTCAAACCTGACGCAGTACCCGCAGGAGACATCCTAATCCATTCGGGCGATCTTACCAATGCTGGTAGCTTTGAAGAAATCCAAGATCAAATCGATTTCCTGTCCGCCTTACCGCACAAGCATAAACTGGTAATTGCTGGAAACCATGACAGCTACTTCGACCCGAAATCGAGGCGGCAGGAGGACGTGGGGAAGGAGATCCGATGGGGTGATGTACACTATCTTCAGCATTCGAGCATCAAGCTCTCGTTCCCTGAGCGTGGGCGTCCGCAATTGTCGTTCTACGGCGCCCCTCAGATCCCTGCATGCGGTGGTGACGACTTTGCCTTTCAATACCAGAGAGGAAATGATGCGTGGTCTAATACGATACCAATCAACACAGATGTCTTGATCACGCACACGCCGCCAAAGGCCCATTTGGACCTGCCGGTCGGCTTGGGCTGCGAGTACCTTGCACAAGAAGTATGGAATGTTAGGCCGAAGGTACATGTATTTGGTCATGTTCATGCTGGTTACGGCAGGGAATATGTTTTCTGGGATGACTCTCAAAGAATCTATGAAAGGCTGTACGCAAGGGGTGACAAAGGCATGCTGAGGGATATGATCGCCGTGAAGGCTTGGATGGATGTTGCTTTCCTGGTGCTATATGGTGCGCTCGGAATATTATGGAGTCGTGTATGGGGGGGTGATGATTCAGGGGGAATCATGATAAATACCGCTCTTATGTACAGATCTACTGGGAGGCTAGGGAACAGTCCACAAGTCGTGGACATATAGAATGATCATCCATCAGCTCCTTTCCTCATTCCTCCGTTGTCATTCGACCTCAAGAGGCTTGCCGATATCCTCTGCTCCACTTCTCCACTACTACCCTTCGGCCTAACCACCAACTCACACACCGCTCTAGCTCATATTTATGACTGGGCTCCCAAGAGTCCATCTGGATGTCCTTGGATTGCTTGGGTTCTCTGCTCCTGACCAGCGGTGCATGGCCGTCATTGACAATGATGCTCGAGGAGCGCTTGCAATATATCGATACATTCGAATCCATTGTGATGAATTTTACATGTGCCACAGTGATCCAAAGCTTTGATGAGGATTGCATCAAATGTCACGCAGGATGTTTGAGGATGTGTTAAAACGGCTCCAGATTCCGTACAGAGAGCGTCAACGAAGCAACCTCAGAATGCACCTCCCTCCTTGCTGACAATGTTGATATCAAAGTCTTCGTCCACAGCCGCCTGGCGTCCGACAAGACAGTTCATGCGATAAAGAACCTCCCCCGTGGGAAGGCGATCTCTGTGCTCGATGAGATGTCCCATGAAGACTTGGACGCCATCGAAGACCCCAGCTGGCCTTCCTTCCGCAACGCAGAAGATACACCCGAACTTCCCTCTAGTCGGGTCTTGGCATGCTTCTTTCGCAGTCAAATGGCTTTTGAAAAGATATTCCCAGCGAAACTGTATACCTTCTGCGAGCTTGAATACCCTTTTGTCGTAGCCGTTCGTCGTCTTGTTGATCGGTACCAGGCGACCCTCGAATTTGCAATGCTTGCACTGCCAATATTTGGCCGCATTGTACATGCCGCCCGGACGTGTCCTCTCCTCGAGCGCTCTCTTCTTATCGCCAATGGTCAATTTCCACGCACCCTTGCAGAACCCCTGATACTTATTCGTCTCGCTCGGTAGGAGGTCTTTGGGGTTGATGGAATTGATCGGTCTATGTGAGGTAAGGATCTCGATATTGTGCGAAGGCGCTGTCGGGACACGACGAATGGAGTCGAATGAAGCACGGCCCTTACCCCATGCTTTCACGGACGAATTCGAGCTTTTTGACGCATCTTTGTCTTGCCATGAGTCCATCCCATGGTGGTTGAATTCCAGAAGGGAGCTCCGTATTGAGCTCCTCGAGGTGCTTATGGAGTTGGCTCGAGACGCACCCTTGTACTCGTCTTCGATGGCTGTTGCAAGATACTCATCGACCAAAGGATTCTCGGGCGCTTTGACGACAGCTTCGACTTTGGTCCGCTTGAAACCAAAGAATCCCACCTTAGTGACGGTTGTAGCCATTGGCCGGTATTGGTTCTCGTTCGCCTCAGGGCTCGTCTGCACAGTGGGAACAGTGGGGCCCTGCGGAGATTCCTGTTGAGTCGAGGGCTGTGGAGGATATGGGGAGGTAGGAGGGGTGAGAGGGTCGTGTAGAGTGGGTGTCTGGTGCTTGGTTTGGACGGTATATGGAAGTGATGTTGTCAAAGAAGATGTGCGATTGTGGGCGTTGGCAGGGTTCAGTGGCGGCGGGGTTAAATTTTCGATGGGGCCAGAGGTGATGATACGTTGCTGCAGTTGCATAAGGACCAAAGCGCATCGATCTTGAGAAGAGTCTGACACGTCTTGGAGAGTGGCGAAGTCGATGAAGGTATCCTGCTGCCAATGGAGTTTGAGGTTGGATATGACCTGCTGTTGCAGATGGATAAGGATATCCTTTAAGGCATCTCTTGCGACCTCTACTTTAAGAGTCAGCAATCTGCCTGAGCACCAGGAGCACTGGAACCAGGACGAAGAGGCTTACGGTCACCTCGCGCAAATGCCTCGCCAAATCGTTCATAATTGCGGTCATAGGTCGAGCATACGACGTTTTCACCTCGAATGAGAGACGCCTCCAATTCTTGCGTCGCAAACTCGACCTCAGCTCCATAAGTAGGTGCTCTGGTGACTTTTGCCTTGGCCTTAATATGCTGAACCAAATCAATGCCGTCTCGATAGGCCGCAGACACGGAAGTGACACAGGCGGCGGCTGTGTTCAAATCTAAAGAACAGTATATTAGAAAGAGTAGTCACTGAGGTGTCTTGTGAGGAGCATCATGTTCTTGCCTAACGTAGCCATGCTCAATGTTTCTTCCTCCTTCTCGGGAAATGTCCGAGATTCCTAGCGGCTGGACCTGCTGCAGGGTGCTGCAGGGTGGAAACTTCGAACGTCTTCTCCGAGAGAGCAGTGGTTCGACCTTCAATCAAATAATCGTGTATCGGCCGTGCATAGAATGACTTTCTCTCAACGAAGCTGAATCATTTACCAGGTGTCCAGGCTCCAGTGGAAGGATTACCTCCGCACTTTATTATTTCCCCAGATAACGATCAATTCGATGAACCAGAAAGTGAAGGGCGCCCAGTTTCTGGTTCTTCGCACCTCATGGATAAGTAAGGACAAGTGCTGATTGCAAGCGAATAATCCCGTCCCCAAGCTCCAGAGGTCAATACCACCTTGGCTCCTATGGCCGTACGCCCCCTACGGACCTTTTCGTCCACGGCGGCAGGATCTACACCTCGGTAGTCACGCACGGGCAGAACAATATGGCACAGACAACAGCAGAAATTCAAGATGGAATGGAACTCAAGATGAGGGGTTAGCGGCGTAACCTATCTACAAAAGGAAGAACAGATTGTTCCGATCCGTCTCGTCCTTGGGCGCATCGCGTAGGGCATAATTGATACGAAACACATGTCAGTTCCCCAACCGACCAAAACTAAATTACTCTGCGCCCAACTTGGAAACCCCATTTGGAAGGCCACTGGGAAGGCCAAAGGGAAGGCCAAAGCCCCAACAAGAAGAATGAGTACTCCCTACCTTTGCCCCCGCCCCGGCCCGCCCTGAGGATCCAGGTTGAGGTTTCATCGTGCCAGTCTTCTAGCGACGGCGGGGCGGCACATCCTACTAGCAGCTCCTACTGGTTGCTAGATTACGCTGTTCCGACGTCATCAGGGTCTGTTTCTTCACCGTCTCGTACTTCGTGGTGGTCCTCAGCGCGGCGGATCAAGAGAGAGTAACGAACGGAGTAAGGCAAAGCACCAGTGCGCAGACTATGAGGTAAAGACGAAACGCTGCTGCAAGGTACGATTAGAAAAGTGTTTCCAAGTCACGCGATTCAACAATGATCGTCGACGTAATTGGGACGTCTAAGGAGAAGCACTGATTTGGTCCATATCGGCAAGCACATCGGGTCTAACAATGCCATCTGTTGTGCGCTTCGATCCGCAATTCCATTATGATCTGATAGCAAGGTCTGTATCTTCTATCCTAGTGGGCCTCCTGTCTATCCAGCAACTTTTCTCTTCTCCAGAAATCGGCATCCATTAGCGAAACTATACCGCCCCAAGCATATTACAAGGAAATTCCCACAGCTCAACTCGTGGATAGACTCGCCCTTCTCCTAAAGTGGAATTTTATCTTTAAATCGGATTCTTGTGCGAATCGTTGTCAGGGCAGACGACCTCGCATGGCTCCTGATTCCATAGGCATACAACGAGTATTAGCAACACCCCTTTCTTCTTTCTTTGGCCCGTAATTCGCGCTCAGCTGGCGCCTGCTCTCCAATGCTGATTTTCGGTGTTGGGAAACCAAGCCAGCTCTTCCGTTTGTCTCCAATCCCAACCCGGAAACTACTATGACCATCAGCGCCTGGTCCATCAAAGTACCCGCCCCTCTGGTCCTTGGCGGCAGTTTGCGGAGGCACGCTCTCGGCCGAGTGTTCTGCGTCCGCGTTCTTCTGCTTCTGTTCGACCAATTTCCTTGTGATGACGCGAAATACTTCTTCGATTCCTTCCCCCGAACTGGCGCTCACTTCATTACAAGTATCCCAGCCTATGTCCTGGCCCCAAAAACCACTAGACCGTTTGCTATTGCTGTCCAGGCTCTGCAAGCCGCTGTTTGATGTGGCCGGCGGTGAGGAAATCTGATCCGGGTAAAGATTCTCGGCCACGAAAGCTATACAGTCCTCATATGTAACTTTTCTCTGGCTTGGGTCTTGGGCAACGACATCGGCCTTAGTGCCGACCACGTGCACCACGAGATTCTGATTCACGCTTTCTTTCATTTCTCGGAGCCACCTCCCCATCTCTTCAAAAGATTTCTCGTCAATAATGCTGTAGACTAGGAGGACGGCGCTGGCCCCGCGATAGTACAGCCTGCTTATTGCTCTGAATCTTTCTTGCCCGGCCGTGTCCCATAGTTGCAGGCGAACCGTAGTTCCACTATCAACATCGAGGACTTTCTTGGTCAAGAAGGAAGCGCCTACTGTCGACGCGACGGCAGGAGGATTGAAGGTGCCTTTGACGTATCGATGAAGCAGGGACGTCTTTCCAACCCCTAGGGTAGGTCAGTAGGGAAGATGAGACCAGGTTGCGCGAACAGTAAGTGGACCATACCTTGGGCACCAAGGACGCATATTTTCGCTTCGAGGCTGTTCGACATGGGGACTTCACAACGCTCGAGTAGATTTCACGTGTAGAATCAGGGCATCGTATCAATAGTTCATAGCCTCGGCAGGGCTAGCGATGGCATTTAATGATGCAGGCTGGATGGAATTGGAGAGCAGAAATGCCCTGAGTAAGGACTCAGCCTCCTGCAACGGTATCATCTGACCATCGTTACTCCGGCACTGCATTGTCCTCAGAGCGCTCATTGGGTCGATATCGAGGCAATTGGAATGGTGAACAAACATGCAATGGCTCTTAGAAGATCCGAGTATGTGGGAGTTGTTGAATTCTTTTGGTCTCGATGATCCGGGCAATGGGAGAATATCCCCATCTACCAAAATGTGCTGTCGCCTCGGTCCCTGACTCGGCAATTCCCCGCAAACTTCTCCCGGGCCGAGTCTACCCCGCCTCGTCATCGGCATCATTCCCGGGGATGGACGAGCGAGGGAGTGGAACGACACCATGACCTTTTTTCTTTGACAGTACCAGAAGTATCAACTTGCAGTCTCCAGTTGACACCTGATGACCGAATGACCAGTGCCCTCCTCCAAAGTAGTCTCTCACACTCCGTCTCGAACTATTGTCTGTGACCCACAAGCCCACCCCCGTCCCATCACTCGACAGAACTCTACTCTCCTTCTACCAAGCCGTGCACTGCCCACCCATCATGAACCATGATACTCCAGACAAATTGCCCAAGTCAAAGAAATGGAGTGGTCAGGAGGTTGCCAAGCACAACAATAACGACGATTGCTGGGTCATCATACATGGAAGGGCTTATGACGTGACCGAATTCAAGGCCGACCATCCAGGTGGCAGCAAAATCATCATGAAGTTCGCTGGTAAAGATGCAACCGAGACTTATGAGCCAATACATCCACCGGACACCCTCGATAAGTACCTAGCCAAGGAGAAACATCTCGGAGAAGTGAACATGGATACAGTCGAAAAGGAACACGAGGCAGATCCAGACGAGGAAGAGCGTTTGGGAAGAGTCCAGCGTATGCCGATACTAGAACAATGTTACAACCTGATGGATTTTGAGTCTGTCGCAAGGCGCGTTATGAAAAAGACTGCCTGGGCATACTACAGCAGTGGAGCAGATGACGAGATAACAATGAGGGAGAACCACTCTGCCTACCACAAAATATGGTTTCGGCCGAGGATTCTTCATGACGTTGAGAAGATCGATCTGTCGACCTCCATGTTCGGTACCACAGTGGATATCCCTTTCTATGTGACTGCCACTGCGCTTGGAAAGCTAGGAAACCCTGAAGGAGAGGTGATTCTCACCAGAGGTGCAAAGAAACACAATGTTATCCAGATGATCCCGACTTTGGCGAGCTGCTCCTTCGACGAGATTTGTGATGCCAGACAAGGTGATCAGGTTCAATGGCTTCAAGTACGTATTGCTGAACCCCATTTCCCCGTTCCCACACTCGACATCGCGTCCCTCATGTATTGCTGGGGTCGATACTCTTTCGGCATGACGCGAGGGCCGAGATGACTACAGGTGAGAGTACAGCTGATTTGGAATGCGCAATAGTTGTACGTGAACAAAGATAGGGCGATTACTGAAAGGATTATCAAGCATGCGGAAGAACGTGGGGTCAAAGGTCTCTTCATCACAGTCGACGCACCCCAACTAGGTCGACGTGAGAAGGATATGAGGAGCAAGTTCTCGGACGTAGGGTCCAATGTACAAAACACAGGCGGCGACAACGTCGACAGAAGCCAGGGGGCGGCGAGGGCCATCTCTTCATTCATCGATCCCTCTATGAGCTGGAAAGATATTCCCTGGTTCTTGAGTATCACTAAGATGCCGATTATTCTCAAGGGAGTACAAAGAGTGGAAGATGTGATCAGAGCCATCGAGGTCGGAGTACATGGTGTTGTACTATCTAACCACGGCGGCCGGCAGTTAGACTTCGCCCGATCTGGTATCGAGGTTCTCGCTGAAGTGATGCCGGTCTTAAGAGAACGCAACTGGCAAGACCGGATTGAGATTTACGTGGATGGCGGCATCAGGCGTGCCACCGATATTATCAAGGCACTCTGCCTCGGAGCGAAAGGTGTAGGCATTGGGAGGCCTTTTTTGTATGCCATGAGTGCCTGTGAGTTATCTCTTCTGCCAAGACTCGCTCCACTGCTCGTGCCCTTACCCTGAAAGAGTAATGCTAACCCCGAAATCATGCAGATGGCTTACCAGGAGTTGATCGAGTAGGTCTTTCCCCCCCCTGAAGTACTCCTGAAGGCGAAGAATCCACTCTCGGTTGAAGAGCGCTGACTCAAAGAATCTCTAGGCTATGCAACTACTGAAAGATGAGATGGAGATGAACATGCGCTTGATCGGTTGTTCTTCCGTTGAACAATTGAATCCAACGCTAGTAGACACTCGCGGGCTCTCCATGCACTCAACTTCGGTCCCGGCAGACACTCTGGGTATGACTGTCTACGGTATGTCCTTCTGGAGCTATACTTTCCTTTTTTTGGATGATATCTGAGTCCTGAAACATGTCTTTGGAGACTATTCTCTGTAATTATGTTTCCGGGCTCTAGAAACTATGATGAATGGGCAATGCTGACTGCGCATGCTTGAATCAGATCCCTTAGTCAATCCTGCAGAAAAAGCGAAGCTTTGAAGACAGCTCTCACAAGGTAACGATTTGGCAAAGGCATGGTTTGTACATATTTTTCCCCAGTATATTTCTATATATGGCGGACTCTTTCTGGAAATAAGAAATAGAATAAATTCTACTTAGGCCACAGAATAGCAAATGCAGGATTCCAGTGGTGTGATGTAGAAGCTCCAACCTCATGAAGAGGTATCATTTGTTCTATTGCGACCCAGGATTCGCGCGGACTTTGGGGTATTCAACTCAGCCAGACTGCGTGAAATATACCCTACCCTGAATAAGGCAGTTAACCTATGAACGGAAAGACAAAGTCAAGGTCTGGACTGACTTAGAATTTTCAAAAGGCAGTAAAGAGGCAGAACAAGACGGAACCCATGCTCGCAACCAGCGTAAAGCTGAATGAAAATGGATAATGCTCTAGTGTCCAAACCGTGACCATCGCCGTATCAGGACCGGACATGTCGACCACATTATTATCTACATAATCACACAACAGGAGTTTTGCTGCTTTGCTTGCCTAGTTAGAATAGCGTTAGACAACGAACGCAAACAACAGGTTGAGGACGGCCATACTTATAAAACATTTTGCTCTGTGCACTTAATCCATCACTCTTCTCCACCAAGCTGTCGATCTTCTCCCCCCGCTCCAACACGCTCTCAATAGTCTTATGCAGCACTATCTTCGTCTCGTCCAGTTCTTTCTGGATCTTCATAATGCTATCCGCCTGCTGTGGGTCCTGGTATTTCACAATGTATTCTTTGAGCTGCGGGAAGGCGAGGGTGGGGGAGGAGGTGGCAAAGGCGGAACGGGGGTATTTGGAGAGAAATTCGTCGACGACTTTCGATAGCAGTTGGTGGGCTACCAAGGCTGGGTATTCGGGGTCGCTGATGATAATACCGGCAACACCTTCGGTGCGACCGTAGGCGTGGAAGGTGTAGGCTTGAAGACCGTGAGTGTCACAGTGAAGACGAAGGAAGAGGGAGGCGCCAGCATACACTTCTCCTCGACATCTTGCCGTTGGCCGGGCTTTGTTCTTTCCGCTACGGTCTTGGAGAAGAGTTTCATGAATTGGGCATAACTGCGGCGCGAGACCAAGTCAGTCGCTCGAAGGCGGGGATGGGGTGTCGAGGGGCGGACTTGTCTCTGGTGAAGCGGGAGTAGCTGCTAAGATCCGACTCTGCACACAATTCATGCGCGGGCTTGTTCTCGTTCTTGAGAATCTAGAATAGGCATCAGTGTCTGCGGCGTTTCATACAATGCGCAGGGGAGTACGCCTATGTAAAAGATCTTCATGATGTATAGGGTGGGGGTCACCGAGTGCTGGTGAGTGAGTACTGTATAGATAGCTACAGAAGCAGGAAGGGCAGCAGTTTTCAAGAGTAATGTATCAAGGTTGTTGCATGTGTGTTGAGTGGAGATGAATGAGCACCGGGTACGTACACTAGCACGTCAAAAGTCTAGGCCCAAACCCAAAAAACGCAAACAACGCGTTTATACTTTACCAACTCTACTACCCCTTATTACCTCCAGTACTATAACACGTACCCCGTTAGGTCCAATTTCTGCTAATAGGACTCCTAAAAAGGAGCTTATTTTATCCGAAAAAGTAATTATTTATAAAGTATTTTATTTAAGAGAAAAAACTGCCTTAATAGCTTCCCGCGAAAATCTTAAAAAATTTATTATTTAAGGTATTATTAAATATTACCTTATTTAGCCTCAAAGTATTTCAAAGTTATAATTAGGATATCCTTTTAAGCTATTGGAATAAAACAAAAAATATATTATATATATTATTAAAAGGAAGCTTATTATCGAATATAAAAAATTAATATTATAATATATAATAAAATATTCGAAATTTATTATATATTATTACTTTAAGGAGTATAACTTTATTAATTAATTTATTTAAAAAAGATCATTGCTTTTAGAAATTATAATATATAAATAATTAGTTTAATATAAAATATTAAAATATTAAACCTTTAAATAATAACAAAAAGTAATCTAATTTAATAAATATTCCGTAAAATAAGAGAAAGGTAAAAAATATAAATTAATATTCTATTTGCCTTATAAATATTTAAAAAAATATATATAATTTATTTTAAAAAGCAAAGGTATATTAATAATAATTTAAAAAGGTTTTTATAATTCGGAGCAGTAGAACCTCGTTATTATAAAATAAAATAAAATAATAAAATACAAGGGATATTTAATTAATAATTATCTTAAGGTTTTAAAAAAAAAAATTCTTATAATTTATAAATTAAGCCTTTTTTTTATATAAGATAACGCTTTTATATATATAATATATAAAATATAAATATAGCTCCGAAAATATAATATTAAAATATTAGAATAACCCCTTTTTTCCTTTAATCTTAATTTAATCGAATACCTTTAGAAAAGGCTTAAGGAACTCGTTTATAAGATACGGTTAAATATCGAAAAAGTATATAAAAATAATAAAAAGGTATAGGAAATTATAGGGGAGGTTTTAAAATAAACTTAATAATTATTTCCTAAAGAGCTATTAATATTATTAACTAAGAATATAAAAAGAAAGGTAAATATAATAATAAACGTTAAAAAGTAATATATAAAATATAAAATATTTTTAGGGAATTAATATATTATTATTAGTTAATTATTATATAAAGATATAAGGCTCTCCTATAAATAGTTGGCAAATTGGATATAATAGGGGAAATAGTGGTACGGGGTTGTTTTTAGCTTGGCCCAGACTTTTGACGTGGCACTATACAGTACGCCCTATCGGGAAGACCCGCGTGTTCAGCATCATCTACGACTTTTAGTCTTTTACCGTGGACAAGGCACAACATTGATATGATCCTCAAGTACGAGTACTATGCGTGAACAAAAGACAGTATCCTCCTGTCTCAAGTGATCCAAAGTCTAGATTTTAGTACCCCTAGTGAGACCAGGCCATGCGCCGTGGGCTATTTTAACAGGCCTTGCTTGATCATTGTGGTCTTACAGCTGCTACTTGTTGAAAGTCTAGAACGCACAATATCGAAAAACAACCCTCATGTCGCCCTCCTTCGATGCTGCAGAGGCCCAATGGCGGGCCCAGCTCGCTACAATGCGACAAGCGATTGCGGCACTCAAGATAGACCAGCCAGAGAACCAGGAGCAAGAATACGGTTGTGAGATCCTAGTCGATGACAACGACCTGACTAAAGGAAGTGGTTCCGATGACATCTGGGATATTTTCAGCGAGGAGGAGGAGGAGGAGGAGGATTACAGCAGCGATTGCTTGGATGGCGTGCCAGTCATTGCACCCGATTCAGAAAGCCAGCAAGACGGCTACGGTCAGTCATGGTTGAGGGGCAAATGTCTTGCTTTTGCTGCCAAGAAGCCAGGGCTTGACGCAGCAGACTTACATTCACAGCTGATGGCTCTGCTCTTGTCAGATCTAAAAGATGATGAACTCCAGATGTCTCTGGCTGACATCTTAGGCTACGATGACCTCGACTGGGTGATTGAGATAATCAGCCATCGCACCGATATCCTAGCTCCCAAGTCTCGGGATGCAAAGGACGTCACCGGTGTTCTCAGCAAATTACAAACAAAAGAGCAGCGCGAGCAAGCTCTGCAGCGTCAGGATCACGAACATAAGACTGCAGCTCTGAGATCATCGCAGAATCGTGACGGCCCACAATATCCACATGTTTACATAAAACACAGTTTCGGCAACACCCTTGCCGTAGGAGGCCGTAAGTATGGCCTACCAGATGGAAGCAAGAGAACGGAGCACGAGAAGTATGAGGAGTACTCGATTCCGGCTGCCCAAGTGGGCACTTTGGGTCAAGGTAGAAAGCTCGTTGAGGTTTCTGAAATGGATGGCCTCTGCAAAGGGACCTTTCAAGGCTACAAGTCCTTGAACCGTATGCAGAGCTTGGTCTATCCTGTAGCATACAAGACAAATGAGAATATGTTAATTTGCGCTCCTACAGGTGCCGGTAAGACCGACGCTGCCATGCTCACCATTCTCAATGCAATCAGCCACAATACTACCCCAAACCCAATAGAAGCACCGGAAGCTTCGGACTTTGTCGTCGATTCTGAAGACTTCAAGATCATCTACGTGGCTCCGATGAAGGCGCTGGCTGCTGAGATTACACAGAAATTGGGTCAACGTCTCGCGTGGCTAGGAATTCACGTACGCGAGTTTACGGGTGACATGCATCTGACGAAGAAGGAGATCGTCCATACTCAGATCATCGTGACCACGCCGGAGAAGTGGGATGTGGTCACTCGCAAGAGCACCGGAGATACTGAGCTTGTTCAAAAGGTCCGTTTGCTGATCATTGATGAGGTGCACATGCTCCACGATGAGCGAGGCGCTGTTATCGAATCACTGGTCGCTCGCACCGAAAGGCAGGTGGAAAGCACGCAGTCTCTTATTAGGATCGTTGGTCTTTCTGCCACTTTACCAAATTACGTCGACGTCGCCGATTTCTTGAAGGTGAATCGTATGGCAGGCTTGTTCTACTTTGATGCTTCATTTCGGCCCGTCCCACTTGAGCAACATTTCATTGGCGTTCGAGGCAAGGCCGGCACGAAAGTCTCTAGAGAGAACATTGACCGGACAGTATTCGAAAAGCTGAAAGAGATGCTGGAGCGTAGCCATCAAGTCATGGTCTTCGTTCACTCCAGAAAAGACACAGTCAATACCGCTCGGACGTTCATACAAATGGCCCAAGATCAACAATGCCAAGACCTGTTGGATTGCATGGAGGCTGAGGGCCATGCGGTGGCCATGCGAGACCTGAAAGGCACAAAGGGTAGAGAGCTGCGAGAACTTGTGCCGAAAGGGTTTGGTACACATCATGCCGGGATGCCACGGTCTGACCGCAACAGAGTGGAGCAGCTTTTCGCCCGAGGTCACATAAAGGTGCTTTGCTGCACCGCAACGCTGGCATGGGGGGTCAATCTGCCGGCGGCTGCCGTCATCATCAAGGGTACCCAGCTGTACAGCTCGCAAGAGGGTAAGTTTGTGGATCTTGGGATCTTAGACGTCCTGCAGATCTTTGGCCGTGCTGGTCGACCCCAGTTCCAAGACACGGGCATAGGTTTCATCTGCACTACCATTGATAAGTTGGACCACTACCTTAGTGCGGTGACGCAACAGCAGCCGATCGAATCGAAGTTCTCTAGAAAGCTGGTGGACAATCTCAATGCGGAGATTGCCCTAGGAACTGTCACCTCTGTTCCCGAAGCCATTCAGTGGCTTGGCTATTCCTATCTCTTTGTGCGCATGCAGCGTAGCCCATTAACCTACGGTATAGGCTGGGCTGAGATCTGTGATGACCCGCATCTTGTTCAGAGACGACAAAAGTTGGTCGTTGACGCAGCACGTATCCTGCAACAGAGCCAAATGATCATATTCAACGAGACAACAGAAGAGCTCCGAGCCAAAGATCTCGGTCGAATTGCTAGCCAGTACTATGTCCTGCAGACAAGCATTGAGATCTTCAACACAACGATGGCACCGCGAGCGACCGAAGCGGATGTCCTGAAAATGATTAGTCTGAGTGGGGAGTTCGACAACATTCAGTCCAGGGACAACGAAGCGAAGGAGCTTTTAAGACTCAAAGAGGAATCTACACATTGCGATATAGCAGGTGGGATCGATGTTGCTTCTGCAAAAACGAACATCCTGCTTCAGTCGTATATCTCTCGAGCTCGGATAGAGGACTTTGCTCTCGTTTCTGACTCTGCATATGTCGCACAGAATGCAGCAAGAATCTGTCGTGCTTTGTTCATGATAGCTCTCAATCGAAGATGGGGTCACCAATGCTTGGTGTTGCTGTCTCTCTGCAAATCAATCGAAAAGCAGATTTGGCCATTCCAGCACCCATTCCACCAGTTCGATCTTCCACTCCCAATACTGAGGAACCTCGACGACAAAGCCTCACTCACCTCTATCGAGGCTCTACGTGATATGGAGTCGGCCGAGGTTGGTCAATTGGTCCACAACCATGGAATGGGCAACACGATTACAAAACTGCTTGACAATTTCCCAACACTAACAACCGAATGCGATATTGCACCATTGAACCGAGACGTTCTTCGTATACGCCTGTATCTGTCGCCTGACTTTCGTTGGAACGACCGACATAATGGAACATCCGAGTCATACTGGATATGGGTAGAGAATTCAGAAACTTCGGAGATCTATCACCACGAGTATTTCCTACTAACGCGGAAGAAGCTCTACGATGAACATGAATTGAACTTCACAATACCACTAGCCGATCCACTACCAACCCAGATTTACGTACGAGCGGTTTCTGATCGTTGGTTGGGAGCTGAAACAGTCACGCCGGTCTCGTTCCAGCATCTCATCCGCCCAGATACGGAGAGCGTATACACAGACTTGCTAGATCTTCAGCCACTTCCAGTCTCTGCGCTGAAGAATCCACTGCTCGAGGAGATATACGGCCAGAGGTTTCCGTTTTTCAATCCGATGCAGACTCAGATCTTCCACACACTATACCATACTCCAGCGAATGTTTTGCTTGGCTCTCCAACCGGCAGTGGTAAAACTGTTGCTGCGGAACTGGCCATGTGGTGGGCTTTTCGAGAACAGCCGGGCTCCAAAGTTGTCTACATTGCGCCCATGAAGGCACTTGTGCGAGAGCGCGTGCAGGACTGGCGCAAGCGTTTGACAAGGCAGATGGGTCTGAAGCTTGTTGAACTAACAGGAGATAATACCCCGGATACTCGAACAATTCGAAATGCCGATATCATCATCACTACGCCGGAAAAGTGGGACGGCATTAGTCGTAGTTGGCAGACTAGGGACTATGTGAGACAGGTTAGTCTGGTGATCATTGATGAAATTCACCTACTGGGAGGCGACCGAGGCCCAATTCTTGAGATCATTGTCTCTCGAATGAACTACATTGCTTCACACTCCACAGGCGCAGTACGGCTGGTGGGTATGTCTACTGCTTGCGCAAACGCCATGGACCTGGGCAATTGGCTCGGGGTCAAGGAAGGGCTTTTTAATTTTCGTCACTCTGTGCGGCCTGTGCCTCTGGAGATCTTCATCGATGGCTTTCCGGAGCAGAAAGGTTTCTGCCCGTTGATGCAATCCATGAACCGGCCTACGTTCCTAGCCATCAAAACACATTCACCAATCAAGCCAGTCATTGTGTTTGTTGCGTCTCGCCGACAAACGAGGCTAACTGCAAAGGATTTGATAAACTTCTGTGGCATGGAAGATAATCCACGTCGATTTGTTCGTATGTCCGAGGAGGATCTGCAGCTCAACCTCTCACGAGTGAAGGATGAGGCACTTCGGGAAGCGTTGAGCTTCGGCATAGGCCTTCATCATGCCGGCCTTGTCGAGAGCGATAGACAGCTCACCGAAGAATTGTTTGCCAACAACAAGATCCAGATACTGGTAGCAACAAGCACGCTTGCCTGGGGAGTCAATCTACCTGCGCACCTTGTCGTGGTCAAAGGCACTCAGTATTTCGATGCGAAAATCGGAGGGTACAAAGACATGGATCTGACAGACGTGCTTCAAATGCTTGGTCGAGCAGGAAGACCGCAATTTGATACCTCAGGCATTGCTCGCATATTCACCCAAGACGCAAAGAAAGCCTTCTATAAGCACTTCCTACATACTGGGTTCCCTGTCGAATCTTCTCTACATCATGTCCTTGACAATCATGTTGGCGCTGAGGCATCAGCGGGCACAATTGGCACAAAACAAGACGCACTCGATTACCTGACCTGGACGTTCTTCTTCCGTCGGTTACACAAAAACCCCTCTTACTACGGCTTGGAAATCTCTACTGAGGAGCATAATACGATCGCCGCACAACAGCTTGCCAATGATTACATGGTGGAACTAGTGGATAAGTCTTTGGGAGAGCTGGCACAATCTGGCTGTATCGCTCTTCATTCGAATGGCGACGTCGACTCCACGCCCCTTGGGAAAGTCATGAGCTATTATTACCTGTCTCACAAAACCATTCGTCACCTTGTCAGGAACGCAACGAGAGATGCGAGCTTTCCAGACGTATTGTCGTGGATGTGCGGTGCCACCGAATTTGATGAGCTTCCAGTACGCCACAATGAAGATTTGATCAATGCAGAGCTATCCAAGAACCTTCCGCTGAGCGCCGATAATCTTGGCCTTCCCATGTGGGATCCACACGTCAAGGCATTCCTCCTCCTGCAAGCCTACTTCTCTCGAATCGATCTGCCAATATCCGACTATGTCGGAGATCAAAATTCCGTGCTTGATCAAAGCATACGTATCGTTCAAGCATCCATTGACGTCTTGACAGAGCTTGGCTTCTCATCGAGCTGCATGGTAATGATGACCTTGCTTCAGTGCGTCAAATCAGCGCAATGGCCTGACGATGGGCCCCTTTCCATCTTTCCTGGCGTAGACAGCGCAAAGGAAAAGTTACGCTTAGAGCAAAAGAACGAACCTCTACGCTCACTTATCCAGATCCACTCTCTGTCCAAGAATGATCTTTCTTGCATCTTGATCGGCTTAGGGGTTTCCGGCAATGCACAACCGAATGTGCTCAAAGCCATCGATGTCCTGCCCCAGCTGAATGTCAACATCATGGACGTAACCGCTCTCGGCCTTACTGTTGGTATCGCTCGTCTGAATGCGGCCACGCAACCCGATTATCATATCTACGCCCCGAAATATCCTAAATCGCAGTCTGAAGGTTTCTTTCTGCTTGTGAGGGACCTGGCCAATGATGACGTCTTGGCATTGAAGCGGATAAGCTGGCCACAGAGAGATAAGGAGCGTACCTCTGGGAGTAGACCTACGTCTAGAACGGTCGTGAAGTTCAGCCCTGAAAGGATGGAGAGAACAGTCGATGTATTGATCGTAAGTGATGCTTATGTAGGGATGATGTGGAGGGTGGAAGAGGTAGAGGTGCCTGCGGCACCCGTGACACATGATTATGATGGCAAGAAGTAACAAGACATATCTAATCAAGAATGTGTGATGAGTTTCGATCAAATGCTATGGCTAGTAATAGCAGATCCAACAACATGCTTTATGTGAAAGCGAATGCATACCCTCAGTCAAAATCTTTGTCCAGCCAAAGCAGTCTATGGAGATTATCGGTTCTCAGACAGCATTGCCTGGTCCTTGCCCAGATGCTGTTACCTGTCCTCGTCCAAGGTCATGAATCTGCAGCCAACTGCTTGGTGGCGCTGAATGTAGCGGTCGCCGCTTCAAACCCCTTCTTGAGCCCTTCTTCTCGACTTTCACCTTTTCACTGAATTTCAGTGAACGAAGCCCCGATGTCATTTGAATTTTTCAATCCTAGCTAAGCCGTGTCGGATTTTTGTTGGTGCGCCATCGCGTAGCCTGGTATCTAACACGAGTGCCACCGCTACCCAATCTTAAGGACGCCAGCCGCATTTGCAGTCCACGTGCCATCGAGATAGCGTCAACCTCAAAACCCTGTCGGCTCTATGGGCTGAACGGAACCTTTATGTTTGAGTGTCGTTTCGCCTCCGAACGATAGTAATCCGAAAATAAGAGGTACAGGTCGTCATATCTATTCCCAATACTCGTTCTTCACAGCCTAAGCTCATCTCTGCTCGCCCATATCCTCTCGATAATTGCTCCATCTTAACTAACCGCAGGAGCCCACCTGCTCGTTGCCAACTGATGATGTGCTGAACATAGCTTATCGCTTACGCAGGTCTGCAGAGCGATGTAGAATTTGCAGATCTCGAAAAGGCATCTATTTAGGTCCAATTCCCGATTGGCCTCATTTCGCCAATCATAAATGTGGCTCGGAGATTCTTGGTGTCCCTGAACCGATTGCTGTTTAATTGCAGCCAGGAAGTACCTTAGGGCCAGCAAGCTTTGAAGTATATGGAGTCCCGATCTCTACCTTACCTTCTAGAGTCTGGCGCTATTTCCGATCCCACTTTTGTGTGACGGTGGCATACCGCCCAGATCGCTGGGATGCAAGAACCTCAATAGGGAGGACTTCGAGAAGGCAGGCACGGACTCTTGTCATCTATCGAAGGAATCGTCGCGAGTCCAGAATTCCTCTCGACGGCCTCCACGTCATGCATCGTTCCAAATCGTTCAGCCGCAACAAAGCTGTTGATGGTGTGACGTTTGGTGTGGAGGCCAGGGAAGTTTTCGCCGGACTTGATCCAGACATGGCTGAAAAGATTAAGCAAACCTCTTCGACGCTATGATGTACACTACGGCTTCGCACTGACACGACTTGAGACATTGTGATTTTTCTTATCAGGGAAGACATCGATTCTTCGAACAAAAGGAGCAGTATTCTCGCACATGAAGGTTCCGTCACATCTCAACGCGTCCAAGCCCGTGCCAGCTTAGGGCGTATGTCCTCAACTCAATGCATCAGACATGCTCAGCAGAAGCTAACCTTTGGGGAATACAGTGTGCTGGGACCCTATGGTCCTCCTATTAGATGAGCCTTCATCAGGTTTTGATGCTTCGTCGAGAAAAAGCCTCATCTCCACTGGTTACAGTGTTCTCACAATGCACAGTACAAGAGACGCGCATGGCTTGGCGGACCGTGCAGGTATGATGTCAGGACGCGTTCTCACGCTTGGAACTCCCAGAGGTCTCAGGAGGAGATGGGGCGACGTGTAGCAGGTGCATCTTGTTACGAAAAGAGTGTCTCACACGAGCTCACCAGAAATGAACGGACTTAAAAGCTTGGGTCAGGGCAAAGTTGAAGAGGTATAAAAATAGAAGACACATGCTGTGGGCAGCTCGGGTATCTGGTACCAGTACGAGCGCACCAGCAGGTACGAGATCAACATTCGCGAAGGACTCTGATGGTAGGCCAATCATATCGACTCCTGGAAAATTACAAAGAGAATCTCGGCCTAGTGTATCATTCCGTTTACCAAACTAAGCTTGGTCAGGTCTTTGTGGATATTTTGAAGGAGCATGATGCCGAAGAGGGTGACAATCAAACACGAAGAGGACGTGGCGGGGAAAATGGGTAACAGAGAGGAGAAATTACGAACAGCTGTCTCTTGCAACAAGTCAGTGCAGGGATGATAGCGCAGTATGTGCCTCTTTGCGTTAATGTTATGCACTATCCTAAACCTCTTTCTCTCCAAAATGTTTCTTTGCTCTCTCCTCTTGTTGTCGAACTTCTAAATCCTTTAGGCAAGGAGCAAATAGTAGCTCTCCGGTGTACAGCTTGTACACACTTGCGGCAACGACGACGGCCCAGAGAATTATGACGCAGACAGAGAAAATCTAAACAGAGCTGAAGTCAGCATGAGAGTGGACTAAGGGTAGCACGGCTTCGTAGGAGCACGGAATGTACGTTTCTTCGAGATTTGGGTACACGTTAGAATTGCATACAGTACCAAGCACATTGAAGAACGCCGATGGGGTTTCCTTGCCTAATGTCGTCGTAGAAACAGTGAACACCCCCAGCGGAAAGGTAAAGCCTGCGTGATCCCTAGGTCAGCATTACACTTGTAAGGCAGAAACAGGAGCTATGAAGCCAGTGCTTGAGTACGCTAGGAGGACGACTCCCAAAACATGGTTCAAACCCCCTTATTGTACAAATCTTGGGACAAATTGACACGTAAGAGATGACTCACCCCACCATCCCATATTGATCGGAAATTTTCCTCTAGTAATACTAGCGAGGGCAAAGAAGAGCCAAACCACCCCGAAGCCCCACATTATAAGTGCTGTGAGCCATCCGATAACATACAAAATGCTACCAGCGTTTCCTCCAGCGAGCTCGAGTGTCTGTGTCTTTGGGTAATTAGACATCGCAACCTTACCCAGTTGCATGACGGCAAAGCCTCCTTGGCCCAGGGGACCCAAAGGCAAGAATACGGACACGATAGCTTCGCGGGGTGGTAGTTTGTGGATAATGAGGCGGTGGAAGTAAATCACGAGGACTACCATAGCGAGTGGGAACCCAGTACCCCAAAGAATATATGACACAAGTATTGTCCAGAGAACGTATCTTGTGTCCGGTAAAACTTCTGCGACAATTCCACCAGAAGCTGCTGCGACGATCGGGGCTACCACTGGCAGAAGCCATGCAGCTGTCATGGTCGAAAGTTCGGCTTTATGAAGGTACATGCTAATCATTCGTAAGTTGCAAAGTGCTCCCCCATGTCTGAATGAAATGAAGAACGCACATCACAAAGGGAAGATAGAAACAGACAGCAAGGGCGATGACTGCATCAATCCACCATAAAGTCCAAGCCTGCTGTAGTTAGATGTAGGCTCCTTTCCCCGAGGCATCTAGCACTTGCCAGGTAAACGGCTCCGATCCCCCATGCAGGCACGCAAATAAACACAATCATGTTAACTATTGTTGCCAGGCCCATTGGGAAAGTACCAACGAAAAGCGACTGTGCCGGATGGCGAATCATGGCAACCCATATTTCAGGATATATGGTATAGCGCAGAACAGATATCATCAGGAAAACGAGAAAAAGCAATACGTTCAAAACAAATATGACAACAGATATCCAGTAAAGCCACACTCCGTTGTAAGGTAGATTGTGAAGGATAATAGACACAATTCCCGTTCCCATGATCACGGAGAACCATCTAGCAACCATGACCAGAATTAGTAGAACTCTGCGTCAGGTCTTCGCGTGCCATGTTCAAGCCTCACAGATCCCAAAATAAGAGTATGGCTATCCTCTGAAGCCCATGCACACGATAGCTTGCAGGGAGAGCTTGTCGGCTTACGATGGGGTGAAGTTCCTGATCACTCTTCTCCACCCTCTCTGGTCCTTCGTGACCTCGGTCGGTGGCGCGGCTTCATTCCTGCCGACTTCGTTGTTGCACGTGGCCAGTCTCATCTCTGGCCTGTTCGAACCATCGCTATCTGGGTTCTTGGAACCAGTAGGGCTGACGAAAGCGGAGATATCGCCTTCCATTGCCAATTTGGCTTTCATAACAGAGACCCTTGCAGGATCCCTCGGGTGCTATAATCTATCCAGACCCGCAAGGCACCTTGTCAGTCTCGCGGACCAGCTGGATCTCATAGATAGCACCTATCAGAGGCCGAGTGATGCGCTTTCCAGGAGCCAGAAAGAGATTGTCGGATCTGCTTGCATCTTGCCGTCTCAGTCAGGTTCAATACGACGTAAGTAGGGTATTGACCTACTCTGTGTTGAGAAAGCGGATAGTGTTCAAAGAGAATAAATTGGGTTAGGGCTACTGGTGTATACTGTCAGATGCTTACCTACCTTAGCAGAAGGCTACGAAAGCTCGGTACAGTGCTGGTACCGTTCTTCAACATCACCAAATCAGCAGGCCTGCCTAGGGTATGCCCTGCGGGCCCTGGGCAGGAATTAGCAGGATTAGCAAGATTAGCCTATGTCCAATCCTTGGGCGTATTTAGCAATCCTTATTATTTTGCGTAGCTTGGGCGCATTTAACAAGTCTTATTGTTTCTAATATTTATTTAAAAAAAACAAATATTTAATTTTATTTTTCAATAAATAATAAATTTAATAAAATAATAAAAAATTAATAATTAATTAATAAATAAAAAATTTATTTATATATTTATATATATTTTTATTAAACTGTTTAAATTTTTATTACATTATTATTTTAATGAACATTGGCAAATTCGGAAAAAAAAAGTTAATTTTTAACAATATGTTTTACTAATTAATTGTTGAACATATGTAATAATTTTTTTTAATTGATTGCTATTGTGCAAGATGGAACTATCTATGAATGCCAAGGCACTAGGCCGGATTAGGCTTAGTAGCGGAATATATCCGCATTGCTATTCTTGTTATTCAATATTCTTACTTTATTATAGTTATATTGTAAACAAACAGTAATAAAAAGTCAGAAATAGTTAAGTTAGAGTTCCCAAAACGACTAAGTTAATAGCTTTGACTGTTTTAATATTATTATTTTAATAATAATAAAATTATTTTTAAGTTAAATATAATATTTTTAAAAATTTTCTTATATCATTAGCAAATCCGGAAAAATCCCAAATGGATATTAGCAAGTCGATTTTCTAATCAGCCGCGTTTAGTACGATTAATACGATTAGCAGGATTTTGCCAAGAAATTTTTTGCCAAACTTTTTTTAGGGTTGGGAACTAAATCTTTATTTTTAAAACGGCTATATCTTTACGATTAATCAACGTTTTTTAAAAAAAATTAAAATTTTGAAAATTTTGCTAAAAACAGCCCTAAATGAAATTAAATTACCTATATAAGTTTAATATATAGGCCCTATTTAAACGGGGCCTTAAATAAAATAAAATATATATATTTTTTTTGGTGGTGCTGATTGCGTTCTGATTTGGTATATTTTATACTAAGAAATTTGAATATAAGCAGATCCGCTGATCCGGATTTTCGCTACTAAACGTACCAAAATAAGGTTTCCGGATTTGCTAATAATATATATTAATATTAAGTAAATTAAGAGTAATAAAAGATAAAAAAATATATATAAATTATATATATATATATATATAAATTTTAAATAATTATTAAAGGCTTTATAGGCTTTTGTAAGTTTTTAAATAAAATAATAAATAGTTAAATAAATAATTATAAAGTTCAAATAATAATTTTAAGGCCGATATATTAGTTCTAAGGTATAATAAAAAAATTTATAAAAAAATTTAATATATATATAATCTTAAAATAATATTAATATAAATATTATAATATAATATATAATTAATAAAAAAGTAATTAAAATAAATAAAAAGTTAATATATAATTCCTTTAAAACTTTTATAATTTCCTTAAAACTTTTATTAAATTAATTAAATAAAAGGAAAATTAATATATTTTTTTACATATAAAATATATATATCAAATCTTTCAAATTAGCTTTTATAATATATAAATTAATATAAAGTTTATTTTAAATTAAAAGCTTTATAAAATACTTTGAATTTGACTTTAAAAAAAACTTTAATAAAATTATTATTTATTATTTATTCGGTAAAGATATATATAAATTTAATTTTACCCGAAGTTATTTTTTCCTTTACGAACTTATATTAAATATTTATATGTTTTATATATTTATAATTAATAAGGGTTTTAGCAAAGGTAATTACCCTTTAATTATTATAATAAATTGTTATTATAAAAATATAAATAAATTTTATAATCTTATTTTTAATAAAGGTAATAAAGAGGGAATCCTTAAAAGCAAATTATAATTAAAAAAATAATTTTTTAAACTAAATAACTTTTTTAATTATTTATATTTAAATTAAATATTTAATTTTATAAATAAATAATATAATTATAATTTAATATTTAAAGGATTAATTAATAATTATATTATTTAAATTAAAAACATATTTATTAATAAAGTACCAAGTTTCCTTATTTTTGAAAAATTAATATTATTATAATTATATATAAAGATAGGGGAGCCTTTATAAATAAACTTTAAATTAATAATAAAATATAAATAGTAATAAATATATTTAATGACTTTTTAATAAGATTTAGTTAATTTAAATATATATTAATTTATTATAGAAATAAAAAAAGTAATATTAATTTTAATATTTATTATAATATATATAATTACGTTTATAACGGATTAATATTTAATATAATTTTTATTATTAATTATAAAATTTAAAAGGGCTTTTTATAAATTTATAATTTTTATAAAAATATTAATATTATAATTTAATTTAATATTTTATATATTATATTTTATAAAAACTTTTTTAAAATAAATCCCTTATTTTAGAAGAAAGATATAATTAACTTTATTATAAATTATTTTTATATTTAAAAAGAAATTAAAAAGTTTAAAATTAATTATTTCGAAGTTTTTAAAAAATTATATTTTAACGATATTAATTTCGGTTATTATAAGGTTTATAATTAAAACATTATTTATATAAATAATATAAAAAAACGAATTTTATATTTATCTACTTAATTTCTAAATTATATATTATAATAATTATAAAAATAATTTTATAATTTATAAGCTTTATAATTAATATAAAGATTTTATTAAAATTGATATTTTATTATTAAAGGAAACCTTTTACAATTTAACAAATTTTATAATAAAGAATCTTATTTTTATTATTTTATTTAATTTTATAAATTTATTTACTTTTTAAAATATATCTTTCATTAAAAAGGTTATATAACTCTTATATATTATTCTTTATAAAGGATTTATATTACTTCTTTATAATTATTTCTTATTTTTTATTATAATAATTTTTTATACTTTTTTTATAAATAACTAGTTTATTAAAGTCGGAAAGGTTAATATAATTAAATTAAATAATTAAAGATAATAATTAAAAGTATTTTAATATATATTAAATATTTTACTTTAATCAGAAATAACATATAATAAATTAAAAGTAAAAATAAAAATAATATTATTATTTTTAAACTTTTATATATAAAGGTAAAGTTTATAAAGAATATATATAATATATAATATATTAAAAGCAGTTTTTATTAAAAGCGTTAATTAAAAAAAAGGTTAATAAAATCGATAATATTACTATAATTAAATTATAATAAA
>JAABUQ010000126.1_pt1 | contig 155108 bp, 155 predicted proteins | sample 5560001 | NCBI WGS metagenome assembly JAABUQ01 (sample SAMN10711888, study PRJNA513371) | rock metagenome | isolation source: Antarctica rocks | place: Antarctica: Victoria Land, Finger Mt nord | collected 2015-12-18
GTGGGACGAGCGGCCGTTGCTGGTGATCGTACGCAAGCCCGGCGCGGAGGTCACGCGCGACGACGTGCTCGCCTATCTCGTCGGCAAGATCGCCAAATGGTGGACGCCCGACGATGTGGTGTTCGTGGACGCGCTGCCGCACACCGCGGCGGGCAAGATCCAGAAGGTCGAACTGCGGCGGCAGTTCGCGCACTACCGGCTGCCGACCGCCGCGTGATCCTCGCTCGAGATCACGTCCGCGCGTTTGGGGTCACCTCACGGTCTGTGTAAATTGCACGCCAAGCCTCGTCCGGGACAAAGGCCTGGGGAACGGCACGGAGCGTGCGCAATCTTACGCCGGTCGGGCGCTGTCCAGTCGTAGCCGCCGGTGAACGCGATATGTTCCCACCCGAGCCGCGCGACGTGGGCGAGCCGGTCGGTGGGGATGTCCGAGTGCTCAGGTGACGCGCGCGCGCGTGGCGAAGCGGGGTTCGGCCCAGGCGCGGGTGGTCAAGACCTCGCCCACGATCGTGCCCACGTCCCAGACTTGCGCGTAAGCGAGCGTCAGCGGGGTCAGACCCGCGCGCCACAGATCGGGCGAGCGGAAATCGCCCACTACGCCACGCTCGATCAGGCATTGGCAAATTTCGTAAGCGTGAGGGTGCTGGAACACGAGATGACTGCCGCGCTGCGCGGAATCGCGCGGGGAGGCGAGGATGAGGTCGGGCGCGGTCTCGGCCAGGCGCGCGATCAGCAGTTCGGACAGTGCGCGGCTCTTGGCCTCGACGGCGCGCATATCGATGCTTGCGAACAGGTCCACGCCCGCTTCGAGCGCGAGCAGGCTCAGGATCGGCGGCGTGCCCGCGAGGAAGCGCGTCATGCCCGGCGCGGGGGTGTACGCATCCTCGAAAGCGAAAGGCGCGGCGTGGCCCATCCAGCCGGTCAGCGGGCTCCGCATCGTGGCATGGTGGCGCTCGGCGGCGAACAGGAAGGAGGGCGCGCCGGGACCGCCGTTCAGATATTTATACCCGCAGCCGACCGCGAAGTCCGCGCGCGTGGCCGTAAGATCGACCGCGACCGCGCCGGTCGAGTGGCTGAGGTCCCACAATGCGAGCGCGCCCGCCGCGTGCGCGGCCGCCGTCAGCGCGGCCATGTCGCGCAAGTGCGCGGACTTGTAGTGGACGTGGGTCAATAGCAGCACCGCGATATCGGGGCCGAGCGCGGCGGGAATATCGGCGAGATCGGCGGTGACCACGCGCGCGACGGGGACCGTATCGGCAAGACCGGTCGCCACGTAGAGGTCGGTCGGGAAATTGCCGGTCTCGGTCAGGATCGTGGTACGGCCCGGGCGCAGCGCTAGCGCGGCGGCGAGCAGCTTGAACAGGTTGACCGACACCGAATCGGCCACGATTACCTCGTGCGCGGCTGCGCCGACCAGCGGCGCGATCTTGGCACCCACGCGTTGCGGCGCGCCGATCCAGTCCGCGCTGTTCCAGCTGCCAATCAAATGTTGCCCCCACTGGCGCGCGAGAGCGTCCGCGATGACGGCAGGGGTGCGCGCGGGCAGGGGGCCGAGCGAGTTGCCATCGAGGTAAATCACGCGCTCGGGCAGTGTGAACCTCGCCCGCATCGCCGCGAGAGGATCGGCCGCGTCGAGCGCCAGCGCGTCCTCGCGCGTCACAGCGCGGTCCTAACCGACAACAGTTCGGGGAAGAAGGTGAGCTTAAGCACGCCCGCGAGATAGGCCGTGCCCGCGCTGCCGCCGGTCCCGCGTTTCAGTCCAATAATACGTTCGACCGTCTTCAGATGGCCAAAGCGCCACCGCTGGACGTGATACTCCAAATCAACGAGCTTCTCGGCAAGCTCATACAAATCCCAGTGGCGCTCGGCATCGCGGTAGATCGCGCTCCAGACCGCCTCGACCGCCGGATCGGGACTGGTCGGGACGATGGGGACCGGGTAGCCACGTCGGCGAAGCAGGGCCAGCGCCTCGTCGTAAATACTCGGGCGCGCATACTCGGCGGCAAGCGACGCGCGTTGTTCGGGTGCGCTCTCGAAGGTGTCCAAGTGGCGGGCACTCTTTGCCCCCATCACGGCTTCGAGCATCCGGTACTGAAAGCTCTGAAACCCCGAACTCGAGCCCAGGTGCGGCCGCATCGCGGTGAACTCGATCGGCGTCATCGTGGCGAGCACGTTCCAACCTTCGATCATCTGCGTCTGTGCGCGCGCGACTCGGCTGAGCATCTTGAACGCGGGCCTGAGATCATCGGCCGCGATCCGCGCGCGCGCGCCATTCAGCTCGGAAAGAATGAGCTTGAGCCACAGCTCCATCGTTTGGTGGGTTACGATGAAGAGCAACTCGTCGGGCGCGTTGCTTCGCGGATGTTGCGCAGCGAGCAAAGTCCCCAGATCGAGATACTGCTCGTAACTGAGTTCATCCGCGACCACGCGCAGGCGCTACGCGGGTGAGGCTAGAGGGGCAAGCCGGAAGCTGCGAAGCGCCGGGTCCATTGCAATCACAATCCCGAGACCCGTCCCATGATCGATCCCACTCGCCGCACCGATTTTTGCGAACTGACCAACAGCGCGAGACAAGGCCGCACCTACGAGGGGTGACCGAGCAGATCGATGCGAAGCCGAACGGGGCGACTATTATGGAAAAGATGGGCCGGTAAGGCCCGCTGATCACACCATTGCGCGTAGCGTCGCGGCGATCCCCTGCACCACCGAGGCGAGTCGCACCGCTGCCTGGATTACCTCGGGCTTGGTATCGTGCTGCGCGAGCACTTTCTCATGCGCGTCGATGCACATTCCGCACCCGTTGATCGCGCTCACGGCAAGGCTAAACAGCTCGAAATCGACTTTCTCGATCCCCGGCGCGCCGATGACGTTCATCCGTAGTTTGGCCGGCATTTTGGCGTATTCCTTGTTCCCCGCGAGGTGGGTGAACCGGTAATATACATTGTTCATCGCCATGATCGCGGCGGCGGACTTGGCGGCGGTCATGGCTTCCGCGCCGAGCTTGGGGGCGGCTTCCGCCTCGGCGGCCTGGATCAGCGGGTGAAAGCCGGTCGCGTGCGCGCAGGCGACGAGGAGGCCGTATTTGCGCTGATCGTTGAGCGTGGTCTCGCCGAGCAGCGAGCCGATGTTGAGGCGAAGGTCCTTGGCGTAATCGGGGATGGTCTGCGCGAGGGCGGCGATCGACATCTTTCTTCCTTCCTTGACCCTCCCGTCTTATCGGGGGGAGCGAAATACGAAGCGCAGCAAGGGAGAGATGGTGCCCCGTCGCGCGCTGCCTCTCCCTGGTGGCTTTGCCACCTGTCCCTCCCGCCGTCAGGGGGAGGGTAGACGCAGGCTAAGCCGTCGGGTGCAGCGTGTCCGCGCCCGCCTGCCAGTTGCAGGGGCACAGTTCGTCGGTCTGCAATGCGTCGAGCACGCGCAACGCCTCCTGCGGGTTGCGACCGACGCTGTCCGCGTTGACCTGCACGTGCTGGATGACATTGTGCGGATCGACAATGAACGTGGCGCGGTAGGTGACGCCGTTCTTGCGATCGATGATGCCGAGCGCCGAGGCGAGCTGATGCGTATTGTCCGCCAGCCACGGGAACTCCGCCTTGGCGAGGCGCTCGTCCGCCTTACGCCAGGCGAAGTGGACGAAATCGGTGTCGAGGCTCGCGCCGATCAACACTGCGTCGCGGTCCTTGAAATCGTGCGCGAGTTCGCCGTAGCCGATGATCTCGGTCGGGCAGATAAACGTGAAGTCCTTGGGCCAGTAGAACACGATCTTCCACTTGTCCTTGAGCGAGGCGTCGCTGGACTTCAACCGCTCGCCCGCCGGGAGAGCGTTGACGCCCTGCTGCACGGGAAGATCGAATTCGGGGAAGGTGTCGCCTACGGTCAGCATGGGGGATCGCTCCTGGTCCGGGGTACGGGTTCGCCGCTGGACATAGGTTTGGGCGCTCCATCGGTCCAATTGATTGTCTTGACCAGACGTAATCGAAGCGCTCGATGATCCTGCCGACGCTCAAGCAGCTTGAATATCTGGTCGCGCTCGCCGACGCGCGTCACTTCGGTCGCGCGGCGGAGGCGAGCCACGTCACCCAGTCGACGCCATCCGCGGGAATAGCCGAACTCGAACGGCTGCTCGGCGTGACGCTGGTCGAGCGGGGGCGGCGCATCGTGCTCACCCCCGTGGGCGAACGCGTGGCCACGCGCGCACGCCGGGTGCTGGGCGAGGCGGAGGGTCTGGTCGAAGCGGCGCACGCAGGCGCGCGACCGCTGTCGGGCGCACTCAGGCTGGGCGTCATTCCCACGATCGCGCCCTTTCTGCTGCCACGCGTGCTGCCTGGGTTGCGCGCGGCCTATCCCGATCTGAAACTCTACCTGCGCGAAGAGACGAGCGCGCCGCTGTGCAACGCACTCTCGAAAGGATCGCTCGACGCGGTGCTGCTGGCGCTGCCGTGGGCGTGCGGAGACGTCGCCACCGCCGAACTGTTTGATGACGCGTTCTACGTCGCCTTCGCGCCGGGCGAGTTGGATGGGCCGCCGATTGCCGTCGCGCCCGAAGCGCTCCAGCCCGATCGGCTGCTGCTGCTGGAAGACGGCCACTGTCTGCGCGGCCAAGCGCTTGCCGCATGCGGTCGGCCCGAGCTGCGCGCCGATCCGACGGTGCTCGGCACCTCGCTCGGCACGCTGGTGCAGATGGTGGACAATGGGCTTGGCCTGACGCTGCTGCCTGAAATGGCGATCGCGGCGGGCATTCTGGCGGGTACGCGCGTGCTTGCCCGACCGCTCGCCGCGCCCAACCCCACGCGCCGCATCGCGCTCGTCTGGCGCGCTACGTCGCCGCGCGCTCAGGAGTTCACATTGTTGGCGGCAGCGCTACGGATCAGGGCACCGGACTGAACTCTCTCCATAACGGACCGTGCAAGCAGGTGTTGCGCCCGGCAACCGTCAACGCTGATCATGCAGACCCTTTACGCTTCGTACGAAACGCCCGCGTTCACGCCCGGCTGGCTCGACATTTTGGCATTGGGGGAGGATGATCCGATTCAGGGGCGCGTGCGGGCGGAGCAATTGAAGGAACTCGGGCAATCGATGCCCTTTTGCGGCTCGGCCCTGCTCGCGCTCGGATGTATGATCGCGGTCGCATTCCGGACTTCGTCGGCGTTTTACGGTTTGCTGGGGTGGCTGGCGGTCCTCACGGCGACCATTCTTTTCAGCCTGTACAAGATCCATCAGCGGCGTGCCGCCAATCTCCGGACTGTTCCCGTTTGTGCGATCTGGCGCACCTCCGCCCGCGCGCTCATCGTGGGTGCGTTGTGGGCTGCCATGTTCCCGTTTTTGCTTGGCTTTGCCGATCAGGACGGACGCGTTGCGCTCAGCGCGCTCAACATCGTCATGATCAGCGCGGGAGCCTTCGCGTTTGCTGCCGTGCCGCTCGCGGCACTACTATTCGTCGGTGTTCTCGTTGTGTCGTTGCTCGCCGTTATGACGATCATGGACGCGTCGTGGACTAGCTTCGCGTTCATCACGATCATGGGCGCGGTAATCACGCGCGGCGTGACCGCGCACGCGCGAACGATCGTTGCCCATGTCCACGCCCATGAGCGGCTGCGCACGCGCAATGAGATGATCGCGGTCCTCCTCAACGAGTACGAGCGCGCGGGCGCGGACTGGCTGTGGGAGACCGACGCGCAGGGGCTGTGCACGCATCTGTCGCCCAAGTTCGCCGAGGTGATCGGATCCCCCGTGCAGGGAATGATCGGCCAGCCCTTGTTCAACGCCGACGGCTCGCAGCTGCTGAACAGGGAGGAATTCGCGCGCGCGGTCGCGCTCAGGCAGACCTTCCGCAACATCCAGGTCGGCCCGATAGTGGGCGGCGATCAACGCTGGTGGAGCCTGAGCGGTACGCCGCGCTTCGACGCGCGCGGGGTGTTCGCGGGCGTGACCGGCATCGGCTCGGACGTGACCGAGCAGCGCCGCGCGCGCGAGGAGATCGAGCGGCTGGCGACGTCGGACGCGCTGACCGGCTTGCCCAATCGAGCCATCATGCGCAAACAAGTCCAGGCCGCGCTCGATGCGGTGCGCGCGGGCGGCACGGGATCGTGCGCGCTGATGCTGATCGATCTCGACCGGTTCAAGGATGTGAACGACACGCTGGGTCACCAGGTGGGTGATCAGCTGCTGTGCGAGGTCGCGCGCCGGTTGACCGCCGAACTCAAGCATGGCGGCAACTGCGCGCGGCTGGGTGGGGACGAGTTCGCCATCGTACTCGCGGGCATCAACGCCAGCACCGCGCGCGCGCTCGCAGCCCGCGTGATCGAGGCGGTGTCCGCTCCCTATATGATCGCAAACAGCGCGATCCGCGTGGGAGCGAGCATCGGCGTGGCGATGGGGCCCGAGGATGGTGACGCGATCGACGATCTGGTGCGTGCAGCCGATCTCGCGCTGTACCGCGCGAAAGGCGACGGTCGCGGCGTGGTGCGGCTGTACGAGCCGACGCTCCATATGGACGCGGAAGCGCGGCGCAAGCTGGAGATGGCGCTGCGCGGGGCGCTGAATGCCAAGCAGTTCAGCCTGATGTTCCAGCCGATCGTGAACCTTGCCAATCGCGACGTCGTGGGCTTCGAGGCGCTGCTGCGCTGGCGCCATCCCGAACTGGGCCAGGTCTCGCCCGCCTCGTTCATCCTCGTCGCCGAGGAACTGGGGCTGATGGACTCGATTGGCGAATGGGTGTTGCGTCAGGCGTGCGCGTCGGCGGCGCAGTGGCCGGCGCACATCGGCATCTCGGTTAATTTATCGCCGAGCCAGCTGATCAATCCGCGCCTGCCCGGCATCGTACTCAACACGCTCGCGGTGCATGGCATCTCGCCCGAGCGCCTCGAACTCGAAGTGACCGAAAACATCTTCCTGAACGAGGACGATGCGACGCGCGGCGCACTCGATCAGTTGGCGCGTCTGGGCATCCGCATCGGGCTGGACGATTTTGGCACGGGCTATTCATCGCTCGGTTATTTGCGCACGACGGTGTTCGACACGATCAAGATCGACCGCTGCTTCGTGCGCGACGCGGTGGACGAGAACAGCCAGTCGGCGGCCATCGTGCGGCATATCGTGGGCTTGGCGGCAAGCCTGGGCATGGAGACGGTGGCGGAAGGGGCGGAGACGATCGAGGAGATGAACGCGGTCAAGGCGCTCGGCTGCGGGCGGGTGCAGGGCTATTTCACCGGACGGCCGATGCTGCCCGAAGACGCGCTGGCGCTGGTATGCGCGCCGGTGCCGGAGGCGAGGGCGGCCTGACTCACGCCTGTCATCCCCGGCCTTGTGCCGAGACCCGGAGACGCGTTCTCGCCCGTATCGCCGAGCGGACCGCATCCTGCTCGGGTCCCGACACCAGGCCGGGATGACGATGGCAATGTTGGTCAACTTGTGACCCTGCTCCCGCTTCCCATATCGGGCTAACATAGACTTATCCCGAAAGTCCCTTTTCACTCATGTCCGAACAACCTGTCTGGCACGGCACGACGATTTTGTCCGTGCGCAAGGGAAACAAAGTCATCGTCGCCGGCGACGGTCAGGTCACGCTTGGCGCAACCGTGATCAAGCCCAATGCGCGAAAGGTGCGCCGTCTGGGCAAGGACAACGCGGTCGTCGCGGGCTTCGCGGGCGCGACCGCCGACGCGCTGACGCTTTTCGACCGGCTTGAGACCAAGCTGGAGAAGCATCCTGGCCAACTCACCCGAGCGGCGGTGGAACTGGCCAAGGACTGGCGGACCGATCGCTATTTGCGCCGCTTGGAAGCGAGCCTGATCGTCGCGGACGCGCAGGCGAGCTTTGTCATCACCGGCGTGGGTGACGTGCTCGAGCCCGGCAGCGGGGTCGCGGCGATCGGCAGTGGCGGCAATTACGCGCTGTCCGCCGCGCGCGCGCTGTACGATCTGGATTTTGACGCCGAGGAAATCGGCTGGCGCGCGATGCGCATCGCCGCTGAAGTCTGCATTTACACCAACGAAAACGTGACCATGGAAGTGGTGAAAATATGAGCGCGACCGTGATCCCCCTGCCCGCCACCGCCGAGGATACGCCGCCCGCGCTCACCCCGCGCGCGGTGGTCGCGGCGCTGGACCGGCACATCGTCGGTCAGCAGGACGCCAAGCGCGCGGTGGCGGTGGCGCTGCGCAATCGCTGGCGCCGGCAACAGCTGGGGCCCGAACTGCGCGACGAGGTCAGCCCGAAGAATATCCTGATGATCGGCCCGACGGGGGTGGGCAAGACCGAGATCAGTCGCCGTCTCGCCAAGCTTGTCGACGCGCCGTTCATCAAGATCGAGGCGACCAAATTCACCGAGGTCGGCTATGTCGGCCGCGACGTCGATTCGATCATCCGCGATCTGGTCGAAGAAGCGATCCGCCTCGTGCGCGAGGCCAAGCGCGCGGCGGTGCGCTCGGCCGCCGAGGAGACGGCGGAAAAGCGGCTGCTCGACGCGCTCGTGGGCAAGGACGCATCGGAGGCCACCCGCGCTGCCTTCCGCGATCGCTTCAAGTCGGGCGCGCTCGACGACCGTGAGATCGAGATCGAGGTCGAGGAGACCGCGAACCCGATGCAGGGGCTCGATATCCCGGGGATGCAGCCGGGGCAGGTCGGCATGATCAATTTGGGCGATATGCTCGGCAAGGCGATGGGTCCGCGCACCAAGCGCCGCAAGATGGGCGTGCCCGCCGCGTGGAAGGCGCTGGTCAACGAGGAGGCGGACAAGCGGCTCGACCAGGACGAGATCGTGCGCCAAGCGGTCGAAAGCGCCGAGCAGAACGGTATCGTATTCTTGGACGAGATCGACAAAATCGCGGTTTCGGACGTGCGTGGCGGATCGGTTTCGCGCGAGGGCGTTCAGCGCGATTTGCTGCCGCTGATCGAGGGCACCACGGTCGCGACCAAGTACGGCCCGGTCAAAAGCGACCACATCCTCTTCATCGCGTCGGGCGCGTTTCACGTGGCGAAGCCTGCCGACCTGCTGCCCGAGTTGCAGGGCCGCCTACCGATTCGTGTCGAATTGCAAGCGCTTAGCGTCGAGGATTTCAGGCGCATTCTCTGTGACACCGAGGCAAGCCTTATCCGCCAGTATACCGCGCTGATCGGCACCGAGGGCGTGACGCTGAGTTTCACCGCCGACGGTATCGACGCGATCGCGCGCACTGCGGCGGAGGTGAACGAGCGACTGGAGAATATCGGCGCGCGGCGGCTCTCGACGGTGATGGAGAAGCTGCTGGAGGAGGTGAGCTTCGACGCGAGCGATCGCGGCGGCGCGCATATCGCGATCGACGCCGCCTATGTAGACGCGCACCTGAGCGAGATCGTACGCGATAATGATCTGAGCCGGTTCATTCTGTAGGCCCGGTCGCGCCATATCGGTCGAAGTTGTCCACAGATAAGTGCGCGGGGGGACTGGTCCCCCGCGCCCGCCCGCGCACATTGCATCCGTGACCACCCCCGCCTTCGTCCACCTGCGCGTGCATTCGGCTTATACGATGCTCGCGTCCACGCTGCGGCCCAAGGCGATCCCGGCCCTGGCGCGCGCGCTGGGTCAGCCTGCGGTCGCGCTCACCGATGGGAACGCGCTGTTCGCGGCGATGGAGTTCTGTGAGGCCGCGTTCGCCAAGGGCGTGCAGCCGATCATGGGCGCGACCCTGAGTGTGGACGGCAGCGCGCTAGTGCTGGTGGCGCAGGACGAGGCCGGGTATGCCAATCTGGTCCATCTGGTCTCGCAGGCGCATATTGGCGCGGACGGGGGGGAGCCGAACCTTTCGTGGGTTGCCCTTGGCGGCCGTACGGACGGGCTGATCGCGCTGACCGGCGGGCCGAGCGGCGCGCTCGCAAAGGCGCTGGCAGGCGAGCAGGCGGTCGCGGCCGAAGCGATTGCCGACCGGCTGCAGGCGCTGTTCCCGGGGCGCCTATATGTGGAACTCAGCCGCATGGGGGACGCCGTGCAGGAAGCGGCCGAACCCGGGCTGATTGCGATGGCCCACGCGCGGGGTCTGCCGCTTGTCGCGACAAACGCGGTGCGCTTCGCCGATCCGGGCGGGCATGCCGCGCACGACGCGCTGATGTGCATCGCGCAGTCCACGTACATTCAGACTGAGGAGCGCGAGCGATCGAACCCGCACGCGTGGATGAAGCCGGCGCAAGCAATGGTAGAGCTGTTCGCCGATGTGCCCGAGGCGGTGGCGAACACGCTGGTGATTGCGCGGCGCTGCGCGGTGGCGGCCCCATCGCGCAAGCCGATCCTGCCGAATCTGGATGGCGATCTGCGCGCGCAGGCTGCTGCCGGGCTGGCGGCGCGGCTGGTAGAGGCGCATGGCGGCGTGGCCGCACGCGAGGTGTACGATGCGCGGCTCGATTTCGAACTCGGCGTCATCGAACGCATGGGCTTCAACGGCTATTTCCTAATCGTCGCGGATTTCATCGGGTGGGCGAAGCGCCAGGGCATCCCGGTCGGGCCGGGGCGCGGATCGGGCGCTGGATCGGTGGTAGCTTGGAGCCTCGCGATCACCGATCTCGATCCGCTCGCGCACGGCCTGCTGTTCGAGCGATTCCTCAATCCCGAGCGCGTGTCGATGCCCGATTTCGACATCGATTTTTGCGAAACCAGGCGCGAGGAGGTGATCCGCTACGTCGCGGGCCGCTACGGCGCGGACCGGGTGGCGCAGATCATCACCTTCGGGACGCTCAAGGCGCGCGCGGTGGTGAAGGATGTGGGCCGCGTGTTGCAGATGCCCTATGGGCAGATGGACCGGCTGAGTAAGCTGATCCCCAACCACCCGACCGACCCATGGACGCTCGCGCGCGCGCTCGAGGGCGTGCCCGAACTCGCGGCCGAGCGTGACCGCGACGCCAATGTGGCGAAGCTGTTCGAGATCGGGTTGCAACTCGAAGGCCTGCCCCGCCACGCGAGCACCCACGCGGCGGGCGTGGTGATCGGCGACCGGCCTCTGTCCGAGCTGGTGCCGATGTACCGCGATCCGCGCTCCGAGCTACCCGTCACCCAGTTCGACATGAAATGGGTCGAGAAAGCCGGGCTGGTCAAGTTTGACTTCCTCGGCCTGAAGACTTTGTCCGTGCTGGAGCGCGCGCGCCTGCTGCTGCGCGACAAGGGGGTGGAGGTCGACTGGCTTGCGCTGCCGCTCGACGATCCCGCCGTCTACGAACTCCTAACGCGCGGCGATACTATCGGCGTCTTTCAATTCGAAAGCGACGGGATGCGCCGCGCCTTGGGTCAGGTGAAGCCCGATCGCTTCGCCGACATTATCGCTCTTGGCGCTCTTTATCGCCCCGGCCCGATGGACAACATTCCCTCCTTCGCAGCGCGCAAGCATGGCCGCGAGAAGATCGACCTGCCTCACCCCGCGCTGCATGAGGTGCTGGGCGAGACCTATGGTCTGATCGTCTATCAGGAACAGGTCCTTCAGGCCGCGCAGAAGCTAGCGGGCTATTCGCTGGGTGAGGCCGATCTGCTGCGGCGCGCGATGGGCAAAAAGATCAAGTCGGAGATGGACGCGCAGCGTTCGCGGTTTGCGTCGGGGGCGGAGGCGTTCGGCATCAAGCCCCGCCGCGCCGACGATATTTTCGAACTAATCGCCAAGTTCGCGGGCTACGGCTTCAACAAGTCGCACGCCGCCGCCTACGCGATGATCAGCTTCCAGACCGCGTGGCTCAAGGCGCACCACCCTGTCGAGTTCTACGCCGCCTCGATGGCGTTCGACCGCCACCTGACCGACAAGCTCGCGGTGTTCACCGACGATGCGCGGAGGCTGGGCGTGCGCGTACTGCCGCCATGCGTGAACGCGAGCGCGTCGGATTTCACGGTCGAAGCGGGAGCGGTCCGCTACGCGCTCGCGGGTTTGAAGGGCGTGGGCGAGCGGGCGATGGAGGCAGTGGTGGAGGCGAGGGTCGCCGCCCCGTTCGCCTCGCTTTCGGACTTCGCGGCGCGGATCGAGCCGACGCTGCTGAACAAGCGCATGGTCGAATCGCTCGCCGCCGCCGGGGCGTTCGACGGTATCGAGCCCAACCGCGCCGCCGCGCACGGACTTGCGGACGCGATCCTCGCCGCCGCCGCGTCCGCGCACGAATCGCGCACCGTCGGCCAGCATGGCCTGTTCGGCGATAGCGACGGAGCGGGGGTGGAGCTGCTGCCCGCGTCGACCGCGAAGTGGACGGTCTCCGAGGCGATGGCGGCCGAGCGTGAGGCGTGCGGCTTCTTCCTCTCGGGCCATCCGCTCGACGTGTACAAGTCCGTCCTCGCCGCCGAACGCGCGCGGCCTTACGCCGATGTGATCGCTGCCGGTGGTCCCACGGGTGGGGGTCGCAGCGGGGCAACGCTAAGCGGCTTGGTCGAGGGCTGCCGCTGGCGCACACCGCCGTCGGGCAAACGCTATCTGGTGATGGACCTGACCGATCTGGGTGGCGGCTACTCCGCGTCCTGCTTCGACGACGCGCCGCAGAAAGACGCCGAGCGCCTGTGCGCCGAGGGCCAGCCCGTGCTGATCCACGCCGAACTGCTATGGCGTGAGGGGGAGGACGCGCCGCGCGTCGCGGTGCGCGCGATCCGGCCGCTGGCCGAGGTGGCGCGGCGCACGCCGAGCACGCTCATATTCGCCGTGGACAGCCGCGCGGGCGCGGACGGTCTCGCGGCGTTGATGCGCGCGCGGCGAGGTGGCCGCACCGAGATTGTCGCGCGCGTTGCGTTGGCCGGGGGAGGGTGGGCGTCGCTTCGGCTGGGGCGCGATTTCAGCGCGGACCCCGATACGCTCGCGGCGCTGGTAGGGACGCGGGGGGTGGAGATGACGGCGAGGTGAGGGAGGGGGTCGCAATCGGGGCATGCACCTCTTAGGTCTGATATGCTGACGTTGCTGACGACGGACTGCGGCGCTTCAGCCCCATTCTCCTTCACGCGATTCGAGGCGACCTCCGGGCGATTCTCGCCCGAGGGTGTTGCAACCGCCAACGAGGAGATTTCCCATGGCGACCGGTACCGTTAAATTCTTCAATCCCGACAAGGGCTTCGGCTTCATTACGCCCGAGGGCGGCAACAAGGACGTCTTCGTCCACATCAGTGCGGTCGAGCGCGCGGGTCTGCGCACGCTGAACGACGGCCAGAAGGTAAGCTACGACCTCGAGGACGATCGTCAGGGCCGCGCCAGTGCGGTCAATCTGCAGGCGCAGTAATCCAGGCTGCGGACCGGCCCGGAGCGACGTTCCGGGCCGGTCCCACCGGGCGATCGGCCCGGTGCAGCGCGCGCGCGCAAAAGCGCGCCGGGATGCGGCCCAGTAACGCCCGCCTTCCCCCCCGCGATCCTCCCCGTTACACCGCACCGCACCAGTGCACTGAACGAGGATGCCCATGACCGCCACCGGCCACGATAGTCTGAACACCCGCCGCACGCTCAGCGTCGAGGGCCGCGACTACGCCTACTATTCGCTGCCTGAGGCGGCCGCACACATCGGCGACATCGATCGCTTGCCGTTCAGCATGAAGGTGCTGCTCGAAAACTTGCTGCGATTCGAGGACGGCGTGACCGTCGCTCCCGAGGATTTTACCGCGATGGCGGCGTGGCTGCACGGCCCGGTCGAGCGTGAAATCCAGTATCGTCCCGCGCGCGTGCTGATGCAGGATTTTACCGGCGTGCCCGCGGTGGTCGATCTGGCGGCGATGCGCGACGCAATGGCAAAGCTGGGCGGCGATCCGCAGAAGATCAATCCACTCGTACCGTGCGACCTGGTGATCGACCATTCCGTGATGGTGGACGAGTTCGGCAACGCGCAGGCCTTCGAGGACAATGTCGACCTCGAGTATCGCCGCAATATCGAGCGGTACGAGTTCCTGCGCTGGGGATCGGACAGCTTCAAGAACTTCCGCGTGGTTCCGCCGGGTACGGGTATCTGCCACCAGGTCAACCTTGAATATTTGGCGCAATCGGTGTGGACGTCGGCGGACACTAGCGGCGCGATGGTCGCCTACCCCGACACGCTCGTCGGCACGGATAGCCACACGACGATGGTCAACGCGCTCGGCGTGCTCGGCTGGGGGGTGGGCGGGATCGAGGCGGAGGCGGCTATGCTGGGCCAGCCGGTCTCGATGCTGATCCCCGAGGTCGTTGGCATGAAGCTGACCGGCAAGCTGCGCGAGGGCATTACCGCGACCGATCTGGTGCTGACGGTCACCCAAATCCTGCGCGCGCACGGCGTCGTCGGCCGCTTCGTCGAATTTTACGGCGACGGGCTGCAGCACCTGACGCTGCCCGACCGCGCGACGATCTCCAACATGGCGCCCGAATATGGCGCGACGTGCGGCTTCTTCCCCGTGGACGCGGTGACGATCGACTTCCTGCGCTTCACGGGCCGCGACGAGCACCGGATCGCGCTGGTGGAGGCCTACACCAAGGCGCAGGGCATGTTCTACGTGGCCGGGGACGCCGATCCGGTGTTCACGCAGACGCTGGAGCTTGACCTGGGCACGGTGGTGCCGTCGCTCGCGGGGCCGCGCCGTCCGCAGGACCGCGTGGCGCTTGATGGGCTGGACGAGGGGTTCGCCACCGATCTCTCGCGCATCTGGCACAAGCAGGGCGACGAGCCGCGTGTGGCGGTGGGCGAGGATGGCCGCCACGATCTGGGCGACGGCGACGTGGTGATCGCCGCGATCACTAGCTGCACCAACACCAGCAACCCGAGCGTGCTGTTCGGCGCGGGACTCGTCGCTCGCAAAGCGCGCGCGTTGGGACTGAGCGTCAAGCCGTGGGTGAAGACCAGCCTCGCGCCCGGCAGCCAGGTGGTGACCGACTATCTCGGCCGCGCGGGGCTGACCGCCGATCTGGACGCGCTCGGCTTCAATCTGGTCGGCTATGGCTGCACAACGTGCATCGGCAATAGCGGACCCTTGTCCGAGCCGATCAGCGACGCGATCAATAAAAATGACCTCGTCGCCGCCGCCGTGCTGAGTGGCAATCGCAATTTCGAGGGTCGGATCAGCCCCGACGTGCGCGCGAACTATCTCGCGAGCCCGCCATTGGTCGTGGCCTATGCGCTCGCGGGCACGGTGCGCCGCGACATGGTGAGCGAGCCGCTGGGGCAGGGGACCGACGGCCCCGTCTACCTCGCGGACATATGGCCCACGTCGGCGGAGATCGACGAGGCGATCCGCACCTGCGTGACGAGCGATATATTCCGCGCGCGCTATGGCCGGGTATTCGAAGGCGATGCGCGATGGCAGGGCATCAAGATCGAGGGCGGGGCGACCTATACGTGGAATCCGTCGAGCACCTACGTCCAGAACCCGCCCTATTTCGAGGGCATGACGATGACCGCGCTCGGCATCGAGGACATCGTGGGTGCGCGGCCGCTCGCGATCTTGGGGGACAGCATCACCACCGATCACATCAGCCCGGCGGGTTCGATCAAGGTCTCGTCGCCAGCCGGCACGTACCTGACGGAGCGCCAGGTCAGCCGCCCCGAGTTCAACAGTTACGGCGCGCGTCGGGGCAATCACGAGGTTATGATGCGCGGCACCTTCGCCAATATTCGCATCCGCAACGAGATGGTTCCAGGCGTGGAGGGCGGTGTGACGCGCCATCTGCCCAGCGGCGAGACGATGGCGATCTACGACGCCGCGATGGAATATAAGCGCGAGGGCGTGCCGCTGGTGATCGTGGCGGGCAAGGAATATGGCACGGGCTCGTCGCGGGACTGGGCGGCGAAGGGCACCACGCTTCTTGGCGTGCGCGCGGTGATCGCCGAGTCCTTCGAGCGCATCCACCGATCGAACCTGATTGGCATGGGCGTCCTGGCGCTCACCTTCGCGCCCGGGGTGGGCCGGCAGTCGCTGGGGCTGGACGGGAGCGAGACGTTCACCGTCCACGGCGTGGCCGGGCTGCGGCCAAGGCAGATGCTGACCGTGCACGGCGAGCGCGCGGACGGCACCGCGTTCGAGTTCGAGGCGCGTTGTCGGATCGACACCGAGAACGAGCTCGAATATTTCCATGCGGGTGGAATCTTGCCTTACGTGCTGCGGCGGTTGGCGGCGTAGCACTTCGGCGCAGTCTTGCGCCACGGCTCACGATCCATGGGACTATAAGAGCAGTCGCCTGTGCGGCGCGGTCACCTACACGGGGTCGTCGAGTCGGTATTCGAGGGCAAGTGCTGTTGCCGCGATTGCCACAAGGCGAGCGGCCACGGATTATGTACCCGTGGCCGCTGTGTCCGATGCGACGTTCCACCTGAGCGACGAGATCCGCGTCTATGTCCGCCCATGAGGCGCCCCGAAAATTTGTCGTGATTAGGCGCGCATGAGGCGGAGCCGCATGGCGCGGGGTGAAGTCGCTGTGGTTGTTCGGCTCGGTCGCGCGTCAAGGCGAGGGAGCGAGGTGGACTCGCTATAGGACATGGCCAACCGTAATGGCTCCATCATTTACTTGAAGGACTGGCTGCAGTAATCAGCACTGCTTCCAAGACATACGGCGAACTGCTTCGCGTATTGTCGCTTGTGCCTGATAGAATAGCAGGACGTATGTAAGGACGGTCGACCTACAACGGGCGCGAGATCACTTCGCGCCCGTTGTGGCGTGACGAACCGATTTAAACTACTCACGATCGTCGTGAGGGTCGATGCGACGGCTTCCTATAACGGCCGCGAAGACTTTACGATCGATCGCATGTCGTCGAATTTATTCGATAATACGTCATTGTCGTTTTACCGATCTCGCCTGATCTCGCACCATTTTGCTTCATCCCATTGACTTCTGCTTTGGATCGCAAGGCCGTGTAGACATGGCGATAGCACCGCCAAACGGCTGGACCAAGGATGAGCAACATTGCGCTACCACGCGCGTCTGCCCCGATCTAGCGCCCGTTAAGACGAGTACACCCGCGATGCTGACGACCAGCAAACCTCGGTGTCGCAGCCATCCGGTCGTGATCAGGACAGTACAGCCAAAGCAGCTGTCCACATACCGATGCCGATCACTGCGGCAATCAAGATACCACAAGCCGCCGAGAGCGGACTACCTTGCGCAACTTCATCGGTCCACGATAATTCCGACGCTTTTGAGCTGACGATGTCGTGCAAGCTCAAATGCTCGGCTCTGCTCGTCATTCTACGCCTCTTTGCACCATCTATCCGGTGCTTGCGTCGATCCCTCAAAGAAATATGGCCCGCACGGGCGATCGTTTCGTTCCGGGGAGAATGCAACGCCGTCATAATTCTCCTTCTCCTACTACTACTCAGGAGCAGTCTCTACTGCCGCTTCGAGACATGTACTGTAACTTCTCAATCATCCAAGTAAAGATGTAAATATCGTATACATTTTCCAGGGTTATATGGGAGTGGCGGGCACAATGCGGCTGTAAGTAGTCCTTTGTTGTGCGACTAAGAATAATCTTGAACTAAGCTGTAAGTACAAACTGTGGGTTAGATCCTGAGTCGCAAGCGAAACAAGCTTATCTAACCCGTAACGACGACACGACACTCAGGTTCACTGAAAACTCATCCTGCCTACGTCCGTAGCGTTGGGTTACCCGTTTCTAGCGGGCAAAGCTCAAGGACTATCGTGCGCGCGATGTGCTTACGGCTGACCGGCTGACGGACCAGATCTGAAAAGTTTTGGTCGTATGAATGTGAGGCGGAGAGCGCGGCGACTGAGTTGACGCAATTCTTGGTCCGACCAGGTATCCGGGCGGCTTGTCCACCCGTGCTGAATCCGCTAAGCCTAGCATCATCACCCAACGCGGGCACATAGCCCGGTCGCGGCCATGGCCGTGTCCCGCCTGCGCCAGGATCAACCGGACAGGAGATATCCCCTATGGCGACCCCCCAGGTCTCTATGGCGCAATTGCTCGAGGCAGGCGCCCACTTCGGACACCAGACGCATCGCTGGAACCCGCGCATGGCCCCCTATATCTTCGGGGACAGAAACGGCGTCCATATCATCGATCTCAGCCAGAGCGTGCCCCTGTTCAGTCGCGCGCTCGATTTCGTGCGCTCGACGGTGGCGGCGGGGGGCAAGGTGCTCTTCGTGGGGACCAAGCGCCAGGCGCAGGAGCCGATGGCCGAAGCCGCGCGGCGCTCGGGGCAATTTTACGTCAACCACCGTTGGCTTGGCGGGATGCTGACCAACTGGAAGACGATCTCGGGATCGATCAAGCGCTTCAAGGGATTGGAAGAGCAGCTCGGCGGCGACACGGCGGGGCTGACCAAGAAGGAAGTGCTGCGCCTCACGCGCGAGCGCGACAAGTTCGAGCTGTCGCTGGGCGGCATCCGCGACATGGGCGGGCTGCCCGACGTGATCTTCGTAATTGATGTCAACAAGGAAGCGCTCGCGGTCAAGGAGGCGAACACGCTGGGCATCCCGGTGGTGGCGATCCTGGACACGAACACCGATCCTGCCGGCATCGCCTTCCCTGTGCCGGGCAATGACGATGCGAGCCGCGCGATCAAGCTGTATTGCGACGCGGTGTCGGACGCGATCCTCGACGGCCGTCAGGGCCGTTCGCGCGACATGGGTGTCGATATGGGCGCGATGAGCGAGCCCGAGATGGAGCCGGTGCTGATCGTGCACGACCGCGCGGCTGCCGAGGAGCCGCAGCCGGTGTTCACCGGCGAGGAGCTGGTGCCCGCGCCCGAGCCGGCGTTGGCCGAGGCGTCCGCTTAGTCACGCGATTGTAACGAACATCCGCCATCCCGGCCCGAATGCCGGGATGGCTTTTGCATGGGATTAAAATCAATGGCCGAGATCAGCGCCACCACGGTGCGCGACCTGCGCGAGCGTACGGGCGCGGGAATGATGGACTGCAAAAAGGCGCTCGCTGCGAACGACGGCGATATGGAGGCGAGCGTCGACTGGCTGCGCGCGAAGGGGCTGGCGTCGGCGGCGAAGAAGGCGGGGCGCACGGCGGCGGAGGGGCTGGTGGGCGTTGGCGTTCACGGAACGCGCGGTGCGGTGGTGGAGGTCAACTCCGAGACCGATTTCGTCGCCAAGAACGCGCAGTTCCAGGCGTTCGCGCGATCAGCGGTCGAGGTAGCGCTCGATGTGGGCCATGACGTGGCGGCGATTGGCGCGGCACCGATGCCGGGCGGTACCGGGACGGTGGCGGACGCGCTGACCAACAATATTGCAACGATCGGCGAAAACCAGGCGCTCCGGCGCGCGGCGTTGCTCGAGGTGGGGCAAGGGATGATCGCGTCCTACATTCACAATGCGGTGGTGGATGGGTTGGGCAAGATCGGCGTGCTGGTGGCGCTGGAGAGCGCGGCTTCGGCCGAGGTGCTGGCTCCGCTGGGGCGGCAACTGGCGATGCACGTAGCGGCGGCAAACCCGCTGGCGCTGGACAGTGACGGGATCGACGCCGACCTGTTGGAGCGCGAGCGGGCGATCGCGCGCGAGAAGGCGGCGGGGAGCGGCAAGCCACCCGAGATCGTCGAGAAGATGATCGAAGGGGGCGTGCGCAAGTTCGCGTCCGAGAACGCGCTGATGAGCCAGGTGTTCGTGATCGACGGCAAGTCCAAGATCGCCGACGTGGTGGCGAAGGCAGCAAAGGATGCGGGCGAGGCAATCGCCTTGAAGGGCTTCGTGCGCTTCCAGCTGGGCGAGGGCATCGACCGTGGGCCCGAGACCGACTTCGTCGCCGAGGTTGCGGCGGCAGCGGGGCAGGGGTAGTCCCCATCCAACCCTCACCGCCAAGCGCGAGAGGGCTTTCGCGCGCGAGGATGATGTGACCCAACCCCCCTTCAAGCGCATCCTGCTCAAGCTCTCGGGGGAGGTGCTGATGGGGACGGGGCAGTATGGCATCGATCCAGCGACCACTGCGCGCATCGCGTCCGAGATTGGCACCGCGCGCGCGATGGGCGTCGAAGTCTGCGTCGTCGTGGGCGGCGGCAACATCTTCCGAGGGCTCGCGGCGGCAGCGAAGGGCTTCGACCGGGCGAACGCGGACTATATGGGGATGCTCGCCACGGTGATGAACGCGCTCGCGGTGCAGAATGCGCTCGAGGCGATCGGCATCGATACGCGCGTGCAGTCTGCGATCCCGATGCCGAGCGTGTGCGAACCGTATATCCGCAGGCGGGCGATCCGGCACATGGAGAAAGGGCGCGTCGTCGTGTTCGCGGCGGGCACGGGCAACCCATTCTTTACCACCGACACCGGCGCGGCGCTGCGCGCTGCCGAGATGGGGGCGGACGCGCTGTTCAAGGGGACGAGCGTCGACGGGGTTTACACCGCCGATCCCAAGCGCGACGCATCGGCGCGCCGGTTCGAGGCGGTGAGCTTCAGCCGGGTACTCGCGGACGATCTCAAGGTCATGGACGCGAGCGCGGTTGCCCTGTGCCGCGACAACAATATCCCGATCATCATCTTCAACATTCGCGAGCCCGGCAATTTTGCGCGCGTTCTTTCGGGCGAAGGTGTATCGACGATCGTGCGCGAGGCGGCCTGAAGCCGGGCTTTAGAAGAAGGTTCGATATGGCGAAGTTCGACAAGGCTGACTTGGAGCGCCGGATGCACTCGGCGGTCGAGAGCATGAAATCCGATCTGACGGGATTGAGAACGGGGCGCGCGTCCGCCTCGCTGCTCGATCCGATCATGGTCGAGGTGTACGGCGCGCACATGCCGCTGACGCAGGTGGCGACGGTGACCGTGCCCGAGAGCCGGATGATCGCGGTGCAGGTGTGGGATAAATCCAACGTGCAGCCGGTGGAGAAGGCGATCCGCAGCGCAGGGCTGGGGCTGAATCCGATCACCGATGGGCAGAACCTTCGCTTGCCGATCCCCGATCTCAATGAGGAGCGGCGCAAGGAGTTGGCCAAGCTCGCGTCGGGCTATGCCGAGAAGGCGCGCGTGGCGATCCGCAACGTGCGGCGCGACGGTATGGAGGCGCTGAAGGCGGACGAGAAGAAAGGCGACATCAGCCAGGACGAGCAGAAGCGCCATGAGACCGAAGTGCAAAAGCTGACCGACAAGAACATCGCCGAGGCCGATACCGCCGCGTCCGCCAAGGAGAAGGAGATCCTCGGCAAGTGAGCCTCGCTATCGCCCAGTCCGTGGACAGTGGCGAGGGGCGCGCGCCCTTCCATGTGGCGATCATCATGGACGGCAACGGCCGCTGGGCGAAGAAGCGCTTCCTGCCGCGCGTGGCAGGGCACCGCGCTGGGGTTCAGGCGGTGCGCCGCGTGATCGAAGCCGCGCCCGATCTCGGCATAAATGTGCTGACGTTATATGCGTTTTCGAGCGAGAACTGGCGGCGACCTGCGGAAGAGGTCACCGACCTGATGGGGCTGCTGCGGCAGTTCCTCCGCAGCGAGATCGACGAGCTGCACGCGAACGGCGTGCGCTTGCGCTTCATCGGCGATCTGACCCGGCTGTCGGCGGACCTCCAGGCGATGCTGGCCGAGGCGGGTCGGCGCACCGCTGCGAACACGCGCCTGACGCTGGTTCTGGCGCTGAACTATGGCGCGACTGACGAGATGGCGCGGGTGATGCGGGCGATCGCTTTGGACGTGGAGGCCGGAAGGCTCGCGGCGGACGCGGTCGACGCGAACGCGATCGAGGTGCGGCTCGACACGGCGGGACTGCCGCCGCCCGACGTGGTGGTGCGGACGAGCGGCGAGCAAAGGCTGAGCAATTTCCTGCTGTGGCAGGCGGCGTACGCCGAACTGGTGTTCGTCGACACGCTGTGGCCCGATTTCGACGGGGCGAAGTTGGGCACCGCGATCGAGTGCTTCCGCGCGCGGGAGCGGCGCTTTGGCGGGCGCTGATTTGGCGCTGCCGGGCGCGGTGAGGTTGGGGCGCGAGCTGGCGACGCGGGTACTGGTGGGAGGGGGGCTGGCGGTCGTGGCGCTGGCGTGCGTTGCGGCGGGCGGGGCGACGTTCGCGGCGCTGATCGTGCTGGCGTGCGTGCTGGCGCTACGCGAGTGGCTGGCGATGCGCGCAGTCGCGTCGCGCTGGCGTTTGACGACCGGGGTAATCTACGTGGCGCTGCCCGGGATCGCGCTAATCTGGCTACGCGCCCAGCCGTCGGGTCTATGGTCCGTTTTGGGTTTGTTCGTGCTTGTCTGGTCCGCCGACATCGGCGCATATGTGTTTGGCAAGGCGATCGGAGGGCCGAAGTTGTGGCGGGCGGTTAGCCCGGGCAAGACGTGGGCGGGCCTGGCAGGTGCGATCATCGGCGCGTGTCTCGGCATCGAGACGATGGCCCGGGTTTTGGAATTTACGCCCAACATTGGCGGAATCGAAGGCGAAGCTCGGTCTATGTTGGTGGTCGTTCACCTCGGGTGGGTGATCATGCTGTCCCTGCTCGCAGTCGCGGGGGATTTGTTCGAGAGCTGGCTCAAGCGGCGCGCGGGGGTGAAGGATTCGGGGAACCTGCTGCCGGGACATGGGGGGGTGCTCGATCGGTTGGACAGCTTAGTGCCGGTTGCGCCGGCGGTGGCGGGGGCGGTTTGGCTGGGGTGGTTGTGATATTTCCCCTGCCGTATTCCGCTCAGTTGGAGTCCATCGAAGACGGCCCCGCGCAGGCCGCCCTCAACAAGCTCAGGCTAAGCGGGTTCGCGGTAGGGGAGGGGAGACGCGCGTGAAAACCCTCACTATCCTCGGCGCGACCGGCTCGGTCGGCCGCTCGACGCTCGACCTGGTCGAGCGCGAGCCCGAGCGGTGGCGGGTGCGCGCGCTCTCCGCGGATACCAATGCGCGCGCGCTTGCGGCGCAGGCGATCCGTGCGCGCGCGGAAATCGCGGTGGTAGCGGATGAAGCCGCATACGCCGAGCTCAAGGACGCGCTGAGCGGCACGGGCATCCACGCTGCCGCAGGCGCGAACGCGCTCGCCGACGCGGCGGACGCGGACATCGTGATGGCGGCGATCGTCGGCGCGGCGGGGCTGCGACCGACGTTGCGCGCGGTCCAACGCGGCGCGACGGTCGCCATCGCCAACAAGGAGACGCTGGTCTGCGCGGGCGAGCTGGTGCGCGCCGCCGCCGCTGCCTCGGGCGCGCGGCTGCTGCCGGTGGATAGCGAGCACAACGCGATTTACCAGTGTTTCGATTTCGATCATCCCGAACGCATCGCGCGCGTGATCCTGACGTGTAGCGGCGGGCCGTTCCGCGAGGCGAGCCTGGACGAGATGCGTGTCAAGACGGCAGCGGAGGCGGTCAACCACCCGGTCTGGTCGATGGGGGGGAAGATCTCGGTCGATTCCGCGACGCTGATGAACAAGGGCCTCGAGCTGATCGAGGCGTGGCATCTTTTTCCCGTGTCCGCCGATCAGCTTTGCGTGCTGATTCATCCGCAATCGGTTGTCCACTCGATGGTTGAATATGTCGATGGGTCCACGCTGGCCCAGCTCGGTACGCCCGATATGCGAATCCCGATCGCCTACGCGCTCGCGTGGCCCGACCGGATGGCGACCCCTTGCGAGCGGCTCGACCTCGCGAGAATCGCCCGTCTGGATTTTTCCGAACCCGATCCCACGCGCTTCCCCGCACTCGGCCTCGCGTGGGCGGCGCTGCGTGCAGGGGGGGCCGCGACCAATATTCTCAATGCCGCGAACGAGATCGCGGTGGCGGCGTTCCTCGCGGGGCGGATCGGCTTTCTGGACATCGCGACCACGGTCGAGGAGACGCTCGCCACCGAGGACGCCAAGCCCATGTTCAGCTTGGAAGATATCATATCGATCGACGCCGCCGCGAGAGTGCGCGCGCGCGCGATCGTGGAGGTGAGAAGCCGCTGATGCATGGCCTGCTGCCCCAGGGCATTTACAACCTGCTCTCGTTCATTCTGGTCATCGCGCCGCTGGTGACGGTGCACGAGTTCGGCCACTACCTCGCCGGGCGCGGGTTCGGCGTGAAGGCGGACGCGTTCAGCGTCGGCTTCGGTAAGGAACTGCTGGGCTTTACGGACCGGCGAGGTACACGCTGGAAGCTCTCCGCGATCCCGTTCGGCGGCTACGTCAAGTTCGCGGGCGACGCGAACGCGGCCTCGTTGCCGGGCGATGTGGCGCATCTTCCGATCGAGGAGCGCGCGCGCGCACTGAACGCCAAACCCTTGTGGCAGCGCGCGATCATCATCGCAGCCGGGCCGGTCACCAACTTCGTATTCGCGGCGTTGTTGCTCGCCGGGCTGTACGCGTTCGTCGGCCAGGCGCGGGTGGATGCCGGATCGCCGGTGATCGGCGGGGTGCAGGCGGGCAGCGCCGCAGCGGTCGCGGGGTTGCGCGAGGGCGATACGGTGCGCGCGATCGGTGGCAAGCGGATCGCGAACTTCACCGAACTCAAGGCCGCGCTCGTTCATAATCGCGGGCAGGCGGTTCGCTTCGATCTGGAGCGTGGCGGCGCGGAATTCGTGCGCATGATCGCGCCGCGTCCGGTGCGGGGCGCGGACGCCAAGGGGAAGGCCGTGACGCTCTGGCTCGTGGGCGTGGCGCCGAACGTGCATTACGAGCGGTTCGGCCCATTCCAGGCGCTGGCGCGGGGCACGGGCGATGTCGGGCGCGCGATCCCTGCGATGGCGCAGGCGCTGTACGATGTCGCAACGGGCGAGCGGCGGTTCAGCGAACTTGCTGGGCCGGTGAAGATGGCGCAGATCTCGGGCGAACAGGCGGCACAGGGGGCGGGATCGCTCGTGTGGTTCATCGCGCTTGTCTCGATTAACCTCGGCTTCATCAATCTCCTGCCAATCCCCGTGCTGGACGGAGGGCATCTCGCGATGTATGCGATCGAGGGCGTGCGGCGCAGGCCACTCAGTCAACGGACGCAGGAACTGGCGTTCCTGTCGGGATTGGCCGCCGTACTCACTTTCATGGTTGCCAAGACTTTGGATGACTTCAGTTCGTTCGCACTTTGGCATCGGTTGGCGGGGTTGATCGGGTAGTTGGTTCCGCGTGTTGCGCGGAACGGGGAGTGGAGTTGGTTATAAAGACGAGTGCCCCTGCGCACCCCGCGCGTTACGCTGCCGCGTTGCTGATCGGCTGCGCGCTGCTGCCCGCGCCCGTGTTCGCGCAGCGCGCGGTGCCAATCGCTCCGGCACCCGCGCAAAATCGCGCCCCGGCGACACCCGGCGGCACGGTGAGTTCGATTGAGGTGCGCGGGGCCGAGCGCGTGGAGCCCGAGACGGTACGGTCGTACGTCGATCTCAAGGTCGGCGATCATTACGATACCGAGAAGCTCGATCAGATCATCAAAGTGCTTTACGACACCGATCTGTTCGCCGACGCGACCATCCGCATCGAAGGCGGCGGCGCGATCGTGATCGAAGTGCGCGAAAACCCGGTCGTCAATCGGATTATCTTCGAGGGCAACAAGCGCCTGAAGGAAGACAAGCTGGGCAAGGAGGTCCGCCTCGCGCCCCGGCAGGTGTTCACGCGTTCGAAGGTGGCGGCCGACGTCGGCCGCATCATCGAGCTCTATAAGCGGTCCGGCCGGTTCGGGGCCGAGGTGACGCCCAAGCTGGTGCAGCTCGAGCAGAACCGGGTGGACGTGGTGTTCGAGGTGCGCGAGGGCTCGAAATCGAAGGTCCGGCAAATCAACATCATTGGCAATCGGCATTTCAGCGAGGCAAAGATTCGCCGCGCGTTCGCGACCAAGCAGGCGCGATCGTTCCGCATCTTCACGTCGAACGATACGTACGATCCCGATCGCCTGTCCTACGATCAGCAGAAACTACGCCAGTTTTACCTGACGAATGGTTATGCGGACTTTCGTGTAGTCTCGGCCGTGGCCGAACTGACGCCCGACGGCAAGGATTTCATCATCACATATGTGGTCGATGAGGGGGAACGCTACCACTTCGGAAAGGTCGAGCTCGAGTCCAAGGTCCGCGATATCAAGGCGGACAAGTTCGCCTATTTGCTGAAGGAACACGAAGGCGATTGGTATAACGCGCAGAAGGTCGAGGATACGATCAACTCGCTGACCGAAACCGCTGGACTGCTCGGCTACGCGTTTGCGGACGTGCGCCCGCGCTTCGACCGCGACAAGGTCAAGCGACTGATGAATGTGAGTTTCGTTCTCGGCGAAGCTCCGCGCGTCTATATCGAGCGGATCGATATCAACGGCAACACGATCACCAAGGACAAGGTGGTGCGCCGGGAATTCCGCCTGGGCGAGGGGGATGCATTCAACAGCTATCTGGTCAAGCGCTCGCGCGATCGCATCCAGAGCCTCGGGTTTTTCCAGGACAAGCTGGAGATCGCGCAGAAGCCCGGATCGGGACCCGACCGGGTGGTGCTCGAAGGAAATCTCGAGGAAAAACCCACCGGCGAGCTTCAGCTTTCGGCGGGTTTTTCCAGCCTTGAGCAATTCCTGATCAACGCGTCGATCAAGCAACGCAACTTCCTGGGGCTCGGTGACGAGCTACGCGCCTCTGTCAACTATTCGTCCTACGCGACCTCGATCGAGCTGGGCGTGACCGATCCCTATTTCCTGGGGCGTAACATCGCGTTGGGTGGTGATATCTTCCGGCGTGATCTGTCGTCGTTCAACTATTCAGGTGCCAATCGTAACCGTAATACGACGTATCATCAGGTTACCACGGGATTTCAAACCCGCCTGGGATTTCCAATTACGGAATTTCTGGCGGCACAATTGCGCTATGGCTTGAGTCAAGAAAACGTGACTCTGGATAAGGCGACTTATTACACCGCGGACGCGTTTGGCGTGCGTGGTGGGCCTGGATCGACGTGCGATCCACTGATCGCTGGCCGCTATCTCTGCGATGCACTGGGCAATCGCCTGACGTCTTCCGTAGGGTTCAGCATCGCGTATGACAATCTCAACAATCGTCTGCGACCAACGGCAGGTCAGCGGTTCACCGTTTCGCAGGACTTGGCCGGGCTCGGCGGGGACGTCAAATACCTGCGCTCGCGCCTGGACTATGTCCGGTATCATAATCTCGGCGCCGGGTTCATCGCCAACTTCACGCTCGAAGGTGGCTACATCACACCTTTCGGCGGCGATAACATTCGCCTGACCGATCGCTTCTATGTTGGCCAACCCCGCCTGCGTGGATTTGATATTCGCGGTATCGGTCCTCGCATCGTTCGACAGGCGCGTCCGGCGGGTTGCGTGCTGACCGATCCTACCACCAATTGTACGCCGCTGACCGGCAAGGCCAATCGTACCGACGACGCGATCGGTGGTGAGCTTTACTATCTCGGTCATCTCGAGGTCGAAATTCCGTTGGGCGCGGGTGCGCGCGAACTTGGGCTTAGGCCTTCGACATTCATCGATTTCGGCGGCTTGGGTAAGACCAACTTCGATCAGAAAACGCTGATCACCAACAACAACGCTTTCGCGGAATCCTATAAAGGCGATTCGCTCAGCCCGCGTGTCTCGGTTGGCGCAGGCGTGTCGTGGAATTCGCCATTCGGGCCGTTCCGCATTGACTTGGCAAAGGCCTTGCTCAAGCAGGACGGCGACAACACTACGTTGTTCCAATTCAATGTCGGAGGCCAGTTCTAACAATGTCGAAATTCCTCATCCATACCGCCGCGTTTGCGGTCGTGCTCGCGTCGGGCACTGTGCCTGCGCTCGCGCAGGCCGCGACGGGCAGTGTCGTCGTCGTCAATATCGACCGCGTGTACCAGGAGTCTGCGGCCGGCAAATACGCCACCGCGCAGCTGCGTCCGCAGGTCGATCAGTTCGACACGCGCCGCCGCACGCTAGCGGAGCAGCTGCAGAGGGAACAGCAGACGCTCGAAGCCGGCGCGCGCGCCAAGACGATCACCGACGTAGTCCTACAGCAGCGTGGCCGTGACCTGCAGCAACGCGCTGCGACCGCGCAGACCGAATTGCAGGGCAAGCAGCGTACGATCCAGGCGACGCAGCAGTCGGTGATCCAGCAGATCAACGACGCGATGAACCCGATCGTGACCGCGATCATGAAGGAAAAGGGTGCCGTCGTCGCCATTCCTTCGGGCGCGACGCTGCAGGTTTCAACCACGGTCGACATTACGCCGCTGGTGATCTCGCGCCTCGATCAGTCGCTGCCGCGCGTAAACATGACCGCTCCCGCCGCGCCCGCGCCCGCGCCCGCGCGCTAATGAGCGCCGACGGGGTTCCGGGGCAGCTCGGCCCCGCCGACGTGCGCGCGGTTTTGGCAATGCTGCCGCACCGCTACCCCATGCTGATGGTCGACCGGGTGGAGGACATCGTCGCCGATCGGTCAGCGCGCGGTATCAAGGCGGTGACGATCGGCGAACCGTTTTTTCAGGGCCATTTTCCGCAGCGGCCGATTATGCCCGGGGTGCTGATCATCGAGGCGCTCGCGCAGACAGCGGGAGTGCTCGCGATGCTGAGCATCGGGGACCGCGCCAAGGGGAAATTGCTGTATTTCATGGCGATCGAGGGAGCGAAGTTTCGATCCCCGGTCGAGCCTGGTTGTCTGCTCGAACTCCATGTCGAAGTCACGCACGCACGAGGACGTGTGTGGAAATTCGAAGGGCGCGGCATGGTCGGCGACCGGCTCGCGACCCAAGCCAGCTTCACCGCGATGGTCGCGGACGCGCCGACGGATTGAACTCTCCACCCTCCCACGCCAGCGCGTGGGAGGGTGAGTCAACATCAAGCGACCTTTAACCCCTCGCGGTTCATGCGATTGGTGAGCTTCTTGTTCTGTTCCGGGCTGAGTTGCGCGCGCAGGCGGGGGTAGATTTCGTCCTCCTCCTTGCGCACATGCGCCTCGATCAGCGAACGGAACTCGCGCACTGTAGTTATCCACTGTGGCGATGCCTTGTCCATCATCTCCAGGTCGTCGAGATACTGCTTCACGTAGCCATGATCATGGTTGAGATCGTCGGCTTCCGCCTTAGCGCCATGGTCGCGCACCGCGCAATACACGATATCCTCTTCCTGGATCGCGTGCTTGCCGAGCGCGTGCTGCAGCGAGAATAGGAGGGCCGCCCGCTTCTTCACGTCCTCGGTCGTGGTGCGTTCAAGCAGGTCGAAGATGCCGATCGCCATCTTATGCTCGGCCTTCAAGCCATCGAACCAGTCGCCCGCCTGATAGGTTAGGCCTGCACCGCGGACTTGCGCCCGGCGACGGCGAGCAGTCCCAATCCGAAGCCCACCGGGCCGGCGATCAACGCGTTGGTCGTGTTCCTGCTTCCCGAGGTGTCGCTGTCGTAAGAATCGTAAGAGGAGGCGTAACGGTCGTCGCGATTGCGCGTGGTCGTCGGCATAAGAAATGCTCCGAACTATTGGGACGTACCAGGCAACGGTTCGCGTTGTGAGCCGGTTCCTGAACGCGAGGGCGGCGCGTGAAACAAGGCTTTAGGCGGCGATCCGCGCGTTATCCCACGCGAAGCAACCGCCGCTATCCATCGGTCCGAGCCCGTCGAGCACCGCCAGCAACCGGGACGCCGAATAGACCGGGGTGAACAGCTTGCCGTCTGCGACACCGCGCTGGAAGGGGGCGCTGAGCCCGGTATCGACCGTGCCCGGATGCAGGCCGACCGCGAGCGCGTCCGGGTTGCGCGTCCTAAGTTCGATGGCAAAGTTGGCGATCAGCATGTTGAGCGCGGCCTTGGAGGCGCGATAGGCGTGCCAGCCGCCGCTGCGATTGTCGCCGATGCTGCCGACCCGCGCGGACAATGCCGCGAACACGCCGCGGCCGCGCCGGGGCAGGCGAGACAGCGCGTGCTTGGCGACCAGCGCCGGGCCGACCGTGTTGACCGCGAGCACGCGTGCGAAGGACTGCGGCTCGATCATGCGCCAGCTCTTCTCCGGCACGACGCCCTCGGCGTGCAGGATGCCGGTCGCGACGATGCACAGCGCGATCACGCCCTCGATCCCGTCGAACACGGCAGCGATGCTGGCCTCGTCGGTCACGTCGATCGGTCCCGCGATACAGCCCGGCACCGCCGTGGCCGCGCGCGAAAGCGCGTGGACGGCCTCGTAACCCGCGCCCGCCAGCGCCGCCGCGAGCGCGCCGCCGATGCCACCGCCCGCGCCGACCACCACCGCGACGCCGGGTCGCGCCCCCGGGCTGGCTTGCTCCGCCGCGCCTTCCTGTAAGCTGTCCGCCATGACCATGCCTCCCCGTCCCGCCATGCTGCTCGGCCTGGGCGGACTGCTGCCCGCGCTTGCTGCGTGTCTGGTCGCGATCGCGGACCCGGTCGAGTGGCGAGGGCACGCCGCGATGGTATGCGCCACCTATGACGCGACGATCCTGAGCTTCCTGGGTGGTGCGTGGTGGGGACTCGCGGCGCGCGGAGACGGCGTGCGCTCGCTTGGTACCGTGCTGGCGGTCAGCGTGCTGCCCGCGCTCGCCGCCTGGGGGGCGTTGCTGATCGATCGGGGCGGGGGGCTGATGCTGATCGGCCTGCTGTTCCTGGCGACGTTACCCGGCGATGCCTGGCTCATGCGCGGTCGCCTCGCGCCCGCATGGTGGCTGCGGCTGCGTGTGCCGCTCAGCCTGGGCATGGCGGCGCTGGCGCTGGCGACGGGCATGGCTACGATGCGGGCTTGAACGCGCGGGTACGCCCGACTATACGCTTTCCGCTTCGCCCGCACACCGACGCATCCCTGGAGGCCGCGCGGGCCAATACTGGAGAACTATATGAGCGACGCGCTAACCTTAGCGGCGTCCGCACGCGACCGGGCTGGCAAGGGAGCCTCCCGCGCGCTGCGACGCACGGGCCGCGTCCCTGCCGTGATCTACGGCGCGGGCGAGGCAGCGACTGGCATTCATTTGGAAGAAAAGGTGCTGGTGAAGCACCTTCAGACGGGCCACTTCCTCAATACCCGTTTCGCGATCGAGATGGACGGGGGCACGCACCTGGTGCTGCCGCGCGACATTCAGTTCCACCCCGTCACCGATCGCCCGATCCATGTCGATTTCCTCCGCCTTGGTGAAGGATCGCGCATCACGGTGGCGGTGCCGGTGCGCTTCGTGGACGAGGAGCTTTCGCCCGGCCTCAAGCGCGGTGCCACGATCAACGTGGTTCGCCACGAGATCGAGCTGGTGTGCGACGCGAACAACATCCCCGGCGAGATCGTGATCAGCCTTGCGGGTCGAGACGTGCCCGATTCGATCCACATCTCCTCGATTATTTTGCCCGCTGGCACCACGGCCGCGATCACCGACCGCGATTTCACGATCGCCACGATCGCCACCCCGTCCGCGATGCGCTCGGCGGAGGACGCGGCTCCGGTCGAAGCGCCCTCGGCCTAGGTGCGCTTGTGGGTCGGGCTGGGCAATCCCGGCCCGGCCTATGCGGGGCATCGGCATAATGTGGGCGTCATGGCGGTGGACCGCATCGCGCAGGTCCACGGCTTCGATCCGTGGCGCGCGCGCTTCGCCGGCGCGACCGCGGATGGGCGGATCGGCCCTAGCAAGCTGCTGCTCCTCAAGCCGGCCACCTTCATGAACGAGAGTGGGCAGGCGGTACGGCGCGCGGTGGATTTTTTCAAGCTGACGCCGGACGATGTGACCGTGTTCTACGACGAACTCGATCTCGGCCCCGGTCGGGTGAAGGTGAAGACCGGCGGCGGAGCGGCGGGCCATAATGGTATCCGCTCGGTCGCGGCGCATATCGGGCCGGAGTTCGCGCGCGTGCGGTTGGGCATCGGCCATCCAGGGCACAAAGACCGCGTGACTGGTCATGTTTTGGGCGATTTTGCCAAGACGGACCGGGTTTGGCTGGATGAGATGTTGGACGCGGTCGCTTTGGAAGCGCAATGGCTGATTTCGGACGACGCACCGCGCTTCATGAGCGAGGTCGCCAGGCGGACGGGGCTCGGTCCGCGGGCGGTGGGGTAGCCGCGCCTGCGCACGAAGCGGTTGCCGCGCCAGTAGTAGGTGATCCAGTGCTGCTCGAAGCGCGATTGACCTTGGGTTACGACCACATAGCGGTGGTGATCGTTGACGCCAAAGAATGGCACAGCCCAAGAATATTGCGATAATACTCGGGACACCCCCATGTCTTGGACACTGTATACAAACACGCGGTATGCTGACCCACTGCCCCAGGTCGTAACAAGCAGCGTAGGCGAAAGATCACCTGCGACACTGACAGAAATGGGTACACAATCAATATGATCGACGTAACTTATCGGCTTCTTACACCCGTCTACGCATCGAATCAATACACGACTAATGCCACGCGCTTCATAGCCAATTTGAGCAATGAAATCTGCCGTGTCGCCGCTTATGCTTATCCGAGCAAAAGGTTCCGCTACGACGCTGATTGATGCTGACGTAATACTTGGGACGACCATCGATAGCGTAAGCGCAATGAAAATGATCTGCCTCATTGCTCACCTAATAAGCGCGTCAGGACGCCTATCGGATTCCTTTTCCTATCTGCTTGCAGTGCAACGTGAGATCCCAAGATCGGACTGGCGTAACCCTTTCCAGGTCCGGTTCCATAAGCATCGAGGGCGCGACTTAGGTTACCGCCTTTGTCACTTATCCTCAGCGCAAGATATCGGGTTCCAATCTCGATGTTCATGGCTGGATCGTGCAAGTCAGAGCTTCTATAATCCAAATGTGCTCTTTTCTTCAGCTCTCTAATTGCTACCTGAATAACGTCGATCAACCCTTTGCGCTAAATCCGCTTGCGTTATTGACTCCGGGCCTAAATTTTGATTCACGCCAAGCGATCGCAAGAATTTATCAGAAAGACCCGAGTGGTTGTTAGCTGCAATGACCTTGCGAACATCCGCATAGGGCAGCGCGGGCGGAAGTAATACGGACCCACCATGTCGATGCGCGTGCGCGTGCGTCGCTCCTACGCCTGCGGATGTCGCGGTTGCGAGGGCGGCTACCCCGGTGCTCGTGCCACCGCCACCGCCGCCCGGCCCCGACGCGAACTGTCCGTGTTCGCCGGGAAAGGGATCACCACCGTGTGGGTAGCCCTTGAGCTGCCTTTCCGAAGGTGCCAACCCCGTGCGCGCCCAGTGGGCGTAGTCATCCGGGTCCGCGCTGGTCCAGTCCGATGTTCTCGCCACTGGTCTCATGTAATGGCCCAGCCATAACCAGCGTCGATTTGCAAGGTATATTAGCCAAATAGGTGCGAGATTGTCGCCCGACTGGTCACACCCGCCTACCCGCGCTAGGCGACGATGTACCGGGGGCCGAACTGCCCCACGCAAGGATTTCAACCGGTCATGGGCTTTAAATGCGGCATCGTCGGGTTGCCCAATGTGGGTAAGTCCACTCTCTTCAATGCGCTCACGCAGACGGCGGCGGCGGCGGCGGCGAACTATCCGTTCTGCACGATCGAGCCCAATGTGGGGAACGTCCCCGTGCCCGATCCCCGCCTAGCCGACATCGCGGTGATCGCGGGGAGCGCCAAGATCGTCGAGACGCAGCTCGCCTTCGTCGACATCGCGGGGCTGGTGCGCGGCGCGAGCAAGGGGGAGGGGCTGGGCAACCAGTTCCTCGCCAACATTCGCGAAACGGACGCGATCGTCCACGTGCTGCGCTGCTTCGAGGATGACGACATCACGCATGTCGAGGGACGGATCGATCCGGTAGCGGACGCGGAGACGGTCGAGACCGAGCTGATGTTGTCCGATCTGGAGTCGCTGGAGAAGCGGGTTCCGGCGCTGGCCAAGAAGGCCACCCAGGGCGACAAGGAGGCGAAAGCGGCGGCGTCCGTGCTCGGCCAGGCGCTCGACCTGCTGCGCGAGGGCAAGCCCGCGCGGCTGGTGCGGCCCAGGGACGAGGACGAACAGCGGCATTTCGATCAGGCGCAGCTACTAACGTCCAAGCCCGTGCTGTACGTGTGCAACGTGGAGGAGGCGTCCGCCGCCGGAGGCAACACACAGTCCGCGCGCGTGGCGGCAATGGCGGGCGGCGTCGGCGCGGGCACGGTCGTCATCTCGGCGGCGATCGAGGCGGAGATCGCGCAGATGCCGCCCGAAGACCGGCCCGAGTTTCTTGGCGAGCTTGGCCTCACCGAAACCGGTCTCGCGCGCGTGATCCGCGCGGGCTACGATCTGCTCGCGCTGCTGACCTTCTTCACCGCCGGACCCAAGGAGACGCGTGCCTGGACGGTGCACAAGGGCGCGACCGCCCCGCAGGCGGCGGGCGCGATCCACACCGATTTCGAGCGCGGCTTCATCCGCGCCGAGACGATCGCGTTCGACGATTACGTGCGGTACAAGGGCGAAGCGGGCGCACGCGATGCAGGGCGACTACGGTCCGAGGGCAAGGAGTATGTCGTGCAGGACGGCGACATCTTGCTGTTCCGCTTCAACGTGTAAAGCAATGCATCGCGTCTGGACCGGCGTCCCCGCGAAGGGACATGCTCTCGACGCATCTTGCCTCGTCTGTGACGTTGCCGTCGCGCGGATCAAGCTTGGTCGGGCGAGCGCGACGCTCAGGCCAGGAACTGTTCCATGACGATCCGGTCGTCGAGCGCGTAATCGGGATCGAACAGCAGCGTCAGCGCCACCGCGCGATTGCTCGTCACGCGCACGCGCGCGACATCGCGCACCTCGACCTGATCGGCGACCGCGCTGACGGGGCGCTTGGCGACTTCGAGCGCGACGATCTCGATCACCGAGGCTTCGGGAAGCAGCGCGCCGCGCCAGCGCCGGGGACGGAAGGGCGAAATGGGGGTGAGCGCGAGCAGGTCCGAGGACAGGGGCAGGATCGGGCCGTTCGCGCTTAGATTATACGCGGTCGATCCCGCCGGGGTGGAGACGAGAATGCCATCGCACGCAAGTTCATCGAGTCGCGCGCGGCCATCGATGCTGATTTCCAGCTTGGCGACCTGCCGCGTTTCGCGCAGCAGCGACACTTCGTTGATTGCTGGCGAGACCACACGCTCGCCGCCGACCGTCCACGCTTCCATGGTGAGCGGATGCAGGGTGAACCGCCGCGCGCCAGCGATCCGTTCGCGCAGGGCTTCGCTGCGAAAATGGTTCATCAGGAAGCCGACTGTACCGACGTTCATGCCGAACACCGGCGTGACGCGGCCCTCGGCCATGATGGCGTGCAGCGTCTGCAGCATGAATCCGTCGCCGCCCAGCGCGACGATCGCGTCCGCGCGCGCGGGATCGGTCCAATCGTACATCGGCCGTAGCCGCTCGGCCGCTTCGTGCGCGGCCTCGGTGGGCGAGACCGCGAGCGACAGCGCCACCCTCATCCGCCGGTCATGCTCATATGCCGTGCCAGCGCGGGGGCCGCGCCACGCCGATCGATCACGAAATCATGGCCCTTGGGCTTGCGCGCGATCGCCTCCGTGATCGCGGCGTCGAGCGCCGCCGCGTCGTCTGGATGTGCGCGCACGACGGCGCGAAGGTCGGCGGCGTCGGACTGGCCGAGGCATAGGTACAGCGTGCCCGTCGCGGTCAGGCGCACACGGTTGCAGCTTTCGCAGAAATTATGGCTGAGCGGGGTGATGAAGCCCAGCCTCTGCCCCGTCTCGCGCACGCGCACGTAGCGCGCGGGGCCACCGGTGCGATCGGGCAGCGGATCGAGCGTGTACTGCTTCGCCAATTTCGCGCTCACCTGCGAAAGCGGCAGATACCGATCGGTCCGGTCTCCCTCCACCTCGCCCAGAGGCATCGTTTCGATCAGCGTAAGGTCATGGCCGCGCTCGGCGGCGAAGGCCATCATCGGCACGATCTGCTGTTCGTTGAAGTTTTTCAGCGCGACCATGTTCAACTTGACGTGCAGTCCCGCGCGCGTAGCCGCGTCGATCCCACCCAGCACCTGCGCCAGGTCGCCCCCGCGCGTGATATGCGCGAAGTCGGCCGGATCGAGCGTATCGATGCTGACGTTGATCCTTCGCACGCCCGCCGCCGCGAGCGCATCCGCGTGGGTGGCGAGCTGGGTACCGTTGGTCGTCATCGTCAGCTCGTCGAGCTGTCCGCTCTCGATGTGACGTCCCAGACGCCGAACCAGATCGAGAAATCCACGCCGCACGAGCGGCTCTCCGCCCGTCAATCGCAGGCGACGTGTTCCCCGGCGCACGAAGGCGGAGGCGATCGCATCGATTTCATCGAACGTCAGAAGTTCGGCGCGCGGCAGGAACGTCATGCGTTCGGCCATGCAATAGCGGCAGCGCAGGTCGCACCTATCGGTAACCGAAATTCGCAGATACGTAACACGCCGTCCGAAAGGATCGATGAGTGGCCCTGCGAAGCGGTCCTGCGGAGGGGCGGCGAGTGCGGTCACGCACCCTACATTAGGTGGGTGACGGGTCAAGTCCACTGCGGATAGGATTAGTCGGCTCGGTCGGGTGGCGTTCGCTTGGCATTGTATGTAGTAAATGACGTGAACGCGCGGGGGTGCACCGCGCAAGATAGGGGCCAGAGGCGGTGGATCGCGTCCGTATATCGAACGGGACGACGGCTGGTGAAAGCCTGCTTGGCGACGGTTCGATCCTGCTCGTCCACGGCAACGAGGAATCGACCATGCGCCGGGCGATCGAGCGGATTGGGCGAGCGTTGATTATCGCGTCGCCTGACGAAGCGGGGGCGATCTTTCAGGAATCGTCGGCACTGATCGCGTTCGTGGACGCGCGAGAAGGGTCGGAGCGCGTTTTCAAGGCGATCGCAGTGCTCGGCGCCCTCGCTGAGCGACGCGGCGCGGCGCTGGTCGTCCTCGTCAAACGCCATCAGCCAGACGCGCTCGCTGCCGCGCACGAAGCAGGCGCGACGCACATCCTGCCCAGCGGTGGCGGCCCGGCGCTGCTTGCCGCGACCTTGCGCTCGGCCGATCGCTACGTCCGTCGTCTCCGCGCGCACGGCGATGCGGCATCGGTCGCCACCGCACGAGCCGCACTCGTCGGTGGCGCGCGTTGGGAATGGCGTCGCGGGTCGCCTGAAGTAGCCTTGTCACCCGCACTGGCCGAGATGCTGGGAGGGAGCGCGGACGCCACCCGGCTGCGGGTCGCGCAGGCGTTTGGCCGGCTCGATCCGCCCGATCGCAGCGATTTTGCGCGCGCGCTCGCCCGTTTGGCGCGTGTCGGCCTCTCGGGCGAACTCAGCCACCGGCTGACGATCGACGGCGCGGTGCGCATGATCGCGCATCACGTGCGCGCGCACCGCGACACGCACGGGCGACTGACACGGCTGACCGGCATCGTGGAGGATCTCGACGCCGTGCTCGCCGAGCGACCCCTTTCGGCGCGCTTTGATACGCTGACGGGGCTCGCCAACGCCGGGTTCGCGCGGGACTGGATCGACAGCATCATCGGTGGTGCCGGCAATTACGACCCCGCGTGCATCGTCCTCATGCTCTCGCTCAGCCGATTTGACGGGATCAACGCTGCCTACGGGCGCGAGGTCGCGGACGGTCTCTTGCAGGCGGTCGCCAGGCGACTGAGGCGTGTCGTTGGCGCGGACAAGCCCGAGGCGCGCGTGCTCGCGCGTGTTGCAGGGGCCGAGTTCATCGTCGCCTTTGCTGGGCCGGTGCAGCTGAGCGACGTCACGAGCGCGGCGCGGCGGTTGGGCGTGATCTTCGATCGGCCGTTCTTGGTGGACGGGAGGACGATCCACCTCGCCTGCCGCATGGGCGTTGCGCTGAGCGAAGACGATGGCGCGGGCGCGGACGTACTGCTGCGCCGCGCCAGCGCCGCGCTCGCGCGCGCAAAGGAAGGAGAACCCGGCGGCTTCGAGGTATTCGGCGGCACGGGCGAGGTAGACCTGCTCGCGCGGGCAGCCAGCCTGGGGGACGATCTTCGTGCAGGAATCGAGACGGACGCCTTCGAACTTGTCTACCAGCCCCAGGTCGAGTCGCTGAGCAACCGCATTGTCGGTGTCGAGGCGCTGATCCGCTGGCGGCATCCCACGCTTGGCCTCCTTTCCGCCGAAACACTGATGGACGTCGCAGAGCGCGCCGAGATCGGGCCGCGCCTGGGCGAGCACATCTTGCGCAAGGCTTTAGCCGAAGCGGTCGCCTGGCCCGATTCGCTGACGCGGTTGCGCCTTTCGGTGAACGCCACCGCCGACGATTTGATGGCACCCGATTTCGCCGATCGGGTGCTCCGCGCGTCGAGCGACTCGGGTTTCCCGCCCAATCGCCTGACGATCGAGGCGACCGAGAGCGGCCTGATGCGCGACATCGCGCAAGCCGCCCGTGCGCTCACCGCCATTCGCGCCCACGGCATTTGCGTCGCGATCGACGATTTCGGCACGGGTTATTCAAGCCTCGCCTATCTGAGCGCACTGCCCGCGGACTATTTGAAAGTGGACAAGAGCCTGATCGTCGACCTTTTCGGCTCGGCGCGCGACCGGGTCGTGGTACGCGGTGTGGTCGATATCGCGCGCAGTCTGGATTTGCGCGTCGTCGCTGAAGGCGTGGAGACCGACGAACAGCGTGTCGCGGCCGCCGCTGCCGGATGCCAGTTGTACCAGGGATTTTTATGCTCGCGGCCGATCGCGGGCGATCTGCTGCCGGATCTGGTGCGTGACTGGAATTCGGCGGCCGACGCGGCACTCGCCGACTATCGAGAGTGAACGGGGGTCACACGATGCGTTCGTAAACCTCGAGTAGATCGGCTCCGAGGTCCTTCAGCGACACGCGTCGCCAGCGCCCATGCGCGCTCGCCAGTTCGGTCAGGTCGAGCGCGCCAATGGACGAACGCGCATCGCCTCCGAGCATCAGCGGCGCGCGGTACACCAGCAGTCGATCGACGCGGTTCGCCGCAAGGAACGCGGTCGCCGTACCCGCGCCGCCTTCGACGAGGACCTCGTTGATCCCAAGCGCGTCCACGTCGCCCGGCGCGCGCAGGATCAGCGGATCGCGGGCAGCGAGCCGAGAACCCGAAGGCGCTGCACGAAGTGTGCGCGACAGGATGGCCGGGCGAGGCGATCGATGCGCCTCGCCCGGCAAACGCACATCGAGCACGGGATCGTCCGCCTCCAGCGTGCCGCGCCCTACCACGATGAGATCGGCGCGCGCGCGTTCGAGGTGGGCGTGCGCGCGCGCGGCCTCGCCGGTGATCCAGCGTGACGTGCCGTCGCCAAGCGCGATTCGGCCATCGATCGAGAGCGCAAGTTTGAGGGTGACGCGCGGGCGACCGTGCGCGATCCGGTAGGCGAAGCCGGCAACGATCGCGCGCGCGCGATCGGCTCCGTCGTCAAGCTCGACCGCGATCCCGGCGGCGCGCAGACGTGCGATCCCTTGACCGTTGGTGCGCGGATCGGGATCGGGCACAGCGACCACGATGCGCGCCACCCCGGCAACGATCAGCAGGTCGGCGCAGGCAGGGCCGCGCGGACTGTCGTGGGCGCAAGGTTCGAGCGTGACATAGGCGGTCGCGCCTCGCGCCCGTTCGCCCGCCTGGGCCAGCGCAGCCGCCTCGGCGTGGGGACGGCCACCGGGCGCGGTCGCGCCTTCGCCGATTGCCAAGCCGTCCACGACCAGCCCGCAGCCGACGGCGGGATTGGGCGCGGTCGTGCCCCACGCCGCCTCCGCGAGCGCCAGCGCGCGTGCCATGGCAGGCGACGTTGTCGAGGCGGGCAGGCTTAGGACGCGGGTCCGCTCAGCGCGCTGCCCACGGCCTTGTTCGGTGCGATCCTGGGCGCGGGATGCACGGCGAGTTCGGCTTTGGCAGTCACATTCTGCGCGGTCCAACGTGCCAATGCGGCGCGATTCTGCGCGATGTGCACCTGCGCTGCCGCACGCGCGGCCGGCGTTTGCGCGCGACTGGCGAGCGCTTCCCCACGCTCGATCTCGAACTGCGCGATTGCGGCCTGGCGCGCGGTTTCACCGACCGCCTGCTCGCGCGCGACATCCGTCGCGGTTCGGGTGGACGGCCAGCTCTGCACGTAGATGAGGCGGGGCGGTCGCGTGCCAAAGCCTTGGTGCGATTCCCAGAAGAACGCGCCGACGATGATCGCCGTCAGCGCGACCGAGATCAGCGCAAACCGCGGGTTCCGGCGCGACTGGGTAAGGAAACTCGTTGTCGCATTCGCCATTCTAACACCGATCCGGTTATAATCTGCTTGCGTTGTAGGATCGATCCGGTGAAACCGCGCTGCTCGACCCAGGGAGATACAACATGACCGATATTGCTATGCATCACACCGACCTCAAGGCGGAAATTACGGCGTTCCAGGCGGTAGCCGCGCCCGCCGCTAAGCCGCATCTCACCTTCGCGACCGTCTGGCCCGTCGCGCGCGAGGCATTGGTGCTGCTTGGCACGTTGATCCCCGTCAGCCTGCGCATGATCCTGATGCTGGTGCTCAGCGTCGGCGACACCGTCGCCGCCACCAGCGCGGTCCGGCCCGCTTAACCGCACGCCGACGCGGCCGCGAGCCGGGCCCGGGCTCGCTCGCGGCCGATCAGCGGCAGCAGCGCCGTCATCTCGGGCCCGGTCTCGCGACCCGTCAGCGCGAGGCGCAGCGGGTGGAATAGTGCGCGGCCCTTGCGCCCGGTCGCGGCCTTCAACGCGGTGGTCCAGGCAGGCCACGTCGCACGATCCCATGGCTCGGGAGGAAGGGCGTGCTTCGCTTCACCCAGATATGTCGCGTCATCGCCGACATCGGGCTGCGCGATCGTGCCCGCGATCACCTCGGCCCAGTCCTGCGCGTCATCGATGCGGGTGAGGTTGGAGCGCAGCACATCCCAGGCGGCTCGGCCGATCGTGGCGGGCAGCCGGTCCGCGACCGCAGTGTAGTCGAGACCATGGACCGTTCGCGCGTTGAGCGCGACGAGTTCCTCCCTATCGAACCGCGCCGTCGCGCGGCCCATCTTTGCGAAATCGAAACCCTCGATCAGCGGATTGGGATCGGCATACGGCTCGATCGGGTCCGAGGTGCCCAGTCGCGCCAGGAAGGCGATCAGCGCGATCGGCTCGATCCCCGCCGCCCGCAACGCGTCCACGCCCGCCGACCCAAGACGCTTGGAGAGTTCGCCCTCGGTCGATGTCAGCAAGCTCAAGTGCGCGAAGGCCGGGACTGGCGCGTCTAGCGCCTCGAACATCTGTTTCTGCACGGCCGAGTTGGGCACGTGATCCTCGCCCCGGATGATGTGGCTCACCCCCATGTCGACATCGTCCACCACCGAGGGAAGCATATACAGCCAGCCACCATCCTCGCGCTTGACGATCGGATCGGACAGGCTCGCGGGATCGATGTGGGTGTGGCCGCGAACAAGATCGGCCCACTCGACCGGGGCGTGCGTGTCGAGCCGGAAGCGCCAGTGTGGACGTCGCCCTTCCGCCGCCAATGCCGCCCGGTCGTCAGGCGAGAGCGCCAGCGCGGCCCGGTCGTACACCGGCGGACGCCCTGCCGCGCGCTGGAGGCGGCGTTTGAGATCGAGTTCGTCGGGCGTCTCATAGGCGGGATACGCACGCCCGCTCGCGACCAGCTGCGCGAGCGCGGCCTCGTAGGCCGGAAAGCGGTCCGATTGCCGGTATTGGGCATCGGGGGTCAAACCCACCCACGCGAGATCCGCGAGGATCGCGTCCGCGAATGCTTGGGTCGAGCGCGCGGCATCGGTATCGTCCAGCCGTAACAGGAACGTGCCACCCTGCTGGCGCGCGAATAGCCAATTGATCACGGCGGCACGCAGGTTGCCGATGTGAAGACGACCCGTCGGGGAGGGGGCGAAGCGGGTAATAACATTCATGATTTGCGCCAGTTCTGGCGGGCGTGGCGGAGGCCCGCGATCTCGATTACGCCGTCAACAACACAATGTACGGCCGCACTGAAAGTTTGCTGAAGCGCGTGCCTGCCAGCCGGGGTTGCCGCCGGGCGGTCGCGGCCAGAGCCTCGACTCTCTCGTAAAGCGTCGAGATCGCGGTCTGCGCGGCGTCCACGTCATTTGCCGCGAGGAAGTCGTGAAGGCGTTCGAGGTCGCGCGTGGCATCCGGAGTCCAGCGGACGATCATCCATTCGCCCGCGCGAACCATCCTCGCATTCTGTGACCGACCTCTTCGTGGCTGATGAACTCGCCCTTGGCCAACGCCGCCTCAGCGTCCGCGATCATCTCCGGCGTTACCTCAGTGTCCCAACTTTGTGCATAGTCCCGGATGCCCGCATCTAGAATCTCGCTCGCCAGAACATTGGGAGCGATCCCTCGCTCGCCTGCGATCCGGGCGAGATCGGTGGCTGCGGCATGACTGACGCGCGTACCCTCGATGGGAGTGTGAGCTTCTACCCTGGCGGCGGTGCTTGCCATCGTCTCTCTCCTCAGCTCGTGCGGAACGCATTGGATATAGGATAGCGCCTGTCTCGGCCAAAGCTGCGCGGGCCGATCTTGACGCCCGGCGGAGCTTGGCGACGCTTGTATTCGGCCCCGTAGAGCAGCCGCTCCACCCGCGCCACTGTGGCGAAATCATGCCCCGCCAGGGTCACGTCGGCGGCCGAACGCTCCTCTTCCACCAGCGCGATCAGGATCGCGTCGAGTTCGGTATAGGGCGGCAGGCTGTCATCGTCGCGCTGGTTCTCGCGCAGTTCGGCGGTGGGCGGTTTGTCGATCACGCGGCTAGGCACGACCATGCCGTCCGGCCCAAACGCACCGCGCGGCACATGCGCGTTGCGCCAGTGGCACAGCTTGAAAACGGTCGTCTTGTACACGTCCTTCAGGACCGAGAAGCCGCCCGCAAGATCGCCGTAGATCGTCGTATAGCCCACCGACATCTCGCTCTTGTTGCCCGTGGTCAGCAGCATCGGGCCGAACTTGTTGGAAAGCCCCATCAAGATCACGGCGCGCGCGCGCGACTGGATGTTTTCCTCCGCCAGATCACGTGCGCCTCCTCCGAACGAAGAGGCCAGCATCGCATCGAACGCCTCCATCGCGGGTGCGATCGAGATGGTGTCCAGCTTGCAGCCTAGCAGCCGCGCGCACGCGGCCGCGTCCTCAAGGCTGTCCGCGCTGGTGAAGCGCGAGGGCAGCATCACGCACCACACGCGGTCCGGCCCCAGTGCATCGACCGCGACCGCGGCGGAAAGCGCGCTATCCACCCCGCCCGACAGGCCGAGCACAACGCCCGGGAAGCCGTTCGCGGTCACGTAATCGCGCAGGCCCATCTGCATCGCCTGATAGATGTCCGCGAGCTCGTCCGCCCGGGCGGTCGCAGGTTGGGACGCACACCGCCAACCCTGCTTGCCTCGCGTCCACCGGGTGAGCACGGTCGCCGCCTCCCAATCGGGCAGCGTCACGCACGGTGCCTCGCCCGGGTTCACGACGAAGCTCGATCCATCGAACACCAGCTCGTCCTGCCCGCCGACCCGATTGAGGTACGCCATCGCGAGGCCGGTTTCGTCCACCCGCGCCCGCGCGCGCGCGATGCGGTCGGCATCCTTGCCAAGCTGGAACGGCGAACCATTGGGCGACAGCAGCAGATCCGCCCCGCGCGACTTCAGCCGCGCGCACACCGGCGGGAACCACATATCCTCGCAGATCGGCACGCCCAGCCGCACACCGTTCAGCTCAAGCGGCTCCGGCGACGGCCCCGCCTCGAACACGCGCTTTTCATCGAACGGGCCGTAATTGGGCAGATCGACCTTGGCGGTGATCCCGGTCAGCGCGCCGCCCTGCAACAGCGCCACCGCGTTCAGCCGCCTGCTATCGCGTACGATCGGCAGCCCCACCAACAAGGCCGGGCCGCCGTCCCCGGTCGCGCGCGCGAGATCGACGAGCTTCGCCGCGCAGGCCTCCAGCAATGCCGGCTTGAGCACCAAATCTTCGGGCGGATAGCCGACCAGCCCGAGTTCGGGCGTGACGACCAGGTCCGCGTCGGGCACCGAGGCGCGAGCGGCCAGTATCGCATCGGCATTGGCGGCGAGATCGCCCATGCGCGCGGGAAGCTGGGCAAGGGCGATGGCGAGCGTGACGGGCATAACTCGGTGGGTAAGGAGCGACTGGCGACCATGCAACCGGAACACGGGTCTTGTTTTCCAATCAGGTCCGGCTAGGTTCGCGAAATGGACCTCGAAAGTGCAAAGCTCATCGCTGGCGGCAAGATCGTGATCCCGGCCCGTTTCCGGCGGGCGCTGGGTTTGAAGGACGGCGATCGGCTCGTACTGGATCTCTTGGACGGCGAAATTCGAATCCGCACCTTGGATCAATCGATCGACCGATCGATAAAGATCGCCGCGAAGTATATGCCTGTGGACGTCTCGCTGGCCGACCAACTCGTGGCGGAACGACACGCGATCGCCGATCGGTGAAGCGCGGAGTTGTGGTCGACAGTTCAGCGATACTCGCGCTGCTTGGCCGCGAGAGCGGTTGGGAGCATCTGCGAACGCGCATCGCGGGTGCCGCGATCAGCACGGTGAACGTCGCTGAAATCCATACGAAGCTGGCGGAACAGGGTGCCACGCGCGAGGACAGTGAAGACATCGTGGCGGGACTGCAGCTCAAGATCATGCCGTTCGATGTGGCCCTCGCAGTGCAGACGGGATGGCTGCGACCGGCAACGCTGTCCGCCGGACTCTCTCTTGGCGACCGGGCCTGCTTGGTCTTGGCGCGATCTCTGGATGCGGTAGCGCTGACGACGGACCGCGCGTGGGCGAAAGTTGCGGTCGGTGTCACCGTCGAGCTGATCCGATGATCCTCCTCGCCGCGCTGATCGGCGGCTATCTCCTGGGCGCGATCCCCTTCGGCCTGCTACTCGCGCGCTTGGCAGGCAAAGGCGATTTGCGCGCGCAGGGATCGGGCAATATCGGCGCGACCAACGCCATGCGCGCGGGCGGACCGTGGCTGGGCGGGTCGACGCTGCTGCTCGATGCGGGAAAGGGGGCGGCGGCCGTCCTTGGCGCGCACGCGCTGGCCGGCCCGGGCGCCGCGCTCGCGGCGGGGCTGGGCGCGTTTCTCGGCCACCTGTTCTCGGTCTGGCTCGGCTTTCGTGGTGGCAAGGGCGTGGCCACCATGATCGGTGTCACCTTTGCGGTGCTGCCGCTCGCTGGCCTCATATTCCTCGCGGCTTGGGCAGCCACCGCCGCGATCACGCGCATCTCGTCGGCAAGTGGTCTGCTCGGCGCGGCGAGCGCGCCGATCGCGGCGGCGGCAACCGGCGCAATGGGTCCCCTTGGACTGTTCGCGACGATGGCGGCGCTGGTCGCGCTCAAGCACCGTACCAACATCGCGCGGCTGATCGCGGGGACCGAGCCGCGCATCGGCACCACGACTTGAACGCGGACCGGATCGCCCGCCTGCGCCTGATCCGCAGCGAGCGGGTCGGGCCGGTCAGCTTCCGCCAGTTACTGCTGCGCTTCGGCTCGGCGGAGTCGGCGATCGAGGCCTTGCCCAACCTCGCGCGCCGGGCGGGTGGGGCCGCGCTCAGGATTGCCACCGAGGCGGAAGCGCGCGCTGAGATGGCGGCGGTCGAGAAGATCGGCGCGCGGATGCTGTTCATCGGCCTCGCGCCCTACCCGACACGATTGTCCGAGATCGAGGACGCGCCGCCCGTGCTGACCGCGCTCGGCCAGTTAACCCAGCTCGACAAGCCGGGCGTCGCAATTATCGGCGCGCGCAACGCCAGCGCGGCGGGAGCCAAGATCGCGCGCACGTTCGCGCACGAGCTGGCGGAGGCGGGCTGCACCGTGGTCAGCGGCATGGCACGCGGCATCGACGCTGCCGCACACCGGGGTGCGCTGCCGCATACCGTAGCGGCGGTCGCGGGCGGTGCGGACGTGGCTTACCCGCCTGAGCTGGCGGTTTGCAAAAAGTGGTGGGGGAGGGTGGCCTGATTCTCACCGAGCAGCCGCTGGGTACCCAACCCCAGGCGCGACACTTCCCGCGACGCAACCGCATCATCTCGGGGCTTAGCCTTGGCATCGTGGTCGTCGAGGCCGCGCTGCAATCGGGCAGCCTGATCACCGCGCGCTTCGCGGGCGAGCAGGGGCGCGAGGTGATGGCGGTGCCGGGCTCTCCGCTCGATCCGCGTTCGGCGGGCGGCAACGGCCTGATCCGCGAGGGGGCTACGCTGGTGCAATCCGCCGCCGACGTGCTTGAGGCGGTGCGCCCGTTCGCTATCTGTCCCGCGCGCGCGCTTTCCGGCGTGGCCGAGCCTTTGGCCGACTACGATCCATCCCCACGCGATCTCGACAAGATCATCGCGCTTCTCGGCCCAACCCCCGTCGGTATCGACGAAATCGCGCGACAGTCGGGCGTTCCCGCTGCCGCGCTCGGCGTAATCCTGATCGATCTTGAACTCGGCGGCAGGCTCGAACGGCACGCGGGAGGCCGTGTCGCGTTGGCATCTTGAACCCGGGAGAAGATTTTAGTGGCCGAGATCGAAGAGGACGAAGCCGAGGCCCAGGATTTCGGCGCAAGCCAGGTCCTGATCGGCGGCGGGGTCATGGCGGCGGCGGCGGGCTTCGTGCTCGCGATCGCTGCGGAGCCGCGCTGGATCGGGCCGCTGTTGCTGGTGCTGGGGCTGGCGGTGCTCGCGGCGGGTGTCGTGCGGCTGCTCAGGCACCGGCGCGCGAAGGCGGACGTCAGACGAACGGATTGACGATGGTGAGCTGGTTTTCGATGACGAGGCCGGCGTGCATATCTTCGGATAGTAAAGTGTCCGCGCCTGCAAGCAAGGCGGCGGCGAGCATGACGGAATCGTAGAAGCGTAACCGGTAGCGTTGCGCCACACGAACCGCGTTCAGATGCGTTTCCAGCGTGATCGGGTGGACCTGCTGCTCCATCTGCAAGAAGTCGGCAATGGCATCTTCGATCTCGCGCCAATCGAGTTTGAGCTTGCGACGACCGGTAAGCGCGAACTCATTCAGCGCCTGCACGCTCGTCTGCCAACCTGCCCCGATTATGTCGCGCGCGCGCTCTCGACGCGGGTCGTCCGAATAGCGGTAAACAAAGATGTTGGCATCGATAAACGGCAGCATCAGCCGCGCTCATAAGGATCGTCGCGATCGATCTTCCATTCCGCGGGTAAAACCCAGCGGCGAGCGTCCATGCGTGTTAATGCCGCGTTTCGCCGTGCCAGCTGATTTATTTGATCGAGCTTGTCAAGATTATCCTCAAATCCATCAGCGTGCTTGAGGATTACTTCAACATGATCTCCCTCCTTCAATCCCATTGTCCCGACCACGTCGGCAGGGATGCGAACGGCAAGGCTATTTCCCCATCGCGCAACTTTCATGGTCGATTTCCACTCCAGATTAGTCGAATATGTATATCTTACGTTCACGTCCGGCAACCCTCTTCCCCCACGCCCTTGCCCCCTCCCATATCATGCGCGTAGGGCGCAGCGCCCGGGAGACACGCCAACCATGGACCTCGTCATCGTCGAATCGCCCGCGAAGGCGAAGACGATCAACAAATATCTCGGCTCGAACTACAAAGTTTTGGCGAGTTACGGCCACGTCCGTGATCTCGAGGCCAAGGACGGCGCAGTCGATCCGGCGGACGATTTCGCGATGCGCTGGACCGCGAGCGCGGACCGCGCCAAGCAATTGAAAGCCATCGCGGACGAGGTGAAGGGTGCGGACCGCCTGATCCTGGCGACCGATCCGGACCGCGAGGGGGAGGCGATCTCGTGGCACCTCCACGAATGGCTGAAAGGCCGCAAGGCGCTGCCCAAGCTGGTCGAGCGCGTGACGTTCAACGCGATCACCAAGGACGCGGTTACGACCGCAATGCGCTCACCCCGCGCGCTCGATCAGGACCTGATCGACGCGTACCGGGCACGCCGCGCGCTCGATTACCTGGTTGGCTTCACCCTCTCCCCCGTCCTGTGGCGCAAGCTGCCGGGCGCGAAATCGGCGGGCCGCGTGCAATCGGTCGCGCTCCGCCTGATCGTCAGCCGCGAGCGCGAGATCGAGGCGTTCCGGCCGCAGGAATATTGGTCGGTGATCGCGACGCTCGACCGCGCCGGGATCAGGTTTCCCGCGCGCCTGACCGAGTGGCGCGGCAAGAAGCTCGACAAGTTCGCGCTCGGCGAGGCGGGCACGGCGGCGCAGGCCAAGGCGGACATCGAGGCGAGCGCCTTCACCGTCGCGACTGTGGAGCGCAAGCCCGCGCAGCGCAGCCCCTACCCGCCGTTCACCACCTCCACGCTCCAGCAGGAAGCTGCGCGCAAGCTCGGCATGACCGCGGCGAACGCGATGCGCACCGCGCAATCGCTCTACGAGGCGGGGCTAATCACCTATATGCGCACCGACGGGGTGAGCATGGCGCCCGAGGCGGTCACCGCCGCGCGCGCCGAGATCGAACGCATGGAGCGCGAGTGGGAGCGCACCGACAAGGGTTGGCCCGAGGGCGGCGACCGTTACCTCCCCGCCAAGCCGCGCCACTATGAGAATAAGACCAAGAACGCGCAGGAAGCGCACGAGGCGATCCGCCCGACCGACTTCGCCACGCGCGAGGCGGGGAGCGGCGACGAGGCGCGGCTCTACCACCTGGTCTGGCAACGCGCGCTCGCCAGCCAAATGGCCAACGCGCGCTTCGAGCGCACCGCGATCGAACTCGCCAACGCGAGCGCGCAGCACACGCTGCGCGCGACCGGGCAGGTCCAGCTCTTCGCGGGGTTCCTCAAGCTGTACGAGGAAGGCCGCGACGATCCCGAGGAGGACGGCGAGGGGGTTCTTCCCGCGCTGACGGTTGGCGAGCAGCCCGCGACCACCAAGGTCGATGCCGAACAGCACTTCACCCAGCCGCCGCCGCGCTTCTCCGAAGCGTCGCTGGTCAAGCGGCTCGAGGAGTTGGGGATCGGTCGCCCGTCCACCTACGCGTCGATCCTGCAGACGCTGCGCGACCGCGAATATGTCCGCATGGATGCCAAACGCTTCCTGCCCGAGGATAAAGGCCGCCTGGTAACGGCATTTCTGGAGCGCTACTTCGAGCGTTACGTGAGCTACGATTTCACCGCCACGCTCGAAGGCCGCCTCGACGACGTCGCCGAAGGATCGGTCGACTGGAAGCAGGTGCTCCGCGATTTCTGGGCCGATTTCCATCCCGCTGCCAACGGTGTGATGGCGATCATGCCGTCCGAGGTCACACAGGCCTTGGACGAGTTCCTGGGCGATTATCTTTTCCCGCCCAAAGCGGACGGTGGCGACGCGCGCCTGTGTCCGCTGTGCGCGCTCGGCCAACTGCACCTGAAAGGTGGCCGCTCGGGAGCGTTCATCGGCTGCGACCGCTATCCCGAATGCCGCTACACGCGCCCGTTCGCGGGCGGCGGTGGCGAGGACGGCGCGGCGGCTGGCCCCGAGGTGCTCGGCATCGATCCCGCGTCCGGCCTTGAAGTGAGCCGCCGCGCGGGGCGTTTCGGCCCTTATTTCCAGCTCGGCGACGGCGAGAAGCCCGCGCGCGCCTCGGTCCCCAAGGATGTGCCCGAGGTCGATCTGGCGATGGCGCTCAAGCTCCTGGCTTTGCCGCGCACCGTGGGCACGCATCCCGAGACTGGCGAACCGATCGAAGCGAACATCGGACGTTACGGGCCATACCTCAAGCACGCCGGCAAGTATGCGCGCCTCACGTCGACCGAGGACGTCCTCCAGATCGGCATGAATCTCGCGGTCGCCGCGCTCGCCGACGCCGCGCAGCGCGGGCCCCGGCGCGGCACGTCGGAGCCGTTGCGTATGCTGGGGGCCAACCCTGCGGGAGCGGAGGTCAAGCTGATGCCCGGTCGCTACGGGCCGTATGTGACCGACGGCACCACTAACGCCTCGCTCCCCAAGGGCGCAGACCCGGACGCGCTGACGCTCGACGAGGCGCTGGGCCTGCTCGCGGCGCGTGCCGAACTCGCGCCCGCAAAGAAGAAGCCGGCGGCGAAGAAGGCGGCGGCCAAACCAACGGCGACGGCGAAACCGGCGGTGAAGGCAACAGCCGTGCCCAAGGCCAAGGCATCCGCGAAACCGAAAGCGGCCGCCAAACCGCGCAAGGCTGCCTCATCTCCGTCGTCCTGAGCCACCACCGCCATCCCGGCCTCGTGCCGGGACCCCACGATTAGCCGATCGTTGCCGACGCGCAGCTCGCCAGCGGCGACCACGGCGTCGAAGGCATAAAAACCGGATTCGAGCTTGCGGATCGGCGCTTCCAGCTTGGCCGTTACCGACCGGGGCTGTCGAAAGAGAGCGCGGATGGCGGGAAGGGGGACAAAGCGGACTGTCCGCTTATGGGCGTTATGATTTCAGACCGGCCACCACCACGGGAGTTGAATGACGTATTTGGGTCGTGGCTCACGATCGGGCGCCGGCCTTTTGAACAAGATCAAATCCCCGGCGGACATCGTCGATCATCAAAAGCTGCGGCGTCGCATCCAGCGAAGGTGACCACATACCCATGTTGCGACCGCCTAACATGGAAGCTGGCTGACCAAATCGGATACTGCCGCAGCGTTTCGAACTATTGCTCAGGTCCTGTTGACAAAGGAGATTGCCCAATGACTCGCGCACTGATTCAAGGCTGCCTTTGGCGAGGAGGTGGTCTTGGCGCGAGACGATCTGGGCGATGTGGAGTGGGACATTATCGGCCTCTTTTCTTAGAGTTTGGGAAGAGAGGCATTTTCTACTACGAAACTATATTCGCACTGTATTGCGCCGACGGATCAGGCATAACGTCTTCACAAAAACGTGTGGCAACCCGAAAGGAGGCTTTGGTTGGATCACCCCTTTTTGTATAGCCCGGCGGAGAGTCGCCTTTATACTCATACCTCCAGCATGGACTTCGCCGCGGAAGTTGGTCAGCGCGCGCCAGAGACCATCACACCTGCCAAGTGAAAACCCGACAGCCATGCCGATTCGACCCGGGGCCTAGCAACCAGTCGCCGCAGAGTCCGAGCTTGAGATCACCGTCCCAAAGCATGGTACAACCAAGTGCGCCCGCGCGGGCGTAACGCCAGCGGTGGGCGGAGAGGCTGAGCGCGCCCGGCAGGCTAGCATCCAGTCTTGTGGCGAGCACTGCCAGCAGTGCGTCGGCAACGCTTGCCGTATCGTCCTCGAGATGCGTTTGGGACCATTCGGGTGTCGCTTGGACGACCCAGCTCTCGGGTCCGGCGCGGCTGGGCTTTGCCGAATTGCGCGCCGCCCAACCGATAATGCCGGCATCGCGAAGGCAATCCGGGGCGAACGGCAGCGGCTCGGCAAAGGCAACCATCATTGTCCATGACGGTTTCGATCGCACCGCGCGCGTCTGTGCAGCAAACGCCGGATGGTGCGCGTCGATCAGCGGCGAAACCTGTTCGGCCGGTACTGCCACGACAAGCGCATCCACGCGTTCGGGTGATATGCCGTCACCGCGCAACGACCAGCCGCCATCCGACGTTCGCTCGATCAACTCCACGTGCGCGCCCCAGCGCACATCGAGTCCGGTCGATAGCGCGCGCACCGGGCTGCTCATGGCGGGCGTGCCGACCCAGGCGTCTTTGCCGACGGCCGGCCAGCGTGCCGCTACGCCAGCGGCGTGCCACGCCTCGATCTGGGCGACGAATGCCGGATCGCGCGCAGTGAAGTATTGCGCGCCATGATCGAAGCTGGCGTCGCCTTGGCTGGTCGGGACACGGCGCGTCGACATCCGCCCACCAGGCCCACGGCCTTTATCGAACGCCGTCACCTCGTAATCACGCCCGCGCAATGCAACCGCGCAGCTGAGCGCCGCCATGCCCGCGCCGATGATCCCGATCCGCATGCTTTGCCCTACGATGGAGGTGACCGCGCTGACATATTGCTGCGACGCAGCGCGAGATTTGCATATAGAGCCGATGGCTACTCAAACATCACGCGTCGTCCCGGCCGTGAAAGGACATAGCGATGACCGTCGTCCGTGATCTTGTGCATCCGGGCCAGGAAAGCGTCTGGGACTATCCGCGACCGCCGATCGCCGTGCCGTGCGGCAAGCGGGTCGTCATCGTGCATCGCGGCGTGACCATCGCCGACACGCTTGGTGCCATCCGCACGCTCGAGACGAGCCACCCGCCGACCTATTATCTGCCGCCCACCGATGTGCGGATGTCCGCGCTGCACCCCGTCGACGGCAGCAGCTTTTGCGAGTGGAAGGGGCATGCCCTGTATTTCGACGTGATCGTCGACGGCCAGCGCTTATCGAGGGCAGCCTGGTCGTACCCCGCGCCGACCGCGAACTTCGAAGCGTTGCGCGATCATCTCGCTTTTTACGCTCAATCATTCGACGCGTGTTCGGTCGGAGGGGAACGAGCGACGCCGCAAGCGGGTGGGTTTTACGGCGGCTGGATCACCGCCGATCTCGCCGGGCCGTTCAAGGGGATTCCTGGTAGTCGTTTCTGGTAGACGCGAGGCATCAGCGTATGTCGGGATAGTGGCGCTCCAAGCGAGTGCGTTGGCCCAGCCCCCAGCGCACGCCGACGGACAAATACACGAGATTGGCGCGCCACTCGCCCCAGCGCGCGACGCGGCGATCCGAAGTGAGCACGACACGGTTGACCAGGTGCACGCGCCCGAGCGCGTTCAGCGCGATGCAGAGTTGGGCGTCCTCCATCACCGCAAGGCGCTCGTCGCAGCCGCCGACCGCGAGGAAGTCGGCGCGGCGGAAGAACATGGCATGATCGCCGAACAGCAGCCGCGCGCCGCGCAGGAACAGGCGCGGGCGGAACAGCAGCGGCGCGTACCACGTCTTGAGCCAGTTGTGGAATGATGTCGCCCAACGGACCTTATCCGGTCCTGAAATGAGTGGCGTGAATCCTGCAAGCGCGATTTTGCGATTGGCGAGCGTGTGGCGGATGACCGCGACCGCATCGTCGGGCAGAAACGTGTCGGCGTGGAGTACGCAGACGATCGGGCTGATTACCGCCGCCACGCCCGCGTTGATCTGGCGCGCGCGGCCACGCCCCGCCGTCATTACCGCCAGCCCCGCCGCGCGGGCGATCTCCGTGGTTGCGTCGCTACTGCCGCCGTCCACGACGAGCACCTCGGCGGGCGCTGGATCGAGCAGCGCGAGGTGGCGCACCAGACGGGGCAGCGTCGCCGCCTCGTCGAGCGCGGGGATGACGATGGCGACCGCGACCGCGTCGCTCACCCGAGGTCGGGCCAGCGCGTGAGGTCCTCGGGACGATCGAGATCGGCGAGCGTCGGCAGCAGCGCCGGCCGAATGCCGAGCCGGTCCATGCGCGCCAGAGTCTCGGCAAACACCCGGTCGGTTCCCCACGGCATTGCCTCGAACAGCGGATCGGCCGCGCGCGCGAGGCCGAGCAGCCAGTAGCCGCCATCGTCCGCCGGGCCGATCACCGCCTCCGCCCCGGTCATCGCGGCGGCGGCACCCAGCAGATGCGAGGGCGTGAGGTCGGGCGCGTCCGCGCCGATGAACAGCGTGGGGTAGGGCGGTCCCGCCGCCATCAGTCGCGCGCCCAGATCGCCCGTGCCCTGATCGACCACGGGCACGTCGCCGAGCCAACTCTTGAAGTCGGCGGGCGGCGCGCCGGTCGAGCGGACCTCGAACGGCAGGCCGCTCGCGCGCACGGCGGCGAGCGTGCGTTCGGTCAACCGGCGGTGGAGCGCGGCCACGCCGTCGGCACCCAGCGCGCCGATCAGGCGCGTTTTGGCTTCGCCCGGTGTGGGATAGCGCGTGAACAGGACCACGCGCGGCGTCATGCGACCGCGCCCGCGTGTGGAGAGTTCGAAGCGACATGACCCTCGACCGCCCCAAACGCCGTACCCTGCTCGGTCCCGCGCTGCTCGGAGTAGCGGCTGCGCTGATCCTGGTGGGCGAGCGACGCAGACCGCTGCGCGAACGCACACAGCCCGCCGCGCGACGGATCGCAGGAAACCTCGTACTCGGCGGGCTCGCGCTCGCTACGGTCGCGCTGATCGAGGGGCCGGTCGTCCGCCCGCTCGCCGCTCGCGCCGAACGGCGAGGCGTCGGTCTGGTCCAGCGGCTTCACGCGTCCGCGTGGCTTCGCGACCTGCTCGCCTTCGTGCTGATGGATTACACGGTTTACCTTTGGCATGTCGGCACACATCGCATCGCCTTCCTGTGGCGCTTCCACCTCGTCCACCATGTCGATCTCGACATGGATGCGTCCACCGCGCTGCGCTTCCATGCGGTCGACATGGCGATCTCGGTTCCCTACCGCGCGCTGCAGGTCGCGGCGATCGGCGTCTCGCCGCGCGCACTCGCGGCGTGGCAGGGCTTCTTCTTTGTTTCGGTTCTGTTCCACCACAGCAATCTTCGCCTGCCCCATGTGCTCGAACGCCGCCTCGCGCGCGTTATCACAACGCCGCGCATGCATGGCATCCACCATTCGACCGTCCGCGCCGAGACCGACAGCAACTGGTCGTCGGGCCTCAGCCTCTGGGACCATCTCCACCGCACCTTCCGGTTCGATGTGCCGCAAGCCGCGATAGCGGTCGGTGTGCCCGGCTACCGCGATCCGGCCGAACTCACGCCGGGACGATCGCTAGCGATGCCGTTCGGTGGTGAACGCGATGCGTGGGCCGCGTCGCCGCACGGAGCGCCTGTGCCGTTGGCGCGCCCGTTTACTGAGCGCCCAGCGCGAATGAATCCCGTGCGCACGCAATAATCGGTCAATCGGTTCCACCACTCGGCCCCGAGCGCGGGCGATTGGCGGCCCGTGACCGCGCGCATCGCGCTATCGTTAAAACGCGGTGAGCGCGTGAAATAGGGCGCATACGGGGCCGCCACGCGCGCGAACATGCGCCGCTCGGCGGCGGGCAGGCTCGCGGGATCAAAGTCTGCGGGCGTCACCATCGCGGGCACGCACAGCCCTGGAACGCGCGCGAGCGTGGCAGGGAGCGCCGCGACCGATGTCGGCGCGCCCGAGACAAGATGGTAGATGCCGCCCGCAGCGTGCTCGAAACGCTCGGCCAAATCCGCGATCCCGCCGCCGACGTGATCGATCGGCACGAGGTCGAGCGTCGCGCCGGGGGTGGCGGGCATCGTGCGCAGCCGACCCTCCGCCAACGCCTTGAACAGCAGGTAGAAGCCATCGAAGCGCCGGATGCGCCCGTGCGCATCGCCCACCACGATCGACGGGCGCGCGATTACCGTGCGAACGGGCGCGGCGCGCACCATCGCCTCGGCGGCCGCCTTGCTCGCCGCATAGGGGTTCAGGCCTGCGCTGGACGGCGGCGCGTCCTCGCGCACGACGCCCGCGTGCGCGTCGCTCACATAGGCCGTGCTGACGTGCAGGAACCCCATGCCGCCCGCCCCAGCCAGCGCGAGCGCGGTCGCGGTGCCGCCGACGTTCACGCGCGCGAGCAGCCCGGGATTGGCGTCGAACGCGGTCACCGCCGCGCAGTGGACGATCAGATCGTGCGAAGCCGCCTCGCTCGCCCACGCGGACGCGTCCCAGCCGAAGCGGTCGAACGACACATCTCCATGGACGATGCGCGACACGGGGACGAGCGCGCCGTCGTTCCCCAGCACCGCCGTCGCGCGGTGGACGAGCGCGGTGACGGCGAAGCCGCGCGCCACCAGTTGCGCCGCGATCTCGCCGCCGAGCAGACCGGCCGCACCCGTCAGCAATACGCGTCTCAGCAACAGGATGAGCGCTTGGGCTGGCTTACATCGAACGGCACAGGGGTGCCGAATGCGCCCCGGTGGGAGGCGCGATCGCCCGTCAGCTCGAAATGCGGCGCGAAGCGCGATCCCGCCAGCATCGCCCCGGTGTTGCCGCTGACTGGCACCGCGCGCCCGGTCTCGAATACATGCGCCTTGTCGAGCGCGAACCGGTCGGCCATGCCGGGGATCGTGCCCCGATAGCACGCGGTCTGCCCGTAATCCTCCGCCGCCGGTTCGAGCCCGTCCACCCGGAACAGCCGCCACGTCGCCGAGTAGAAGCCGATCCCGTCCAGCTTGCCCGCGACCGCCTCGCCGAGCGCCAGCGGCCGATCCTCCACGAGGCGCGGATCGGCGAACCCCGCCGCGTTGGCCAGCGCGAGGAAGTCGCCCCAGTATAGCGCACCCGCGAGGCATTCGCCGTGCAGCACCGGATCAGCGAGTAGCGCGGCCGGCACACGCCGGTCGGCGTAAACATCGGCGAAATACATCTCGCCGCCCGGCCGCAGCAACTGGTGCGCCGCGCGGAACACCGCCGCCTTGTCCGCCACGAGATTGATGACGCAGTTCGAGACGATCAGGTCGAACGCGGCCTCGCCTAGCCCCAGTGCACCCAGCCGTTCGATGTCGCCCTCGAGGAAGCGCGTGTTCGCCGCCGCATAGCCGAACCGCGCCGCGTGCCACGCCTCATGCGCGCGCGCGACCGCGAGCTGTTCGGGGGTCGCGTCGACTCCCACAACCCGGCCGCGCTCGCCCACCAGCTGTGCGAGCACATAGGCGTCCTGCCCCGATCCCGAGCCGAGATCGAGCACGCTCAATCCTTCGAGTACGTCGGGAACCACCAGCCCACACCCATAAAAGCGACCGCGCACCGCCTCGTGCACGTGGCCGAGCGCGGCCTTCACAGTGGGTGGCGGCTGGGCGGTGGTCCGGCACGCATCGGTCTTAAGATCGGCCGAACCGGCGAGCACTCGTCCATAATAGTCGCGGGCGTTATCGAGCATGGCGGTTCCTTCGTACGCGCGGGTATATCAATTACGTTTGCGCCAGGCCACAACGGCTGGTGTGCGTCAGTCTGAACGTCTGCTTGCGTCCCACTTGCGCACATTCAGCGCTTGCTCTTCACTAACGCAAGCGGTCGGTCGCCGTTGACGTCCAAAAAGGAAGCTGCATGGCGGAGCTCGTTGTCACGACGTTCGACTGGGTCCCCGAGCTGCCCCGCGGCTTTGTGCGGGACTTGCGTATCCGGTGGGCGCTTGAAGAGGCGGGACTGCGTTACCGCGTCCAGTCAGTGCCTTTTGAGGATCGGAACGCTGAGCATTTCGCTCATCAACCGTTCGGACAGGTTCCGTGGTTAATCGACGGCGAGCTATCAATTTTCGAAAGCGGCGCGATGATGCTTTATCTCGGCGAGCGCAGCGACATTCTCCTGCCGACCGAGTCTGGTCGGCGCAACGAGGCAATCGAATGGGCCTTCGCGGCCTTGAACTCTGTCGAAATGGCCTCTCTGCCTTGGTGCCTCTTCCAGTTCGTTGCCGATGACTACCAATCGCCTGGTGGAAAGCTTCTGGAAGGATTTCTGGAAGCCCGTCTTCGACACCTTGAACCCGTCCTTTCGGGTCGCGAATGGCTGGCAGGCCCGTTCTCGATCGCAGACGTTCTAATGGTTGACGTATTGCGTTTAGTCGATCGTTTCAACGGGCTGGCGAGCTATCCAAGCTGCGCTTCCTATGTGGCGCGAGGAATAGCACGTCCCGCGTTCCAGAAAGCGCATGCTGACCAGATGGCCTTCTTCGAAGCGGCAGATCATCGACGCGGTCGGCAGAATTGACCGTCGGCCTTTCCGCTCAGACAGCGATAAAACGAACTGACCACAAGCCTGCATTAGCGGCCAGAAGTCGCCTGACTGCTTCGTCCCAAGTCAGAATGCCAACCAAGAAACCACCCCACGTCTGAGAGCAGCGCAATGAGGCACACCCACGACGTGATTGTCATCGGCGCGGGCGCGGCGGGGCTGACCGCGGCGGGCGGCTGCGCGATGTACGGCCTTCAAGTCGCGCTGATCGAGCGCGGGCGCATGGGCGGCGAATGTCTGAACACGGGCTGTGTGCCATCCAAGGCGCTGCTCGTCGCCGCGCACCGCGCGCACGCTGTCCGCACCGCCGCGCGCCTCGGCGTCGTCACGGGTGAGCTGCGCATCGATTTTGCCGCCGTGCACGCGCATGTGCAGGCCGCGATCGCGCGCATCGCACCGCACGACGCGCGCGAGCGGTTCGTGGGCATGGGGGTGGACGTAATCGCGGGCGAGGCGCGCTTCGTCTCGCCGCACCGCGTGCGCGTCGGCGAGCGGACGCTCTGCGCTCCGCGCATCGTCATCGCCACCGGCTCGCGCCCGCGCCTGCCCGACATCCCCGGCCTCGCGCAGACGCCGCACCTCACCAACGAAACGATCTTCGGCCTGACCGAACTGCCCGATCACCTCGTCATCCTGGGCGGCGGCGCGATCGGGGTCGAGATGGCGCAGGCGTTCCGCCGCCTCGGCGCGGCGGTGACGCTGGTGGAGGCCGACCGCCCGCTCGCGCACGAGGACGCGGACGCGGCCGCGCTGCTGCTGAACACGCTGCGCGACGAGGGTGTCTGCATGATTGCTGGTATCCCCGGGTGCCGGATTGCCGCCACCGGGGCCGGGGTGGAGGTGACGTTGGGCGACGGCCGGACGATCGCCGCGAGCCACCTGCTCGTCGCCACGGGACGCGTGCCCGACCTCGCATCGCTCGGTCTCGCGGCGGCGGGCGTCACGGTCGGCGAGGACGGGATCGAGGTCGACGAGCACCGCCGCACCTCGGCACGGCACATCCTGGCGATCGGCGACTGCCGCGCCGGGCCGCGCCTCACCCACGTCGCGGGCCATGAGGGAACGCTGGCGGTGCGCAGGGTCGCGCTCGGCCTCCCCGCGCGCGCCGACTATTCCGCCCTGCCGCGTGCGATCTATACCGAGCCCGAACTCGCGCAGGTCGGCCTGACAGAGGTCGAGGCGCGAGCCAGGTACGGCGAGGTCGCGGTCAGCACCGCACCCTTCGCCGATGACGACCGCGCACTCGCCGAGAACGATGCCGTCGGCTTCGTCAAGCTGGTCCGCGCGCGCGGCCGCGTGGTCGGTGTCACCATCGTCGGCGCGCACGCGGGCGAGCTGCTGCTCCCCTGGACCCAGATCCTCGCGCGCCGTGCTTCGGTCTTCGCGCTCGCGAGTGCCGTGGTTGCCTATCCAACGCGCTCCGAAGCCTCGAAAGCGGCGGCATTCGAGAGCGCCCGACCGCTGCTGTTCCACCCGGTGCTCAAACGCTGGGCGGCCCTGTTGGCGTGGGCGCGCCGTGCCTAAGTCCTCGGTGATGCCCGCCACCCAGTTTGCCTCACCCTTCGCCGTCGCGCACACCCCGGTCGATCCCGCGAAGTTCCGCGATCCCGATTGGACCGCGCGCGGCGAACCGCGCGCGCGCGTGCCGCTGACCGCGCTCACGACGTTGTGGTTCAATACGGGCACGTTGTGCAATCTCGCCTGCACGACCTGCTACATCGAGAGTTCGCCGCGCAACGACGCACTCGTCTACCTAAGCGCCGCCGAGGTCGAGGCCTATCTGGACGAGATCGCCACGCTTCGCCTGCCCACGCGCGAGATCGGGCTGACCGGGGGCGAGCCGTTCCTCAATCCCGCGATCATCGCGATCATGGACGCGTGCCTCGCGCACGGCCACCGGCTGCTGGTGCTCACCAACGCGATGCGGCCGATGCGCCGCTTCACCGCCGCCTTGCTGGACTTGCGCGCGCGCTACGGCGAGCGTCTGGCGCTGCGCGTCAGCCTCGATCACCATACCGAGGCCGTGCATGAGGCCGAACGCGGTCGGCGGAACTGGCAGCCCGCGATCGACGGTCTGCGCTGGCTCGCGCGCAGCCGCTTCTCGGTCGCGGTGGCGGGTCGCATGTTGCCAGGCGAGGCCGAGGCGGGTGCGCGCGCGGGATATGCGCGCCTTTTCACCGAACTCGGTCTCGCGCTCGATGCGCACGATCCGCTTGCGCTGGTGCTGTTCCCCGCGATGGACGCCGCCGCCGACACTCCCGAGATCAGCGAAGGCTGCTGGGCGACACTGGGGAAGTCGCCCGAGAGCGTGATGTGCGCCTCGAGCCGGATGGTGGTGCGCCGGCGCGGCGAGACCAGGCCGCGCGTTGTGGCGTGCACGCTGCTCCCCTACGATCCCGATTTCGATCTGGGCTCGACACTCGCCGAGGCCGCTGGCCCGGTCGCGCTCAACCACCCCCATTGCTCGCGCTTTTGCGTACTCGGTGGCGCAAGCTGCTCAGCCGCGTGATCTGCGGTGTTGCGGACGATCCGAGCTTTCAAAGTCGAGGCACGGACTGATGAACGCGGAATTCTGAGCGAAGGCCGGTTTGCGCATTGCCAGAGGGCCGCTGGGATGGCGCGTTCGCTCATCCTGTTCGTGACCGCCAACGCAAATAAGATCAAGCGGCGGCGACAACGTGAAAAAGCTGGCAAATGACCCAGCACGGGGTGTTGCAATGCAACATCCGACGGTCACACCGAACAACGACAAAGTCAAGCGGCCAAATTTACGACTGTCACGTCGAAGCAACAATAATACGACGATCCATCATCCACTCTGAACAGTGTAATAATTTTGAAACACGATCTGTTTACCAGCCTGAGTAGCACAATGGACCAACACAAGGGGTATATCTATGTTGAATCGAGCGCGCTTCCGCCTGGGATTGTTGACGAGCGCGGTGGTGGCGATTGCTGCATCGCCGGCCCTCGCCCAAGTTCCGCCGAGCAATGCGCAGGCGACGGCGGGGACGCCCGATCAGGGCCTGGGCGAAATCATCGTGACCGCGACCAAGCGGCAAACAAATCTTCAGAAAACGCCGATCGCGATTTCCGTGATCAACGCAGCCGACATCACCGATCGGCATGTCCAAAGCTTGCTCGATCTTGCGGATGGTGCCGTTCCCTCGTTGCGGATCGCGACCTTTGAGGCGCGCCAATCTGCGCTGACCGTCGGTATTCGCGGCATCGTTCCATTCGATGCCAACCAGACCGCGCGTGACCAGGGTGTGGGCGTTTACGTCGATGGCGTCTATCTAGGCCGTCAGCAGGGCCTCAATGCCGCGCTATTCGATGTCGAGCGAATCGAAGTGCTGCGAGGCCCGCAAGGCACGCTGTTCGGCCGTAATACCGAAGGCGGCGCGCTCAGCATCGTTACTAAAGCCCCGACAGGGGAATTTGGCGGACGTGCGACGGCCGGTTTTGGAAATTACGGCAGCTATGATGGACAGATCCACCTTGACCTCCCGGCGTACCAGAACTTCGCGATCAAACTTGACGGAATCATTCAGCACCAAAACGCTACCACGAAGGATCCCCTCTCCACGGCGATCGGCTGGGACGCCTACAACAGGGTAGGGGGCCGCATCTCTGCACGGTGGCAACCCTTCAGCGGCTTCACCGCGGATTTCTCCTTCGACAAGGCGCGCGACGAAAACACGCCCTTTTTCAGCCAGCTCGTGAATTTCAACCCACAGGGACGGCCGGTCGTTTCAATCGCGCAGCAAAACGCCAATCTGGCAGCGGGCCGGCCCGCGTTGCCGAGAGGCACGATTAGCGCGCTCTCGCCGCTGGTCGGAGTGCATCCGAACCGCCAGTCGGTTGCCGATGTTGGTGTACCGCAGCAGTATAGCGTCGACAGGACGGAAGGGGAGAGCGCAACGCTTAAGTACAAGGTCTCACCCGCGATCGAGCTACGCTCGATCACCGCATGGCGTAGCGTCTCGACCAACCAGTGGGATAACTCCGGCGGTCCCGAGCGCCTACCCTTCGTCCCTAACGGCAAGTTCAGCCGCTATAGCCTTTCGGATCTCTACCAAAGTCAATTTAGCCAAGAGCTTCAAGCGGTCGGTAGCGTGCCGCAGTTGGACTATGCGGCAGGCCTCTACTATTTCACCGAACAAGCTCGAGAGTCCGCAGCGACCCCGGCCTCAAATCAATTCAACGCAGACGGGACCGGATACACAATCCTCAGTCCGGTCGTAGTGGGACCAGTCACATCCGCCAATCAAGGGTGGGATTATCCATCTCGGTTCCTGCAGCGCGCGAGCGTTGCGAAGGCGCGCAGTTACTCCGCGTTCGGGCAGTTTACGTACACTCCGGATTTCGCCAGTGTCCTCCATCTGACCGTGGGTGGCCGGTACACGCAGGATAAGCGTAACGGAACGCTCTACCTCGTTCAGGGTAAGCCCGCGCCGTACGCCTTCCGGTACGACCGAGGTCGGTTCGATCCGATGGTCACGCTTGCGTTCGACGCGACGCAGACGATTAATCTTTACGCCAAATACGCGACTGGGTTCAGGGCCGGCGGCGCAAACGACCGGTCGCAGACGTTCATTGCCTTCGGTCCGGAATCGGTGAAGTCCTATGAAATCGGCGCGAAGATGGACTTGCTGGACCGCAGGGTTCGCTTGAACCTAGCGGGCTACATCATGGATCGCAGCGGCACTCAAACGGACTTCGACAATGTCGATACCAACCAGTTCATCCCGGGGACGACCACGCTCAACCCGCAGTTCAATCTTCATACCGAGAACACCGCCAATGCGCCGGGGATTTCGAAGATTCGGGGCATCGAAGCCGAGCTGACCGCAAGGCCAATCGATCACCTGACCGTAGGCGCTTCCTACGCCTACACCTACACTAGGGTCCCGACGACGCTGAACCCAAACTTCAATCCTCCAATACCGTATCAGGTGTTCGTCGTGTATACGCCGCCAAACGCCGCGTCGGCTTTTATCGATTATGACATGCCCGTCGGTCGCGATAACGCCAAGGTGCGCCTGCACTTGGATGCCAACTACGCCGACGCCGACTACAGCTTCCAGAATGAGAATGTGAAGAGCGACTCCAGCTTCATCATGAACGGCCGTCTCGCGCTGACCGACATTGCGTTGGGCACCGGTTCCAATAAGGCAACCGTATCCATCTGGACCCGCAATTTGCTCGATGAGCAGCACATCTATCGTCGCTCGGCCGCTAACGCCGCAGTGCTTGGCGACTACGCCAACTTCAATCCGCCGCGTACCTTCGGTGCCGAGGTGAGCGTCAGGTTCTAACATGGTCTATCCGTCACGCGCATCGCCGATCGATGGTGCGCGTGACAGAGCCTGGCGCAGCGCAACACGGCGAGGAAAGTCGGCGTGCGCCACCTGTCATGCAGCACCTTGGAGAGGAGATTGCGGCCGCGCGGGACGAGCCGCGTAGCCGGATCACGTCGGTCTTGGCCTCCTTCGGCGACGTCCAAGTCAGACAAGTCCCGTCGAGGGGACCCGCGTCCGCACGTCAATCGCCTACCACGCGTCCCCGCGCGCGCGTTTCCGCACCACGTTAACGGATTTATCCTGTGCACGCTGAAGGTGTAGGCGGCAGCATTGCCAACACTATGCGGTTTCCCGCGCTGCGCGCGTGCGCTTCGACAAGCAGGGTTGGACGCCCTATTACAATGCATTGGCCGCTTCGGGGCCGCTCTGGACAAGGAATGATGCCATGCGTGCCAATCCACTGATCGCCGCCGCCATCGTCGCGCTCGCCAGTGCCGCCGCGCCCGCGCCTGTGCCGCACAGTGCCTATGAGTTCACGATGACGAGCATCGACGGCGCGCCAATGCCGTTGGCAAAGTGGAAGGGCCGCGTCCTGCTGGTAGTCAACACTGCGTCGTTCTGCGGGTTCACGCCGCAATACGAGGCGCTCGAGGCCTTGTCCGAGAAGTATAAGGCGCAAGGATTGACCGTGGTCGGCGTGCCCTCGGGAGATTTCGGCGGCCAGGAATATGAGGATAACGGCAAGATCAAGAAATTCTGCGAGAGCAAGTTTGGGATCAAGTTCCCCTTGGCCGAAAAGGTCGACGTCATCGGGCCGAACGCCGCACCTTTCTACAAGTGGGCGAACGCTGGACTGGGCGACGCGGCGGTGCCCAAGTGGAACTTCCACAAAATTCTCGTTGGCCGTGACGGAAGGCTGATCACCGCCTTCCCGAGCAAGGTGACGCCCGACAGCAAGGAGCTGACCGGCGCGGTAACGAAGGCGCTGGCGGCGAGCTGAGCCGCTTCCCGCTTTCCTTGCAGGATAGGATCGGTTTGAGAGAGCCAACCATCACCAAGGCTTGATCCGGAACGCACGTATTTCCGTTCCGCCCGGTCGAACCGAGAAGACGGTCAGTCTAGAGTCAAGCCCGGGCTGGCGGACTAAGTAGGCTCGGTCTCCTTGCGCGCGAGCGGAAGATGGAGCGGACCCTCGATCGCGGGAGCAGGCGGCGTGACCGCCGTCTCGCGCGCCTGCGCCTTGCGGCGCGCGAGATTGTCGCGCAATGCCTTTGCCAGCCGGTCCTCGCGCGCGCCGTCCTTCATGGCTACCCACATAATCCACGGAGCTCCGCCTGGCCACCATCCGCCCCGCGCCGCTTGCCTTTCCGGCACTGCTGCTGGGCGCGGCCGCACTCGCGATCGGGCCGCTGTTCGTGCGCGCGGCGGGAGTGTCCCCGGTCGCGTCCGCCTTCTGGCGGCTGGCGCTCGCGGCACCCATCCTGATCATCATCGCGCTCGCCTCGCGCCAGCCCGGGCCGCGCGGGGGCCGGGGCTGGGGACTGCTCGCGCTCTCGGGCGTGGTCTTCGCCGCCGATCTGATCGCGTGGCATCTGGGCATCGTGCGCACCACGCTTGCGAACGCGGTGCTGTTCGGCAACGTGTCGAGCTTCTTCCTTGCGGGCTATGGCTTCTGGATCGCGCGTGCCTGGCCAAGCCGCCGGTTCTCGCTCGCGATAGCGGGCGCGGGCGCGGGCGTGGCGCTGCTGCTCGGCCGATCGTTCGAGCTTTCGGCGGCGCATTTCACTGGCGATCTGCTGTGCATCCTCGCGGCCATGTTCTACACGGTCTATCTGGCGATTATGGACCGCGCGCGGGGCAGCGTCGGCGCATGGCCCGCACTCGCGATCGCGACGCTGGCGGGCGTGGCGGCGTTCGCGCCGGTGTTGCCGGGGTTTGGCGGGCAGATCGTGCCTAAGGACTGGACGCCGCTAATCTTGCTGGCGCTGCTGAGCCAGGTGTTCGGGCAGGGGCTGGTAATCTACGCGGTCGGCCATCTTAGGCCCGAGGTGAGCGGGCTCGGCCTGCTGATCCAGCCGGTGATCGCCGCCGTGGTGGGCTGGGCCATGTTCGACGAGGCGCTAGGCGCGGTGGATATGACGGGCGCGGCGCTGGTGTTGGCGTCACTCGCAGTGGCGCGGTGGCCGAGCAGACCCTCGGCCAAAATCTCGTAGTCTCACCGAACGGCCGATTCCCTCGCTCTATTCCTCTCCCGCTCGCGGGAGAGGAATAGGTCAAGCACAGCGCAGCCGAGTTATTCCGCTGCGATCTTGAACTGCGCCGCTTCGGTGCTCTCGCCCAGCGCCGTGGTCGAGGACTGGCCGCCCGCGACCGCCTCGGCGACCAGGTCGAAATAGCCCGTGCCTACCTCGCGCTGGTGACGCGTCGCGGTATAGCCCGCCGCCTCGCTCGCGAATTCGGCCTGTTGCAGTTCGGAGTATGCCGCCATGCCACGGTCGCGGTAGCCGCTCGCCAGCGTGAACATGCCGTGGTTGAGCGCGTGAAAACCCGCCAAGGTCACGAACTGGAACTTATAGCCCATTGCGCCCAGCTCGCGCTGATATTTGGCGATTGTCGGTTTATCGAGGTTCTTTTCCCAGTTGAAGCTGGGCGAGCAGTTATATGCCAGCAGCTTGCCCGGGAATTTGGCGTGGATCGCCTCGGCGAAGCGGCGCGCGTCGTCGAGGTTGGGCTGGCTCGTCTCCCACCACAGCAGGTCGGCGTGCGCGGCGAACGCCAGGCCGCGCTTGATGCAGTGATCGACACCGGTGCCGGGCTTTAGGCGGAAGAAGCCCTCGGGCGTGCGCTCGCCCGTCAGCCACTCATGATCGCGCTCGTCGATGTCGCTCGTCATCAGCATCGCGCTTTCTGCGTCGGTGCGCGCGCAGATGACGGTGGGGACGCCCATGACGTCCGCGCCCAGACGCGCGGCGTCGAGGTTGCGGATGTGCGCCTGGGTGGGGATCAGCACCTTGCCGCCCAGGTGGCCGCACTTCTTCTCGGACGCGAGCTGGTCCTCGTAATGCACACCCGCCGCACCTGCCTCGACATAGGCCTTCATGATCTCGAAGCAGTTGAGCGGCCCGCCGAACCCGGCCTCCGCGTCCGCCACGATCGGCGCGAACCAGTCGCGCTTCGCGCCGCCCTCGCTATGCTCGATCTGGTCGGCGCGCTGGAGCGCCTTGTTGATGCGACGGCACAGCTCCGGCCCGGCGTTGGCGGGATAAAGCGACTGATCGGGATACATCGCGCCTGCGGTGTTCGCGTCGGCGGCAACCTGCCAGCCGGAAAGATAAATCGCCTTCAACCCGGCGCGCACCATCTGCATCGCCTGGTTGCCGGTCACCGCGCCGAGCGCGTTGATGTAATCCTCGGAATGTAGCAGCGACCACAGCGTATCCGCCCCGCGCTTCGCCAGCGTATGCTCGACGGGAAGCGATCCGCGTAGCTGTGCGACGGTGGCGGCATCATAGGGCCGCTCGATCCCGTCGAAACGGCCAGCGGCGGCGGGAACGAGCGTGTCGAAGCTGGTCATGTCGGGTTTCCTGTTGTGCAGCGCAGCAATGACCGCGCTTTACGTTTACGTCAAGGGCAACCATGCATTGTCGGCTGTTTACCCGATAAGCGTTTAGGGATTGAGCAAGGGCTCGTGCTTTTGCGCCGCCAGCAGCGCCGACCAAGGCCGTCGGACCCGGGACCATGACAATGTCCTGACCACCGCGCACCGGCTTAAATACGGGTACGCCTTTGAACGCGCGCGCGGGTCGGCTAAAGCGGGCACGAATGGCGTTCACCGATCGTATGTCTCCCGTCGCGCGGACCATCGCCGCGTTCGCGGTGCTGGCGCTTGTGGCTCTGGTCGCGATGCTTGCGCTGCGCGGAGCGCGGGCGTCGGCGGAGCGGGATGCGGCGCTGGGCTGGGAGCGCCACACCTTCGTTGTCCTGGTCGAGACCGAACGGCTGAACGCGGCGGTTCATGGGTCGGAAGCGACGGAGCGTGGCTTCTTGTCGAGCGGTGACAACGCATTGTTCCAGGACTTCAAGAGACAGGCCGCTATGGCCGACGCGAGTCTGGCACGGCTGGCCAGCCTGACCCGCAACAACCCGGTGCAGCGCCGAAATATCGCGGCCTTGGAAATGCCCGTTCGCGAGCGGATGACCTTGCTGCGCCAACATGCGGGTCTGGCGAATAGCTTGGGAGTGATCGACAAGATCGGGTACTTGCAGGGTCGCAAAGCCATGGCGCTGCTCGACCAGCGCCTCGAGCAGGTGCGCGCGCAGGAAGAGCAATTACTCCAGCAACGGCGGGCGACAGCAAACGAATCCGATCGCCGTGCGAACCGCATTAATTTCCTGCTCGCGGCCGTGGGAGCGGGGCTGAGCGCGCTCGCGGTGCTGTCGGCGTTGGCCGCGTTCGTCGGCCACAATCGGTCGCGTGACGCGGTGGCGCGCGCCACCGTGGAGGCGGCGATGCGCGAACAGCTGGAAACGCGCGTTGCCGAGCGAACCGAGGCGTTGCGCACCGCGAACACTCGACTGCAAGCCGAGGCCGAAGAGCGTGAACTCGTCGAAGCGCAAGTCCGCCAGATGCAGAAGATGGAATCGATCGGTCAGCTGACCGGCGGCATCGCGCATGACTTCAACAATATGCTTGCGATCGTGATCGGCAGCCTGGACATGGCGAAGCGCCGTCTCGACACCGACCGCGAGCGCGCAATCACCTACATCGGTAACGCCGAGGAAGGCGCGCGCCGTGCCGCGCAGCTGACCGCGCGCCTGCTCGCCTTCTCGCGTCAGCAGCCGCTCACGCCCGAGACGACCGAAATCAACAAGCTGGTCGGCGATACGAGCGAGCTGATCCGGCGCACGATCGGCGAACAGGTTCGGCTTGAAACCGTGCTCGCCGGGGGGCTGTGGCGTGCGAGCGTGGATCGCGGGCAGCTGGAGAACGCGATCCTCAATCTCGCGGTCAACGCGCGCGACGCGATGGAGGGTGGCGGCAAGCTTACGCTGGAAACCGCGAACACCCACCTGGATGAAGACTATGCCCGCTCTCACACCGAGGTGAAGGCGGGCCAGTATGTCGTGATCTGCGTCACCGACACAGGCACCGGGATGCCATCGCATGTGATCGACCGCGCCTTCGATCCGTTTTTCACGACCAAGACGGTCGGCAAGGGCACCGGGCTTGGGCTGAGCCAGGTGTTCGGCTTCGTCAAGCAGTCGGGCGGGCACGTGAAGATTTACTCGGAGGAGGGCGTCGGCACGACCGTCAAGCTCTACCTGCCGCGCTGGTTCGGTCCCGATGGCGAGACCGCGCCGGCCCGACTGGAAGCCGCCGAAATGCCGCGCGCCAAACCGGACGAGATCGTGCTCGTCGTGGAGGACGAGCAGCGCGTGCGCCACCTGACCTGCGACACGCTGCGCGAGCTCGGCTATACAGTCGTCCAGGCGAGCGACGGGGAAGAGGCGCTGGAGCAGTTGCGCGTGCAGCCGCGCCTCGATCTGCTGTTCACCGACATCGTCATGCCCGGCATCAACGGCCGCGAACTCGCCGATCGCGCGCGCGAAACGAAGCCCGATTTGCGGGTGCTGTATACCACGGGTTATACGCGCAACGCCGTCGTTCACAACGGCATAGTCGATGCGGGCGTGTCGTTGCTGAGCAAGCCGTTCACCATGCGCCAGCTCGCGGTCCGGGTGAGAGCGATGCTAGACGGGTGAGCTGTACCGGTTCGGCCCGGTTTACACGTCCAGATTGGCGACGCTCAGCGCGTTGTCCTGGATGAACTCGCGCCGCGGCTCGACCACGTCGCCCATCAGCCGCGTGAACATCTCGTCCGCCTGCGTCGCGTCCGCCGGATCGACCCTGAGCAGCGTTCGCGCCGACGGATCGAGCGTGGTTTCCCACAGCTGCTCGGCGTTCATCTCGCCCAGCCCCTTGTAGCGGCTGATCGCCAGACCCTTGCGGCCGATCGCCATCACAGCGCCGAGCAGGTGGCTTGGTGTATCGACCACCGCATCGTCGAGCGTGGCGGGTTCGCGGTAGGCGTCGACCATCTCGGCCGCGAGGCCGTGCAGCTTACGCGCCTCGGCGCTCGCGAGCAGCGCACGGTCGATGATGTGATGGTCGGTGACACCGCGCACGAGGTGGCTCAGATGGTAACCGCCATCGGCCGCGACCTCGGCCTCCCAGCCTTCGGCCTCGTTGCCATGGTTCAGCCGCTGGACGAGGTTGAACGCCGCCTCGAACCGCAGCGCGCGATCGTCGAGGCGCACGGGATCGAGGCCGCCGGTCATCGCCAACGCCTCGACGATCGCATGGTCGTACTTGTGCGGCACGTGCGCCATCACCTGGCGCATCCGCCGCGCGTGATCGGCAAGCGCGCGCAGGTCCGCCCCCGAACGCGCGCCCGAGGAAGCCTGTAGGATCTGGTCTTTCAGCCCGCCATCGATCAGATAATCATCCATCGCCGCGTTGTCCTTTAAATAGACTTCGCTGCGGCCTTTGGTGACTTTGTACAAAGGCGGCTGCGCGATGTAGAGGAAGCCGCCCTCGATCAGTTCGCGCATTTGCCGGTAGAAGAACGTCAGCAACAGTGTGCGAATATGTGCGCCGTCGACGTCGGCGTCGGTCATGATGACGATTTTGTGGTAGCGCAGCTTCGCGATGTTGAACTCGTCGCGCCCGATCCCCGTACCCATCGCCATGATCAGCGTGCCGATCTCCTTTGACGACAGCATCCGGTCGAAGCGCGCGCGCTCGACGTTCAGGATTTTGCCACGTAGCGGCAGGATCGCCTGGAATTCGCGATTGCGGCCCTGCTTGGCCGATCCGCCGGCGCTGTCGCCCTCCACCAGGAACAGTTCGGACTTGGCGGGATCGCGCTCCTGGCAGTCGGCGAGCTTGCCGGGCAGGTTGGCGATGTCGAGCGCACCCTTACGCCGCGTCAGCTCGCGCGCCTTCTTTGCGGCCTCGCGTGCGGCGGCGGCATCGATGATCTTGGCGACGATCGTCTTGGCGGGGCCGGGATTTTCTTCGAGCCATTCGCCAAGTTTTTCGGAGATGAGCGCCTCCAACGGCGCGCGAACCTCGGACGAGACGAGCTTATCCTTGGTCTGGCTGCTGAACTTGGGGTCCGCCAGCTTGACCGAGACGATCGAGGTTAGTCCCTCGCGCATATCCTCGCCCGTGATCGCCACCTTCTCCTTTTTTAAAGCGCCGGACTTCTCGGCGTAAGCATTGAGCGTGCGTGTCAAAGCATTGCGGAATGCCGCTAGGTGCGTGCCGCCGTCGCGCTGTGGGATGTTGTTGGTGAAGCACAACACCTGCTCGTAGTAACTATCGTTCCATTCCATCGCAACTTCCACCGCGACACCATTGCCGCCCCCCGCGACCGCAATCGGGTTGGGGATCAGCGCGGTCTTCGACTGGTCGAGATGCTTGACGAACGCAGTGATACCGCCCTCGTAGTACAGCACCACGTCGCGCTCTTCGGCATGGCGCGCGTCGATGATGCTGATCCGCACACCCGAATTCAGGAACGCCAGCTCGCGGTAGCGGCGCTCCAGATGATCAAAATCAAATTCGGTGATCTTGAATGTATCCGGCGAGGCCAGGAACGTCACGCTCGTGCCACGCCGATCGCCCTGCGGGCCGACCTTCCTGAGCGGCGAGACCGCCACGCCATGTTCGAAGCGCATCGCGTGCTCGGCCCCGTCGCGCCAGATCCGCAGTTCCAGCCATTCGGACAAAGCGTTGACCACCGACACGCCCACGCCGTGCAACCCACCGCTCACCTTATACGCATTATCGTCCTGCGCGTTCTCGAACTTCCCGCCCGCATGAAGCTGCGTCATGATCACTTCGGCCGCGCTTACTCCCTCCTCGGCGTGGATGCCCGTGGGGATGCCGCGCCCGTTGTCGGTGACGGTCACCGATCCATCGGCGTTGAGCGTCACCGTCACCAGGTCGCAGTAACCCGCGAGCGCCTCGTCGATCGCGTTGTCGCTGACCTCGAAGATCATGTGGTGAAGGCCCGATCCGTCCTCGGTGTCACCAATGTACATGCCCGGGCGCTTGCGCACCGCGTCCAGTCCGCGAAGGACCTTGATCGAGGATTCGTCGTAGGCGGGCTGACTGGCCAAGGCGTGTCCTTAAGGGCGGAGAGGAGCGCGCGGGCAAAAACCGGCGCGATGCCTCTATATAAGCGCGCGCGCGCGTGCGCGCGAGCGCTGAATGTCGCTTTGCACCCTCGCGCTGCGACGAGAGCGTACCTCGATGGCGCCCCGTGCGATGACGCGCGGAGCGCGCTCGGGTTCAGCGGGGCCGGTTGCCGTAGTGGTGGCCGTGATAGTGATGGTGGTGGGGACGGTAGACGGGGCGATGGTGGACGTAGTGGCGATAGCGGTGATGGTACGGGCGATAGCCACCGTGCCCGTGGTAGCCGTGGCGGACATTCTGCGCGGATGCCGAAGCGCCAAGTGCGAGAACGCACAGACTGGAGGCGACGAGCAGAGATTTGGCAAGAGTACGCATAATGATCTCCCAGGCGTGATGCCGACGCCTGAATGCGCGAGCACGCGCCGGAAGACCATGCCGGAATTATGATAACTCCAGCTAAGCCGATGCGCGTACCGCACCGTCCGCCACCTCGATCCGCGTTTCCGCTGCCAAGCCGTTGAACAGCGCCGCCTCGGTGCCGGTCACCCACACCTGCCCCAGCGCGGGTAGGCGCGCGAACAAGGCCGCGCGCCGCCCCGCGTCCAGATGCGCCGCCACCTCATCCAGTAGCAGGATTGGCCGCACGCCGCGTCGCTCGGCCACCAGCGCAGCGTGGCCGAGCAGGATGCCGATCAGCAGCGCCTTCTGCTCGCCCGTGGATGCGCGCGGCGCGGGCTGGCCGGTGGGTGCATGGATCACCGACAGTTCGGCGCGGTGCGGACCGAACGTGGCACGCCCCGCCGCGGTATCGAGCGCTCGGCGGCGCGATAGTTCATGTGCCAGCGTGTCCGCGCTCAAGCCGTGATCGTCCAGGGCAAGCCGCGCGGCGGGGAAGGGGGCCTCGGTCGCGTCCAGCCATGGCCCGAGCGCCGCGACCGTCTCCGCGCGCGCACCCGCCAGCGCCGCGCCATGTTCCCCCATCGCGCGCTCCAGGCTGGTCAGCCACGCGGGGTCGGGGGCGCGGTCCGCGGTCAGCAACCGCGTCCGTTCGCGCATTGCCGCCTCGTAGCGGGTTGCGTGGCGACCATGGCCGGGAGCCAGCGCGAGCGTCAACCGGTCGAGAAAGCGCCGCCGCGCGGACGCGCCGTCCGCGAGCAGCCGATCCATCGCAGGCGTCAGCCATGAGAGCGCGAGCCGCTCGCCGAGCGCGCCCACGCTGGTGCCCGCCCCGTTCGCGCGCGCCACACGGCGTTCCGCGTGGCTGGGCACCGTGCCCGTGCCCAGCTCGGCCGCGCCCGCTCCCTCCAGCCGTGCCGCGACCGCCCAGCCGCCCGCGCCGCCATCGCGCGCCATCTCGGACAATGCCGCGCCGCGCAGCCCCCGCCCGGGCGCGAGCAGGGAAAGCGCCTCGAGCAGATTGGTCTTCCCCGCGCCATTGGCACCCGTGATCGCGACCGGCCCCGGCCCCGCCGCGATCTCGGCGACGGCATAGCCGCGAAAATCGGTCAGGCTCAGCCGCCCCACCCAGGCGAGCGCAGGCACAGGTGCGTTCATTCCTCACACGAGTATAACTTGCGTGGACGTGGCGAAAGGGCATGAGGTGCGGTTCGAGGAGCGCGCGGCGTCTAGGGTCATGAGATGAAGGCCGATCACATTTTCGTGTTCTTCGAGTGTTTCACGCTTGGTGGCGTCGAACGCTCGGCGCTCAGGCATATGGGCGAATGGATACGCCAGGGGCGGCGGGTCACGCTGTATGTGGGCGCGATGGAAGGTCCGCTGATCGCCGAACTGCCCGAAGGTGTGGAAATCATCAGTGGCGGAGCGGAAGATTATGTCGCGATGTTCCGTCCCACCATCGCCGCCGTTCGCGCCGCCAGGCCCGATGTGATTTTCGTGGCGGGCAATCATTACACTTCGATCGCGTGTGCGATCCGCCTGTCTCTCGGACGTCACTCCCCGCCAATCGTCGCCAAGATCAGCAACACGTTCGAACGTGGGGACCAATCGCAACGCCATGCCTTTTGGTATCGCGCCTTCCTGCGCGCGCACGTGCGCCTGATCGATCATTTCGCCGCGCTCTCGGGCACGATGCGTCGCGAGGCGCTGCGGGTGGCTCGTATGACGTCGGGGCAGGTCAGCGTGATCGCCGATCCGGTGATCGCGCACGCCGGGCCGATCCCGGCGACAGTAACGGGTTCGCCCACGATCGCGTTCATCGGGCGAATGGTCCCGCAGAAGCGCGTCGAGATGCTGATCGAGGCGTTCGCGCGGATCCCCGCAGCCTTCGGCGCGCGGCTGGACGTCGTTGGCGATGGTCCCGAGCAGCCCAAGGTGGAAGCCGCCATCAGCGCGCTTGGCGTGGGCGACCGTGTGACGCTCCACGGCTACCAGCCCGATCCTACTCCCGTAATGGCGCGCGCGCGCGTGCTCGCGCTTTCGTCGATTTACGAAGGACTACCCGCCGTCATTCCCGAGGCGCTCGCGCTCGGCACGCCTGTCGTCACCACCGATAGTACCAGCAGTCTGGCTGAGCTGATCGACGATCCGCGCCTGGGTACGGTCGTTGGCCGCGACGATGTGGACGCGCTTGCCCGCGCGCTTGCCGAGCGCCTGGCGGTCGAGCCCGACCGCGCATGGATCAAGGCGCGCGCGCGGCGCGGTGCGGGGTGGCCTGAAGCGGCGGCGCAATATCTCGGCGTTTTCGACCGGCTCGTGGCGGAACGGGCGACACGGCGGCTGCCCGGTCGGCTCACGTCGTTGATGAGCGCGCTCTACGCCGCCGCGCGCGGGGCCCCCCAGGCACCCACGATGGGCACGGTGCCCGCCCGCGCGGGTTAGGCGTTCGCCTCGGGCCGCATTTTCTCCGCCGCAGGCGGGTCCATCGCCCACATCCGCTCGAGATTGTAGAACTGCCGCACCTCGGGCCGGAAGATGTGGACGATGATGTCGCCCGCATCGATCAGCACCCAGTCGGCCGCCTGCAGCCCCTGCATCTTCACGCTGCGCCCCAGTTCCTTGTGGATGCGCTCGGCGATCTTGTTCGCCATCGACGCGACCTGCCGCGTCGAGCGGCCCGACGCGATTACCATATAGTCCGCGATCACGGATTTGCCGGCGAGCGGGATGCTCACGATGTCCAACGCCTGATCGTCGTCCAGGCTGGCCATTACCAGATCGTGCAGTGGCTTGACGGGATCGTGGGCGGGATCGTTCAAATGATAGGGCTTTCCAGTGGAAGACGGTCGAGCCGGTCGGCCCAATTCGGATCGCGCGCGCGAATCGCGGTAGCCGACGTCGGATCGAGACGAATGGGCAGGATCACGATCGCGGGACATCTCCAGCGGGGCCAGTCCCGCGCGGTATTCGCCGCGTGACGAAAGCCGCGCAGCCACCCCATCGCGAGCGAGGTGGGGCTGCGGGGTGCATAACTCGGCCGTGCGAAGACGGCAATCGGCACCGCGCGCGCGATCGTCCGCCAACCGCGCCAGCGATGGAACTGCCCGAGATTGTCCGCCCCCATCAGCCAGATAAACCTGAAGCGTGGCAGGCGGCGTTGGAGCGCAGGGATGGTGTCCATAGTGTAGCGCGTACCGAGCTGCGCCTCGATATCGGTGACGCGGATGCGCGAATGGCCGCGCGCGGTGGCACGCGCATAGGCGAGGCGGGCGGCAAAGGGAGCCATCCCTACCTCGGGCTTGAGCGGGTTGCCCGGCGAGACCATCCACCACACTTCGTCCAGATGGAGCCGTCGGATCGCCTCGCGGCTGATGTGGAGGTGGCCGGTGTGCGCGGGATTGAACGACCCGCCGAGCAGACCGATGCGGTGACCTCGGGCGGGGCGGGTCAGGCGGGGCATCTAACGGGCGGTGCCCACGAGGATTTGGCCAGGATTAGCGAAGCTGGGATTAGTCCGCGACGGATCGCTCCTTGGCGACCTCGGCCCGGACTTGAGCTACCGCATGACGCGCCTTCTCGGGCGTAGAGTTAGTTGGCTCCATCTCAGGTTTCTAGAGCAGAATACCATTGGCCCGGTAACCAAGCACTTTTAGATTTTCCGATCCCTTGAATGCTGATTCGACCAATTTACTCATAGCAAGTGTAATATTCCGTTGCGCCCACTCTCGCAACCCGCGCCCTTGCACCCCACCCCCGCATCCCGCAGGCAATCCCACCCATGTCCACCCCCGTCCGCATCCTCCTCGCGTTGATCCTCGGCCTTGGCGGGGGCGCGCTCCTCGCCCATTCCGCCGCGCCGCTCACCCCCAGGGTCGTCGCCATTGCCGAGCCGATCGGTGGAATATGGCTTGATGGCCTCAGGATGACGATCGTGCCCCTCGTCGTCTCGCTGCTGATCACCGGCATCGCGTCCACCGCCAGCGCCGCGCGCGCGGGCGGGGTGGCGGCGCGCGCGCTTGGCCTAATCTTTGGCATTTTGTGGACCTCGTCGGTGATCGGCTGGGTGGCGAGCGATCTGCTGTGGGCGGTGTGGCCGATCCCCGCGCAAGCGGGCCAGGCGCTGCGCGATGCGCTCGGCGCGCAATCGGGCATCGTGCCGCCCACGCCCGGCATCGGCGAGTTCCTGCGCGGGATCGTCCCAAACAACCCGATCAAGGCAGCCGCCGAGACGCAGATGCTGCCGCTCATCCTGTTCTCGGGCGTGTTCGGTTTCGCGATCACGCGCCTGCCCGAAGACGCGCGCACGCTGCTGACGCGACTGTTCGCGGCGATCGCGGACGCGATGCTGGTCGTCATCGGCTGGGTGCTGTGGCTCGCCCCGCTCGGGGTTTTCGCGCTCGCGCTTGCGGTGGGCGCAAAGGCGGGTCTGTCGGCGGCGGGCGCGCTCGCGCACTATGTCGCGACACTGTCGGCGATCGGCATCACGATCGCGCTGCTCGGCTATCCATTCGCCGCGATCGCGGGCCGCGTCGCGCTCGACCGCTTCGCGCGCGCGCTGCTACAGGTGCAGGCGGTCGCGATCAGCACGCAATCGAGCCTCGCCTCGCTTGCGCCGATGCTGCGCGCGTCCGAGGGGCTGGATGTCGCGCCCGCCACGGCCGGCATCGTGCTGCCGATGGCGGTCGCGCTGCTGCGCGCGACCGGACCGGCGATGAACATCGGCGTCGCCTTGTACGTGGCGCACTGGTTCGGTGTGCATCTCAGCCCGGCGCAGATCCTGGTTGGCATTGCGCTGGGCGCGACGACGACGCTCGGCGCGGTGAGCCTGCCCGGGCAGGTGAGCTTCGTATCCTCGATCGGTCCGATCGCGCTCGCGCTCGGCCTGCCGATCCAGCCGCTGCTGCTGCTCGTCGCGGTCGAGACGATTCCCGATATCTTCCGTACACTCGGCAATGTAATATTCGACGTCGGCCTTACACGCGTAGTGGCGCGCATGACGGGGAACGTAGCCAGGGGGCCGCTGGTTGAGATCAACGGAGGCGCACGATGACGAATGAGCTGAACGACCGTCCCAAGGCCGACGCACCCGTACCGCTAACGGGCGCGCACACTCCCGCGCTCGACGCGGACAGGCATGACGGCTTGGCGCAAGACCCGACGTCCGAGGACGCCAAGCTGGACGTTGGCGTGGACGAGACGTTCCCCGCATCCGATCCGGTCAGCCAGACGCAGCCGCGCAAGGGCGACGAACCGGTGCCGAGCAGCGGATATAGGGGCGAGTAGCATGTCTGCGACCAAACTCACCACCAAGCGCGTTCAGAAGCCCTGGGGTCGCACCGATCTCGGTCCATGGTTCCCCGATGCGACGGCTGAAGAAGGCAAGATCGGCGAAATTTGGTTCGAGGCGCAGGGCGATCCGTCGCTACTCATCAAGTTCCTCTTCACCAGCGAGAAACTGAGCGTCCAGGTTCACCCGGATGATGCCGCCGCACACGCCGCCGGTCACGAGCGCGGCAAGGACGAAGCGTGGGTCGTGCTGGGCGTTAAGCCCGAATCGACGATGGGCGTCGGTCTTACCCACAAAGTCAGCAAGGACGAGTTGCGCGCCGCCGCGCTCGACGGTTCGATCGAGAAACTCATCGACTGGCGGCCCGTCCACGCCGACGACGTATTCTACTCGCCCGCCGATACCATCCATGCGATCGGGGCGGGGGTGACCGTGATCGAGGTCCAGCAGAATGTCGACCTGACCTACCGCCTTTACGATTACGGCAGCGCGCGCGAACTGCATCTCGATGAAGCGATGAAGGTCGCCAAAGCCGAGCCGTTCACGCGTACCGAGCATCCACGTGATCTGGGGGACGGTCGTCGCGTCGTTGCGGACGGTCCCAAGTTTACCATGGAACGCTGGCAAGGCGCGGGAACGTCGACCACCGACGCACCGCAGACCTGGGTGACGCTCGCGCGCGGGTCGGCGAAAATCGATGGCGCGCAGGCTGGAGCGGGCGAGACATGGATCGCGGGGCCAGGCACCACCATCGCGCGCGCGCAGGACGCGGACATCGTGGTCGCCACACCCAAGTAGAATTTCCGATGGCGCGAGTGACGGGGCTCGAACCCGCGACCTCCGGCGTGACAGGCCGGCACTCTAACCAACTGAGCTACACCCGCCGATCGGAAGCGCGGGGATTAGTGGCCATGGGGGCCGGGTGTCAAGAACGTCGGCGCGTAACCGCGACCAGCGCGGTGAACACCGCCAGCGCGGCGAGCAGGACGGCGAGCGTGCGCGCGATCCCGCTCGACTGACCGGCGAGGTCGCCAAAGCCGAGCACGGCGGGCAAAAGCGCGAGCGCCGCGAGGTAAAGCGCCCAGCTACGCAGCTTCCGGCGCTTCCTGAAGAACCGTCGGCGAGATTGGCGGCGCGGCGGTTGCCTCGGCCGCAACCGGGCTCGCGTCGGGCGCGGCCTGCGTGCCCGCGACCAGTGTGCCGTCGCGGAATAGGAAGCCCGCCACGTTGGGCTTGCCGACGTGATCGAAGAACACCTTGCCCATGATCAGCAGCGGCACCGAGATCAGCGCACCCACGATCCCCCACACCCAGCCCCAGAAACTGAGCGCCAGCAGGATTGCCAGCGGGCTCATCGTCAGCCGCTTGCCAACGAGGCGCGGCGTAATCAGGTTCGCCTCGGTCAAATGGCAGGCGAGGAAAAACAGGGCGGGCCACAATGCGTTAATCGGGGCGGAGAAGGTGACCAAGCCCGCGACCAGCAGCAGCATGACGACGCTTAGCGGCCCCACATAGGGCACGAAGTTGAACAACGCCGCGATCCCTCCCCACATCAGCGGTTGCGGCAGCCCGAACGCCCAAGTCACCAACGCGAGCGCCGCGCCCAGCGCCAGGTTCACGCTCGCGATCGTGAAGATATACGCGCCGGTGTTGCGGACGATGTCGCGGCCCAGGCGATTGAGATCGATTGCGTTGCGCGCGTTGCCCGTGCCGCCCGTCGCCGCCTCGCGCTGTTCGGCATAGGCGCTGAGAAAGAAGAAGGCGAGGAGCAGCGTGAACAGCATCGATAGCAGCGCGAGCGGGGCGGAGGTGACGAAGCCCATCACCGCGGTCGGCAGGCCGCTGGCGAACGATCCCACCTGATCCTTGGCGCCGAGCAGATGATTTGATTGGTGCACCAGTCGCTCGAGCACTGCATAGGTCTTCATCAGCGGCCGCAGATTGTGCCGGATCTGATCGACTTGCCTAGGCAGCGTCTGCAACCAGGCCAACGCGGGGATGACGATCGAGACGACGACGATGTTGGCCACGCCCACGAACGCCAGCACCGCCAGCCCCGCCGCCCCCCCGGCGGGCACGCGGCGACGGCGGAACCACTCGACCAGCGGCACGAGGATGATCCCGATAACAATCGCGGTCACCACGGGCAGCAGGAAGGTCGCGCCCGCTTGCAGCGCGAAAGGTGCCCCCAGAAACACCCCGAGCGCAAGCAGCAGGACCATCGAGGAAAGCAGCCGGTCACGCCGGTAATTGCCTACGCCCGTATCATGGACCAGCTCGGTTATCGCTTCGGCCGCTTTCATCGCGGCGGGCGATTGCGGCGGTGGCGGGCTGAAGGTGAAGATCGGCATGGGCTCCATCCTAGATTGCCCTGCCCAACACGGGAAGCGCATTCTCGGGCTCGGCGTCGCGCGCGTATCGCCGCGCCAACGCGGCGCAAGCCATCAGCTGTACCTGATGATACAGCATCAATGGCAGGATCACCGCCCCCGCCAACGCGGGCCCGAACAGCGCCCCGGCGATCGCCGCGCCCGTGGCGAGCGACTTCTTCGATCCGCAAAACACGATGGCGATCCGGTCCGCGCGCGTGAACCAATGCAGGTGACCGATGCGCGACGTCCCCCATAGCGCGATCGTCAGCACGAGCAGATCGATCGCGGCCAAGCGCAGCAGCGTCTCGATACTGAGCCCACGCCACAATCCCGCCACCACCGCCGCGCTGAACGCCGCGTACACGATCAGCAGGATCGATCCCCGGTCCGTCAATCGCAGCAACGCCGCATTGCGCTTTGCCCATCCCTCCAGCCACGGCCGCGCGAACTGCCCGGCCAGCGCGGGCAGCAGCACCTGCGCGCCGATCGCCAGCGCCTTGTCCGGCCCAACCCCCGCGCCCGCCACGTGCAGTAGCAGCGCGGCGAGAAACGGCGTCAGCACTACACCCGCCAGATTGGACAAGGTGGCCGAACAAATCGCGGCGGGCACGTTGCCGCGCGCGATCGCGGTGAACGCGATCGAGGATTGCACCGTGGAGGGCACCAGGCACAAGAACAGCACGCCGGTCCACAGCGCGGGCGGCAACGCGTGCGGGAACAGCGCGCGCAGCCCCAGCCCCAGCAGCGGGAAAGCGGCGAACGTTGCCAGCACCACCACCAGATGCAATCGCCAGTTGGTCGCCCCCGCGATCATCGCCTCACGGCTGAGCCGCAGGCCATGCAGGAACAGCACGAGCGCGACGGCGGCGACCGTGACCAGCGGCAGCGCGTCCGCGAGCGCACCATGCGCGGGCAGCACGCTCGCCACCCCCACCGCGCCCACCAGCGCCAACGGATACAGGTCGCGGTTCGCCATGCCTTACGGATTGCGCTGCATATGCTCGACGATCTCGTCGAAGAAGCGCTCCAGGTTGTTGAGCACGTTCAGCTTGAACTCGTAATTCACATCGGGCGAGGCGGATTCGATGATCCGTGATTCGTCCACCTTCTCCGAATACACCGCCGCCATTCCTTTCACATAATCGGGCGTCAGCTCGATATGGCCGAGCTCGTCGAGGATGCGCAGCTGGATGATCATCAGTTGGCGCACGAGCATTTCGAGCGCGGTGATGCGGCTCACCGTGACTACGGGATCCAGCGTGACTTCGGGGGTAGGGGTATCGCTCATCGAAACCTGATCGGACAAGGCGGGGAGTTGTTCCGCTATGGCGAGCGCCGCGCCGCATTGCGAGAGCCGCAAACGCGATTGCCCCCCGCGCGCTGATCGCGGTAGGCCGAGTATTCCTAAACCGGAGCGCTCCAGTGATCGAGGTCCACGCCGCCATCGAACATTGGCCCACCAACGCCCCCTTCACGATCGCGCGCGGCACGAAGACCTTCGTGGACGTCGTCGTCGCGCGTGCCCGCCTGGGCGAACACGAGGGCAGGGGAGAGGGCACGCCCATCTACTATCGCGACCAGACCACCGCGGGCGCGCTCGCGGTGCTGGGCGCGCTCCACGATGAACGGATCGACCGCGCAAACATTCAGACACTCCTCCCCCCCGGCGCGGCGCGCAATGCGCTCGATTGCGCGCTGTGGGACTTGGAAGCGCGCGACGAGGGCGCGCCCGTCTGGGCGATCGCCGGGCTCCACCCGCCCCGCCCCGTGACGACCGCGCTCACGATCAGCCTGGGCGATCCTGCCGCGATGGAGACAAGCGCGCGGGCGGTCGCCTCGCGTCCGCTCCTTAAGCTCAAGCTCGGCGGCGATGGAGGCGACCGCGAGCGCGTCGCCGCCGTCCGTATGGGAGCGCCCGCCGCGCGCCTGATCGTGGACGCGAACGAGGCGTGGGGCGATCTGGACATCGAGGCCGAAGCGGCCGCGATGGCCACGATGGGTGTCGAACTGATCGAACAGCCCATACCCGCCGGGCAAGAGGCGCTGCTCGACGACGTCCGTGCGCGCGTGCCCTTCGCCGCCGACGAAAGCTGCCACACCCGCGCCGATCTGGACGCCTGCGCCGACCGCTTTCAGGTCGTCAACATCAAGCTCGATAAGGCGGGCGGGCTGACCGAAGCGCTGGCGCTGCGCGAAGCCGCGCGTGCGCGGGGCCTGGAGGTGATGGTCGGCTGCATGCTCTGCACCAGCCTCGCGGTCGCCCCCGCGCTGCTGATGGCGCAGGGCGCGCGCTGGATCGATCTCGATGGGCCGTTGTTGCTGCGCGACGACCGCGAGCACGGCCTGCGCTACGACGCGGACGGTCGCCTGTGGCCGGGCGACGGGGCGCTGTGGGGATGATTGTCTGGCGGGTTTAGCGAAGGCTGAGCAGCAGTCAGCCTCCCTGCCACCCCCATCAGATGCGCGTGCAACTGCGCGGTGTGCCGCGCCCAGCCGAACCGATCCACCACCGCCGCGCGCACGTCCGCCTGCGTGGGCGGATCGGCCAGCAGCGCCGCGATCGCGTCGGCGAACCCGTCTACCGTCCGCTCTGCCAGCCGCCCGGCCGCCGCGCGGTCGATCACCTCGACCGCGCCTCCCACCCGCGTCGCAACCACCGGCGTTCCGCACGCGAGCGCCTCCACCCACGCGTTCGCCAGCCCCTCGCGCTCGCTCGCCAGCGCCATCACGTCGGCGGCCGCGAGCAGGCGTGCGACCTCGCCATGCGGTAGCCCGCCCATGAGCTGCACCCGGTCGATCACCCCCAGTTCGTCGATCAGCGCGCGCAGCCGCGCCTCGTCCGGCCCGCGCCCAACGATGCGCAGATACACGCCCGGCAGCTTGGCCACCGCGCGCATCACGATCTGGTGGCCTTTCAGGGGGATCAGGTTGCCGATGCTGACCACCAGCGGCGCGGGCCAGCCCATCCGGGCGCGCATCGCCGCCCGGTCGACGGGCCGGAATACGTCCAGATCGACGCCCGTGTAGTGCACCGCGATCTTGTCCGCAGGCATCCCCAGCGCGACCATGTCCGCCTTCAGTGCCGCACTGACCGCCAGCAACCCGCCCGCGCTCGCCGCCGCGCGCAGCATCGCACGCCGCGCCGCGCCGCGCGCGCCCCACAGATGGATGTCCGACCCGCGCGCCTTAATGGAGACCGGCACTTCCGCGCGCGCGCCCAGCATGGCAGCGGCGACGCCACATGGGGTGAAGAAGTCCGCGTGGATCACGTCCGCTCCGGCCACGAACGGCTCCGCCGCGCGCGCGATCAGCGCGGGGTTGAGCCGCCAGCCGACGCCCGGGATCAGCGGGAAGCGCGGGCGATGCACGCTCATGCCGCCCCAGGTCTCCGCCAACGGCAGTTCTACTGAAGCGCGGTACGTCGGATGCCGCGACAAGGGCCAGGGCGGCACGCCGTTAGGCACCACCACGGTCAGCTCTACCCCCGGCACCGCGCCCAGCCGCGCCAGCGATCGCTCGACGAATCCACCGAAGCCCGGCCGCGCGCTGCTGGGAAACAACGTTGTCAGGGCGAGCACGCGCATGGACCGCGCTTAGCCGTCCGCTCATTGGCAGGAAAGGCGCGCGGGTTTATGAGTACACCCATGATCCTGAAACGCGCCCTCGCCGCCACCCTCCTGCTCGCGCTCGCCGTGCCCGGCACTGCCCTAGCGGCGCGTGGTGCGAAGAAGACCGACACCAAATATGTCGCGCGCGACGTCGAGACACTGTACGCTCAGGCCAAGACGCTGCTCGATCGCAAGCTGTACAAGGAGGCTGCGGGCGCGTTCGACGAAGTCGAGCGGCAGCATCCCTATTCGGTCTGGGCCAGACGGGCCGAGCTGATGAGTGCGTTCAGCTACTGGGCCTCGCGCGATTACCCGCAATCGATCTTAGCGGCGCAACGTTTCCTCGCGCTTCACCCCGGCTACAAGGACGCGCCTTACGCCTACTACCTGGTCGGCATCTGCTATTACGAGCAGATCAACGACGTCGAACACGATCAGAAAACCAGTGCGCAGGCCTTGGACTCGCTCACCGAACTGGTCCGCCGCTATCCTCAGACATCCTACGCCGCCGACGCGCGACTCAAAATCGATCTGGTGCAGGACCATCTCGCGGGTAAGGAAATGGAGGTCGGCCGTTTCTACCAGGGCCGCAAGCAATGGCTCTCCAGCGTCGGTCGCTTCCGCAACGTTGTCGATAATTATCAGACGACCAGCCACACGCCCGAGGCGCTCGAACGCCTCGTCGAAAGCTATCTGGCGCTCGGCCTGCCCGAAGAGGCGAAGAAGGCGGGCGCGGTCCTGAGCTTCAATTACCCCGGCTCGGTCTGGTACGAACGTGCGTTCGCGCTGATACAAAAGCACCACGCCGCCTGAGATTGTCCGCTCCATGCTGACGTCGCTCTGCGTGCGCGACGTCGTGCTGATCGAGGCGCTGGACCTCGAATTCGGCGCCGGCCTCCTCGCGCTGACCGGCGAGACAGGCGCGGGTAAATCGATCCTGCTCGATGCGTTGGGGCTGGTTCTTGGCGGCCGCGGCGATACCGGGCTGGTGCGCACCGGCGCGACCACCGCCAGCGTCACCGCCGAGTTCACCGTCGCCGGCGATCACCCCGCGCGCGCGGTGCTTGCGGACAACGGACTTGAGGCGAACGGCCCGATCCTGCTCCGCCGCACGTTGCGCGCCGATGGCGGCGGGCGCGCCTTTGCGCAGGACACGGCGGTGGGCGTCACCCTGCTGCGCGAGCTGGGTGGCTTGCTGGTCGAAATCCATGGCCAGCATGATGAGCGCGGGCTGCTGAACCCGCGTGGCCACCGCGCGCTGCTCGACCAGTTCGGCGGGCTCGAGCGGCTCGCGGGACAGGCGCAGGCCGCGTTCGAGGCGTGGAATGCCGCGCGGGCGGAGCAAGCGGACGCGGCGGCGGCGGCGGCGGTGGCGGAACGCGAGCGCGAATGGCTCGAACACGCGGTGGGCGAGCTGGAGGCGCTCGCCCCGGTGCCGGGCGAGGAGGCCGATCTCGCCGCCGAGCGTCAGTCGATGCAGAAGGGCGCGCGCCTGGTCGACGAGCTGGGCGCGGTCGATGGACTGCTCGGCGGCTCGGACGGCGCGCTTACCCAGTTGCGGCAGGCCGCGCGGCGGTTGGAGCGCATGGGCAGCGAGCAGGAGGCGCTGGCCGAGGCGCTCGCCGCGCTCGACCGCGCGCTGAACGAGGCGGGGCAGGCGGAGGACGCGCTCGCCGCCGCGCACGAGGCGCTGGCGTTCGATCCCGCGCACCTCGAGCGGGTGGAGGGGCGGCTGTTCGATCTGCGCGGCATGGCGCGCAAGCACCGCGTCGGCGCGGACGCGCTCGCGATGCTGACCGAGGAGCTGCGCGCCAAGCTCGACGCGGCGCAGGCGGGGGAGGGGGTCGTCGCGCGTCTCGCGGCGGATTCGTCGCGCGCGCGGACCGCGTTCATCGTTTTGGCCGAACAGCTGAGCGCGGCGCGCGCAGCGGCGGCGGCAAGGCTCGACGCGGCGGTTGCGAGCGAACTCACGCCGCTCAAGCTCGCGGCCGCGCGCTTCCGTGCGGCTATGGCGGCGTTGCCCGAACCCGCCTGGGGGCCGGGCGGGCAGGACCGCGTGGAGTTCGAGATTGCCACCAACCCCGGCGCGCCGTTTGCGCCCTTGGTCAAGATTGCCAGCGGCGGCGAACTCAGCCGTTTCACGCTGGCGCTAAAGGTGGCGCTCGCCGCCACACGCCAAGCCGCTACGCTGATCTTCGACGAGATCGACCGCGGCGTCGGCGGCGCGGTCGCGAGCGCGATCGGCGAACGGCTGGCGCGTTTGGCCGAGGGCGCGCAGGTGTTGGTGGTGACGCATAGCCCCCAGGTCGCGGCGGCGGCGGCGCGGCAGTGGCGGATCGAGAAGGGGGACACGGACGGACGCACCGTCACACGCGTGAGCGCGCTCGGCGCGGGCGAGCGGCGCGAGGAGATCGCGCGCATGCTCTCGGGCGCGGAGGTGACGGGCGAAGCGCGCGCGCAGGCGGGGCGGTTGCTCGGCGGCGGCGATCTTGGCCTGTTGCTCTAGCCGCGCGGTCGGGTAAGCGCGGACGATGCTTCTCGACTTCCTCGATGCCCTGCGCGCGGGCGGCGTCCCCGCCAGCTTGCGCGAGCATTTGACGCTGCTTGGCGCGCTGCGGGCGGGGGTGATCGACGGCGGCATCGACGATTTCTACCACCTCGCGCGCGCAACCTATGTGCATGACGAGACCGCGCTTGATCGCTTCGACCGCGTTTTCGGCCAGGTGTTCGGCGGCATCGAGACGCCGCTCGCGCTCGACGGCGGGCCGATGGCGATCCCCGAGGAGTGGCTGCGCAAGCTCGCCGAAAAGCATCTCGGCCCCGAGCAGATGGCGAAGATCGAGGGGCTGGGATCGTGGGAGGCGATCATGGAGGCGCTGCACAAGCGCCTTGCCGAGCAGGAGGGGCGGCATCAGGGCGGGTCCAAGTGGATCGGCACGGGCGGCACCTCGCCGTTCGGGGCCTATGGTTATAATCCCGAGGGCGTGCGGATCGGGCAGGCGCAGAGCCGGCATCGCCGCGCGATCAAGGTGTGGGACAAGCGCGAGTTTCGCAATCTGGACGATTCGGTCGAACTCGGCACGCGTAACATCAAGGTTGCCTTGAGGCGGCTAAGGAAGTTCGCGCGGGAGGGGGCGGCCGAGGAACTCGACCTTCCCGGCACGATCGATGGAACGGCTCGGGCGGGGTGGCTCGATCTCAGGATGCGCCCCGAGCGGCGCAACGCGGTCAAGCTCTTGTTACTGCTCAATGCGGGCGGATCGATGGATGATCATGTGCGCGTATGCGAGGAGCTATTCTCCGCCGCGCGCGCCGAGTTCCGTCATCTGGAGTTCTTTTACTTCCACAATTGTCCCTACGACGCGCTGTGGAAAGATAATCGTCGCCGCCGGATCGAGGCGACGCCGACGTTCGACGTGTTGAACCGCTTCGGGCAGGACTGGAAGCTGCTCTTCGTGGGCGATGCGGCGATGTCGCCGTATGAACTGGCGGTGCCGGGCGGATCGGTCGAGCATATGAACGCCGAGGCCGGGCTGGTGTGGCTGGGGCGGTTGCTGAAGACCTATCCGTCGGCGGCGTGGCTCAATCCGGTGGAGGAAGCGCAGTGGGGCTATTCGCAGTCGACCGCGATGGTGCGCGAGGCGGTGGGCGACCGGATGTTCCCGCTGACGTTAGCGGGGCTGGACGCGGCGGCGCGAGCGCTCGCGCGAAAAGTTGGTTGAGACAAGCGGTGTTCCACGTGGAACACCGGTATGGTTAATTACCGAGTTCAGTTTGAAGCGGTTTCGGCCAGCGCCGCCCGGTGCGCCTGCGCCAGCGCGGCATAGCCCAGCGCACCCGCGCGGTTGCTCGCCTGCTGCTCGGGGGTGAGCGGGCGCACGAAGCGCGCCGGACGGCCCGCCCAGAGTTCGCCCGCGGGGATGCGTTTGCCCGGCGTCAGCAGCGCGCCCGCCGCGAGCATCGCGCCACCCTCGATCACGCAGCCATCCATCACGATCGCGCCCATGCCGACGAATGCGCGATCGTGGAGAGTGCAGCCGTGGATGATGGCGAGGTGACCGATCAGGCACTCCTCGCCGATGAGGGTGGGGAACCCCTCGCTATGGCCGTGGCCGCTATCGACGTGGACGATCGTGCCATCCTGCAGGTTCGACCGCGCACCCACCACGATGCGGTTCAGGTCGCCACGCAGCACGCAGTTATACCAGACCGACGCGCCCGCCCCGAGTTCGACATCGCCGATCAGCCGCGCGCCGGGCGCGACAAAGGCGTCCGGGGCGAGGCGGGGAGTGATCCCGTTGAAGGAAGTGAGGCTCACGCGCGCGGCCGATCGAGACAATAGGTGACGTGGGGCGCAAGCGGGTGATCGGCCGCTAGCGCCGGGTGGCGGAAATCGAGCGCGGCATCGTGCACCATACTCAGCCGTGCCATCAGGGCGCGCGAACGGGCGTTGGTTGCCGCCGTGATCGCGGACACGCGCGCGCAGCCGAGATGCGCCCACGCCCAGCCGAGAGACGCCTCCGCCCCCTCGCGCGCATAGCCCTGTCCCCATGTGTCGACAGCGAGCCGCCAACCGATCTCCACTTGCGCCTCGATCGGCGTAGCGGGCGCACCCGGCTTCAGTCCGCACAGACCGATGAAGCGGCCATCCGCGCGGCGCTCCACCGCCCAGATCGTAAAACCGTGGTCGCGCGCGTAGCCATGGTAGCGGTCCACGCCCGCATCCGCCTGCGCGCGGGTTTGTAACGGGCCGATCGTCGCCATCACGCGCGGGTCGGCGCACATCGCCGCCCACGGCGCGCGGTCCGCCTCGAGCCAGCTCCGCAAAGTCAGGCGCTCGGTCTCGATCACGGGAACAGCGCGATCTGTTCGAGGCCCATCGTCTCGGGGAGGCCCGCCATCAGGTTCATACTCTGGATCGCCTGGCCACTCGATCCCTTCACCAGATTATCGATCGCACTGATGATGATCGTGCGGCCCGGCACCCGGTCCGCGAAAACGTTCAGCACGCAATGGTTCGAGCCGCGCACCATGCGCGTGGAGGGAGGGACGCCCTCGGGAAGCAGGTGGACAAAGGGCTCGCCTGCGTAGCGCGCTCCGATAGCCGCGCGCAGTTCGGGGGCGGGGGCACCTTCGACGATAATGGTGAGCAGCTCGCCGCGCGCCATGGGCACGAGGTGCGGGGTGAAGCTCACGATCGCCGCGTGTCCGGCGGCGGCGGACAGTTCCTGTTCGATCTCGGGCATATGGCGGTGGCGGCCGACGCCATAAGCGGCGGCACTCTCGCCCAATTCGGTGAACAGATTGGCCTCCTTGGTTGCACGGCCCGCGCCCGAGACGCCCGACAGCGCATTGATCGTAACGCGGCCCGGGTCGATCAGCTGCGCGACGGGGAGCAACGCGAGCAAAGCGGCGGTGGGGTAACAGCCGGGGCAGGCGACGAGGCGGGCTGCGGGCAGAGAGGCGCGGGCGTATTCGGCGAGCCCGTAGACCGCGTCCGCAAGTCGCGCCGGAGCGGGGTGAGCAAGGCCGTACCAGTCCGCGTAGGTGTCCGCATCGCGCAGGCGGAAGTCCGCCGAGAGGTCGATAATGCCGGGGCCTTCGATGCCGCTCAGCAGCGTGGCCGACGCGCCGTGGGGGAGGCAGCCGAAAACGACATCGATCGCGGACCATTCGATCGCGTCCACCGTTGTGATCGGCGGGAGCGGGTAGCAGGCGAGATGCGGCCAGACTTCGGCCATGATCGCACCCGCGCGCGCGCCTGCGGCGAGCGCGGCGATCTCGATCTGGGGATGGCCGAGCGCAAGACGCACGATCTCCGCGCCGGTATAACCGGACGCGCCGAGGACGGCGATGCGGAGCTTGTCTGGCATAGAGCGCTAAGCGCCCAGCGGCTGCAGCCGTGTCAAGCCGCGTTGCCGTCAGGCGCTGGGGCGATTAGCTCGTCCGTCAACAATGATTGGAGAGATCGCGTGGCGGAACAATTCGATCTGGCGATCCTGGGCAGTGGCCCGGGCGGATATGTGGCGGCGATTCGGGCTTCGCAGCTGGGCATGAAAGTGGCTGTCGTGGAGCGTGAGCTTCTGGGCGGTATCTGTTTGAATTGGGGTTGTATTCCGACCAAGGCGCTGTTGCGGACTGCGGAAATCCATCATTACATGGAGCACGCGTCCGAATATGGGCTGAAGGCGCAAGAGGTGGGAATCGATTTGCCCGCCGTGGTCAAACGGTCGCGCGGTATCGCCAAGCAGCTGAACCAGGGCGTCACCTTCCTGATGAAGAAGCACAAGGTGACCGTGGTGGAGGGCGAGGGGACATTGACCGGGCCGACGAGCCTATCGGTCAAGGCCAAGGCCGGCGCGCGCGAGTTATCCGCGAAGAATGTGATCGTAGCCACCGGGGCGCGGGCGCGCGAGCTGCCGCATCTCAAGGCGGATGGCCAGCAGGTTTGGACATACCGGCACGCGATGGTGCCCGAGCTGATCCCGGGCAAGCTGCTGGTGATCGGATCGGGCGCGATCGGAATCGAGTTCGCAAGCTTCTACAGTGACTTGGGAAGCAAAGTTACAGTTGTGGAGATGCTGGACCGCGTGCTGCCGGTGGAAGATTCGGACATTAGCGGCTTCATGGGCAAGGCGCTCGCGAAGCAAGGGATGACGATCCTGACGCAGGCTTCGGTCGAGGCGCTGACGCCGGAGGAGAACGGCGTGCGCGCGCGGATCAAGGCGGGGAAGAGGACGAGCGAGGAAACATTCGACCGCGTCATCCTGGCGATCGGCATCGCGCCCAACAGCGAGAATATCGGGCTCGAAGCGCTGGGCGTGAAGACCGAGCGCGGGCATATCCTGACCGACGCCTATGGCCGCACCAACGTGCCCGGCCTGTGGGCGATTGGCGATGTGTGCGGCCCGCCGTGGCTGGCGCACAAGGCGAGCCACGAGGGCGTGGTCGCGGTCGAGGCAATGGCGGACGCGCAGCACGCGCATCCGATGGACATGGGCAATATCCCAGGCTGCACCTACTCGCGTCCGCAGGTGGCGAGCGTGGGGCTGACCGAGGCGGCGGCGGTGAAAGCGGGGCACAAGGTGAAGGTGGGGCGCTTTCCCTTCATCGGGAACGGCAAGGCGATTGCCTTGGGCGAGGCGGAGGGCCTGGTGAAGACGGTGTTCGACGCCGAGACCGGGGCCTTGCTGGGCGCGCATATGATCGGCGCGGAAGTGACCGAGCTGATCCAGGGTTATGCGATCGCGCGCCAGCTGGAGACAACCGAGGAACAGCTGATGCAGACGATTTTTCCGCACCCGACCTTGTCCGAGATGATGCACGAGAGCGTGCTGGACGCTTACGGGAAGGCGCTGCATATCTAGCGACATGGCGAGCCTAGCTCACGTCCCCGAATAGCCGTTGTCGATGACGATGGACGAGTTCCTCGCGGATCATGCCCAGCGTCCCGACGAGCGTTGGGAACTGGAGGACGGCGTGCCGGTGATGATGTCGGGCGGAACGCGGCGGCACGCGCGGGTGAGCTTGAATATCGCCGCGACTCTGCACGCCAAGCTGCGCGGGTCGGGATGCGAGCCGTTTAATTCGGACATGCTGGTGCGGACCGGCCTTGTGAGCGTCCGCGCGCCCGATGTGGCGATCTACTGTGATTCCCGCGACATCGCGGGCGATCCCGACGAACGCACGATGGCGTTTCCCAGCGTGGTGTTCGAGGTTCTGTCGCCATCGACCCAGCGCAACGACCGCGTGAACAAGCTGGTCGAGTATCAGCGGCTGCCCTCGGTCCACACGATCGTGTTCGTCGAGTCGGCCGAGCGGCTGATCCACGTGTTCATGCGCGAGGGGCCACGTGATTGGCACAACCGAACGCTGGGCGAGGGGGAGGCACTCACGGTCGTGGATCCCGCTTTCACGCTTTCACCAGACGAGATTTTCGGTCTCGCCGGTTAAGCGGGCGCAAATTCCTCGTCACCAAGGAGTTCGAGTTTCCCGCTCGCGATGCTGAAGTGCGCGCCTGCCAGCGTCAGTCGCCCGGCGGCTTGTGCTTCGGCCACGAAGGGGAAGCCGCGCAGGTTGGCGAGGCTGACGCGGATGACCGCGAGTTCGAGCGCGTGCTGCGCGTCGAGTGCGGGGTCGGCGGCGGCGGCGTGCACGACCGCGTTGCGTGCGGGGGCGACGATGCTCATCCACCGGGTGACGAAGCTGTCCTCGGGCGGCATCAGGTCATGGCCGTGGAGCGCGGCGCGCACACCGCCGCAAGCGCCGTGGCCCATGACCATGATCGTCGACACCTTGAGGCCGAGCACCGCGAACTCGATCGCAGCCGATACACCGTGGTAGCCGCCGTCCTGCTCGTAGGGGGGCACGATGTTGGCGACGTTGCGCACGATGAACAACTCGCCCGGCGCGGCGTCGAAGATGGTGGCTGGATCCGCCCGGCTGTCCGCGCAGCTGATGATCATGGTGGCGGGGGATTGGCCGTTGGCAAGCTCGTCATAGCGCGCGCGCTGCTGCGTGTAGGAGCCCGCGCGGAAGCGACGGTAACCTTCGAGGAGAGTGGGATTCAGCATTGTGCCCGCGTAATCTGCGGTCTGCGGGCGGGCAAGCGGTCGCGGTGGCGCGCTGGCCGGACGATGGCTATATCGCAGGCATGGCCACGCTTCCCGATGCACCGCCGCGCGCGCGCAAACCCGATTGGCTGCGCGTAAAGGCCCCCACCTCGGTCGGGTTTGCCGAGACGAAGAAGCTCATGCGCGGGCTCGGGCTGACTACGGTGTGCGAGGAGGCAGCCTGCCCCAATATCGGCGAGTGCTGGACGCAGAAGCACGCGACAGTGATGATCCTTGGCGATACCTGCACGCGGGCGTGTGCGTTCTGCAACGTGAAAACCGGGATGCCGCGCGCGATCGATCCGCTGGAGCCGCGCCATGTGGCGGAGGCCGCTGGGGCGCTGGGGCTTAAGCATATTGTGGTCACTTCGGTGGATCGGGACGATTTGGCGGACGGGGGTGCGCGCCAGTTCGTGCGCGTGATTGAGGAACTGCGCGCACACGCGCCGCAGACGACGATCGAAATCCTGACGCCCGATTTCCGTAACAAGGCTGCAATGGCGGTGGAGACGATCGTGGCGGCGCGGCCGGATGTGTATAATCACAATCTGGAGACGGTGCCGCGGTTATACCCGACGATCCGCCCGGGCGCGCGCTATTATCACTCGCTGCGGTTGCTCGAGCAGGTCAAGCGGCTCGATCCCACGATCTTCACCAAATCGGGGGTGATGGTGGGGCTGGGGGAGGAGCGTATCGAGGTGCATCAGGTCATGGACGATATGCGCTCCGCCGACATCGATTTCCTGACGATCGGCCAGTATCTGCAGCCGACGCCGCGCCACGCGAAGGTGGCGGAGTTCGTTACGCCCGACACCTTCCGCGCCTACGCGACGATGGCGCGCGCGAAGGGGTTTCTGCTGGCGGCAGCCTCGCCGTTGACCCGGTCGAGCTATCATGCGGGGGATGATTTCGAGGCGCTCAAGGCGGCACGGCTGGCGAAGCTGGCCGTTTAGGGAGGATCCATAATGGCTGTGATGATGCGTGATCTGTATTCGGCGTTGAAGGAAAGCGGTGTGAGCGAGACGTCCGCGCTCAAGGCAGCCGAAGAAGTTGCCGAGTTCACCCGACAGCTAAATGACACCAAGGGCGAGTTCGCCAACGTTCGTAATGAGTTCGCCAATGTTCGCGCTGAATTTGCTGCGATGAAGGGCGAGATGCTAACCGTAAAGGCTCTGCTCGGCTTGATTGCCGCTGGAGTAGTTGCGCTTGTTGTAAAGACGTTTTTTCACTAATGCCCACTCACCACGAATCCCGCGTTCTTCGCTATACGCCCGAGCAATTATTCGACCTGGTGGCCGATGTTGGCCGCTATCCCGAATTCCTGCCCTGGGTGATGGCCGCGCGCGTCACCGCCAAATCCACCGATACGTTGACCGCCGATATGGTAATCGGCTTCAAGCTGCTGCGTGAGAAGTTCACCAGCCGGGTGCGGCTCGATCGACCCGGCGCGATCCATGTCGATTATGTTGATGGACCGTTGAAGTACCTGCGCAATGAGTGGCATTTCAGTCCCGCCGAGGGTGGAGGCACGAGAATCGATTTCCTCGTGGAGTTCGAGTTTCGCAGCCGCGTGTTCGAAACGATCGCGGGCGCGGTGTTCAACGAGGCGTTCCGCACGATGGTCGGTGCGTTTGAGAAGCGCGCCGCGAAACTTTACTCGGGTACGCAATCCTCGCTTTCGCCGACCGGCATCAGCAGCTCCAGCGCGCAGATCACCGCCTGACGGCGGATTTCATCTCGACCAAGATCGCCGAAGTCCTTGCGGTCGGCCACCACCTCCTTCGCGTCCGCACCGCGTCGCGCGCGGGCGAAAAGGACGGTGCCCACCGGCTTCTCCCTCGATCCGCCGCCCGGCCCGGCGATGCCGGTGATAGCGACCGCCACGTCGGCATGGCTTCGCTCCAGCGCGCCCTGCGCCATTGCCCACGCGCACGCGATCGAGACCGCGCCGAAGGTATCGGTCACGTCGCGCGCGACGCCGAGCAACTCGTGCTTGGCCTCGTTTGAATAGGTGACGAAGCCGCGATCAAACATCGCCGACGATCCCGCGACATCGGTGATCGCGGCCGAGACGAGACCGCCGGTACAGCTTTCCGCGAGTGCCACGGTCAACCCGCGCCGGATATTGGCTTCGACCACCTCGCGGGCGTGGGCGCGGACCTCGTCGTCGATCATCGCGGGGGCGGTCCGGGTGGACAGGCGGCGACGCCCGCGTCCATCACCCGGCGATCGAGCAGCGCGAGGCGCACCATCGCGGCGCCGATCTCGCCGATCTGGTAGTCGCTGAGCGGCAGGATCGCCTGCATCACCGTGTCCACGGCGGCGCAGCTGCGTGCGTCCAGCTTCTGGCCGACCTCGGTCGAGAGATAGACGGTGACGATCGCGCGCGCAAAACTCTCGTTGCGGGCGAGTTCGCGGCGCGCCTGATCGAGGCGGGGATCATGGCTGCGCAGTACCCAGTCGCGTACCACGGGCCAAGCAGAGTCCGCGTTGCGTTGGAAGCGGCCCGCGAGCACGCCCCGGTTGGCGGCGATGGTTGGCGCGTACACGGCATATTGGTTGCCGCATTTGTCCGAAACGGCGGTCATCAGCGCGGGAAGCGCAAGATCGGCGGCGGCGCGGGTGGTGGCGGCATCGAGGCAGGCAAGCTGCGCGGCGGCGGGCTGGGCGGCAAGCGCGATACCAACGATTGCGAGCAGGGCGGGACGCGGCATAGGGCTAATACGTCTGAGCGGGCATTCGGATGCTCGCTGCGGCCTGCGCCGCGATGCCCTCGCCGCGCCCGGTAAAGCCGAGACCCTCAGTCGTGGTGGCTTTGACGCTGACCTGACCGGGGGCGAGGTTCAGGATTTGAGCGACGCGCGCTTGCATCGCCGCGCGGTGCGGGCCGACCTTGGGGCGCTCGCCGATGATAGTGATGTCCGCATGGTCGATCACGCCGCCGTGTTCGCGGATAAGCGAGGCCGCGTGCGCGAGGAACTGGTCCGAGGCCGCGCCCGCCCAGCGCATGTCCGATGGTGGGAAATGCTGACCGATGTCCCCCAGTGCGGCGGCACCCAGCAGCGCGTCCGTCAGCGCGTGGAGGCCGACGTCGCCGTCCGAATGCGCGAGGACGCCGTGCGTGTGCGGGACGGCGATGCCGCAAAGCATGATGTGGTCGCCCGGCCCGAAGCGGTGGACGTCGAAGCCGGTGCCGACGCGTGGCACCATGCCGGCCGCGAGCAAGGCTTCGGCGCGCGCGAAATCCTGGGCTTCGGTGAGCTTCATCGCCGCCTCGTCGCCGCGAACCAGCGCGACTTCAAGCCCCGCGAGGCGCGCCAAGCCCGCATCGTCGGTGGCGAGATCGTCGGGCGCGGCGTGGTGCGCGGCAAGGATAGCGCGATAATCAAAGCCTTGGGGCGTTTGCACGCGGTGAAGGCCGGTGCGGGCGACGGGCGCGCCGTCTTCGCGCACCAGCGTGTCCGCGACGGGGAGGACGGGGCACGCGCCGAGTGCACCCTCGCCGAGCGCGTTCAGCACGCGGGTAATCATGTCGTGCGGCACCATCGGGCGCGCGGCGTCGTGGATCAGGACGCGGGTGGTGTCCGGGCTGGCTTCGAGCCCCGCGCGGACCGAGCCCTGGCGAGTCGAGCGGCCCATGACGGGATCGGCCAGGGGCGCGCCGTGGGCAGCGGCGGCGTAGAGCGCGCGGTCGTCCGGGTGGATGACGCAGCGCACGATGTCGATACCGGCATGGCGCAGGAAGGCGCGCACCGTGCGGCGGATCACGGGCTCGCCGCCGAGCGCGCGATACTGTTTGGGCAGACCCTCGCCCGCGCGCGCCCCCCGGCCCCCGGCGACGATGAGGGCGAGAGTGGTCATGGAAAGCGCTTAGCGGGGACGTGCGCCCCTTAGAAGGGGCGGGACCGAGATCGACGCGCGGCCAACGGTTTGCCGACTGCAAAATCGCGGACAACGGAGATCGGTTTGTTTGAAACAATCGCTTCGTCGATCGAGACTGGGCGACGGAATTGGCTCCTTGCGGCGCTGACCTTTGCCTCGGGCTCGATCGATACGATCAGCTTCCTTGCGCTCGGCAAGGTGTTCACTGCGTTCGTGACCGGGAATGTCGCTTTCCTGGGCCTAAGGATCGCCGGTGCGCCTGGTCCGTACATCTCCTCGGTCGCCGTTTCGATGATCAGCTTCATGGCTGGGGTATTTCTAGGGAGCCGTCTGCTGCTGCGCGTGCCCGAGAGTCATGTCTGGTCGCGCCGGGTCACCGGCACGATCTAGTCAGTTACGCCGTGCGAGCCGCCCCTACCCATATCGACTATGATCCGGTATGTGCCTGAAAAATGAGCAACCCGCTCCCCACTCTCCACATCGGCCCGGTCACGATCGCGGACCCGGTAATCCTCGCTCCGATGACCGGCGTGTCCGACCTGCCGTTCCGGCGCGCGGTCAAGCGGTATGGCGCGGGGCTGACGGTCTCGGAGATGATTGCGTCGCAGGCCATGATCAGGGAAACGCGTCAGTCGAATGAGAAAGCGCTCTGGGATCCGATCGAAGCTCCCGTATCCTTGCAGCTCGCGGGATGCGAACCCGGCGTGATCGCGGAGGCCGCCCGGCTGGGCGAGGCGCGCGGGGCGGCGATCATCGACATCAACATGGGTTGCCCGGTCAAGAAGATCGTCAATGGTCATGCAGGCTCGGCTTTGATGCGCGATCTGCGGCTGGCGGCGTCGCTGATCGAGGCCACCGTGAAAGCGGTCAGCGTGCCCGTGACGCTCAAGATGCGCATGGGCTGGTGCCACGATAGCCTGAACGCACCCGAGCTGGCGCGCATCGCGGAAGACTTGGGCGTCAAGATGATCACGGTTCACGGGCGCACGCGCAATCAGATGTATAAAGGAGTTGCCGACTGGAAGTTCATCCGCAACGTGAAGAACGCGGTCCGCATACCGGTGATCGCGAACGGCGATATCTGCTCGCCCGAGGATGCGGTGCAGGCGTTGGCGGACTCGGGGGCGGACGGGGTGATGATCGGGCGGGCGAGCTATGGACGGCCGTGGCTGCCCGCGCAGGTGCTGCAGTATCTGCGCACGGGAGAGCGGCGCGCGGAGCCGGGCGTGAGCGAGCAGTTTCAGGTGATCGCGGAGCAATATGAGGCGATGCTCTCGATGTACGGCGTCCGCATCGGCGTGAACCTCGCGCGCAAGCATCTGGGCTGGTACACCAAGGGCTTCCCCGGATCGGCCGAGTTCCGCGATGCGCTGAACAAGATCGACGATCCGAAGCGGGTAATGGCGATGCTCGCGGGCTTTTATCTGGACAGCGCCGAGCGCGCGGCGGCATGAAGCTGCCCCTGCGCGCCCGGCTGGCGTTGTTGAAGCCCGGCGCTGCGGAGGTGCTGTTGCATCTGGGCGCGCCCGCGCTGCTGATCGACGGCGCGGGCGGGATCGAGAGCGCGAACGCGGCCGCGGAGGAGTTCTTCGGGGCATCGGCGGCGGGGCTCGCGGGGCGAGGATTGCCGGGGCCGCTTTCCGCGCTGGTCGCGCGGCCGGGCGAGGTGCTCGCGCACGATCTGGCGCTCTCGATCGGTGGACGAGCGGTGCGCGCCGATATAACCCTGACGCCCGTGGGACAATGGCCGGGCTGGCGGGTGATGCTGCTGGCACCGCGCGTCGTGTCCGAGGTTGCGGCCGCCCTGGACGCGCTCGCGGTCGTGGCGGCGCAGCTCGCCCACGAGATCAAAAACCCGCTGGGCGGCATTCGCGGCGCGGCACAGCTGCTCGGCGCGGACGTGGGTCCGGAAGGGCGCGAGCTGACGCAGTTAATTCAGTCCGAGGTGGACCGGGTAACGCGGCTGGTCGAGCGGCTGGAGCATCTGGCGGACCCGCGCCCGCTCGCGTGCGAGGCCGTCAATCTGCACGAGGTCCTTCAGCATGTGCGTGGCCTCGCGCGCGGGCTCGCGCCGGGGTTGTTGGTGCGCGAGGCCTACGATCCGTCGCTGCCCCCCGTGTTGGGCGACCGCGAAGCGCTGATCCAGCTGTTCTTGAACCTGATGAAGAACGCGGCGGAAGCGATTGATAGCAAGGGCGATATTCTGCTGACGACGGGCTTTCGCCATGGTCACCGGGTCGATGGACGTAAGCTGCCGATCATAGCGGGCGTGTCGGACAATGGCCCGGGTCTCGCGCCTCACATGACCGCAAGGTTGTTCCAGCCTTTCGCGACCACCAAGCCGAGTGGGAGCGGCCTGGGACTCGCGCTCGTGGCCAAGATCGCGGCGGGGCATGGCGGCGCGGTCAGCCATGCGCGCGAAGGCGGGCGCACGGTGTTTCGTGTCGCGCTGGCCTCCGCGCCGTGAGCACGATTTTGGTTGTCGACGATGACGCGTCGATCCGCACCGTCGTCAGCCGCGCGCTGACGCGGGCTGGTCACCGGGTGGAGATCGCCGGCAATGCGGCGGGCTTGTGGAAGCTGCTGCACGCGGGGACCGGCGATGCGCTGGTGACCGACGTAATGTTGCCCGACGCGGACGCGCTCAATGTGCTGCCCAGCATCCGCGCGGCGCGACCGGGCTTGCCGATCGTGGTGGTAAGCGCGCGCAATACGCTGATGACCGCCGTGCGCGCGACCGAGGCGGGGGCGTTCGACTATTTGCCCAAGCCTTTCGATCTGGATCACCTGACGCAAACGGTGGCGGCCGCGCTGGCGCAGGCTCCCGCGGTCGCGCCCGCCACGATGCTGGAGCCGCAACCGATGATTGGTCGCTCGGCGGCGATGCAGGAGGTGTACCGGCTGCTCGCGCGGATCGTGCCGACCGAGCTGCCCGTGCTGATCCTGGGCGAGAGCGGGACGGGCAAGGAGCTGGTCGCGCGCGCGCTGCACGATCTGGGGCCACGCGCGGTCGGCCCGTTCGTGGCGATCAACATGGCCGCGATCCCGCGCGAACTGATCGAAAGCGAGCTGTTCGGGCACGAGCGCGGCGCGTTCACGGGCGCGGCGGGGGCGCGCGAAGGACGATTTGCGCAGGCGGCGGGGGGCACGCTGTTCCTCGACGAGATCGGCGACATGCCGATGGAGGCGCAGACACGGCTGCTGCGCGTGCTGCAATCGGGCGAGTTCTCGGCGGTGGGCTCGGCGCGCACCACCCAGACCGACGTGCGCGTGGTGAGCGCCACGCATCAGGATCTCGCGCGGCGGGTCGAGGCTGGGGTATTTCGCCAAGACTTGTTCTACCGGCTGAACGTCGTGCCGCTGCGCCTGCCGCCGCTGCGCGCGCGGGCCGAGGATGTGCCCGAACTGGCTCGGCACTTCCTCGGCGCGGCGGCGGCGGACGGGCTGCCGCCCAAACGGCTCGACCAGGGCGCGGTGGACGCGCTGATGGCGCACACCTGGCCGGGAAATATCCGCGAGCTTGAAAACCTGATGCGCCGTTTGGCGGCGGTGGCGCGCGAGGAGGTGCTGAGCGGGGCGACGATCCGCGCCGCGCTGGCCGAGGCGGGGACGCCAGCGCCGGTAAGCGCGATGGGAGAAGGCGGGCTGGGTGCCGCGATCGATCTGTGGGCCCAGCGACTGTTCGCCGAGTATCCGGGTCGCCTTCCGCCCGATGGTCTGATCGAGCGCGCGCTGGCCGAGATCGAGCCGCGCATCCTCGCGCACGCGCTTGCCGCGACGGGGGGCAACCAGGTGCGCGCGGCGAAGCTGCTAGGACTCAATCGCAACACGCTGCGCAAGAAACTGAATGAGCGCGGGATCGATCCGCACGGCGGGGTTTAGGGCGAAGTTTAAGGGGGCGGGGTTCAAGGGCGCGGTCGGACGCGCGATCTCGTGTCTCCACCGCAACACGATGTTCCCTTCAGCACACAACTGCGCTAGGCGTGCCAAGTGACACGAGTCCTACCGTCCCCTCGTCCCGGTCGCCGACAAAGCCCCAAGCGGGTCCGGCGCTGGGCGAGCCGGACGAATATTTTTCCCAAGCTGGAGATTGCGAGCGCGGTACTGGCCGTGGTGCTCGGCGCGGCGTCCTACGCGGTGCTCGCGGGACACGGCGCGGCGGCGGCGGGTTTTACGCCACCGACGACGACGCTGCTGCTGGTCATGACGCTGCTGCCGATCATGGCGCTGATCGTGCTGATCGCACGGCGGATCGTGATCCTGATCGCCAGTAGACGCGAGGGGGGCGCGGGCGCCCGGCTGCACATGAAGCTGGTGGCGCTCTTCGCGGGCGTAGCGGCGGTGCCGACGCTGCTTGTCGTCGCGTTTGCGGCGCTGCTGTTCCAATATGGCGTGCAGTTCTGGTTTTCGGGGCGCGTGCAGGACGTGCTGGTCAACGCCGATCGGGTGAGCCAAGCCTATGTGGTCGAGAACCAGGCGAGGCTCAAAGCGGACCTGCCGATTATGGTCAACGATCTGAACACCGATGGCGGGCAATATTCGATCACCAGCGCCAACTTTCAGAATTATCTCGTCTACCAGGCGCAAGGGCGACAATTGACTTCGGCTGGTGTATTTCTTGCTGCCCCTTCCGGACCACGTTGGCTTGCAACGACCACGCCAAGCTCTCGTCCCCCGACGACGCTGCTCACGCGCACCGACATCGACAAGGCTTCGGGTGGCGTCACGCGTTTACTGCCCACCGCGGACGGACGCGTATCGGCGATCCTTCGCCTGAGTCCGACCATGCCGCTGTATCTTTACGCGAGCCGGGGTAATCCCAAGGTGATCGCGCAGGCTACGCTCTCGCGCTCGGCGTTGTACGACTACAAGCGGCTGATCACGAAGAGCAAGCAGCTCCAGTTCCGCTTCAACCTGCTGCTCGCGGTCGTGTCGCTGCTGCTGCTTGCGGGCGCGATCTGGGCGGCGTTGCGGCTGGCGACGCGGCTGGCCACGCCGATTGGCCGGTTGGCGCTTGCCGCCGACCGGGTGGGCGAGGGCGATTTGACCGCGCGCGTGCCCGTGGTCGGTGCGCCCGACGAGATTGCTGGGCTGGCGCGCGCGTTCAACCGCATGACCGCGCAGCTGGGCCTGCAGCAGCGCGCGCTGATGCAGGCGGGCGAGCAGATCGATCAGCGGCGGCAACTGACCGAAGCCGTGCTGGCGGGCGTCTCGGCGGGGGTGCTCGCGGTAGACGGCGCGGGCGTGGTACGGATGCTGAATGGCAGCGCGGCGGAGCTTTTGCGGCTGGACGCGGACACGGCGGTGGGAACGTCGCTGGGTACGCTCGCCCCCGAACTGGCCGACCTGCTGGAGGGCGCGGCGGTGCGGGGCGAGGCGCGCGGCGAGGTGGAAATCGCGCGCGGGTCGGAGACACAGACGCTGGCCGTGCGTGTGGTTCGGCCCGGCGGCGACGACGAGGGCGCGGTAGTGACCTTCGACGACATCTCGGCACAGCTGGCCGATCAGCGTCGCGCGGCGTGGGCGGACGTAGCGCGACGTATCGCGCACGAAATCAAGAACCCGCTCACCCCGATCCAGCTTTCGGCCGAGCGCTTGCAGCGTAAATATGGCGCGCAGGTAGCGAACGATCCCGAGACGTTCGCACAGCTGACGGGCACCATCGTGCGCCAGGTCGGCGATCTGCGGCGCATGGTCGACGAGTTCAGCGCGTTTGCCAGGCTGCCCGCACCCGAGTTCGCGCCTGCCGATCTGGCCGAGATCGTGCGGCAATCGTTGCTGCTACAGGAGGTGGCCTATGGGGCAATCTGCTTTACGCTGGAGGCGGTGCCGCTGCCGCTGGTGATGTGCGATCGCCGGCAGATCGCGCAGGCGTTGACCAATGTGCTCCAGAACGCGGCGCAGTCGGTCGCGGCGCGACAGGAGCGCGGTGGCGGTGCGGGTCATGTGCGCGCAGTGCTGGCAATGACACCCGATGCGATCTTGCTTTCGATCGCCGACGACGGCCTCGGCCTGCCGCCCGAGCAGCGCCATCGCCTGACCGAACCCTATGTGACGACGCGCGCGCGGGGCACGGGCCTTGGGCTGGCGATCGTGAAAAAGATTGTGGAGGATCATCATGGCACGCTCGATCTCGACGACGCGCACGGAGGCGGCGCGGTGGTGACGATGCGCTTCGACCGGTCCGAGATCGCACGCCAGTTGCCGCCGCTCGCGCAGGCGGCGGAATGAAAGGCCTCGAAATCCTGATCGTTGACGACGAGGCGGACATTCGCGACGCGGTCGCGGGATTGCTGTCGGACGAGGGTTACGCCACCCGCACGGCGGAGGACAGCGACACCGCGCTCGCCGCGATTGCCGAGCGGCGACCGTCGCTGCTGGTGCTCGACATCTGGCTGACGGGCTCGCGGCTCGACGGGATGGAGCTGCTCGATCTGGTCAAGGCGCGCGATTCCTCGCTGCCGGTGCTGATGATCTCGGGCCATGGCAACGTCGAGACGGCTGTCGCGGCAATCAAGCGCGGCGCTTATGATTTCATCGAGAAGCCGTTCCAGGCGGACGAGCTGCTGCTAACGGTCCGCCGCGCGACCGAAGCCGAGCGGCTACGGCGCGAGAACGAGGAGCTGCGCGAACGCGCAGGGGTGGATATGGAGCTTACGGGCACCTCCCCCGCAGTCAACACCGTGCGCGCGACGATCAAGCGCGTGGCTGCCACGGGCAGCCGGGTGCTGATCACTGGGCCGGCGGGTAGCGGCAAGGAGATTGCCGCGCGGCTGCTGCACCAGTGGTCGGGGCGCAGCGGCGGACCCTTCGTCGCAGTCTCGGCAGCGCGGATGACGCCCGAGCGTGTGGACGAGGAGCTGTTCGGGCGCGAGGAGGGCGGTCACGTCGTCCGTACCGGGCTGTTCGAGCAAGCGCACGGCGGCACCCTGTTTCTCGACGAGGTGGCGGACATGCCGCACGCGACGCAGGGACGGACGCTGCGTGTGCTGACCGAGCAGATGTTCCAGCGCGTGGGCGGCACGCGCCCGGTGCGCGTGGACGTGCGCGTGGTCTCATCCACCTCGCGCGACCTCGCCGCCGAAATCACCGAGGGCCGCTTTCGCGAGGATTTCTATTATCGGCTGAATGTCGTGCCGGTGAAGCTGCCCGCGCTCAAGGACCGGCGCGAGGACATATTGGAGCTGGCGCGCTTGTTCCTCGCGCGTCACGCGGCGGAGCGGCGGATGGCGACACCCGCGCTCTCGGAGGAAGCGGCGGCGGCGCTGCAAAGCTATGGCTGGCCGGGCAACGTGCGCCAGCTCCGCAACGTGGTCGAACGCACGCTGATCCTTGCCCCGCCCGAGCGCGCACGGCGCGTGGACCTCGATATGCTGCCGCCCGAGATCACCAGCGAACCCGCGCGCCTCGTGCCGAGCGACGGCGCGAAGGCGATCATGGCGACGCCTTTGCGCGAGGCGCGCGAGGCGTTCGAGCGCGAATATCTGCGCGTGCAAATCCGGCGCTTTTCTGGAAATATCAGCCGGACGGCGGCGTTCATCGGCATGGAGCGGAGCGCGCTGCATCGCAAGCTGAAGGCGCTTGGGCTGAGCGAGGGGCGGGACGAGGGGGAGTGAGCGCGCGGCTGATGGGCGTGCTCAATGTCACGCCCGACAGCTTCTCGGACGGGGGGCGCTTCGATCAGCTGGCGACCGCTATCGTGCAGGGCCAAGCGCTGGCGGGGGAGGGGGCGGACATCCTCGACATCGGGGGCGAATCGACACGGCCCGGGCACACGCCTGTCGATGCCGAGACCGAGGTGGCGCGCGTCGTGCCCGTGATCGCGGCGCTCGCGCCGGGGCTGGGCATCCCGATCTCGATCGATACGAGTAAGGCTTCGGTCGCGGCGGCGGCCCTCGGGGCGGGCGCGTGCATCGTCAACGATGTCTGGGGACTGCAGCGCGACCCCCTGATGTCGGCAGTGTGCGCGGCGCACGGCGCGGACGTGATCCTGATGCACAACCGCGCCGCCGTCGATGCCGCAATCGATATCGTGGACGACATTCTCGCCTTCCTCGATCGCTCGCTCGCGCTGGCGCGGCGCGCGGGGATCGCGGAAGCGCGGATCACGCTCGATCCAGGCATCGGTTTCGGCAAGACACCCGCGCAGAGCCTCGCCGCGCTGCGCGCCATTCCGCGATTGAAAGCAATGGGTTTTCCGGTGCTGGTCGGCGCGTCACGCAAGGCGGTGATCGGCCACGTGACCGGGCGCGCAACGCCGGACCGGCTCGCGGGAACGCTCGCGGTGCATTTGTGGGCGGTGGCGGCGGGAGCGGAGATCATCCGCGCGCATGATGTGGCGGCGCACCGCGATGGGCTGGCGGTGCAGGCCGCACTCGCACAGTGACGCGCTCGGTCGCATTGGCGCTGGGGAGCAATCTTGGCGACCGCGTGGCCAATCTGGGCGAGGCGATGCGGCGGCTTTTCGATGGTCCGTACCTGACCTTCGTCGCCGCTTCGTCGATCTACGAAACGCCTCCTTGGGGCGTCACCAATCAGCCCGCCTTCGCGAACGCGGCGGTCCTGGCGACCACCCCGCTGGGTCCGCACGCGCTGCTCGCGCGAGTGAAATCGGTTGAAGGCGTGATGGGCCGCACGCCCGCCGAGCGTTGGGGGCCGCGCCTGATCGATATCGACCTGATCGACATCGCGGGTGTCGCGCTCGCCGCGCCGATGCTGACGCTCCCGCACCCGCGTCTGTTCGACCGTGCGTTCGTGCTGGTGCCGCTGGCCGAGATCGCGCCCGATCGCATCATCGCCGGACACCGCGTCGCCGATGTCGCGCGCGGCCTGATCGCTGGCCCGGTCATTGCACCGCCATGGACACCGGGACGGTTGCCGCCACCCGCGCCCGTGCCTAATATCGTGTTGCCGACGACGGACTGAACGTCGCGGTGCAGCGGGCATCCATGCCCGCCAACAAAAGGACCACGCGCCATGGCCGATAAGTCCAACAATCTTCAGGAAATTTTCCTGAACACGGTTCGTAAGACCAAGACGCCCGTTACGATGTTCCTGGTCAACGGCGTCAAGCTGCAGGGCATCATCACCTGGTTTGACAATTTTTCGGTGCTGCTACGGCGCGATGGACTCAGCCAGCTCGTCTACAAGCACGCGATCTCGACCGTGATGCCCGCCGCCCCCATTCAGCTGACCGACGCCGAGCATGACGAAGAGGAGGGCGGGGACTGACCCAGTCCGCGCCGCCAGCGCCCACGATCGGGCGGCTCGATCAGGGCACCGGCCTTCGGGTCGGCCAGCGCACGATCGTCGCGCTCGCCGATTTGGGCACCGCCAACCTGCGCGAGATCGATGCGCGGCTGGAGGAGGCGAGCGGCCTTGCGCGCGCGATCGGGCTCGAGGTGGCGGAGGCGGAGGCGTTCCGGGTGCGCCAGCCGCGCGCGCAGACATTGCTTGGCACGGGCCAGGTCGAGCGGATCGCGGCGCAGGTAGCCGAGCATGAAGCCGCTGTAGTCGTGATCGATGGCGTTGGCCTATCGCCGATCCAGCAGCGTAATCTGGAGACCGCCTTCAAGGCCAAAGTGATCGACCGCACCGGGTTGATCCTGGAGATTTTTGGCGAGCGCGCCACCACGCGCGAGGGCGCGCTACAGGTCGAACTCGCACATTTAACCTACCAGCAGGGGCGGCTGGTCCGCAGCTGGACCCATCTCGAACGCCAGCGCGGCGGTTTCGGCTTTCTGGGCGGCCCGGGCGAGACTCAGATCGAGGCCGATCGTCGCCTGATCCGCGACCGGATCGCCAAGCTCACCCATGATCTGGAGAGTGCCAAGCGAACCCGCACGCTGCATCGGCGGCGGCGACAGGAGGCACCGTTCCCGGTGTTGGCGCTGGTCGGCTACACCAACGCGGGCAAGTCGACGCTGTTCAACCGGCTGACCGGCGCGGACGTAATGGCCAAGGACATGCTGTTCGCCACGCTCGATCCCACGATGCGCGCGATCAAATTGCCCGGGTTCGAGCGCGCGATCCTGTCCGATACAGTAGGCTTCGTGAGCGACCTGCCGACGCAACTGGTCGCCGCTTTCCGCGCGACGCTGGAAGAGGTGCTCGAAGCCGATGTAATCGTCCACGTGCGCGACATCGCACATCCCGATACCGAGGCCGAACGCGACGACGTGCTGCGCGTGCTCGCCGGTTTGGGCGTGGGCGAAGGGGAGGGGGCCGCGCCGATGATCGAGGCGTGGAACAAGGCCGATCTACTGCCCATCGACAAGCGAGCGGCGGTGGCGGACGCGGCGGCGGAGCGCGACGATGTCGCGCTCGTCTCCGCGCTGACGGGGGAGGGGGTGGACCGGCTTCTCGGTGAGGTCACCGCGCTGCTTCAACGCGGCAGCCGCATTCACCAGATCGCGCTCGGCCCGGCGGACGGCGCTCGCGCGGCATGGCTGCACGCGCACGGCGAGGTGATCGCGCGCGAGGACGCGGACGATGGCGGCGCGCGGCTGACGGTGCGGCTGAGCGAGATCGCGCGGGCACGGTTCGATGCGCTAGCACGGTTGGGGGACGCCTAGCACCACTGCGTTTAGTCGGGTTTGACGCCGGCCTGAACGACGGAGCGTGTACGTGGCGTTCGAGGCAATGGCGGTGCTTGATCTCATGCTCGCTGATATTCTTGCCCGGACGCAACGGAATTGCGCTTTCGGCGGAGATTAGCCATAGTTGTAGGGGTGTTTCGATCTTGCTCATGACCGGGCAAGTCGACCGCCTGCGACTGGTGGGGAACCATGCTCGACAAACCATTCTGGCCGGCAGAGATGCGCCGCGCGCTCGATGCCGCGCTGCCGGTTCGGGAGCGATCGCGGGGCGCCTACGCGCCGCGGCGCAGCGAATAGACATGACGCTCGACACGCTCGCCGCCGCCGCGCCCGGCTCTGCCCACGAAGATGCCGGCGCGCGCGCGCTGCTCAGCCGGGCGACACGCGATGTTCATGAACGTATGCACCACCACGCGGGCTTCGCCGCCGTGACGGATGGATCGATCACGCGCGAACACTATCGCTCGCTCATGGCGCGCAGCTATGGCTTTCACCTCGTCTTCGAGCAGCTGACGGATCAGCCTGCTGTGCGCAGCGCGAGACTTCATGCCGATCTGCTCGCGCTTGGCTTCGCGAGCGACGAGATCGAGCGCATGCCGAGCTGCAACCTGTCCCCGTTCGCCAGCGCGGCCGCGCGGCTCGGCGCGCGCTATGTGATCGAAGGTTCAGCGATCGGCGGACGCGTCCTCGCGCGCGGGCTCTACCATATTCTCGGCTGCGGCATGGTGTCTGGACGGACCTTCCTGGTGGGAGATGGCGCGCAAACGGGCAAGACCTGGTCGCGCTTCCTAGGGCAACTCGAAGCGGGGCTGGAGACGCCGTCGTGTCGACGCGCGGCGGTCGATGGCGCGCAAGATACGTTCGCTGCCTTCGAAGTCTGGATGGAAGACTGGACGATCGATATATGACGCCAGTGCGGTGCAGCTCGAAGCCAAGGTCGATCTGACGGACTGCGATCGCGAGCCGATCCATATTCCGGGCGCGATCCTCCCGCACGGCGCGATGCTCGTGATCAATCCCGAGTCGTTGGTGATCGGTGTGCCAATGGTGAATAAGCCCTTCCAGATCGCCGACCTCGAACGCCAGCTTCGCGCGACGGCGCGACAAGGCGGTTCAGCGCAGAAGGGCGGTTCAGCGCAGAAGGGCGGCTCAGGGCGGGGGTGATGCCGGAGCGGGCTCCGCGCGCTTCACGGCCGTCCAAGCCGCTTCCTTCGCCTGCGCGGACATCTCCACGAATCCAGGCAATTGTTCGATCGCCCTGAACCGCCGCTCGAACTTCGCGTTCGCGCGCCGGAGCGCGTCTTCGGGATTGATCGTCATATGCCGCGCGAGATTGGCGACCGCGAGCAGCAGATCGCCCATCTCCTCGTCGCGCGAAGGCGCATCGGGCGCGGCGGCCAGCTCTTCTAGTTCCTCGATCACCTTGCGCCGTGCGTCCTGCGCATCCGGCCAGTCGAAGCCCAGTCGCGCCGCGCGTCGTCCCAGCTTCTCGGCGCGCATGAGCGCGGGGAGCGCCAGTGCCACACCATCGAGCGCGGACGCGCGCGGCTTCTCGGCCGCCTTGATCGTCTCCCACGCATCCGCGACCTCGTCGGCGGTCCGCTCCCCCGCATCGCCGAAGATGTGCGGATGCCGCCGTTCCATTTTGTCCGCGATCCCCGCCGCCACGTCCGCAAGATCGAACGCGCCGATTTCTTCGGCCATGTGGGCGTGGAACACGACCTGCAGTAAAAGATCGCCCAGTTCCTCGCAAAGCGCGCTCATGTCCGCAGTAGCGATCGCATCGGCGACCTCATAGGCTTCTTCGATCGTATATGGCGCAATTGTGGCAAAGTTCTGCGCGCGGTCCCATACACATCCATAAACAGGATCGCGCAAACGTGCCATGATAGATGTGAGCCTGGAAACGTTAACCAGTAAAGAAAACCGCTTTTCTTCTCTAAGAGATTGTTCGATACCTCTTACTTCTTTGTGGAGTCCGGTCGCAATTACCTTATCATTCGAAGACTTCTCTGACATCCTGAACTCCGTTCAAAAGTTGGGAATTTATACGCGTGTCAGCCATTGCCGTTGCCATTCTCCTGTCTTCTGAAGCGTCCGCGTCGACGTTTCTCGTTGCAGACGGGCAGGTTGCTCCGATAGATGCCAAGGACGGCATCGTCACGCAACAGGCGGACGCTGTTGCTGAAACCTCCGGGACAGGGCTGATGGCCAACCGTGATAGACGCATTGCAAACACTTGACGGGACGGAAGCGGATTTGGCCGTCGGGTGAAGACCGGCGAACTTCGCGATCCCAGCGGGGGCGACTATCGACCGTGACACCGATAATACATATTATGTAAATTGATTCGCTGATAAAATAGCGACGCTTGGGTTCACGACCGCGCGGCGATACAGGGGTTGGCCGTTCGACGTCGGGTCGATCGGCCAAACGTTGCAGGAGCCGCCCATTTCCAACGTCACCGTGATCGGCGCTCAGTGGGGCGACGAAGGCAAAGGCAAGATCGTCGACTGGCTTGCTGGCCGAGCCGACGTGGTCGTCCGCTTCCAAGGCGGTCACAACGCGGGCCACACGCTCGTGGTCGGCAACCAGACTTACAAGCTCAGCCTGCTGCCGAGCGGCATCGTGCGCGGCGCGATGTCGGTGATCGGCAACGGTGTCGTGCTCGACCCCTGGGCACTGGCGGACGAGATCGCGCGACTGCGCGATCAGGGCGTATCCGTCACACCGGAAAAGCTAGCGATCTCCGACCTCTGTCCGCTTATTCTTTCGCTGCACGGTGAACTCGATGGCTTGCGCGAAGACGCGAGCGGCGCGGGCAAGATCGGCACGACGCGGCGCGGCATCGGCCCCGCCTACGAAGACAAGGCAGGCCGCCGCGCGATCCGCGTGTGCGATCTCGCGCATCTGGAGGCGCTCGAACCGCAGCTCGATCGCCTGCTCGCGCATCATAACGCGCTACGCGCCGGGTTCGGCGTCGCTCCGGTGGACCGCGCCGCGCTGCTCCATGCGCTGCAAGAGATCGCCCCCACGGTCTTGCCGTTCGCGCGGCCTGTTTGGCGCATGCTCGAAGACGTACGCCGCCAAGGCAAGCGCATCCTGTTTGAAGGCGCACAAGGCGTGCTGCTCGATGTCGATCACGGCACCTATCCGTTCGTCACCTCGAGCCAGACGGTCGCGGGTCAAGCAGCGGCGGGATCGGGCATGGGTCCGGGCGCAGTCGGCTATGTGCTCGGCATCGTGAAGGCCTACACCACGCGCGTGGGATCGGGCCCCTTTCCCACCGAACTCCACGATCCCACCGGCGAACGCATCGGCGAGCGCGGCCGCGAGTTCGGCACGGTGACGGGTCGCAAGCGCCGCGTCGGCTGGTTCGACGCGGTGCTCGTGCGCCAGTCGGCGGCGGTGGCGGGCATCTCGGGCGTGGCGCTGACCAAGCTCGATGTGCTCGACGGCCTGGCCGAACTGCGCGTGTGCGTGGGATATCGACTGCGCGGCGAGCTGCTGGATTACTTTCCCGCCGCCGCCCCCGACCAGGCGGCGGTGGAGCCCGTGTACGAGACGATCGAAGGCTGGGCGGGCTCTACCGCAGGCGCGCGCTCGTGGGTTGATCTACCCGCCCAGGCGGTGAAGTATATCCGCCGGATCGAGGAACTGACGCAGGTGCCCGTTGCGCTGGTGAGCACGTCGCCCGAGCGGGACGACACGATCCTGGTGCGCGATCCGTTCGTGGGGTGAGCACGGTTGCGAATCGGTTGCGACTCCGCCGAGCGGACAGCCGTCCGAGCGGATTGATGTTCAGGTCGCGACTCGGCCCGACGAGCGCCACCCCTTGTCGAGCGTCGCTTTTTCGCTTCGTCGCCTCGGCTGGTTTCGCGCGCTCCTGAACGATTGCCCGTCAGCTTCGAGATAAGCTTGACATCCCTTACCCCTTTCCATAGTCAACTCGCTTCCGAGAACCGGAAGACACTTGGCGGCCCGCTCAGCAGCAGGCCGCCCGTCATGCGTTGAGATGGGGTGCGTCGCCCGCGCCGCCCCGTGGAGCAGAGGAGACAGCACACAGTGGCACGTATTGCGGGGGTCAATATCCCCACCAACAAGCGCGTCGTGGTCGCGCTCACGTATATCCACGGCATCGGACCATCGAAGTCCAAGCAGATCATGACTCGCCTTGGCATCGAGCAAGCGCGCCGTGTGCAGGACTTGACCGACGCCGAAGTGCTCCAGATCCGCGAATCGATCGACCGCGATTATACGGTGGAAGGCGATCTTCGTCGCCAGGTCGCGATCAATATCAAGCGGTTGATGGACCTCGCCTGCTATCGTGGCTTGCGCCACCGTCGCGGCCTGCCCGTCCACGGCCAGCGCACGCACACCAACGCCCGGACCCGCAAGGGCAAGGCCAAGCCGATCGCGGGTAAGAAGAAATAATGGCTCAGGCACCAGCACGCATCAAGCGCCGCGAGCGCAAAAACATCACGAGTGGCGTCGCGCACGTGAATGCCAGCTTCAACAATACGATGGTTACGATCACCGACGCGCAGGGCAATGCGATCGCGTGGTCGTCTTCCGGCACGATGGGCTTCAAAGGCTCGCGCAAGTCCACGCCCTACGCTGCCCAGGTCGCCGCCGAGGACGCGGGTCGCAAAGCGCAGGAGCATGGCGTGCGCACGCTCGAGGTCGAGGTCCGGGGTCCGGGTTCGGGTCGCGAGTCGGCGCTTCGCGCGCTTCAAGCGGTCGGCTTCCAGATCACGTCGATCCGTGACGTCACCCCGATTCCGCATAATGGCGTGCGCCCGCCCAAGCGTCGGCGCGTCTGAGGCAGAACTGACGTCACCTGCCCCTGCCCTCCCGGGCTTTGTACGCAATTATAGAAGGAAATCACACGCATGGCGGTGATCGCTAAGAATTGGCAGGAACTTAAAAAGCCTAATCGCCTCGAGTCGCGCCCCACGGGCGGCGATCCGCGCCGCCGCGGCGTCTTCGTGGCCGAACCGCTCGAGCGCGGCTTCGGTCTCACGCTCGGCAACGCGCTCAGGCGCGTGCTGCTCAGTTCGCTCCAGGGCGCGGCGGTGACCGCGATCAAGCTCGATGGCGCGCTGCACGAGTTCAGCTCGCTACCCGGCGTACGCGAGGACGTGACCGACATCGTGCTCAATATCAAGCAGGTCGCGGTGCGCATGACGGGCGAAGGGCCCAAGCGCCTGCAGCTGAATGCGAGCGGCCCTGGTCCCGTGAAGGCGGGCCAGATCGTCACCACCGGCGATATCGACATCATGAACCCCGAGCTGGTGCTGTGCACGCTCGATCAGGGGGCGAAGCTAAACATGGAGCTGACGGTCGAGACCGGAAAAGGCTATGTGCCCGCCTCGGCCAACCGTCCGGTCGATGCGCCGATCGGACTGATCCCGGTCGATGCGCTGTACTCGCCCGTGCGCCAGGTCGCCTACAAAATCGACAAGACGCGGGTCGGCCAGGAGCTGGATTACGACAAGCTGACGGTGACGGTCGAAACCGACGGCACGCTGACGCCCGACGATGCGCTGGGATATGCCGCGCGCATTCTCCAGGACCAGCTTCAACTCTTCATCAATTTCTCCGAGCCAGGCCAGTACGTCGAGCGTCCGGTGCCTGTATTCACCAGCACGACCGAGGAGTCCGAACCCGAGCCGATGACGCCGCAGCTCAACCGCTTCCTGTTGAAGAAAGTGGACGAGCTGGAGCTTAGCGTGCGTTCGGCCAACTGCCTCAAGAACGACAATATCATCTATATCGGCGACCTCGTGCAAAAGTCCGAGGCCGAGATGCTGCGCACACCCAACTTCGGCCGTAAGTCTTTGAACGAAATCAAGGAAGTGCTACAAACAATGGGTCTTCGTCTCGGCATGGACGTCGTCGGCTGGCCGCCCGAGAATATTGAGGAACTGGCCAAGAAGCTCGAAGCGGAATATTAGACGCACACCCCCGTCAGTCATAAAGGGGAGGCACCACCTCCGACGCGCGTATCCGGGCGGGCCAGCGTCCCCGTCCTGCCCCGGGGTACCTGATACGGCCTCCTGACGAAGGACCTGCAAATGCGCCATGGATCAGGCTATCGCAAGCTTAGCCGCACCACTAGTCACCGCCTCGCCATGTTCCGCAACATGGCGGCCGCGTTGATCAAGCACGAGCAGGTCACCACCACGCTCGCCAAGGCGCGCGAGCTTCGGCCCTATGTCGAAAAGCTGATCACGCTCGCCAAGCATGGTGGCCTCTCCAACCGCCGCCTCGCGATGGCCCGTTTGATGGACGAAGCGCAGCTCGCCAAATTGTTCGACACGCTCGCTCCCCGCTACGCGGGTCGCTTGGGCGGCTACACGCGCGTCATCAAGGCAGGCACACGCTTTGGTGATGCCGCCGACATGGCAATCATCGAACTCGTCGAGCGCGACACCAGCGCCAAGGGCCAGGACAGTGGCCCGACCGAGAACAACATGGAAGCGCGCGAAGCCGCCTAGTTAAAGGTCGCAAGCGCTTCAGCGCACTCGGCCCACGCCCATGCGTTGCAGCTCGGCATGGCGGTCGATCCATTGGTGCTTCAGCGCACCCGCGACATGCAGCGTGAACAGCGCATATAGTCCGTAAGCCAATAGACCATGAATGCGGAACGTCGTATCGTGGAATCGCTCCTTGAACGCGGGCTCCATGTGCTGGATGAAACCGATGCGCGGCCACTCGAACAGTCCGTACCAGTGCATCGGTACATTGGGCGCGTCCTTCCACGCCGAATCGTGCACCCAGCCCGACAAAGGCAGCAAGATCATCAGCGCGTACAGCATATAGTGCGCCACGTGCGCGCCCGTGCGCTCGATCGGAGCATAGTCGGCGGGCAACGGCGGCGGACGATGCGTCCAGCGCCACAGGATGCGCATCAGCACCAGCCCGAGCACGGTGATACCGGTCGACTTATGTGTGTCGATCACCGGGCGCGCCCAACCCTCGGGCAGGCTGTCCACCGTCCACACGAGGCCCACGTTCAGGATAATCAAAGCCGCGGTAAGCCAGTGCAGCACGATTGCGGTGCGTGTATAACGTTCACTCATGCGCGGCTCCGTCGCGGGCGCGCGCGTCTGGCGCGCGTTGGTTTGAGCTCCATATAGCAAGTTGCGGAGACGCGGCGCCATGGGCGCGCCAATAGGACACGCCAATTTTGTCGCTCCATGACGCGCTTCTCGCCGCCTCCCCTCGCCGCTCGCCACCCCCCACCCCGTGGCGCAGCATCGTCATCCATGGCGGCGTCGCGCTGCTGTGGCTGCTGCTCTTCTTCCCCGCGCTGCGCGCCACCGGAGCGTGGGCATGGGCGACCGGCATGGTCTATGTGTCTTATGATACCCTGCTCCTTGGCTTTACCGCGTGGCAGGCGCGCGCGCTGCTCCGCCCCACGCCGCTCCTCGCCGCCGGCCCGCGCCCCACGCTCGGCGTGGTGATCGCCGCGCGCAACGAAGTGGGCGCGCTGCCGCTCACGCTTGCAGCCCTGTTCGACGGCACCGATGTGCCCGACGAAATCCTGATCGCGGACGATGGCTCGGTCGACGGCACCGCCGACTGGTTCGCCAGCGCCTACGCCCTCCAACCACCCCCGATCGACTCGCTTAGCCCCCCCTCCCCGCGCGAGCCGCGCCTGCGCTGGCTTAGACTGTCCCACGGCGGCAAGGCGCGCGCGCTCAACGCCGCGCTCGAAAAGCTGAAGACCGAAATTGTGGTCACCATCGATGCCGACACCCTCGTCCGCCCTGGCGCGCTCGCGGCGATGCGCGCCACCTTTGCCGCCGATCCTGCGCTGGTCGCGGCTACCGGCGTGCTGATTCCCGTGTGCGGTCCATCTGTCAGCGGTCAAGTGTTCCAGTGGTTCCAGCGGTACGAATATGTTCGCAACTTCCTCTCGCGCTATGCTTGGATGCGGCTCGGCGGCTTGCTGCTGATCTCCGGCGCATTCGGTGGCTTTCGCCGTGCGCCGCTGATCGAGGTCGGCGGGTTCGATCCCGATTGCCTGGTCGAGGATTACGAGCTGATCCATCGCCTGCGCCGCCACGCCGCGCTTCACGGCTATCGCTGGACCACGCGCGTTATCGGCGACGCGGTCGCGGTCACCGACGCGCCCGCGAGCATTCGCGCCTTCCTCAGCCAGCGCCGTCGCTGGTTCGGCGGTTTTCTGCAGACGCAGTGGTGGTATAGATCGATGGTGGGAGATCGGCGCTTCGGACGGCTCGGCACCGCGATGCTCCCGATCAAAGCCTTCGACACTATGCAGCCGATCTACGGCCTGGCCGCGCTTGGCATCCTAATCGGTCTGCTGATCGGCGGCCGCGTCCACATCCTGCTGCCGTTCGCGCTGATCACGTTCGCGAAGATCGCGGTCGATCTCGTCTTCCACCTGTGGTCGATCGGACTTTATCGCCGATGGACGGGCGAAGCACCCCAAGGCGGTGCCGCCGCCATCCTGGCGTCAATCATCGAGCCTTTCACCTTTCAAATCCTGCGCCACACTGCCGCCGCGCTTGGCTGGATCACCGCGCTCGGCGGGCGGCAGACATGGGGCGTGCAGACGCGCGGAGCGGTGGTCGCGCGCTAAGGCCGTCGTCGGCCGGCCTGCGCTCATCCGGAGGGTTGCAAGCCGTTCACCAATGGTTTGCAATGGGCTCAGCTCGGCATCACCCACGCCGCGACGTCAGCCGCCATGATGTTCGCGGCCGCATTAAGCCCTTCAGCGACCGTGTTGGGGTCGGCGCTCCCCACCGGCCGCACCGTCTCGAACCGATGCACCGCCAGCAGTTTGCGTTTGGGTCCCGTCAGGACCGCATCATAGCGTAGCCGCACCTTGGGCTGGGCCGGCACGCGCATGTCCAGCCCGAACTCGACCAGCGTGCCCGAAAGCTCACGGTCGGCGATCCCGTCGGTCTGTGTCGCCGAAAGCGCCATCAGTCCGGGCCGTGTATCGAGGGTATCGATCAGTAGCCGCTGGAACTGCTTTGACGGCTGCTCCGCCCACGTCGCGCGGACCAGGTAAGTCACGCGCGTATCCGCTTCGATCACGGGCACGCGCAGAGTCTGCAACGTCCCTACCACCGCAGGCTGGCCCACCAATATGGTCACGCGCGGTGCGACCGGACTCGACGGCGGTGGCGGCGGCGCGCGCAACACGAATAGCGATCCAGGTGGTTTGCCGCCACCGCCCACCTGCACTAGCGGCCCACACGCGACGACAGCCAACAGCAATGCGAAACTGAAAAGACGCGCGCTCACCGGCGTTTCTCCGCTTTGTAATCCGGCAGCCTGCGACCCCCTAAAAGCGCGCCCGCCGGGTCTTCGTCCAGCCGCGTCGCAACGGCGCCAAGCGACCCCGTCGTGGACCTTAGATCGCGTAGCAGCCCATTCACTTCGGGCAGCGTGTGCTGCGTTAGTTCGTCCACCGCTGGCCGCGCCGCATCCGATGTTGCCTTGAGCGAAGCCAAGGTCGCGTTCGCGTTTTTCGTCGTCGCGTGCAGATCGGCGGCAATCCCCTCGCCCTCCTTGTCGAGCAATCCCGACGTACTATCCGCCAGCCGCCCAAACTTCGTGGCCGCAACCTGCGTCGCCGCCAGCGTCGCCTGGGCCTGATCGAGCGTGGCGGAGAGCTTCGGCGAACTCTTGGCGAACCCTTCGGTCGTCGCGTTCACATTGTCGAGCAATATCGAAAGCTTCGCCCGGTTTTGCCCATTCAGAATGTCATTCAGGTTCGTCAGCAGTGTCGACGCATTGTTGAGCAATTGCGGCGCGCTTTCCAGCAATCCCTGCAACGCGCCAGCCTTGGCCGGAATCACCGGCTTGCCGAACGGCCCCGGTGCCTCGATCGGCGGCTGTCCGGCGATCGCACCCTCCAAACTTACCGCCGAGACGCCGGTGAAGCCCACGCTTGACACGGTCGCGCGCGTGCCTTGCAGCACGGGAACCTTTTCATCCACGTTGATGCGCACGCGGACCTTGTTGGGCGTCTTGGGGAGAAGGTTGATGCTCTCCACCGTTCCCACCGGCACGCCCGAAAACTCCACCGCCGCACCCTTCGCCAACCCGCTTACCGAACCGAAAAATATGTCGAACTCGCGCTTGTCGGCCTGACCCGAGAACCGCGCGAGCCACACGATGAAGCCGAACAGCGCGACCGTAAGCAGCAAGACCACGCCGCCGACGAGCACATGGCTGCTACGCGTTTCCATCAGTAGCCTCCCCGCCCAGCGCGGCACGGCCACGCGCGCCGCCGAAATAGGATTTGATCCATGGATGGTTCAAGCGCATTAGTTCCGGGATCGTTCCAACTCCAAGGACCTTCCTCTCCGCAAGCACCGCCACCCGGTCGCAGATCGCGTGCAGGCTATCCAGATCGTGCGTGATCATAAAGACCGTCAACCCAAGGCTCCGCTTGAGCTCCTTGATCAACTCGTCGAATCCCGCCGCGCCGATCGGATCGAGGCCCGATGTCGGCTCGTCCAGAAACAGCAGCCTCGGGTCGAGAGCCAGCGCCCGCGCCAGCGCCGCTCGCTTGACCATGCCGCCCGACAATTCGCTCGGGTATTTCGCCGCCGCGTCGGCGGGCAAGCCCACCAGCGTAAGCTTGTACGCGGCGATCTCGTCCATCAGCGGCTGCGAGATCGAGTAGAACTCACGCATCGGCACCTGGATATTCTCCGCGACCGTCAGGCCCGAGAACAGCGCGCCATTCTGGAACAGCACTCCCCAGCGCCGCCGCAGATCGGACCCCTGCGCGTCGTTCAACTTATCGACATTTTCCCCGAACACGCAAATCAAACCCCGCACGGGCTGCTGCAACCCGATAATCGATCGCATCAGCACCGATTTGCCCGTGCCCGATCCGCCAACCACCCCCAGCACCTCGCCCGAATGCACATCCAGACCTAGGTCTTCATGGATGACCTTGTCCCTGAACGCACTTGTCAGATGCTCGATATGGATGATCGGGTCTTCGAGCGGCGGTGCCGCCTGCGTTGCGTCCGCCATCAAATCCATCCCAGCGCGGCGAAGAACACCGCCAGGAACGCATCCATGACGATCACGAGGAAGATCGATTGCACCACGGCCGCCGTCGTGCGTTGCCCCACGCTCTCGGCGTTGCCCGTCACCTGCATGCCTTGGAAGCAGCCCGTCACCGCGATCACCACGGCAAACAGCGGTGCCTTGATCAAAGTGATGTAGAAATCGGTCATCGGCACCACCTCACGTATGCGCGAGACGAAGGTTTCGGGCGGGATCTGCAGATCGATCGCGCAATACAGCCCGCCGCCGATCAGCGAGCAGATCACCGCGAAGAACGCGAGCAGCGGCATCGTCAGTACCAGCGCCAACAGCCGGGGTAGCACCAGCACCTCGTACGGGCTCATCCCGATCGTGCGCAGCGCGTCCACCTCTTCATTAAGCTTCATCGATCCGATCTGCGCGGCAAAAGCGGCACCAGAGCGTCCCGCGACCATGATCGCGGTCATCAGCACGCCCAGCTCGCGCATCGTGATTCGGCCGATCAGGTTGATCGTGAACACGTCCGCGCCGAACTGCTTGAGCTGGATCGCGCCCTGCTGTGCGATGACGAAGCCGACAAGGAAGCTCATTAGCCCGACAATGCCGAGCGCGTTCACCATCACGGCTTCGCCTTGATAGATGATCGGGTTCCAGCGCCCCTTGCTTGGATGCGGCAGCGTGCGCGCGAGCGCCAGCAAGGTCGTTCCCAGGAACGCGAGAAAACCGCCCAACGTCTCGACCGCGCTGATCACGCCGTCCCCGATCGAGCCCAGCAATGCGCCCAGACCGCGCGCGGGCGGGCGAAGTGGCCCGCGTTCCTGGTCCGCCGAGCCCAGCCGATCGATCAGCTGCAGCACATCCTTGCTCGCGCCGCGCACGTTCGCCTCCTGCCCGCCCGCGCGCCAGTCACGTAGCAGCCGGTGAATCAGCCACGCGCCCGTGGTGTCGACGCGCGCGCAACTCGCCACGTCCACGATCAGCGGCCGCGCCTCGGGCCGCACGCCCGCCAGCGCCCGGTTCAATTCCGTCGCGGTTGCGATCGTGAGCCGGCCGCCCAGCGTCAGCCGACGCGCGGGTCCCTCGATGCTATCGCCAAGGATGCGCGCGGGATCGGAGGGAGGGGAAAGGGTGGCCATCGGAGATTGAAATAGTGGAATGGGGTGGAATGCCGCGCCTTGCAATCTATGATCTCGATGAAACGATCACGCGCCGCCCCACCTTCGCGCGCTGGCTGTTGTTCTGGGGCCTGCGCCGCGCGCCGTGGCGGCTGCCGCTGCTGGCGGTGCAGGGGCTCGCGCTGCTGGGCTATGTGGCCGGATGGATCGACCGCCGCGCGCTGAAGACGCTCGGGATGCGCCTGATCATGGGCGCGCGCATTCCCCGCATGGCTGTAGAGCACGAGGCCCACGCCTTCGCCGCGCGCGAGCTGTACACCAACATCGGCCCGCGCGCGCTCGCCAGCATCGCTGTCGACCGCGCCGAGGGCCGCCGCCTCGTGCTCGCCACTGCGAGCATGGATTTTTACGCGGACGCTTTCGCCGCCGCGCTGGGCTTCGACGCCACGATCGCAACCCGCTCCGTCTGGGACGCGGACACACTCCTCCCCGGCGAGGCAGGCCCGAACTGCCACGGGCCGGGCAAACTCAGCCGCATCGAAGCCTGGCTTGCGGACAGGCGCACCCCGCGCGACGCGGTACACGTCCGCGTCTACTCGGACCACATCAGCGACCTGCCGTCGCTCGCCTGGGCGGACGAGGCCGTTGCGGTAAACCCCTCCCCCGAGCTCGAAGCCGCGGCGCGCGCGCGCGGGTGGCGGGTGGAGCGGTGGCGTTAGGGCGAGGCCGGCCCTGTTATCCTGGGCTTGACCCGGGACTCCTGCTAGAGTGTGAGCATTGTCGCCGCTAAAGCCGCTCGCCCTAGACGCAAAGCCGAGATGGCGGCGAAGAGGGCTAGCGGCTTAGGCCGCTGCCAGCGCACTTGGCGCATTGCCGTCCAGCCAACCCGAAAGCGCGTTTGGCTTGGCTGAGAGGCTGATTGCCGGTTCACAGTCCGTCCGGTGGTGGACTTGGCAAGGAGTAGACGAGCATTGCTATCCCAGATGATTGTGGCATCTTCTCGTCGAAGTTCACCTCTGCGAAGGATGGGATATGCGATTGCCTTGGCTAGTTCTCGCAGCCTTCCTTTTGCCGATGGCCACAATCAAGGGGACGGCTGCTATGGCTGAGGGTGTCGTAAGTCAGGAAGTGCGCGACGAAATCGCCGCACTTATCAGCGTCGAGGACAGAGCGTGGAATAGCGGCAGCGCAGACGCGTTTAGCGCACGCGTGCTGCCCGACGTGGTATTTACGAACGTCGTGGGCATGTTCTCGGTCGGCAAGGCACCCTTCGTTGCCCAACACGAGCGCATCTTCTCAACGATCTATAAGGGCAGCATCAACCATCAGGAAGTTCGGCACATAACTCTCCTGAAACCCGATGTGGCGATTGTCGACAGGCTGTCGATTGTGACCGGCGCTCAGCATGCTCCACCAGGCGTGCAGCTTATTGACGGCGCGATCCATGCCAGATTGGAGCAGGTTCTCGTTCGTCGGCCGGACGGTTGGTGGGTTGCGTCGTTTCATAATGTTGCCGTCAACCCTGCAGCCGGGAGCGGGCCGCCGCCGAAGCGCTGACCGGAGTGGGGCGGCAGCCGAGTAGGTGTCCGCTTACAGGTCAGCCCGGGTGCGCGCCGAATGGCAGAGATTGGTTGAAAGGAGATAGCCTCGCTCTCAGACCCGCAGCTAAGACGAACTACGCTGCTATCCCATCGCGCGCCCGCTCCGCCGCCGCCAGGACGTCGTGCGTCGTCGCGGGCTGCACCCCTTCGCGCGCGAAAAAGTCGAACACCCCGTCCAGCCATGCATAGAACGTCCGCAAATCCGCCGCGTCGCGTACAAAAGGCGTGTGCCCCGGCTCGACCGAGGGCGAGTGGAACGCGATGCTGAACACCCGCGCCCCGGCCGTCATCAACGCACGCAGGCCGCGCAGCGTCTCGTCCAAGGGCATCCCCTCGGGCGTCAGCACCACGCGGTTCAGCAGCCCCGTGCGCGCCAGCACACCGCGCAGGTAGGGCACGCGCTCGCCCAGCCGGTACAGCGGCCCGCCCACGCTGCGCAGCCCGCCCATGAACAGCGCGGTCGCGGGCACCTCGAGCAATCGGCGCTCGGTTCCCGTCCAATAGGGCTGCGCGGGCGCGTGCCAGAAGCTTGGCCCCCCTTCGGACCGGTAATCGAATAGCGGCCGCACCGAACAGTCGAGCCGATAGCCCAGCTCGTCGAGCAGCGCCTCGGTGTTCGGCCCCACCCCGTAGCGCCCCGCGCGGTACACGGTCGGCCGCTCGCCGAAATTCGCCTCCAGCCGCTGCGTGAGCGCGAGGAGCTTGGCGCGTTCCAGCCCGCGCGGCAGGTTGCCCGGGAAGCTGTTATGCCCGCCGATCACCTCGTCGAACGGCGGATTGACCCACGGGTGCAGCTGCGCGCCGATCGTGCATTCGCCCGCCTCCAGAAAACCGCGCACCACGTCCACGCTGTCCGCGTCGGACGCGACCGGGTAATCCATCAGGTAGGCTGGCCGCACCCCCGCCGCGCGCATCCGGGCCTGCGCTTGCGGCAACGCGCGGATCGCGTTCACCGACGTCGCGTCGCGTCGCTTGGGCTCGGACCAGTCGAACTCCTCCTCGGTGTCGATGCACACGATGTAGCGCCGCCCGAACTCGGGGGCGAAATCGACACATTGGGACGGCATCGGGGCGAACATCGCCGATCCCGTAACCGCTAACCAAGCCGGGAAAAAGGGGGCCGACCCGAAGATCGGCCCCAGTTCGGAATATGTCCGTCCAGACTGGACGGAGGGTCCCGGCGGCTCAGGGAGGGAGGAGAGCGGCCGGGACGCGGGCGCCGGTCAAGGGAGGGAGGGACCGACGCCAATCCGTGCTGCAACGCAGCACCGTCCATGTGCCCGGTCAGCGTGTATCACGAAACTGCCTTTTATCGAACCTTAGCTATGCGCACTGGGCATGGGACCAAGCCTCGGGTTAAGCGCCTCCGCCGTCATCCGCTCGGCAATGAAATCACGCAGAACCCCGATGCGCAGCGATCGTCGCAGTTCGGACGGGTAGCAGAAGAAGGTGCGGAACATGGGCGCGGGCGCGGCGGGAAGTACTACACGCACCCGCCGCGAGAACTGGATCAGATAACTCGGCAACACGGCCAGCCCCACCCCCGTCTCCACCGCCTGCAATATGCCGAAAATATTGTTGATCGTCAGCACCGGCGCGTGAGGCGTGCTCCCCTCCCCCGCCTGGCTCAACCAGTTGACGCCCCGGATCAGCGTCGGCGCGCTCGGCCCGTAACTCACGATCCGGTGCCCCGCGAGGTCGTCGAGCGTCTGCGGCTCCCCGTACCGCTCAAGATATTCGGGCGATCCGCACACGCGATAGTGCACCGGCGCCAGCGCCTTTCGAATCAGGTCGCTCTGATGCGGTGCATGGAAACGAATCGCGCAGTCCGCCTCGCGCCGCGCGAGATCGGTCTCCTCGTCCGCCAGGATCAGCTGCACCGTCACATCGGGATACAGCTCGACGAAATCGCCCATCTGCCGCGCCAGCCAGGTCGATCCGAAGCTCACCGTCGTTGCCAGCCGCACCTCGCCCGTGGGCCGAGCACGGCTCGCCTCGATCCCCATCATCGTGCGGTCGATGCGATCGGACACCTCGCGCGTGCTCTCGTGCAGCTGCTCGCCTTCGTGCGTCAGCACCAGGCCGCGCGCGTGGCGGTGGAATAGTTTCGCGCCCAGGCTCTCCTCCAGCGACGCGATCTGCCGACTAAGCGCGGGCTGGCTCATATGCAGCCGCCGCGCTCCCTCGGTGAAGCTGCCGGCCTCCGCCACACAGTCGAACAGCTTCAATTTGGCCCAGTCAACCGCCACCTCAAGCGGCTTCAGCCGCCTGGAAGTGCGCCGAATGCACCGCCAGCCAGCGCTCGGCCTCCAGCGCCGCCATGCAGCCCATCCCCGCCGCGGTCACCGCCTGGCGAAAATGCTTGTCCTTCACATCGCCCGCCGCAAACACACCCGGTATGCTGGTGGCCGTGCTGTCGGGCGCGGTCAGCAGATAGCCGTCCTCGTCCATCGCCAGCGCGCCCTCGAACAGCCCGGTGGACGGCGTATGCCCGATGGCGATGAACAGCCCGTCGATCGCGATCTCGCGTTGACCCCGGTTCAGCACATCGACGCGAACCCCGCACACCGTCTCGGGCGAGCCCTGGCCCAACACTTCGGCCACCGTCGCGTCCCACACCGGCTCCACCTTGGGATTGGCGAACAGCCGCGCCTGGTTGACCTTGTCCGCGCGTAGAGAGTCGCGCCGGTGGATCAGATACACTTTGCTCGCGAAGTTGGTCAGGAACAGCGCCTCCTCCACCGCCGTGTTGCCGCCGCCCACCACCGCAACGGTTTTGCCACGGTAGAAGAAGCCGTCGCACGTCGCGCACGCCGAGACCCCGCCCGCGCGCAGCCGCGTCTCGGACGGCAGCCCCAGCCACCGCGCCTGCGCACCCGTGGCGATGATCAGTGCGTCACCCGAGTAGGTGGTGCCGCTATCCCCTTCCGCCACGAACGGCGGCCCGTCCAAGCGCATGTCGGTGACGATATCCTGCACCAGATCGACGCCCAGATGCTCGGCCTGGGCCTCCATCTTGGTCATCAGCTCGGGCCCCATGATCGCGGTCTCGCCCGGCCAATTCTCCACGTCGGTCGTGATCGTCAGCTGCCCGCCCGGCTGCAGCCCGTGGATCAGCATCGGTTTCAACGCGGCGCGTGCCGCGTAGATAGCGGCGGTATAGCCCGCCGGACCCGAGCCGATAATCAATACGCGCGAATGTCTGTGGATCTGCATGACCCTCAGATAAGCAATCCCAAGGCTGCGCGCGAGCGTAGTGCGCGGGCGGCTCCATCAGTTCGATCAGCACGCCGCCCATGGCTTTTGGATGCACGAAGATCACTCGCGTCCCATGCGCGCCGATGCGCGGCGACCCGAGCACCCGCGCGCCCTTACCTTCCAGCGCAGCGGCGGCGGCCACCACGTCCGCCACCTCGAACGCCAGATGATGCTGACCGCCGCCCGGATTGCGCGCGAGGAAACCATGGATCGGCGACCCGTCCCCCCACGGCTCGAGCAGCTCGATCTCGCAATTGTCGAGCACGCAGAAACACACTCGCACGCCCTGCGCTTCCAGCACTTGCGGCGAAGTCAAGCGCGTCGCGCCCAGCGTGTCGCGGTAAAGCGCAATCGCGCCTTCCAGACTGGGCGTGGCAATGCCGACATGGTTGAGGCGACCGATCATGCGTGCGGCGTTAGCGCGCGCGGGCGGCGGCGGCTAGGAATATCCGCCCATTGCAGCTGGTCGTCCGGCTTGACCCGGGACCCGCCTTTGTCTCCGTCCGACCCGGCGGGACAGCGGCGGGCAGGTCCCGGCTCGTAGGTCGGGATGACGGCCGACTATGAATCCGGTTGCGCAGCCCCCGCCCCCACCAGCATGCCGCGATATGCGCCCAGTTCCACCCCCGCCCCGCGCGCCGCCTCCAGCAACGCGGCCACATCGCGTCCCTCCGCCGCCCGCACGACCGCCCACACCAGCGCCGACCGCATCCCCGATTTGCAAAACGCCACTACCGGCCCCTCCCCTGCCAGCGCGTGCCCCATCGCGCCCACCGCCTGCGCCGAGATCCCACCCGCCACCGGAGCGTCCATGTACGTCACCCCCGCCGCCTCGGACGCGGCGCGGATCGCCGCTCCCGCCGGTTGCCTCCGCTCCTCGCCATCGGGACGATTGTTGACGATCACCCGCACCCCGGCGGCCGCGAGCCCGGCCACATCGGTGGGTGCGATCTGCGGGGCAATGTAGACGCCGGGTTCGATCATTCTCATGGACTATCTTCACTCCCCACCAACACGAGATCGTGTAGCCGCTTCGCCCTCGGCCTACGCGCCGTTCAGGCTTAACCCCGAACGCGAGCTTTGCGAAACACGGTATCCGGCTCGATGCTGCATATTGGATGCGACACACGGACAGGCCAACCCAACACAGTCGATGCGTTGGCTGGCGGCAAGCAGGCGACCGACGCTTTACCGCGAGGCGGCGGTGCCGCGCGGTCAGCTATTCAGCACGAGGGCTCTGCCGGCGACAACGAAGTCTACCTTACCGGCACAGGCGGCGATCCTCTGATTCATGAAGCCGGCCTCGTCCCGGAACCGACGCGCGAGCGCGTTGTCGGGGACGATGCCTTGGCCGACCTCGTTGCTGACCAGGATGACGGTGCCACTTGCGATCGCCAGTGCATCGGTAAGGACGGCGGTTGCCGACGCGATATCGTGTCCCCCCAGCATCAGATTGCTCAGCCACAGCGTCAGACAGTCGATCAGCAGCACGGCACCGTCGACGCCCTCGCGCGCGATGGTGGCGGGGAGGTCGATCGGGCATTCGATCGTGCGCCAGCGCGCGTCGCGGTCGGAGCGGTGGCGCGCGATCCGTTCGCGCATCTCGTCGTCGAGCCCCTCGGCGGTCGCGATGTAGGTCAATCGCCCTGGCCGACGCTCGGCTTCGGCTTGCGCCAACCGGCTCTTGCCCGACCGCGCGCCGCCGATGAACAGGATGATCTCGCGTTCGGCCATGGTTGCGTCCCCAGCCCGACCGACATAGGACGGGCGCGCGTCAGGTTCCCAGAGATGGGATCAAAAGGGAACCCGGAAGCGGATCGAACGGGTCCGCCATCCGGGGCTGTGCCCGCAACTGTGACCGGAGAGCGGTCGCCGCACATGCCACTGGGGGCCTCCAAGCCCCTGGGAAGGCGCGGCGATCGTGTGGACCCGGGAGCCAGGAGACCTGCCTGACGCAGTCGGTCCTTTGCGCGGACGGGGTGTTCAGCGTGATCGAGGTTCGCCTCGCGTGACGACATCGGAAGGGATGGCGCGCGTGGAAGGCTATGGCTGTTTTCACTCTACCAACACCGTGCCGCTCGGCGCGCGCGATCCCTTGTTGTCCATCATCAAGGGGTTCCCATGCAGAAATCGATCTTCCTCGGCCTGACCGCGCTCGCCGCTTTCTCCGCGTCGGCCAAGGGCGCGGACGCACCCGACACCATCGTTGTCACCGCCAACCGCACCGCGCAGCCGCTCGCGCGCGTCGGCCAGTCGATCAGCGTCATCGACGCGAACGACCTCGCCACGCGTCAGACCGAGACGGTGGCCGATGTGCTCAGGACCGTTCCCGGCGTGACGATCTCGCGTTACGGCGGCATCGGCTCGCTGACCTCGGTGTTCATTCGTGGCGCGGAGAGCGACCAGACAGTGGCGCTCATCGACGGCATCAAATTGAACGACCCGTCCGCGCCCGGCGGCGGCTTCGATTTCGGCAACCTGCTGGTCGGCAACATCGCCCGGATCGAGGTGCTGCGCGGCGCGCAATCGGTGCTCTGGGGCAGCCAGGCGATCGGCGGTGTGGTCAACGTGATCACCGTGCCGCCGAGCGAGACGCCGCACGCCAACGCGCGCGCCGAGTACGGCTACCGGAACACCGCGCAGTTCGTCGGCAACGTTTCGGGCAAGGCCGGTCCATTGTCGGCGAGCGCGGGGGCGGGCTATCTGCGTACCGACGGCGTCTCGGCGTTCAGCGAGGCGCGCGGCGGACGCGAGAAGGACGGCTACCGTAACTACGGCGCCAATGCCAACGTCAACCTTGCGCTGAGCGACACGGTTTCGATCGATCTGCGCGGCTGGTATTCGAACAGCCGCGTCGGCGTCGATGGCTATCCGCCACCCGATTATATCTTCGCCGACACGCGCGAGGTCGCGCACACCCGCGAGGTCGTGGGCTATGCCGGCCTCAATGCTGCGCTGTTGGGTGGCCGCTTCCGCAACCGCCTAGGCTACGCGATCACCGACACGCGTCGCCGCAACTACAATCCCGACAACGCGCCGGTCGAGACTTTCGCGGGCGACGGCCGCAACGAGCGGATCGAATATCAGGGCCTTGTCGATCTCGCCGACCGCTGGCAGGCGACCTTCGGTGCCGAGCGCGAGATGACCGGCTACACGACCGCAAGCCCGTACGGCCCGACCACCAACGGCCATGTCTCGATCGACAGCGGCTACGGCCAGCTGGTCGCGACTCCGTTTGCAGGCTTCACCGCCACCGGCGGGGTGCGCTACGACCATCACAGCCGTTTCGGTGGCAACACCAGCTTCGGCGCGAGCGGCGTCTATACGCCCAACGCCAACGCGACCACGGTTCGCGCGAGCTACAGCGAGGGCTTCAAGGCCCCCTCGCTGTTCCAGTTGCAGAGCGAGTACGGCAATCAGCTACTTCGCCCCGAACGGTCGCGCGGGTGGGACGCGGGTATCACCCAGCGGCTGGTCGGCGATACGCTCGAAGCGAGCGCGACCTACTTCCGCCGTGACAGCCGCGATCTGATCAACTTCATTTACTGCTCGGCTCCGCTGACCGGCATCTGCACCAACCGAAAGGACGGCACCTACGACAATGTCGCTCGTGCGCGCGCCGAGGGGATCGAGCTGACGCTCAGGTTGCAGCCCGTCAAGGCGTTCACCGTCCAGGCGAACTATACCTACCTCAAGGCCAAAGATCGCTCGCCGGACAGCCCGAACCTTGGCCGTCAGCTGGCGCGCCGCCCGCAGCACAGCGCGAGCGTGCTCGTTGATTATCGTTGGACGTTCGGATTGGAGACCGGCGCGACGCTGACGCATGTCGGCGCGAGCTTCGACGATGTGGGCAACAGCCGGCGTCTACCGGGCTACGTGCTCGCCGATCTGCGTGCCGCGATACCGATCGGCCGCCGCTTCGACGTGACCGCGCGGATCGAGAACCTGCTCAACGAACGCTACGAGACCGCCTATCAGTTCGGCTCACCGGGGCGTGCGGGGTACATCGGCGCGCGGCTGCACTATTGAACGAGGCGCATATGACTCAAACCGAGGCCGACTTCACTCGCCATAACGCGCGCATGAAACGCGTGCAGACGGCGCGCGCGCGCATCCAGGCGCGCCATACGCTCGAACGCGGGCTGCTCATCGTCCATACCGGCGACGGCAAGGGCAAATCCTCGTCTGCGTTCGGCATGGCGATCCGCAGTTTGGGCTGGGGGATGCGGGTGGGCATCATCCAATATGTGAAAGGCTCGTGGGAGACGGGCGAGAAGACCTTCTTCCGCGACAACCCCGGGCTGCTGACCTTCGAAGTGATGGGCGAGGGCTTCACCTGGGACACGCAGGACTGCGCGCGCGACATCGCGGCGGCGCGCGCAGCGTGGGAGCGGTCCAAGGCGCTGATCCTCGATCCGGCGTATGATTTCATCATCCTCGACGAACTCAACATCGTGCTGCGCGACGATACGCTGCCGATCGCCGAGATCGTGGCGTTCCTGGGTGATCGGCCGATGACCAAGCACATCTGCGTCACGGGACGCGGCGCGAAGCCCGAGCTGGTCGCGATCGCCGATCTGGTCACCGAGTTCGCCGAGGTGAAGCATCCCTTCCACGCGGGATTCAATGCGCAAAAAGGTGTGGAATATTGATCGCGGCTGCTTGGGCGCACCTCGATGCGCTCGCCAAGCCGCGCCGCAGTCTCGGGCGGCTGGAGACGCTTGCAGTGCGGCTTGCCACCATCCAGCAACGGCTGGATCCCGTCGTGCGTCCGCGAAGACTGGTGCTGTTCGCGGGCGATCACGGCGTGGTCGCGCAAGGTGTGTCGGCGTGGCCGTCGGCGGTCACCGGGTTGATGATGGGCACAATCCTCGCGGGCCGCGCGACGAGCAGCGCACTCGCCGCCGCGCACGGGTGCGAGCTGCGCTTGGTCGACGTCGGCGTGTCGGCAGCACCGCCCGGCGATCCTCCGCACTTCTACCGCCGCGCACGCGTGCGCGGCGGCACGCGCGACCTCGCGCTTGGTCCGGCGATGACGCTCGCCGAGTTTGACACCGCGTGGCAGGTCGGCGTGGACGAGGCAAGGACGGCCTTGGACGACGGCGTTCGCCTGCTGATCGCGGGCGAGATGGGCATCGGCAACACGACACCTGCCGCCTGCCTCACCGTGCTGCTTGCCGCCGCCGACATCGAGACCGCCGTCGGACGCGGCGCGGGCGCCAATGACGCCGTGCTCGCGCGCAAGCAGCGCGTCGTGACGACCGCCACGGCGCGTGCGCGGGCCTGCGCCGACCCACGAGTTGCGATCGCCGAAGTCGCGGGCTTCGAGATCGTCGCGATGGCCGGTTTCTTCGCCGAAGCCGCGCGGCTCGGCGCGACCCTGCTGCTCGACGGCTACGTCGCGACCGCCGCCGCGCTGATCGCCGAAGCACTGCGGCCCGGGACCGCGCACGCGATGATCGCCGCGCACCGTTCCGCCGAGCCGGGCCACGCGGCCGCGCTCGCGTATTTGGGGCTGGAGCCGCTGCTTGAATGGGAGATGCGGCTCGGCGAGGGGACCGGCGCGCTTGTCGCCCTGCCGCTGCTAGACGGCGCGGTCGCACTCATGACCGGGGTCGCGCGGCTCGACGAGCTTGGGACCGGGCGTGCCGACTGACTGCCCGTGGTGGGCACCGCCGCTGCTCGCGGTCCAGTTCCTGACCCGCGTTCCCGTTCCCGCCACCGACCGTCTCGCGCCGGGGATCGTGCAGGTCGGGCTGACCCGCGCGGTAGGATGGTTCCCGCTCGTCGGCGCGTTGATCGGGGGTCTGACCGCAACTATTTTCATGGGTGCGCGCCTGGTCTGGCCCGTCTGGGTGGCGGTCCTACTGGCGCTCGCGTGCGAGGCTTGGGTGACCGGCGCGTTCCACGAGGATGCGGTCGCGGACTTTTGCGATGCGTTCGGGGGCGAGTGGAACGCGGACAATGTCCGCCGCATCCTCAAGGACAGCCGGATCGGCAGCTACGGCGCGGTGGGGCTCGGCCTTGCACTAGGGTTGCGCGCGGCGCTGACCGTGTCGCTGCCGCCCGCGCTTGCGGCCATGGCAATCATCGCCGCCGCGACGTTCGGGCGGTTGATTATCGTCGTGGCCATGGCGACGATCCCCATCGCGCCCGCGCGCGAGGGGCTGGCGAAGGACATCGCTGCGCAGGTCGGCTCGCGGACCGTTGCAATCGCGCTCCTGACGACGCTGCCCGGCATCGCGCTGTTCGCCTGGACGCGGCCGTTCCATCTGCTCACGGCCTTCGCCGTTGCGCTCGCGTTCCTTTGGTGGCTGCGCGCGATGCTGATCCGCCGGATCGGCGGCAGCACGGGCGATTGCCTCGGCTTCGCGGGTTATGTCGGACAATTGCTGTTGCTACTGGCGGCGTCCGCGCGGTGAGCGGCGAGGTGCTGCTCGTCCGCCATACCGAGGTGGCGCGGGCGTGGCGTGGCCGATGCTACGGCCAGAGCGACATGGGGCTAAGCCGCGAAGGCATGCGTCACGCGCGCACGCTCGCGGCCGCACTCGCATGCGAACCGGTGGCGGCGATCGTCCACTCCGGTCTGCGCCGCACCCATATGCTCGCCCAACTCCTGGCGCGCAGGACGGGTGTGACGCCGCTCGCCGACCCCCAATGGCGCGAGCGCGCCTTTGGCGACTGGGAGGGCCGCAGCTGGGATACGATCTGGCGCACTACCGGCGACGCGATGGACGGCATGATGACCGATCCGGACGGCTTCCGCCCCGGTGGCGGCGAGACCGGGGCCGAACTCGCCGCGCGTTGCCGCGCGGCCTGGCATACGCTTCCCACGAACGGCCTCGTCGTCCTGATCGCGCATGGCGGCCCGATCGGCAGTATCAGGGCCGCAGCGGCGGGGGCGGCGCTAGGCAAAGTAACGCACTTCGTTCCGAAGTTGGGCGATGCGGCGCGACTGTCACGAGCGGCCTTCGAATGTCACCGGGCTTGAAGCCGGCGCAGTGTCGGCGCCATAGTCGTCGATCTTCACCCAGCGCGACGACGGCGCGGCGATTTCGCCGTAAGCGTCGCCGACGATCTCGAAGATGATCTCGGCCGAGTCGACCAGCCGAGGGCCGGGCCGATTGAAATAGTGGTGGCCGTCGGTGACGTAGACCCGGCCCGCGCGCACCGCGCTGAGGTCGCGCCAGCCCGGCCGACCGGTCAGCCCGCCGATGTCGGCCAGCGTCTGCGCGATGCCGTAGCCGCACGGCATGGTGACGATGATGTCCGGATCGGCGGCGACGAACGCCTCCCAGTCGAACCACGGCGAATGCTCGCCGGGCGCGACGAACAACGGCTCGCCGCCTGCGGCCGAGATGAGTTCGGGCACCCAATTGCCCGCCATCATCAGCGGATCGATCCACTCGACCGCGGCGACACGTGGTCGATGGCCGCGCCGAGCGGCGCGCTCGCTCAGCTGCCCGAGCCGATCCTTCAGCTCGACGACGGCGATATCGGCGGCGGTGGATGCGCCGACCGCTTCGCCCACCCTGCGCAGATCGCCCCACACATCGTCCAGAGTATCGGGCGACAGCGAGAGAAGAACCGGCGGCGCGCCGATCCAGCTCGCCAGCGTCGCTTCGAGGTCGGCGGGCGTGACCGCGCACACCGCGCACTGCGATTGCGTAAGGATCACGTCCGGGCGCAGGCGGCGCAGCAGATCCGCGTCGACCTCGTAAACCGACAGACCCTGCCGGACGATCTCCTTTACCCGATCATCGATCGCGCGCGACGTCAGGCCCTTGTCGAGCTTGGTGGCGGTGCACACCGGCAAGCCGCGTACCTGCTCGGGAAAGTCGCATTCGTGCGAGCGCCCGACGAGTTCGGCAGCCTGGCCGACCGCAACGGCAATCTCGGTCGCGCTCGGCAGCAGCGAGACGATGCGCGGAACGGCCACCTAGGCCAGCCGCAAGGCCGGCGCAGACCCGAACCAGCGCGGCGCGCCTGCGACGAGGATCATACGCAACCCAGCCAAGATCACCAGCCAGACCGCATCATTGCTGGCGATCTGGACCACCACGGCGGGCGTGAAGGTCTCCACTCCGCCTGCCACGTAGGCGAACCCTAACAGGAGCCCCTCGTAAAGCGCGAAGCCGGCGACGAAGGCCGCGACCAAGCGCGACAGCGACGGTCGGCTACGATCCATAACGAGGCTCGCCGCCAGCATCGCCGCTAACGATGCGACGCCAAGCGCCGCACCCCAGGCAAAAGCATACGCCGAGCTGGGATAATGTAGAACGGTGAAGCCCAGTATCTGCGCGGTCAGCCAAACGCCACCGATCGTCCATGCCGCGTGCCGGCGCGACAGCGTCGCCGCCGCAATTACGGCGAGCGCGATGTACGGCGTCATGCAGGCGCTCGCGAGCGTGGCGAGGATCGTAACCGAGGCGAGCGTGGCGGGCCATGCCAACGCCTGTAGCGGGGTGTCGCGTGTCTCACGATTCGGCATAGCTGCATTCCTGTTATACCGTTTCAGGTGAGGATGAGTGTGTGCCAACGCACTTACCCGGCCGCCGCCTAAACCAGCGCGCGCCTATTGGCTAGGTAGGTGGACCACGCTCGTCCCCCGGGTGGATCGTCGGCATGGTCCGCCCACTTCGCAGAACCACGCTTTCGTCGCGCCTGCGTTGTTGCATACGCGACTCACGCCTTGCGTTATAGAACCGTCTGAACGAGCATGCTGCTGGACGCGCTTGCGACCCGTCCCTTGCTCCCGAGCCACCCACGCACAAACGCCTTTCGGGTGACTTTCATCACGGTCCTCGACTGCGTGCCCCCGCAGCCAGAGGGTCTGTAAGCCGGGTTCTGTACCCCTTGGGGGGCGACGGCCATTCCTCTAGGACGCGGGTTACCCCGCGCCTCAAGCAACCAACCCGGGCGGCATCGGCGGACCAAAGCCACCGCCCCTATTTGGTCTTGCTCCCGGTGGGGCTTGCCATGCGGCCCCGGTTACCCGGCACCCGGTGCGCTCTTACCGCACCTTTTCACCCTTACCCCCCGCGACGCGGAGGGCGGTTCGATCTCTGTGGCGCTTTCCCTGGGGTCGCCCCCGCCGGGCGTTACCCGGCACCGCTGGTCCATGGAGCCCGGACTTTCCTCCCGTGGTTTCCCACCGGCGGCCGCCCGACCCTCTGGCTGATTCCAGATTAGGCCTCCCTCACGGCAACAGCAAGCTCGCATCCCCGTAAGAATAGTAGCGATACTCATGCCCGATCGCATGATCATAGGCGGCGAGCATCCGCTCACGCCCCATCAGCGCGCTCACCAGCATGAACAGCGTGCTGCGCGGCAGGTGGAAATTGGTCAGCATTCCGTCGATCGCCCGGAAGCGGTGTCCCGGCTCGATGAAAATCGCGGTCTCTCCGGTGAACGCCTCCATCCCGCGCCCGCCCCGTGCCGCGGTCTCGATCAACCGCGTCGCGGTCGTTCCCACCGCGATCACCCGCCCGCCATCCGCGCGCACCGCATTCAGCCGCGCCGCGGTCTCGGCCGAGACCGAGCCCCATTCGGCGTGCATCACATGATCGGCGGTGTCCGCTGCCTTCACGGGCAGGAACGTCCCCGGCCCCACATGCAGCGTCACCGTCTCGCGCCTGATCCCCCCCGCGTCGAGCCGCTCGAGCAACTCGGGCGTGAAGTGCAGCCCCGCTGTCGGTGCCGCAACCGAGCCGTCCCGCGCTGCATACACCGTCTGGTAGTCCGCTCGATCGGCATCGTCCGCCGCGCGTCGCGCAGCGATATACGGCGGCAGCGGCATCGCCCCCACCCGCTCTAGCGCGGCTTCGAGCGACCCCTCGCACGCGAACGCCCACAGGCACGCGCCATCCGCGCGCCGCTCGGTAAGCATCCCGCCAAGCCCCGGTCCAAACTGCAGTTGATCGCCGACGCGCAGCCGCCGCGCATTCTTCACGAACGCCCACCACGCGAGCGGCCCCGCGCGCTCGATCAACGTCACCCCGATCGCCGCGGCGCCCTTGCGGGCAAACAGCTGTGTGGGCAGCACGCGCGTATCGTTGAACACCAGCACGTCGCCCGCGCGCAGCAGCCCGGGCAGATCGCGCACGATCCGGTCTTCGAGCGCGCCGGGACGAACCACCAGCAGCCGAGCCGCATCGCGCGGTGACGCCGGCCGCAGCGCGATCCGCTCGGCCGGCAGCGCAAAATCGAACTCGGCGACGCGCGCCATCGCGCGCCCGCTTACTTGTGGTCGCCGGCTTTCGCGTCGTCCGCGGCGATCGATGCATGAACGATCTTGGTCGGGTTGGCGGGCGGCTCGCCCTTCTCGATCGTGTCGACGAACTCCATGCCCGAGCTGACCCGGCCCCAGGCGGTATATTGCCCATCGAGAAACTGGCTGGGTGCCAGCACGATGAAAAACTGGCTGTTGGCGCTGTTCGGGTCCTGCGCGCGCGCCATGCTGGTCACACCGCGCATGTGCGGAAGATCGTTGAACTCCGCCTTCAGGTTAGGGAGCTTAGATCCGCCCATGCCCGTGCCGGTCGGATCACCGCCTTGCGCCATGAAGCCGTCGATCACACGGTGGAAGATCGTCCCATCGTAGAAGTGACTGCGCACCAACTCCTTGATTCGCGCGACGTGGCCCGGGGCCTTGTCGGGCCGCAGCGCGATCACGACGCGCCCGCCGTTGGAGAGATCGAGATTGAGGGTGTCCTCGGGCGTGACGACGGGTTCGGGGGTAGGCACGGACGATGTCTCCTGGGCGAAAGCGCCATGACTGATGGCAAGCACGGCGAGGGCCGCGAAAAGCGGTCTAATCATCATCTCGTCAACCCCTGGGATGTTCCGCCACGCGCGCGACGACCTCGCTAGCGATCCGGGGAGGCACGAACGCGTGGATGTCTCCGCCGTATAGCGCGATTTCCTTGACGAGGCGTGAAGCGATCGGTTGCAGCGCCACGTCCGCCATCAGGAACACGGTTTCGATCGTAGGATCGAGCTGCTGGTTCATTCCTGCCATCTGGAACTCATACTCGAAGTCCGCCACCGCGCGCAGACCCCGGATGATGACGTTGGCGTGCTGCGCGCGCGCGAAGTGCATAAGTAGGCTGTCAAACGTGACGACCTCGATGCGCGGATCGATATCGTCCACCTCGCGCCGCACCTGCGCGAGGCGTTCCGCGAGCGTGAACATGGGTGTTTTCGACGCGTTGGTCGCAACGCCGACGACCAGCCGGTCCACCAGCTTTGCCCCGCGCCGAATAATGTCGACATGGCCGAGCGTGACCGGATCGAACGTGCCGGGATAAACGCCGGTGCGGATCATGCCGTCTCGCCCCAGCCCAGCGCCGCGCGCGCATGATCCAAAACGCGCGCGAGTGTTTGCTCGCGCAGGCGGCCCACGTGTTCGGCAAAGCGTGCCTCCACGGTTTCCACCTTCGCGGTGCGGACCTTACAGGAAATGTTGAGCCCAACTGCAACGTGATCGGGAATGAGTATGTCGCCCGGCCAATCGGGACGTCGCGCATTGGTGATCATCAAAGCACAAAAAAGGGGCACGCGGGGTGATCCAACGAGACCTTGAAACAGCATCATCGCGGGCCTGCGCATCACACCGTCACGCTCCACCCGCGCAAAGCGTACCCATACGATGTCACCGCTCGTCAAATTCGGCATCCAGTTCGTCGAACCACTCGGTGAACGAGGTCGGATAGTTGGCCGTGAGGTCGGGACGCTCGTCATCGACGGGCGCGCGTGACAGCACGACCGCGTCCGTTTCGATCCGGTAAGTGAGCACATCCCTCGGCCCCACGCCCAGCGCCTGACGGACCGGTCGCGGGATTGTGGTCTGCGCCTTGGCGGTGACGCAACTGTGGATCATGCAGCAACGGTAAAGAACATCCTTACTTCTGACAAGTCGAGGCGACGTCGGTAACTTGCTTGCAATGGCGAGATGGTTGATCGACTCCGCACCTCACAGGCAGCGATGCTGGGGTTTACGGGCGAAACCCATACTCGCCAACGTGCAATCGTCGCCCGAGCGCAAGTTCATACCTCAGCGGCCGTTGTATATTGCAGCGGCGGTTTGAAGGAAGCATTTGACGAAATTGCTGGGGTCGGCGTCGGCGTTGAGCCAATTTGCGCGGCTCGGGTGAGTAAGCGTGACTACCGTCTGCAAGTTCGCATTCCGGTGTGCGGCATACTTCCAGCGGCGCTGATTTGTCTCGCAAGCGCTACCCACTGGCTCTAACGCACCGAGCTTCTGGCGAACCCACTCGCCCGCCGTACCGCCAAAACACACGATCGTGCTAACGCCGAGCGCGTCGATCACCGTATGATGAACGGGCCAGCACGCAGGCATCCACTCCTGCATGTGCTTCGCCAAATCGGCTTGACTCCGAGTCCGCAAGAAGACCACGTTGCTCGCGGGGGTTCGAAGCGGATCGAGCCCAAGCCGATCGAGCAGATGGAGTACTCGCGGTGCCATCCCGTGCTTCCCGGGATCCTTTCCCGCCCACCTTTCGTAAGCATAAGCGGACCACGGCGCGTGACGCTCGTCGAAGTCGCGGATCGAAGTCGCGATCGTCTCATCGGACTGCTTATCGGGATCGCCGCCCGGATTAAGACCGAGAAGATAGATATTGGACGGCTCCGCGAAGGCCTCGCGCCCGGTATAGAAGATTTTTCCCGATCGCGCCTTCAAGTCACTTGGAAACGCGGCGACCGCGCTTCGAGCAAGTGAAAGCGGGTCCATTGCTATCGATCCCGCTCGATCGCAAACCGTGCGATCGCCCGCAGCAAATCCGCCTCGCTCCCGAACGGGTGCAAATGTCCGATCGCCTGGTCGATCAGCATCTCGGCCTGCTTCCTCGCGCGCTCCACACCCAGCAGCGAGGCGAAGGTGGCCTTGCCGGCGTCGCCGTCCTTGCGCAGCGCCTTGCCCGCGAGCGCGGCGTCACCCTCGATGTCCAGCAGGTCGTCGGCGATCTGGAATGCCAGCCCAAGATCGCGCGCATAGCCGCGCAGCTTGGTGCGAACATCGGCCGAAGCCTTGCCCATGATGCCGCCCGCCTCGAGGCAGAAGCCGATCAGCGCGCCCGTCTTCAACTGCTGGAGCCGCGTCGTCGCCGCGAGATCGAACGGCTCGTCCTCCGCGACCAGGTCCATCATCTGGCCGCCAGCCATTCCTGAAGGCCCCGAGGCCCGCGCGAGTTCGCACACCAGTTCGGCGCGCACGAACGGATCCTCGTGCGTCGCGTGATCGGCGATCACCTCGAAGGCGAGCGCGTGCAACGCGTCCCCCGCCAGCACCGCGGTCGCCTCGTCGAAGGCGATGTGCACGGTGGGCTTGCCACGGCGCAATGCGTCATCGTCCATGCACGGCAGATCGTCGTGGATCAGCGAGTAGACATGAATGCACTCGATCGCCAAGCCGACCCTCAACGCCCGCTCCCGATCCACGTTGAACAGCTCGCACGCCGCCACGACCAGCAGCGGTCGCATCCGCTTGCCGCCGCCGATCGCTGCGTGACGCATCGCTTCGTACAACCGCGCGCGCGGATCGGGCGGTACCGCAAGCAACCGTTCGAACCGATGATCGATCGCCTGCCCGATCGCATCGAGCGCGGGCTTCAAGCTGAGCGATCCTTGCGCGGATGCGCGTGCCATGCCGCTCAAGCGTCGAACGGGGTGGTGCCCGCCGCCTGCCCGTCCTCGCCCACGCGGATGCGCTCGATACGAGCCTGCGCGTGGGCCAGCTTGGCCTCGCACTGCCGCTTTAACGCCTGCCCCTGTTCATACAGCGTGATGGACTCCTCCAGCGCAGCCTCCCCGGTCTCGAGCTTGCGCACGATCGTTTCGAGTTGCGCCAGCGCGGCTTCGAAGCTGAGATCGGATGCGGCGGACATTTACGTTTCCGGTTTGGACGGGAGCACGCGGGGGGTCAAGGCGATGTTCCCACACCGTTGATCGCCGGTACGCCCCGGACGATCGCGGGCAAAGGTCCTAGCGCCGCCCGAACAAGGCCGCGTCCGCCGCCGCACGCTCGGCAGAGACGCCCGTCTGCGGCTCGGCGGGTTCGGCCAGCGCAGCCTCGGCGGCCGCGTCGGCGGCGGCGTGCGCGGTATCGCGCTCGGCGCGCAGCTGCTCGATCAGTGCCGCGCGCTCGTCATCCAGACCGCCGCCCTCGGCAATGGGCGCCTTGTCCTTCGATGCCGCCGCGACCAACACGTCTAGCTCGCGCTGCGAACACAGGCCAAGCGTTACCGGGTCCTTGGGCACGATATTGGCATAGTTCCAGTGACTGCGATCGCGCAGCGCGGCGATCGTCGTCTTGGTCGTGCCGATCAGCTTGACGATCTGGTTGTCGGTGATCTCGGGATGATGGCGCACGATCCAGGCGATGCCGTCGGGCTTCTCGATCCGCTTGCTGACCGGCGTGTAGCGGGGTCCCTTGGTGCGCGTCTGCTGTTCCGGCCCCTTGGTCAGCTTGAGCCGGTAATCCGCGTTCGCTTGGCCCCGGTCCAACTCCACCTGCGTCAGATCGCCCGACGCGATCGGATCGCGCCCGGTCAGTTTGGTTGCCGCCGTACCGTCGGCGATCGCCTGGATTTCGAGAATGTGCAGGTCCACGAACGCGGCAATCTGCTCGAAGGTGAGGCTGCTGTTATCGACCAGCCATTCGGCGGTAGCATGCTGCATCAGGGGGTGTGTCTGGGCCATACGGGCCTCCCGAAAATGAAAAGGGCCACCCCGGGGAGGGATGGCCTGCTGCCTGCCGGTGTATGACGGTCGCGAGACGCGTTCAATAGAGCGCCCGCGATTTTTCTACCGCGCGGTCCACCCGCCATCGACCGAGATCGCCGCCCCAGTCATGTTGCCCGCGAACGGTCCCGCCAAGAACAACACGGTACCCGCCACCTCGCGCGTCTCGACGAAGCGGTGGGTAGGCTGGCTCGCGAGGATGATCTTGTGCACCACCTCGTCCGCGCTCATGGCGTTGGCCTTCGCCTGGTCGGCGATCTGGCCCTCCACCAGCGGCGTTTTCACGAAGCCCGGGCAGATGCTGTTCGCGGTGATCGGAGTCTCCGCCAATTCCAGCGCGGCGGTCTTGGTCAAACCGATCAGCCCGTGCTTGGCGGCCACATAGGCGCTCTTGAATGGAGACGCGCGCAGGCCGTGCGCCGACGCGATGCTGATAATCCGCCCCCAGTTGTTCGCCTTCATCGCCGGGATCGCCGCCTTCATCGTATGAAACGCGGCGGTCAGATTGATCGCGATGATCTTGTCCCACTGTTCGGCGGGAAAGGTCTCGATCGGCTCGACGTGCTGGATCCCCGCATTGTTGACCAGAATGTCGCATCGGCCCAGCTTCGCGAGCGTCTGGCGAATAAAGTCTTGCGCCTGATCGCCCTTGCTCATGTCCGAGCCGATATATTCGACCCGTCCGCCCAGAGCTCGCAGGCGCGTCACCTCGGCCTCGATCTCGTCCGTCTTGCCGAAGCCGTTGACCGCAATGTCCGCCCCGCCCCCCGCGAACGCGCGCGCGATCTCCAGCCCGATGCCGCTGGTGGAACCGGTCACCGCCGCCACCTTTCCTTTGAACATCGCGTCCGCCATATGAACTCCTGTGGTGCGGTGCGGCATCGCTGTAGCCGTGCGCCTCGCGGTCGTCACAACCTTTAGGCGCGTGCATCGTTCACCGCAGTGCACAATCAGGAGACCAGCCTTGCTCTATGATCAGTATCAGCTCCAGCGCAGCGTCATGGATGCCGCCAGCGTCGCGGCGACGGTGGGAGCGAACTGGCTAACCAACCCGTACAACCCGCTCGCCTATACGGGCATCGGCCCGATCGCGGCCAGCGCGCTCGAAGTGTTCGCCCACGCCGCCCAGCCTTACGGCAAACCCAGCTTCGGGCTTAAGACCACGCGTATCGGCGACCGCGAGGTCGAGGTGACCGAAGAGGTGGTCGAAACGCGCGCCTTCGGCCGCCTGCTCCGCTTCCGCCGCGCGGGCCGGGACGGCGATCCCAAGTTGCTGATTGTCGCGCCCATGTCGGGCCACTTTGCCACCCTGCTGCGCGGCACGGTCGAGCGTATGCTGCCCGCGCACGATGTGCACATCACCGATTGGGCGGATGCGAAGATGGTGCCGCTGTCCGAAGGCGTGTTCGATTTCGACGATTACATCGATTACGTCGTCGGCTTTCTCGAAACGATGGGCCCCGGTACGCACGTCATGGCGGTGTGCCAACCCGCCGTCCCCGTCTACGCCGCGCTCGCGCTGATGGCGGCGGACAAGCATCCGTGCACGCCCGTGTCCGCGACGTTGATGGGCGGCCCCATCGATCCGTCCAAGGCGCCCACCCAGGTGAACGACGTCGCGACCGATCGGCCGTTTTCGTGGTTTCAAAAGACGGTGATCATGAAGGTGCCGATGGGCTTTCCGGGCATCGGGCGTAAGGTTTACCCGGGCTGGGTTCAGCTCGCGGGCTTCCTGTCGATGAACCTGGGCAATCACATCCAGAGCCATTGGACGATGTTCAAGGACCTCACCGAAGGCGATGAGGAGCATGCGGAAGGAATTAAGAGCTTCTATGAGGAGTACCGCTCGGTCGCCGATCTGGACGCCGCTTTCTATCTGCAGACCGTGGACGTCGTTTTCCAGCGCCAGCTCCTGCCCAAAGGGGAACTGACGCACCGGGGCCGCCTAGTCGATCCCGCACGGATCACCACGCCGCTGCTCGCGATCGAGGGCGAGCGCGACGACATCTCGGGGCTGGGCCAAACCAAGGCCGGGCTGGACATGGCGACCGGCCTGACCGGCGCCGAGACGCGGTACTACATGGCGCAAAGCGCGGGCCATTACGGCATCTTCAATGGCAGCCGCTGGAAAGGTCAGATCGCGCCCGTGGTCGAGGACTGGATCGCGCGCTGGACCGCCGCGCGTGTGAAGCCGCCGGTGGCGATGGTGGACGCGGGCGCGGACTGAACCCTGCTCGGCATCCCGCCTTGTGCCGGGATGCCGAGCAGAGGGGCGACCGCGCCTCAATTGAGCCCACATCGGTCGAGGGGTCCCGGCACAAGGCCGGGAGGATGGTCCTTTAGCTCTGGGTCCGCCTGACCAAAGCCAGCACCCGCTCCGCCAACTCCACCCGGCAAACCAGCAGATCCGGTAAAGACGGATCGGGTTGATTATACACCAGCGGCGATCCATCGATCCGGCTCACATGCAGCCCCGCCGCACGCGCCACGGCGGCGGGCGCGCAATTGTCCCACTCATATTGCCCGCCCGCGTGCAGGTAGATATCCGCTTCGCCGCGCACCACCGCCATCGCCTTGGCACCCGCCGATCCCATCGGCACCAGCTCGGCCCCCAGCGCCTGCGCCACCGCCAATGCCTGCGCCGGGGGCCGCGTACGGCTAACGACCACGCGCAGCGGAACATTCGCGGGCGCGAGCGTGGGCGGCCTGTCGGTCGCGAGCGTCAGCCCCAGCCTTGGCAGCGCCACCGCGCCCTCGGTCGCGACACCATCGATTGCCAACGCGACATGAACCGCCCAGTCGGCGCGCCGCTCGCGATACTCCCGCGTACCGTCCAATGGATCGACGATCCACACCCGCCGCGCGCTCAGCCGCACCCCGTTGCATTCGCGCTCCTCGGACAGGATCGCATCCTCGGGCCGCGCCGCGTGAAGCCGCTCCAGGATGAGCGCGTTGGCCTCGCGGTCGCCGGCGTCCCCCAGCGCATGCCCCTCATGCTCTCCTTCCTCCGCCAGCGCGAGCAGCAGCGCGCCCGCCTCATCGGCGATGGCGCGGGCGAGTTCGGCGTCCGTCATTGCAGGCTCGGTACCCATAAAGCCGAGCCGATATAGGCGAAGCCAACGCGCGGGGCGAGCGTGACGCGGCCGCATCGCTCCCCTAGACAGGCGCGGCATGTCTCCGTTTGCCTTCCGCGATTTCCGCCTGTTCTGGACGGCCAAGTTCGCCTCCACGCTCGCGCAGACGATGATGGTCGTTGTGATCGGCTGGCAGGTCTACGATCTCGCGCGCCTGACGATGGCCCCGCGCGAGGCCGCATTTCGCCTGGGCATGATCGGCCTCGCGCAGTTCGCGCCCCTGTTCGTGCTCAGCCTTATCACCGGCTATGTCGCCGATCGCCTCGATCGTCGCTGGATCGCGCGCGCCTCGGTCGCGCTCGAACTCGCGTGCGCCGCCAGCCTCGCGTGGGGCACCTACAGCCGCACCATGACGCTTGCCGGCCTGTTCGCGGTCGCCGCCCTGCTCGGCGTCGCGCGTGCGTTCGCGGGACCGTCGCTCTCCGCGCTCGCCCCGAACCTCGTTCCGCGCGAAGTGCTGCCGCGCGCGATCGCGTTCAACTCGATGGCGTGGCAGATCGGCGCGATCGTTGGCCCTACGCTGGGGGGTTACCTATACGGCGCGGCCACCGGGCTGCCCTACGCCGTCGCCGCCGCGATGCTGGCGCTCAGCCTGACAACGCTGTTCTTCATACGCCCCGTTCCCCGCCCCGCGCCCAACGCGCTCGGGCCGATTGCGCAGATTCGCGAGGGGCTGGCCTATGTGCGCGCGAACCGGATCGTACTGGGCGCGATCACCCTCGATCTGTTCGCGGTCATCCTCGGCGGCGCGACCGCGCTGCTGCCGATCTACGCGCGCGACATCCTTCACGTCGGCGCGAGCGGGCTCGGCCACCTGCGCGCCGCCCCCGCGATCGGCTCGGCCATCGTGGCGCTATTCTTCGCGCGGCGCTCGCTCGGGCGATCGGTTGGAATGAAGATGTTCCTGTCGGTCGCGATCTTCGGCGCGGCGAACGTCGTCTTCGGGCTCAGCACCAGCTTTCCGCTCTCGCTCGCCGCGCTCGGCCTGGCGGGTGCGGCGGATATGGTCAGCGTCTATGTCCGCCAGTCGCTGATCCAAATTCACACGCCCGATGCGATGCGCGGGCGAGTCTCGAGCGTCTCGGGCCTGTTCATCTCGGCATCGAACGAACTCGGCGAGTTCGAGACCGGGGTTGTGGCGTCCGCGATCGGGCCGGTGGCCGCCGCCGTCGCCGGCGGGGTGGGCGCAATCATCGTCGCGGGATTATGGGCGCGCGGCTTTCCCGAACTCCGCCGCGCCGACAGGCTTGGCGAGCCGCTACAAGCGGCTTAACTCGGCATCATCGCAGCGGAGACTTGAGACCGATGAAAGCCAACAGCGTCCTCGATACTATCGGTCAGACGCCGCACATCCGCCTGTCCCGCCTGTTCCCCGACCACGAGGTCTGGATCAAGTCGGAACGCAGCAACCCCGGCGGCTCGATCAAGGACCGCATCGGCGAGGCCATGATCGCGGCGGCCGAGAAGGACGGTCGCCTGAAGCCCGGCGGCACGATCATCGAGCCGACCAGCGGCAACACCGGCGTCGGCCTCGCATTGGCGGCCGCGGTCAAAGGCTACAAATTGATCCTGGTGATGCCTGAAAGTATGTCGATCGAGCGCCGCCGGCTCATGTTGGCCTACGGTGCCACGTTCGACCTCACCCCGCGCGAAGGCGGGATGAAGGCTGCGATCGCCCGGGCGCACGAACTTGCCGCGACCATCCCCGGCGCGTGGATCCCGCAGCAGTTTGAAAATCCGGCCAACATCGACATTCACCACCGCACCACCGCGCCTGAAATCCTGGCCGATTTTGCCGACACCCCGATCGATGCGATCATCACCGGCGTGGGCACCGGGGGGCACATCACCGCGTGCGCCGAGGTGCTGAAGCCGCATTGGCCCGACCTCAAGGTTTACGCGGTCGAGCCCACCGCGTCGCCCGTCCTCTCGGGCGGCGCGCCGGGCCCGCACCCGATCCAGGGGATCGGCGCGGGGTTCGTGCCCGTCAACTACCACGGCGATCATATCGACGGCGTGGTCCAGGTCACCCCCGAAGACGCCAAGGAATGGGCACGCCGCTCGGCCAAAGTCGAGGGCCTGCTGGTCGGCATCTCGTCCGGCGCGACGCTCGCCGCGATCGTGCAGAAACTGCCCGAACTCGCGGGCAAGCGCGTGCTCGGCTTCAACTACGATACCGGCGAACGGTATCTCAGCGTGCCGGAGTTCCTGCCGACCGAGTAGACCCCTCCAGCCGGATCAGCGCGATCTCGGGGGGCACGCCGATGCGCGCGGGCCAGTGGCTCACCCCCACGCCGCTCGTGACGACCATCGGCGTCCCCTGGTTCCACACGAGCCCGCGCGCCCAATTGCGATGCACCATCGGCAGCACGAGCGCATACCCGAACGGGGCTACCTGTCCGCCATGGGTATGCCCCGCGAGCGCCAGCGCGACGCGCGCATTAGGTACGCCTGCGAGCAAATCGGGATTGTGGAACACCATCACCACCGGCGCGCGCGCGGGCACGTCCGCCAGCGCGCGCGTGATGTCGGCTTGGCCGAAATCGGGATCGTCCGTTCCCGCGATCCACAATGCGCCGACACGCACCGCCCGGTTGCGCAGCACGCGCACGCCCGATGTGCTCAGCCCCCTCTCCACGGCGGCGGCGAGTTCGGGTTGCTTGGTGATGTCGTACCCCATGTCGTGATTGCCTAGCACCGCGAACACGCCCAATGGCGCGCGCATCGCGGCAAACGGCCGTGTCGCGCCTTGCGGCGAGACCGCGCCCGTCCGGTTGTGCAACCGCCCGGTAAAGTCTCCCGCCAACACGATCAGATCGGGCCGGAGCGCGCCGATCTGTGCCGCCACCCGCGCCAGGCGTTCGGGCGGCATATCGGGCAGCGCGGCGTGAGTATCGGAAATGAGTGCGATCACGATAGGCGCGCCGGTCCAGCGCGCAGACTTGACCGTGTAGTGGACCACACGCGGCGTCGCCGTTGCTTCGATATAGCCGTAGCCCACGATTAACAACGCGAGCGCGCCAACCACGGCGATAATCCGGCCGAGCAGGCGCATCAACGGCATCTAACGTCAGGCGCGCGCGCTGTCATGCTTCGCAGTCGCGCTGGCGGCTCGGGTGAGCGGATCCTTGAGCGCACGGCATCAGACGACAACGACCCGCCGGCTCGACACGGGAACAGCCGTCAGGCGGCCGCGCGCATCTCTGCGCCGTGGAAGCTCGCTCCGCGTGCCGCCATGTCGCGCAGCAGCTTGGGCGCGGCGAACCTCGGCCCGTGGATCGCCGCCAGCGCGTCGAGCGTATCCGCCACCGCGCCCGCGCCCAGCGTATCGACCAGGCTGAACGGCCCGCCGGTGAACGGCGCGAACCCCCAGCCGAAGATCGCGCCCAGGTCGCCGTCGGCCGCCGTGACGAGCACGCCCTCTTCCATGCAGCGCACGCATTCGGCGAGTTGCCGGTAGATCAGCCGGTCCTTGACCTGCTGCGGGGCGGGCTGGTGCGCCGCGACCGGGAATTCGTGCGCCAGATCGGGCCACAGCCGCTTTTTCGCGCCCTTCTCGGCGGGATAGTCGTAGAAACCGCGCGCGTTCTTGCGCCCCTTGCGGTCGAGTTCGAGCATCCGGTCGATCACCCGGTCCGAGCCGCCCGGCGTGTATGCCGCGCCCATCTCGGAGATCATCGAGGCCTTGATCCGCCCCATCAGGTCGATCGCGACCTCGTCCCCCACCGCGAGCGGCCCGACGGGCATCCCCGCCATGCGCCCGCAATTCTCGATCAGTGCAGCGTTCACGCCTTCGCCGACCATCGTCGCGCCCTCCTCCACATAAGTGGCGAAGCAGCGGCTGGTGTAAAAGCCGCGCGAATCGTTGACCACGATGGGCGTCTTCCCGATCGCGCGCACGTAATCGAGCGCCTTGGCGATCACTGTTGGGCCGGTCGCTTTGCCGACGATGATCTCGACCAGCTGCATCTTTTCCACCGGCGAGAAGAAGTGGATGCCAATGAAGTTCTCCGGCCTCGGCCAGTTCGCCTGCAATCCCGTGATCGGCAGTGTCGACGTGTTCGATCCGTAGAGCACGTCCGGCCCGACGGCGGCCGCGATCTTCGCGGTCACGTCCTTCTTGAGCGCAGGATCCTCGAACACAGCCTCGATGATGAGATCGACGCCCTTCAGATCGTCATAGCTCGCGGTCGGATGGATGCGATCCAGAACCTGCGCCATCTTGGCGGGATCGGTCCGCCGCTTCTCGAGCCGCTCGGCGGTGTAGGCCTTGCCCTTGTCGGCGGCCGCCTGATCGCGGTCGAGCAGCGCAACCTCGATCCCTGCCTGCGCGCTCACCATCGCGATCCCCGCGCCCATTAGCCCCGCGCCCACCATCGCCACTCTGCGCGTCGGCTGTGGCGCGACGTCGGCGGGACGGCGCGCGCCTTTCTCGGCCGCCTGTTTGTTGATGAACAGAGTGCGGATCATCGCGCCCGATTGCGGCGAGAGGAACAGCTTGGTCATATATTTGACCTCGACCGCGAGCGCGCGATCGATCGGCAGCTGCGATCCCTCATAGACGCAGCTCAGAATCGCCTGCGGCGCGTTGTAATTGTGCAGCGTTTCCTTCTGCACCATCGCATTCGCCCCCATGAAAGTCTGGACGAACCCGGGATTGAACATCCCCGAACCGCCGGGGAACTTGAACCCCTTCACGTCCCACGGCTGCTGTGACTTGGTGGGATTGGCCAGCACCCACGCCCGCGCCCGGTCCGCGATCTCGGCCACCGGGGCGACGTCCTGGACCACGCCCATCGCCAGTGCTTCCGCGCCGGTCATCGTCTTGCCCTGGAGCAGGTAGGGCAGCGCGGGCTGGACACCCATCAGCCGTGGCAGCCGCTGCGTGCCGCCAGCGCCCGGTAGCAAGCCGACCAGCACCTCGGGCAGACCCATCTTCAGCTTCGGATCGTTGCTTGCCACGCGATGGTGGCAGGCGAGCATCAGCTCGAACCCGCCGCCCATGTTCGTCCCGTTGACCGCGATCGCGACGGGCTTGCCGATCGTCTCGACGCGCCGGTGCAGGCGGCTGAGTTCGGCCACCCGCGCCGCGATCCGCGCCGCGCGGCTGAGCGCGGGGTCGCCCTCCTCGACGAGCGCGAGCATATTCTTCAGGTCCGCGCCGCCCATGAATGCGGGCTTTCCGCTCACGATCACCGCGCCCTTGATGGCGTCCTCGCCCGCGATCCGGTCGAGCGCGGCGTGCATCTCGGTCATATACGCAGGCGTGATGATGTTCATCGACGCGCCCGCGACATCGATGGTCAGCAGCGCGACGCCATCGTCGCCAAGCTCGAAGTGGATCGCGTCCGCCATGGCTTTTCCTTTGATCTGGATCGTCACCCCGGCCTTGTGCCGAGGCCCCGAGAAGGATGGTGTCGGTGTTGCCGCCCGTGTCCCCGGCGGCTCGGAGTCCCGGCATAAGGCCGGGATCACAGGCCTACACCCGCTCGATGATCGTCGCCGTCCCCATGCCCGCGCCGATGCAAAGCGTCACCAGCGCGGTGCCCAGCCCCTGGCGCTCCATCTCGTCAACGACGGTGCTCACCAGCATCCCCCCCGTCGCCCCGATTGGGTGACCGAACGCGATCGCGCCGCCGTTGACGTTAAGCTTGGCCGGGTCCAGCTCCCAAGCCTGTTGATAGCGCAGCACTACCGAGGCGAACGCTTCGTTCAGTTCCCAAAGGTCGATGTCGGCGGCGGTCATCCCCGCGCGCCGAAGCAGCTTGGCGGTGACGAACTCGGGGCCGGTCAGCATGATCGTCGGCTCCGAGCCGATCGACGCCTGCGCCCGGATACGCGCGCGCGGCTTGATCCCCAAGGCGTCGCCTATCGCTTTCGATCCCAGCAACACCGCCGACGCACCGTCGACGATCCCCGACGAATTGCCCGCGTGGTGGACGTGGTTGATGCGTTCGAGCTCGGGGTATTTCTGTAACGCTACCGCGTCGAACCCCGGCATCTCGCCGATGCCCTCGAACGACGGCTTCAGCGCGCCAAGCGACTGCATATCGGTCTGCGGCCGCATATGCTCGTCCCGCGCGAGCAAAGTCTCGCCCAGCACATCGTGCACCGGCACGATCGAACGCGCGAACCGCCCCTCGCTCCACGCCACTCCAGCCCGCCGCTGCGATTCGACCGCATACGCATCGACGTCGTCGCGCGAGAAGCCGTACTTGGTCGCGATAATATCGGCCGAAATCCCCTGCGGCACAAAGTAAGTGGCGAACGCGGTCGCCGGGTCCATCGGCCACGCACCGCCGTCCGACCCCATCGGAATGCGCGACATCGACTCGACACCCCCCGCTACGATCAAATCCGCCTCACCCGAAGCGATCTTTCCCGCGCCGACGTTCACTGCCTCCAAGCCCGAAGCGCAGAAACGGTTGACCTGCATCCCTGGCACACGCTCATCGTAACCCGCGTTCAGCGCCGCGATGCGCGGCAGGTCCGCGCCCTGCTCGGCGACTGGCGAAAGGATGCCCAGGATCACGTCGTCTACCAGCGCGGTGTCCAGCCCATTCCGATCCCGGATCGCGCGCAGCATCTGGCTCGCCAGCTCGACCGGCGGCACCTCGTGCAGCGCACCATCGGTCTTGCCGCGCCCGCGCGGGGTGCGGACCGCGTCGTAGATGTAGGCTTGTGCCATCATGTCTCTCCCAAGCGGCCGTGCGGCCGTCCTACCCAACTTGTACCCGGTCAGGATGTATCGCCTGTCCTAGAACGCCTCGACCGGCATCGCCATCATCGTTGCCGCGCCCGCTTCCACGCGCTTGCGGTAGGTCCCCGCCTCGGGGAGCATTCGTTCGGCGAAGTAGGTCGCGGTCAGCCGCTTGGCCTCGGCAAACGACTTGTCCGCCTGGCCGTTGGCCAGAACCTCCTCCGCGCCGCGCGCCATGATCAGCCACATCCAGCCGAGCGCGACCACGCCCGTCAAGTTCATATACGCGACCGCGCCCGCGCCCGCATTATCGGGCGTCCCTACCGCATTCTTCATTAACCACAGGGTCGCCGCCTGCAGATGGCCCAAGGCCTTCTCCAGCGCGTCCGCCACCGGTGCCAGCTTCGCATCGCCCTTGGCGTCGGCGATCTCGCGCGTGACCTTATCGAAGAACAACCGCACCGCGCGACCACCCTCGGCGGGTAGCTTGCGCCCCACCAGGTCCATCGCCTGCACGCCGTTGGTGCCCTCGTAGATCTGCGCGATCCGCGCATCGCGCACGAACTGCTCGACGCCCCATTCCTTCACATAGCCGTGGCCGCCGAAGCACTGCTGCGCGGTCACCGTCACCTGCAGCCCGACATCGGTAATGTAGCCCTTTACCACCGGCGTCAGCAGCGCGAGCAGATCGTCCGCCTCCTGCTTGCCCTCCGCCGTCGGCGCATGACGCGATAGGTCCACCTGCAACGCCGTCCACAGCGCCATCGCGCGGTTGCCCTCGTTCATCGCCCGCATGTCCATCAGCATGCGCCGCACGTCGGGGTGAACGATGATCGGATCGGCCGCATCGGTGATCCCCTTGGCGCGCACCAGCGAACGGCCCTGGCGGCGATCCTTCGCGTAGGCCACCGCATTCTGGTACGCGACTTCGCCCTGCGCCAGGCCCTGCAAACCAACCCCCAGCCGCGCCGCGTTCATCATGATGAACATGCCGCGCATCCCCTTGGTGCGCTCACCGACCAGCCAGCCCTTAGCGCCGTCATAGTTCATCACGCACGTCGGCGAGCCGTTGAGCCCCATCTTGTGCTCGATCGACCCGACCGAAACCTTGTTGCGTTCGCCCAGCGAACCATCGGGCTGCACGATGAACTTGGGCACCACGAACAGCGAAATGCCCTTCACATTGTCCGGATCGCCCGGCACCTTTGCCAGCACGAGGTGGACGATGTTCTTGGACATATCCTGATCGCCGCCCGAGATGAAAATCTTCTGCCCGGTGATCGCATAGCTACCATCATCCTGCGGCTCGGCCTTGGTGCGCATCAGTCCCAGATCGGTCCCCGCATGGGCCTCGGTCAGGTTCATGGTACCCGCCCATTCGCCCGTCACCAGCTTGGGCAGGTACATCGCCTGCTGCTCGGGCGAGCCGAAATGCTCGATACTGGCAATGCACCCCTCGGTCAGTCCCGGGATCATCGCGAAGCTCATGTTCGCGCTCAGCAGATATTCGCTGATCGCGGTGCCCACCACCCACGGCAGCGCCTGCCCGCCCCACTTCTCAGGCGCGGTCAGCGTTCCCCAGCCGCCCTCGACAAACTTCGCGTACATCTCGGGGAAGCCCGTCGGCGTGGTGACGGTGCCGTCCTCGTGGCGCGTGCACCCCTCGCGATCGCCGCGCTGATTGAGCGGCTGCAGCACCTCGGCGGCGAACTTGCCGCCTTCCTCGAGGATCGCGCCGACCAGATCGGGCGTTGCATTCTCGAACCCCGGCGTGTTCGAATACCGCTCGAGCCCGATCACATGGTCGAGCACGAACTGCGTATCGCGGGTAGGCGCGGCGTAGATGGGCATGGGCTATACCTCTCTCAGTTTGGGCGCGGCGGCTTCCACCTGCGCGATGAACTCGGTCAGTTCGGTAATGGTCGCGTCGATATCTTCGCGTTGCGCGATCAATGCACGCGCCCGCTCGCGGCATTTCTCGATCGTGACGCGCCGCTGCGTCCGCCGCCCGTCCCCCAGATCGTAGAGCGAGATCATCTCGCGGATGTCCGCAATGCTGAACCCCACCCGCTTCGCGCGCAAGATCCACGCAAGCCGCGCCCGATCCGCCTTGGAATAAATGCGGCTCGTGCCCGCGCGCGTGGGCGTGATCAGCCCCTCATCCTCATAAAACCGGATCGCGCGTGCAGTGACGCCGAACTCGGCAGCGAGTTCGGCGATGCCAAACTGGGTGGTTTCGATGGTGGCGGAACTTGCGGCGAACACGACGATGACTATGCGTTACGTTAACGTAAACGTCAAGCGCAACCCTAGTGCCGCATCAGCACCAGTTCCTCCGCCATCGTCGGGTGGATCGCCACCGTCTGGTCGACCTGCGCCTTGGTCAGTCCGGCCTTTACCGCGATCGCCAGTCCCTGCATGATCTCGGCGCTCTCGGGCCCGATCATGTGCGCGCCGACCAACTTGTCGGTCGTTGGGTCCACGATCAGCTTCATCAGCGCCCGGTCCTGGCGCCCGGTCAGCGTGTTCTTCATCGGGCGAAAATCGCTCGAGAACACAGCCACATTTCCTAGGCGATTGCGCGCCTCGCCTTCGGTCAGCCCCACGCTCGCCAGCGGCGGCGCGCTGAACACCGCGCTCGGGATGCAGCTATAGTCGAGCGCTATCGGCTTGTCGGCGAACAGATGATCCGCCACCGCATGACCCTCGCGGATCGCGACCGGAGTCAGCTGGACACGGTTGATCACATCGCCCACCGCGTAGATATTGTCGGCTGCGGTGCGGCAATTCTCGTCCACCATCACCGCGCCCTTGTTGTCGAGTTTCACGCCCGCCGCGTCGCACCCCAGCCCGCGCGTGTTGGGGTCGCGCCCGATGGCGAACATCGCCAGATCGGTTTCGATATCGTCGCCCGCCTTGGTCCACAGCCGCTGACGGCCGCTTTCCAGTACCTCGATCCGCTCGATCTCGGTATTGAAACGGAACTTGATACCGCGCACCGTGCTGATAGTCATCAGCCGCTCGACAAGACTATGGTCCCATCCGCGCAGGATCATGTCGCCGCGCACCACGATCGTCACGTCGACGCCCAGCTCGTGGAAAATGCCCGCGAATTCGTTGGCGATATAGCCTGCGCCAGCGATGACGATCCGCTCGGGCAGCTTGTCCAGATGGAAGGCCTCGTTCGAGCTGATCGCGTGTTCAACCCCGGGGATCGTCGGCATCGCAGGCTCGGCCCCAGTGGCGATCAGGATGTTCTTGGCGGTGATCCGCTCCTCGCCGACCTGCAGCGTGTGCGGATCGAGGAAGGTCGCCCGCGCGCGCTTGATCTCCACCTCGTGGCTGGTCAGCGTACTCTCATACGCGCCGTTGATCCGATCGACATCGGCCAGCACATTGTCGCGCAGCGTCGGCCAATCAAAGGTGGGTTTACCCACATCCCAGCCGAAGCGCTTCGCGTCCGCCAGATCCTCGGCGAAGTGCGATCCGTAGACGAGCAGCTTCTTGGGCACGCACCCCCGGATCACACAGGTGCCGCCTACCCGATACTCCTCCGCGATCGCTACGCGCGCGCCGTGCCCCGCGGCGATCCGTGCCGAGCGCACCCCGCCCGAGCCAGCGCCGATGACGAAATAGTCGTAGTCGTATGTGGTCATATGCGGGACTTAGGAGACTGATGGCGGGGGCGCTAGGGCGGCACGGAGCAGCGGCAACCATCCCGGAACAATCGCGCATGTTGCTGCATTTCCAAAGCTTCCATGCGACACGGACGCCACCAACTCTGTTTCGTGCTGGTCGCGTTCGCTCCACTTTGCGCATCGGCCGCGCGCGCGCAGGACGCGTCACGCGTTCCAGCCCATGCCCCCGATCCCGCCGAGATCATCGTGTACGGCCGCGCGATCAACCAGCTTGGCGTTGCGCTGACCGCGTCCGAGGGGATTGTCGGACGCAAGGATTTCAGCACGCGACCCTTGCAGCGTGTGGGCGAGCTGCTGGAGGTCGTCCCCGGCCTGATCGTCACGCAGCATTCGGGCGGCGGCAAGGCCAATCAGTATTTCCTGCGCGGCTTCAACCTCGATCACGGCACCGATTTCGCGACGTTCGTAGACGGCGTGCCGGTCAATATGCGCACGCACGGCCACGGCCAGGGCTATTCCGATCTGAACTTTATTATCCCGGAGACGGTCGAGTTCATCCAATATTCGAAAGGTCCCTACCGCGCCGATCTCGGCGACTTCACCACGGCGGGCGCGGCGCGTTTCAAGACGTATGACAAGCTCGACGATGCGCGCATCACCGCGACAATCGGCGAATATGATTATTATCGATTGTCCGCCGTCGGCTCGATGAAGGCGGGGGGCGGCGATTTGCTTCTTGCGGGTATGGGGCGCTACGAGAACGGCCCTTATGCGATCCGGCAGAACCTGAACCAGTTCAGCGGCTTCGCCAAGTACACCGTCCCACTAGCGAGCGGCATTCTGCGCGCCAGGCTCACGGGTTATTATGTCGACTTCAAGTCGCCCGAGCAAATCCCCAAACGCGCGATCGACAGCGGTCTGATCAGCCGTTACGGCGCGCTCGATTTTACGCTTGGTGGGCAGACGACGCGCATCGGTGGCGGCCTTAACTGGACGCAAAATGCGACAATGCCTGGACGGTGCTCGCCTACGCGCATTATTACAACTTCAAGCTGACATCGAACTTCACGTATTTCCTCGATAATCCGATCGTCGGCGACGAGTTTCGCCAGACCGATCGCCGAACCGTCACCGGTGGTCGCGTTGACAAGAAACTCACCGTCCACCCGTTCGGGATGGAAACCAACCTGCTGGTTGGCGGCGAGGGCCGCTACGACATCATCCCGCGTGTCGCCCTGTACCGCACGACCGCAGGCGTGATCCGCCAAACGGTGCGCAGCGATGCGGTCAATGAAGGCTCGGGCGCGGCGTTCGGCGAGGCGACGCTGCACCCGACCGATCGGCTGCGCTTCACCTTTGGCCTGCGCGGCGACTATTACAATTTCGACGTCAATTCCACCAACGCCGCCAACTCGGGAAAGAGCGACGCCACCATCGTCAGTTCCAAGGCGGGCGCGGCGTGGCGACCGGTCGATTGGGGCGAGGTCTATCTGAACTACGGCGAAGGTTTCCACTCGAACGACGGGCGCGGCACCGCGATCAAGATCGATCCCGTGTCGGGAGACAAAGCGCAGCCGGTCGACGCACTCGTCAAGGCGCGCGGCTCCGAAGTCGGCGCACGCGTCCGGCCCGTGCACGGCGTGACGCTGACCGCCGCCGCGTGGCAGCTCGATCTCGGCTCGGAGCTGCTGTTCCTGGGCGACGGCGGCACCACCGCGCCGCAGGGACCCTCGCACCGCAAGGGCCTCGAGTTCGCGCTATTCGCGCAACCGATCAAGGGCATCGCGATCGACGCTCAATATACGACATCGGACGGGCGATTGACCGACCTGCCGGCAGGAGCCAACCACATTCCCGGTGCGATCGAGGAAGTGATCACCGCGGGGATCGTCGGCGAGTACGGACCGCTGACTGCTAGCCTGCGCCTACGTCGCTTCGGCAGCGTCGCGCTGATCGAGGACAACAGCGCGCGCTCGCGCCCAACCACGGTCATCAACTCGCGCGTGGCATACCGGGTATGCCGTTATGAACTGGCGGCCGAGGTGCTCAATATACTCGACTCCAAAGACGCCGAGATCAATTACTTCTACGCGTCGCGCCTGCCCGGCGAACCCGCGGGCGGCGTCGACGACATTCACCTCAAAACGATCGAACCGCGCGAGCTGCGCGTGACGGGGACCGTGCGGTTCTGAGCGGGAGCCGTCTTAATCGTCGCGGCTTACCCGCTCCACCCGCTCGTGCCGCTCCTGCGCCTCCAGCGTCATCGTCGCTACCGGCCGCGCCTCCAGCCGGGTGAGCGCGATCGGCTCGCCAGTCACCTCGCAATAGCCATAGTCGCCGCTGTCGATCCGGCGCAGCGCGGCGTCGATCTTGGAAATCAGCTTGCGCTGCCGGTCGCGCGTGCGCAGCTCGAGGCCCCAATCGGTCTCGGACGCGGCGCGATCGGTCACGTCGGCTTCCTTGAGCGGCTCTTCCTGGAGCACCGCGAGCGTCTCGCGCGCCTCCGCCAGGATGTCCGCGCGCCATGCGAGCAACTTCGCGCGGAAGTACGCCTGCTGGCGCGGGTTCATGAACTCCTCGTCCGCGCTGGGGCGATAACCCGGCGGCAGGACCTCGGCATTTCCCACGCTACGCTCAGCAACCTGCAGCATCGACCATCCCTCCAAATGGCGACCGGCCTTTACGGCCGTATCCGCCTCCCTCGCGTCGGCGCGCCTATAAGCGGCGGTGCCCGCTCCCACAAGGGTGAAATCGCGGTCGGGCGCTTGTAGTCCGCTTCACAACTGTCCGTGGCAATGCTTGTATTTTTGCCCCGATCCGCACGGACAGGGCTGGTTGCGCGACACCGTCCCCCAGGTCGAGGGATCGGTAGGATCTACGCCCGCCGCGTAATTTGCTGTCTGGATCGATGGCGCGCCCGACAGCCGGGGCAACGGACCCGTCCCGAACGCGTCGTTCTCGCCCGTGAACGGGTCCATGTGGAACGGGCTCATCTGGTCGATCGCGAACTCGTCCATCGCGGCCGGCGCGTGGAACTGCGCATTCGCCAGCATCCGCGTCACGTCCTCGCGCACCGCGCCCAGCATCCGCTCGAACAGCGCGAACGCTTCCTGCTTATATTCATTCAGCGGCGTTTTCTGTGCGTAGGCGCGCAGGTGGATCACCGAGCGCAACGCGTCGAGCGTCGCCAGATGCTCCTTCCAGTGGTGATCGAGCGATTGCAGCAGCACGCTTTTCTCGATCTGCGTCCACTGCTCGGCCTCGATACCTTCGCGCTTGCCGACGATGTGCGCGTCCGCACCCAGCGTCAGCCGCTCCTCGACCGTTCCGGGATCGATCCCCTCTTCCTTTGCCCAGTCCACCGCTGGAACGGCGAAGCCGAGCGCATTGGTCGCGCCTTCTTCCAGCATCGGCAAATCCCACTGCTCGGGATAAGAACCCGCCGGACACGCCAGCTTCACGAGCGAGGCCACGGTGTCGCGCCGCATGTCGGCGGTGACGTCGTCCAGCGTTGCGGCGTCCATGACGTCGGCGCGCTGTTCGTAGACGACCTTGCGCTGATCGTTCATCACGTCGTCATATTGCAGCAGCTGCTTGCGCACATCGTAGTTGCGCGCCTCCACCTTGCGCTGCGCGGTCTCGATCGCCTTCGAAATCCACGGGTGGACGATCGCCTCGCCTTCCTCCAGCCCCGAGTTCATCATGCGGTGGAGCATCGATTGCTGGCCGAAGATGCGCAGCAGATCATCGTCAAGGCTGAGATAGAACCGGCTGAACCCCGGATCGCCCTGCCGCCCCGAACGGCCGCGCAGCTGATTATCGATGCGCCGCGATTCGTGGCGCTCGGTGCCGAGCACGTAGAGACCCCCCGCCGCGAGCACGCGCGCCTTCTCCTCAACGATCTCCTGCCGGACGCGCGCCTTCGCCGCCTCTTTCAGCTCGCCGTCGGGCATCGCCGCGAGCTCGTCCGCGACGCGGAAATCGAAGTTGCCGCCCAACTGGATGTCGGTGCCGCGCCCCGCCATGTTGGTCGCGATCGTCACCGCGCCCTGGCGGCCCGCCTGCGCCACGATGTGCGCCTCCTGCTCGTGGAAGCGCGCGTTCAGGACGGCGTGCTTGACGCCCTCCTTGGTTAAATATTCGCTCAGCAGCTCGGACTTTTCGATCGAGACCGTGCCCACGAGCACCGGCTGACCGTTGTTCGAGGCCTCGCGGATGCCCTTGGCGATCGCGCCGTATTTCTCGGTCGCGTTCTTGTAGAACTCGTCCTCGGCGTCCTTGCGGCCGACGGCGACATTGGTCGGGATCTCGACCACGCTCAGCTTATAGATTTCATAGAACTCGCCCGCCTCGGTCAAAGCCGTGCCGGTCAT